>Ga0315273_10005484_pt1 | contig 15684 bp, 14 predicted proteins | sample YL17G02_0_MG_FD_205753 | JGI IMG/M metagenome (GOLD analysis project Ga0315273, IMG submission 205753) | Sediment microbial communities from Yellowstone Lake, YNP, Wyoming, USA - YL17G02_0 | ecosystem: Environmental > Aquatic > Freshwater > Lake > Sediment | place: USA: Wyoming | collected...
ATTTCTACTGGAGAGCGGAAACTGATTCTTCGTTGGGAATCAACATACCCGTTGCCCTGCTTGACAGTGCCGACAACCGCATTCCGTTCGACGAGATAGACAGTTTGATTGACGCGCAGACATTCCTGCCTTATTTCGACGATTATACTTTCCGCGGACTGTTTCCGCTCATGAGCCGGCAGGCGTGGATAGATATGATCTATCAGTGATAAACAAGGGAGCGGGGCGACGCTGTTGATGGATCGCATGATATATCGGTGTTGTTTCAAGCCGGAGTACCGTTACTCCGGCTTTTTCGTTTTCCTGCTGATCGTCATGCTTTCGGGCACGGCCGGCCAGCAGCCCTCGGAACTCGTCACCGGACTGCTGTGGGAAGCGCCGGACCTTCTCTCCCGCTGTACAGCGCCGCTTGACACCGCAGCGCCCTCCACCAGCGTGTTCATTTCGGGTTCCTATGACGATCTCTATCGAAGCGTCATCACCGGAAAAAACGGTTCCGGAACGGTACTGGACAAAACAGAACTGTATTCCCCCCGGGGAAAGGCCGGTATTATCACCGAGCAAAAATCGTGGGGGGGCGGCGCCTGGGTGCGCGCCGGCATGGTTGAAGCGCACCGGTCCGGCCAAGACCGGGACTACAGCGTTGACGCCGCGGTCCCTTTAAGCAACCTGTCGCTTGCGGGCTGGACCAGAAAAGGGCGCGTCCGGCTGCTTATCGGTCTCGGCTACGATGCCGGGCTTCCCCTTGATTACCGCGGGTTCAGCAACTCCTCGCTTATTGACAGCATCGGCAATGTGTTCAAAGACCCGCGTTTCACCCGGCTCTTTGCCGGCACTCTTGTGCTGCCGAACATGTCCCTGACCCTGTATGAAACAAAACATCCGCTCGTCAACGCGTCGGCGAGGGTCGAACGGACGTCAAACCATGCCTTTGTGGAGATCCCCCTGGCCGCCGTCACCCATGAGGCCGGAGCAAGGGCCATGGTCTCCGCGGGCAGGAACAATTCCGCCTTTACCGGCGCTTATATGGCCATAGCAAGCGATACCGCGATTACGGGAGAAAATATTCTTCCTGCAGGTCTTTCCGGAAAAGGGCTCCGGAGCGGTTTCTGCCTGTCGCTCGGCGAGGTACCGTTCGCGCCTGCGGCGGAAATTAATTGCTGGTCACAGCGGGTGAAAGCCCGCGGATACGATTACAGCGATTCGGCACCTTATTGCTGGCTTGACAGCAATAAGGTGTTGTTTGTCAATGGTCAGGTGTCGGCCGACGCGCCGTGGAAACTGCGGGTCGGCCTTTTCGGCGAATATCTTGCGGGCGCCAGTAAAAATTTCGGGCGGTTCGACCCGTATGTTTTTTCCGGATTCACGTTTTTCGACCCGGTGAAATACCGCATCGACACGATTGACATAAGCTATCGTGCCGCAGGGCTTTTTCTGGAACGGAGTTTCGGCGTGTTCCGCCGGGACAGCGCGGGCGTGACCATCGTCATGTCCTACGTGCGTTCGTCGGGGTTTGCAAATACCCGGGAGTATGATTTCGTCTTATGGACCCTTGTCAATCCGGAAACCCATACTTTACTTGACGAGGAGATGATCCTGTTCTCCCCTGAGGTCCGGTATACATTCCTGCTGCGGAACTTTTCCTGCACCGCAACCCTGCGGCAGCTCGTTCCAGTAAGCCTTAAAGGGGGAGGAGGCCAGGGAGGCGTTTCGGACGAAACGTCTGTCTCGCGGAGCGTCCGCGGCGGGACTGCGGTCAGGCTGGATGCCGCATACCGCTGGTAATGCCCCGCCCTTCAGCCGTTCAGGCATATACCCGGTAGTCAATATCCGGAAAGATGTTGTTACGCGACTCGAGGGTGGCGAGGAGTTTCTCATCAACGGCGTTTTTGACCACGCCCTCGTACAGCTGTAAAAAGGCCGTGATGTGCTCCCTGGTGCGGCGGACGGCGTAGTTCACCATGGTTCCGCTTTTCATGATGAACGCCCAGTCGCTCGACTCGGCGAGCATAAGTTCGCGTGCCATCTGGTTGAGCGTGCGGCGCAGGAGTCCTCTCGCGTCCGGAAAGCGGCGGGCGCACTCGCTCATGCGCTCCTCCATGCGGGAGAGGTGCCGGTAGATCCAGTCGTTCGATTCGTTGAGCCACATGGCGGAGTACCCGCCCTCTCCCCAGCTCGAAAACGACGGTTCGCACCGCTGGTTCTGCGGATGGAGCGCGAGGTAGTCGGACGGCGTGATGAGCGCGATATTCCCCTGGTCGAAGGCTATTTTACGTATAAGAAAGTTGAGCCATTCCGGGCCTTCGTACCACCAGTGGCCGAAGAGCTCGGCATCGTAGGGCGCCACGATGCAGGGCGGCCGGTCCATGAGCGGCGCGCAGCTGCGCAGGTCGTTCTCCCGTTTGCGCAGGAAATCGGCGGCGTGTTCGTCCGCGGCGCGAAGGGCCTCGAGCCTGCGGTACGGCTCCTTGTCGGGACTCTTCCGATCCGTGACCCGGTAGTATTTAATGCCGGTCTGAACGCGGATGCCCGCGGGATCGATATACGGCTTGAGGTAGTCGATGTCGAGGTCGAACCCGATGTCGCGGTAGAATTCCCGGTACTCGGGATGGCCCGGATACCCTTCGTCGGCGCTCCACACCGAGCGCGAGGATGCGCCGTCCCTGCCGAACGCCGCGACCGGGGCGCCCGAGCATACGACGGGCGCGAACGCGCCGCAGGCGGGGCGCGGATCGGCGTAGAGCACGCCGTGGGTGTCGACAATGAAATAGCGGATATCTTCTTCGTCAAGTATCGTTTCAAGTCCCGGGTAGTACCCGCATTCAGGGAGCCAGAAACCCAGGGGGTCGCGGCCGAACGAGCCGCGGTACGCGTCCGCGCCCGTTTTGATCTGGGCCCGGACCGCTTCCCTGCTTGACTGCATGGCCGGCAGAAACGCATGCGACGCGGCCGAAGCGAGGATTTCCAGCACACCCTGCTCCTGAAATTTCCTGAACGCGGCCACGCAGTCGCGTTCGAACACCTCTTCGTAGAGCCATCGGCACCGCGTAAACCTTTCAAGGTACATGGCGGCGGCCGCCGAAAATTCCGGATTTTTTCCGGCGGTCCGGCAGGTTTCTTTTTCCGCGAGTTCGATGAGTTTGTCAAGGCGCCGGAGGTAGCGCTCCTGGAGCAGCGCATCGGAGAGCATCGAACAGAGCGTCGGCGTCAGCGACATGGTTAGCCGGAACGGCACGCGGTCGTCAACAAGCGTGGTAACGTGCGCGAGTAGCGGCAGATAGGTTTCGGTCAGCGCTTCGTAGAGCCAGTTTTCTTCGAGCATGTAATCGTTTTCCGGATGGCGCACGAACGGCAGATGGGCGTGCAGGACAAGGCAGAGGTACCCCTTCGGCGCCCGGGCGTTTCTCCGGGCGGACAGCGTTTGCGGAACGACGTTGCTGTTTTTATTCATAGACCGGCAGCGAGCGCCATCATGTCGGCGGCTGCGCCCTGTGGCGAGGCGGCGGCCGTAAGCGCCCGCGCGGAAAAACCAAGCAGGATTTCAGCGGCTGTATGCCGGTCCTTGTTATCTTTTGTCAAAGTCGGCGATTCCTGCACCCGTCCTGCCGGCGCCGTGATTTCATTGGAGGAGCACAGGGGTATGAACCTGTCCGGCGCCGCGATGCCGTATTCGAGGCGGTAGCGGCGGCCCGGCTCGGGCACCCTGATGTACTGGCTGCGCGCTCCCTTCCCCACGGCATAATTGCCCATTATTTTTTCGCTGTCCGTTTCGTAAAGCCGTAGCAGCGGCGCTCCGCCCGGTACGGATGACCCTTCGGCTATTTCCCAGAAAGAGTAGAGCGAGAAGGGGTCACGGGGAATAACGCGGAGATAAGTTTCATGGTACAGGGCGGGAAGCTCGTGAACTCTGACGCTCTGCGGCAGCGTTACGGACAGGGGGGTTGTTTCAGTTTTAGGAGGACATTTTCCGCGCGGTCCGCCCGTCCTCGATTTTAAAGGGTGCGGCCACGCGTTTAATCCGGAGAGGTCCTGTTTTTGCCGCCGCTTCCGCACTGACGCCATAGGGTCTCTTTTTCAACCGCCGCTCGCCTGATGACTGCCGGGAACAGGGAGAAATTCCGATTTCTCAGTATATCATTATAGACCCGGACAATAAAGGGGGCTTTAATATCTTATCCTGGTTTTCTGTGCCCATTTACGGCCGCCGTTTATGCCGATATAAAGGTGCAGAAACCCCTCTGAAAAGTTTTCGTACCGGCTGTCGGACCGGCTCCCGTATTCGGCAATGAAATCGACGAGACCGCCGCCTTTGAGCAGGGGCAGACCAACACCGGCGGTAAAAGCGAATTCGGAACCCGTCACCACAGGCAGTTCGCAGTAACGGAAGCCCAGCCGGTACTGCATGATCTCCCAGTATTTTGGCACCAGGAGGTTCGGGGACGGGACATACTGCATTCCGGCCGAGAACGACAGCGCGTTGTCAACAGTGCCGCCGAGCGTGAACCCCGAGCGGTAGTTCTTCCACAGCGTGATTCCGGAACTTACCGCCGCCATCCATGACGGCGACAGATCGTAGGATGCGCCGAAGGACAATGACGGCGGCAGAGAAATTGAAAAGTTATCTCTTCCGCTCGTCGTGGAGTCGGTTCTTTCCGTCGTGCGCTCGGCGTCGCCCTCGAATACGTATTCTCCGCTTATGCCTAACGTCAATTTTTTCACCGGCACCAGGACGCCGCCGCGCACGGCATTGCCGCGGAACAGGATGTGCGTCGAGTCATACAGCGGCTCGCCGCCGCCGAGGTCGGCGCTGTAGAGGGTGATGTTTTCGCTGGACATATACATTCGTTCGTAGCTGACGCCCGCGAAGCCCCAGCGGCCGATTTCGCGGCCCCAACCCGCCTGCCAGGATTTCAGTCCGCCCCAGTCAGCAAAGCCTATGCTGTCGGTAACGCTGCTGCCGTCGTAGAGGGGAATGACACTGGTGGTGACAAACTTCAGGCGCGTGGTGGTCCGCTGGTCGAGGGAAAAACCGAACGTGCCGACGGGATTGATATGAAAAGCGAACGAAATAAGCCGCGGTGAAAGCGCGAAGAGCGAAGAAGAGGCGCCCCCCTCATTGATTGAAGTGAAATCAAAGGAGGTCGTCGCGGAGAAAATGGCGCGCTTCATGCCTCCGAGGTTCGCGACATTGTCAGCCATGCCGAAAAAATCGTTCCGGACGCCGGTGCCCGCGCCTCCGATGGAGAGCGACGGCCCGGTGGCGTGCGTCAGCGGCAGGCCAGAGGGATACTGCACGGACAGCACTGACTGGGCGGAGCAGAGCGAAGCGACCGCGAGGAACACTCCCACGGAGACACGGTAACAGGTGAAGGATGAAGTCATCATTATAGTCTCCGCGCGGTCAGGGGACCGCGATCATGACCGAAAGAAGCGGTACGTTCAGTCGTACGGTTTTTTTCCACTTCTGGTTGCTGTCTTCGGCGAACCTCACATACAGGTACAGCGCTCTGGGGCGGCCGTTCCGGGTAAAATTCTGCAGCGACGTAAGGACATTTGCCAGCACCCGCGAGGTGTTCGGGACGGTGGCCGCGCTTTGCTTGGCCGGGGCCACCGCGAGAAGCGAGTCGAGCGCGTAGCCGTTCCTCACCAGGGTTGAGTCCAGCAGGTAGCGGACATTCAACGTGTCCCCGGCCGCCGGCCCCTTGAGCGCGAAAACAGCGGACACTATCTGTGCGTTTTGCTGGTTGTCCATGGTCCCGATTGTTGACCAGAGGGAGTCCGCATTGTAACGGAACACCGCGGTCCGTTTTGAGGCGTAGGAGAGCATGGGTATCCTCTGTAAAGAGTCCGGATTGCCGTCGGTGGCCTGGTAAGTTGCTATGAAGGAGGAACCGTAGGTGATGGAGGTGTCGGTGGAGCCGCGTTTGAACTTGAATGAGATCTGCGGTTTACCAGCGAACTTCATAATAGTATCTGAAGCGTTAAGCGTTGTCAGGATGAATCCGATGACCGGCCGCAGTGCGAGCGTGGCACTGTCATGGACCGAGGTTGTACATGCGGCAAAAATGGTGTCTGCCAGGGCTCCCGGCACCAGAACCACGGAATCAGGGACGGTGGATACCGAATCTCCGTTGAATCCCATGGTGTCAAGAATCCTGTCGCCGTCAGTGGCGTTCGGGTTCAGCGCATGCAGCCGGTCGGTGGAACGCCAGACCATGACGTTGCGCGGCGCGGAAGTTGAGTCGCAGAAAAACCTGATGACAATTGAACGCAGCGAATCGCTTGCCGAGTAGAGCCTGGTTGGCGCAGTGTCAGGGGGGCACGTGAACCGTACAAAGGCGGCGGCGCGTTCATTGCCCTGCGTACCGATTACCAGATTGCTGTCGTTTGCCCAATGAACGCCGAACGCGGTATCGCCGGGGCCGGGAAGACTGAAACCCGTGTCGCACGACGAACTATCCATGCGGTACTCGCGGATATGCTTGTCAATCGTCACCCGGCCGGGGTAGACGTCCTCGATCACGCCGGCGCCGAGGTCCGTCGAATCGTCGAGCCCGGAACAGAAGAGTAGGGAACACAGAAGGACCGGGACGGTCAGCAGACAGCGCCGTTTACTTTTGTGCATGAAAAGCCTTTGGTGATACGTGGTAACACCGGCCGTTGCAAAACGTTATACGGCGGCCGCTGTCAGGCGATGAAAATAGGTTAATGAGAAAATTAAGTCAATCACCGAAGCATCCGCCATACGTGCACGAGAAACGGTTTCGGGGGCAGATCTCATTTAAGTATTTTCCGGATCATGAACACGCTCGCCGTCAGATGCTGTGTCGCGCTCTACAGCACGGTATTCGAGCTGGGGAGAAGGCTTGCCGGGCCATTTCTCGCCGGCATCGGCAGACAGAAGGGCTGGGACCTTGACAAACGTCAGATACTACCCCGCGCCGTCCGGGAGCGCGGCCGCTCCCACACCGTGGCGTGGGTGCACGCGGCCTCTCTCGGCGAGGCGAACCTCCTTGTGCAGTTCCTCGGCATGCTCGAGGCCCGCAATCCCGACGACTGTTATGTGGTGACCGCAACCACGCGCAGCGGCGTTGAGTTTCTGGAGCGCATGAAACGGCCGTCAATCGTGGCCGCGGGTTTTCTGCCGCTCGACACCTTGTACCTCATGAGGTCACTCATAAGGCGCTATAACGTTTCACGGCTCTGGCTCCTCGAAACCGAACTGTGGCCGAGCATGCTCTGGACGTGCTTTTCCGCCGGCATTCCGGTCGGCATCGCCAACGCGCGCGTTGAAGAGAAGTCTTTTGTCAATTACCGCCGGTTCGGGCCCCTGGTCCGCGCACTGCTGCAGAGGCTCGACGTGGTAATGGCGCAGAACGAAACCTACGCGCAGCGGTTTATTGCTCTCGGCGTCAGGCCGGAAGGCCTGCACATCGTCGGGAACATGAAGGGATATATCAGGATACTGCGCCCCGCCGCGGCCGAACGGCTGCAGCTCCGGCGCCGGATGAACCTCACCCCCGCGGACATTGTCGTCACGGCCGGCTGCGTGCACAAGGGCGAGGGGATCGTGCTCCGCGCGTGTCTTGACGAACTGAAACGACGGGGACGCGCATGCAAAAGCATCGTCGTTCCCCGCTACCTCGAGGAATCGGCCGCCATAGCGGAGGAGCTCGGCGGATGGGCGGTGCGGCTGTCCGAAAGTGCCACCACGGCGGCCTGGGAGTGCTGCATCGTCGAGAAGCTGGGTGTTCTCGAAACAATGTACCGGATCGCGGACGCTGCGGTGGTCGGCGGCACGTTCGTCGCTGTCGGAGGCCATAACGTCTGGGAGCCGGCCAGATTCGGCATACCGGTGTTTTTCGGCCCCAGCCGCCACGAACAGATCGCCAGCTGTGAAAAGCTGCTTGTCGCCGGCGTGGGGTTCAGCGCGGCAAACGCCGTTGAACTGGCGGCAGCGCTCGAACGGACGCTCTGGATCGATCCCCGCAAGTACGCGAGTGCGGAGGCCCTTTTCACTGAACATATCAACAGGCAGCAGAGCGTGGTGGAGCCGCTTATTCCATGAGCTCGATTATTGACGGAATCAAAGATTTGAGCGCCATCAGGTGCTTCGTCCTGCGGGGAGAGGATACGGTGAGCCGCGAACGCGCCAGGGAGTCAATAATTGCCGCCATTGAAAAGGAGGGCGGACCGTGTGTCCGCGAGCCTTTTGATCCGTCGTCGGCTGAGTCTGCGTCGCTCTTCGCTCAGCGGATGCTCACCCCGTCGCTGTTTGCCGAGCGGCGCGTCTTCCACTTCCGTCACGCCCAGAACCTTGAAGACGAAGACCTTGACGAACTGGACTCTGCGCTGTCGGGCGGCCTTGAGGGAGTCTACTGCATTATTGAAATTGAAGAGGGGAAAAAAGATGCCGGCAGGGTCCTAAAAAGGCTCCATATCGACGAGCGGTGTTCCGGGAAGCCGCCGGCGGGCTGCCTGCTGGAATTCGAGAAACCCCGCGACTGGGAAATCGCTGGCTGGCTGGTCGACAACGCACCGCTCCTTATAGGCAGAAAAATCGCGCGGGCGGACGCCGAATATATGATTGAGCGGGTGGGAAAAGAACTCGACACGCTCCATTCTGAACTGCAGAAGATCGACCTGTATCTTGCCCCTGCGGCGTCGGTCACCCGCGCGGTCATCGACCATATCACCGGAGCGGTGCGCCCGGCAATGCCTTTTGAGCTTGCCGCCGCGCTGGGCCGCCGCGATTTTCCCCGCGCCATGCGGATCATCGACCTGCTTTTTTCGGTCACGGTCTCAATGCCGTTTGTCGTGTCGGCGATCGGCCGCCATTTCTGGGCGCTCTTCAGGATCAAAAAATTTCTGGCCGCCAATCCGGACATCGGCCGCCGCTTCGCCGCGTCGAGGGGTTCCAGGAATTCCGACCAGACAGAGACCGGGCTTGCGATAGGCAAGGCGGCCGGGCTCATAGGCGACGGGGAGGAGCGCAAAATTTATCCGGTGCTCATCAAGTCCGGTATTATGGAACAGGCCGGCAGATTCACCGATGAGGAATGTGCGGCGATACTTTCATGGCTTGTCGAATTCGATACCGGCATCAAGACCGGCAGGGTCGAGCAGACGCAGAGCAGCCTGCAGGCACTCTGTTACCGCATCGTACGGGCGCGGCAGGTCCTCGAAGAGGGGGCCGGAGGACGATGAAATATTTCTTCCGCGTCGAATACGACGGCTCCGGGTTCAGCGGATGGCAGCGCCAGAAAAACGCGCCGAGCATTCAGGAGGCGGTTGAAAAAGCGTTCACCGTTGCCGCGCGCGCTCCGTGCCGGGTCACCGGCGCCGGCCGCACCGATGCCGGGGTGCACGCCAGGGCGCAGGGCGCGCACGTCGAGTTGGACGCGGCGCTATCCACAAAAGAAACAGAGCGGTCGGTAAACGCCATGCTCCCGCCCGGCATCGCCGTATACCGCCTTCAGCCGGTGGGCGAGGAGTTTCACGCGCGTTTTTCGGCCGTTTCGCGGCGGTACTGCTACTCTATGTGCCCGCGCAAGCGTCCGCTTCTCTACAAGCGCGTGTGGATGGTATTTTACGAGATGGACTGGAAGCGCGTGGAGGAGGAGTGCGCCGCGCTTGTCGGCATGCACGATTTCAGCGCGTTCTGCGCGAGCGGCAGCGGCGCGCGGCACGCGCGCTGTACGGTCACGAAGGCTTCGCTTTCGAGCCAGGGCGACCTCAAGGTTTTTACCATTGAGGCGGACCGTTTCGTCTATATGATGGTGCGGTCGCTCATCGGCACGCTCGTCGACATCGGCAGGGGGCATATCACCGCTCCGCTTGCCGGAATTCTTTCGGGCAGGGACCGGAAGCGCGCCGGCACGACCGCGCCGGCCTGCGGTCTCGTCCTCGATAACGTTTTCTACAAAGGAGTTGACTGATGAAAACATCCGCGGTCAGGGCCGGCAGAGCCGGTATGTATGTGCTGATCTTCGCGCTCGGCGCGAGCGTGGGCCTCATTGCCGGCGGCGAGTGGATCCGTGCGTTGTACGGGGTCAATACCGGGTTTTCGCTTTTTGGATCGAAGAGCAAAGCCTCGGCTGCGGCCGACGCACTGTGCACGAGCCGCGACAATTCCCTTGTCTGCGCTACGAGGAGCGTTGCCCCCTGCGTGGTCGGCATCGTGGTAACGCAGATCCAGGTGGTGAGGAACCCGTATTACACCGACGATTTTTTCGATTTCTTTTTCGGTCAGGACCTCCTGCCCCAGTACCGCCAGGTTGAAAGCATCGGCTCCGGGTTCATCATCCGCGCCGACGGCATGATCCTGACCAACTATCACGTGATCCAGAACGCGGCAAAGCTCTACGTAAATTTTCCTGACGGCCGCCGTATCGAGGGAAAAATCGTGGGGGCCGACGAGCGCGCCGACATCGCCGTGGTGTCGGTGAGCGGCGGAAAATTCAACACAGTCAAATTCGGCGAGTCAGACAAGGCGATGATCGGGGAGTGGTCCATCGCCATCGGCAACCCGTTTTTAAACTTCATGAACGACGCGCACCCCACCGTCACCGTCGGCGTGGTGAGCGCCCTGAACCGGAACTTCACGCCGGCCGAGGGAGTGTACTATCAGGGCATGCTGCAGACCGACGCGGCCATAAACCCGGGCAATTCCGGCGGCCCGCTTGTCAATGCGGCGGGTGAAGTGATCGGCATCAACACCTTTATTTATACCGGTTCCGCGGGCAATAAGGGATCCATCGGCATCGGGTTCGCCATTCCCATCAACCGGGCGCGGCGGGTGGCCGACGAACTCATCAAATACGGCCGTCGGCGCGGCGTATGGACCGGCATCGCGGTGCAGAACATCGACCGCGCGCTCGCGCAGGCCCTCGGCTCGGACAGGACCGAAGGGGTGGCCGTGGTGAGCGTCGAACCGAAAAGCCCGGGCGCGGCCGCCGGCGTGGCGAGGGGCGACATTATCGCCGATCTCGGCCGGCGCCGCATTCAGTCGCACACGGACATCGACGGCTTTTTCCTGGATTATTTCGCGGGGGACACGGTGCGCATGAATATTATCCGTAAAGGCAAAAGTCTCGTCCTGCCGCTGGTGCTTACGGAAGTGCCGGCGCGATAGCGTTTCCCGCAGGAGAGGACGCGCGGCGGAAAGTATCTTTTGTATATTGCGTGCGTGAAGGCTGCGCAGGGGAAAGGAATGAAAATATGCCGGGACTTCTCAAGGACCGTTCGCTGTCGGCGCTCATCGTAACCGTCATTATGGGAGTAATCATAGGGTCGTTTCTGAACAGCTTCGTCTTGTCGCTGCCGGGCGGCACTAACGTGGTGAAGACGTTTTTTACCCACAGCATTTCCTTCGGTGTCGGTGATTTCGTCAACAACAAGCCGCTGCTCGTTGACCTTGCCGCCGTCAAGTTCCAGTTCGGATTTATGATCCAATTCAGCCTGCTGTCGCTCATCGGCCTCGTGGTGAGCCTCTACCTGTTCAGGTGGTACCGGTAATTAAGAGGGCCGTTGGACCATTAACACTGCGAAAGAATTGACGGGGGACCTACGGTGATTTTTCCGTCGCTCGATGAAGTGAAAAAATATGCCGGCCGGGGCAATGTTATTCCGGTGTGTAAAGCTGTCCTGGCCGACACCGAAACGCCGGTTTCGGTATGGCTCAAGCTGTTCCGTAATGAAAGGTACAGCTTCCTCCTCGAAAGCGTTGAGGGCCAGGACGCGGTCGCGCGCTATTCGTTTTTAGGCGGTGCGCCGTTTCTCACCTTCACCTGCCGGGGCACCTCGTGGAAGGCCGGGAGCGACTCGGGGTCTGGCGACCCGGTCGGAGCTCTGCGGAGGCTTTGTGCGGCGTACCGGCCCGTTGAAGTCGAAGGTGTTCCGCGTTTCTGCGGCGGCGCGGTCGGGTATTTCTCGTATGACGCGATCAGGCTGCGCGAAAGCATCCCGGACAAAAACCCGAAAGACGACCCTGCGGACGACATTTTTTTTGGTTTTTACCGCGACGTCATCGCTTTTGACAACCGCGAGCACCGGCTCCTGCTTATGACGAACATCATTCTGGAAAAGGACGCCGACATCGGGCGCGCGTACAAGGACGCGCTCCACCGTCTGGGCGGCATGGAGGACCGCATGGCGGTGCGGTTGCAGGCAACGCACCTGTCGGTACGCCGGAAGTCGGACCCGTCGTCCAATTTCACCAGGGAGGGGTTCGAGGCGGCGGTGGAAAAATGCCGGGAGTACATCCGCGCCGGCGACATTTTCCAGGTGGTGCCGTCCCAGCGCTTCACGGTTCGGGTGGAGGCCGACCCCTTCGCCCTGTACCGGATCCTGCGGGTAGTCAACCCGTCGCCCTATATGTATTATCTCGCCGTCGACGGCACCTCGGTCATCGGCGCCTCGCCTGAAATGCTTGTCAGAGTAGAAAACGGAAGCGTGGAGATGCGGCCCATCGCGGGCACCAGGCCGCGCGGCAAAACCGAAGCCGAAGATGATAAACTCGTACGGGAGCTCCTTGCCGACCCCAAGGAGCGGGCCGAGCATGTCATGCTCGTTGATCTGGGCCGTAACGACGTGGGCCGGGTGGCCAGGACCGGTACGGTGCGGGTTGAGGAAATGATGCATGTCGAGAAATATTCGCACGTGATCCATATTGTGAGCAGCGTGCGCGGCGAGCTCGCCGAGGGCCGGGACGCCTTTGACGCGCTCTTTTCCTGCTTTCCGGCCGGGACGCTCTCCGGCGCGCCGAAGATCCGGGCAATGGAGATCATTGACGAAATCGAGCCGGTCAAGCGGGGGCTTTACGGCGGCGCGCTCGGCTACATCGGCTGGAGCGGCACCATGGACACCTGCATCGTGATCCGCACCATCGTATACCGCGACGGGGTGGCGATTGTCCAGGCCGGGGCCGGCATTGTTGCCGATTCCGACCCGAAGCGCGAATACCAGGAGACCCTGCTCAAGGCGGACGCGCTCTTTGCCACAATCAGGAAAGCGGACGAAATAGCGGGGAGATGAAAAATGGTAGTGGTTATTGACAATTACGATTCATTCACCTATAACCTTGTCCAGTACCTCGGCGAGCTGCACCGGGGCGAGATAAAGGTTTTCCGCAATGATAAAATAACGGTCCGAGAAATCGCGGCGCAGAAGCCTGCCTATATCGTGATTTCGCCGGGGCCCTGCACGCCCAAAGAGGCGGGCATTTCGGTCGAGGCCGTTAAAACGCTCGGCGCTGCAATTCCTCTTCTCGGCGTGTGCCTCGGCCACCAGTCCATAGGCGCCGCGTTCGGCGGCCGCGTGGTCCGCGCGCCCTACCTCATGCACGGCAAGGTGTCGGAGATCCATCATAAGGGGACCGGCATCTATTCCGGCCTCCCGAACCCGTTTATCGCTACGCGTTACCACAGCCTGATCATAGAGCGTTCGACCTGCCCCGATTGCCTCGAAATCACGAGCGAGACCGAAGACGGCATTATCATGGGCGTGAAGCATACAAAGTATCCCATCTTCGGCGTGCAGTTCCATCCCGAGGCGATTTTGACCGAAGGCGGGAAAAAACTGCTGAAGAATTTCCTGAGTATTTCAAAATAACATGACATCATTTATTGAAAAAATCATTAATCAAAAAAAACATGAGGTTGTTAAACTTCGCGAGCGGGCAGGCTCTCTTCAGCAACGCACTTCTCCCCGGCGGCCGTTTTTAAAATCCCTCGACAAACGTCCCCGGCTCGCTATTATCGCTGAAGTCAAGAAAGCTTCTCCCTCGAAAGGCCTTATTTGCGCGGACTTCGATCCCGTGGCAATAGCAAAGAAATTCGAGCTGGGCGGCGCGAGCGCGATATCGGTTTTAACCGATGGAAAGTTTTTTCAGGGACATGTTGAATATGTGATAAGGGTCAGAGAAAACGTAACGCTTCCGGTCCTGCGCAAGGATTTTATCATTGACCAGCTCCAGGTCGAGGAGACCGCGCACCTGAACGCGGACGCGATGCTGCTCATCGCCGAAGCGCTGGACGCTCCGCATCTTGCCGACCTGTATCAGGCCGCGCGTGAACTCGACATTGACCCGTTCATCGAACTGCATTCATTAAGCCAGCTCGACAAGGTCATGCGGCTTGAGCCGCCGGTCATCGGCGTTAACAACCGGGACCTCATGACTTTTAAGACTGATCTCGGCGCAACGCTCGAGCTTATCAGGCATATTCCGAAAGAGGTCGCGGTTGTTGCGGAGAGCGGTATTAAAAGCAGGAACGACGCGGTTGCACTCCGCGATGCGGGCGTGCGCGCGCTCCTGGTGGGCGAATCACTCATGCGCGCGAAGGACGCGGGGGGATTGATAAAAGAACTGAGTTGTTGACCTTTTCCGATCGATGATTTTTGTCTTTTGATATTCCTGCTTCTATATTGTATTCTTTGATAAGAATTCGGATCTTAATAATGTCAGTAAGAATAAAAATCTGCGGCATTACCCGCTACGAAGACGCCAAGGTGGCGGAAAGCCTCGGCGTCGACGCCCTGGGGTTTGTTTTCTATCAGAAGAGCCCGCGTTACATCCGGCCCGAAGAGGCAGCGCTCATCATCAGGCAGCTCCCGCCTTTCGTTTCGTGCGTGGGGGTTTTTGTGGACGAGGAGATCGACAGGGTCACGGCCGTTGCCCGGGCCACCGGCATTGATACCGTACAGCTCCACGGCAACGAGTCGCCGCACTACTGCTGCAAAATACCCCTGCCGGTCATCAAGGCGTTCTCCATCGAGCCGGCGACCGACCTTTCCCTTCTCGAACAGTATCATGTTGCCGCTCTGCTTCTTGACACATGGTCATTCGGCCGCTGCGGCGGAACAGGCAAGAAATTCGACTGGTCCATTGCGCGTTCGGCCTGCATCAAATACGACCGGGTGATCCTGGCCGGCGGCCTCAACCCGACGAACCTCGAAGAGGCGCTCGAGACCGTGCAGCCGTACGGCATCGACATCGCAAGCGGCGTGGAAATCAAGCCGGGAATAAAAAACCCGCGCAAGATGCGCGACGCAGTGCAGGTGGTGCGGGCGTGGGAACGGGGAGAGAAGGGGTCTGAGACGTTTAAGGTATAATCTCCCTGGCAATCGCATCCGCCGTTAAAAGCCCATTTTTAGTTGGTTTCCAGAAAGACTTTTCGTACGAGAGCAGTCCGCGTTTCACCAGCATATCGAATTTCTTTTTATTAACAGAATCCATTAATGATTTCCCGCATATTCTAAAAAACCTGTTTTCATCGATTCCCCGTACCGTCCGCAAGCCCAGGAACAGCATTTCCATACCGAGTTTTTCCGCGTTGAGCTTTTCGGTGAATTCCCTCGGAAGCTGTCCGTCATTCACCATGGCGCAATAACGGTTGACATCTCGTATATTTGCCGAGCGTTCCGGCGGCAGGAACGAGTGCGCGGCGCAGCCCAGGCCTAAATACGGTTCGTGGTTCCAGTACGTCATGTTGTGGCGGCACTCGTGTCCCGCTCTGGCGAAGTTTGAGACCTCATACTGCATAAAGCCGTGCGCCTCCAGACAGTCCCACAAACGGCCGGTCATGGCGGACATGGTCTCGTCGCCGGGAAGCGGGAGCATGGAACGGCGGCGGCCGAGAGGCGTTCCGTCAGCCACGGTCAGTTCGTACGCCGAAATGTGTTTTA
>Ga0315273_10005485_pt1 | contig 15682 bp, 15 predicted proteins | sample YL17G02_0_MG_FD_205753 | JGI IMG/M metagenome (GOLD analysis project Ga0315273, IMG submission 205753) | Sediment microbial communities from Yellowstone Lake, YNP, Wyoming, USA - YL17G02_0 | ecosystem: Environmental > Aquatic > Freshwater > Lake > Sediment | place: USA: Wyoming | collected...
AAGCTGGGCGGGTGTCGCGGGAGCGAGTGGGTCCGTGGCGGGTGAGGCGGTGGCAAAAGTGGGTTCGATTAACAGATTTTGGGATGCGGGTTTGGCGGGCGTCGCGGGGGCGGGTGTGTCCGGGGCGGGTGAGGCGGGGGCAAAAGTGGGTTCGTTTGACAGATTTTGGGGTGCGAGTTTGGCGGGTGCCGCGGGGGCGGGTGTGTGCGGGGCGGGTGAGACTGGGGCAAAAGTGGGTTCGTTTGACAGATTTTGGGGTGCGAGTTTGGCGGGTGCCGCGGGGGCGGATGTGGTGAGGCCTCGGGAGCGGGCGCCGTTGGCGCGGGAAGAAAGGATGCGTTTGAGCGAAGACATAGTATCCTCTGCTCTCACAATACAGCAAGGGTCCCCGGAAGGGAGCCGGACCGGGCATGGAATGAGCGGGAGGAGGCTGGCTAGATCCGATTTGGAATCAATTAGATAGGCGCGAACGAAGAGCGCTAAATAGAAAGTCCGCAGGTGTTGTGAACGAGGCGGATCACGCGGGCGTTTTGGCTAGCCAAGCGCCTGTCCGGCATCCAGCCGCCGCTCGAGTTCCCCGAAGCGCTGGAGACGACGCAGGTGCACAGTGTTGCCGGCCCGCCGGCGCACAATGGCGTGCTGTTCCTCGACGAATTGCCCGAGTTTCCGCGCAACGTGCTCGAGTTGCCGCGCCAGCCGCTCGAGGACGGCGCGGTGACGCTCACCCGCTCGCAGTTGACGCTGAGCTTCCCCGCGCGCGTCATGTTGGTAGCGGCGATGAATCCCTGTCCGTGCAGACATTAACTGACGCAGCCCTACCACAGGCGGGACGGGTGGCGCACCAAGTCGGCTAAGCAATTGGAAGAAGAAGACTTGCGAGCGTAAGAAACGAACACCCACGAGCGCCTGGCAAGGGCTAGGCTGCTGGGCGTGCAGCCATCAATTCAACGAGGCTGAGCCCAGAGTGCCGGGCGTGGTCGGCGAACAACTAATGTCCTCGCAAAATCAGCGGCTTAGCTCCGGCCGCTGCAGGCCATATCTCCGCCTTCTGTGTATCCCGCAAGGTGAATGGTCCGTTCCGGCGCGGTGTGAATAGGACCAGAGCGAGTGACGCTGGTCCCTTCGCGCCGGCGCGACGCACGCAAGCCCGCCCCTACGTCATAGCGCCGTCCCCTGGCCGTCCCAAAGCCCCCAGGACACTTCGGCAGGGCGGCCTGGACAACCAAGGCCGTGGCAGGCGGGCTGCACCATCCCGCTGGCGGTGCTTTTAGAGTCTAAAGGCCGGCCATGTGGGGCCAGTCGGTGATGCGCGGCCCAGGGGAGTAGGCGGTCGGCAAACGAGAGCCGCCACCGGAGCGCCGCACGGAGAGTGGGAGTTGAACCCCGTCCAAGAGCGGAGGGAGAAGAGGCTGGCGCAGGATGGGCGCCTGTCAGTTCTCCGGCCCTCAGGGCGATGGCCGTTGCCGAGTTCCCGGGTGGCTTCGTGGAAGCGCGCTGTGACGCGATCTGATCATCGCTCGGAAGCTGTACCTTTAGCGCCAGAATCTGCGAACGTCCTTCTGTCTTAGATTCTGCACGGGCGTTCAGTCAGCAGAATTACGAAGATGCCAATAGGCGCATAACAATGTTACGCCACCGCTGACGCCGAGCTTCCGGTTGCGAGAAGAGGGCGCTTAACGTCGTTTAACGTCCTCGCCGCAAGACGCGGACCTTGTCGATTCCGGATGCCGATGGAGTTTGCATTATGCACCCTCGATATCCAGGATACGGGCAGCGACTTGCTCAAAGGACCTGCGTCGGTTGGGCAGCCCTGAAGCGCCCCGGTTTGATGTACAATTCCGCTGGAGGGCGTAGTGCAACCAAGCCAACAACCACGCAGGGCGTTTCTTAAGACCGCCGCGGCGGCGGCAGCCGCGGTGAGGCCAGGGTATCTGGCCGGGAGCGATGTCATCCGGATCGGCATGATCGGGGCCGGCGGCCGCTGCACCGAGGCGGCCACCCAGGCGCTGACCGCCGACGACGGCGGGCGCCTGGTGGCCATGGCCGACGTGGTGATGAGTCGTCTGAAGGAGAAGCGCAAGCTGCTGAGCGAGAAGTTTCCGCGCCAGGTCGAGGTGGACGACGACCACTGCTTCGCCGGATTCGACGCTTACAAGCACGTCATCGCCAGCTCCGACGTGGTGCTCATCGCCAACGCGGCCAAGTTCCACCCGCTGCACATGTACGCGGCCATCCAGGCCGGCAAGCACGTCTTCGTCGAGAAGCCGCACGCCATCGATCCGGCCGGGATCAAGGTCGTGCAAGCCGCCTGCGAACTGGCTCGCCGGAAGAACTTGTGCCTGCTCTCGGGGCTGCAAAGCCGCTACACCATGTCCTATCGCGAGACCATCCAGCGAATCCACGACGGCGCCATCGGCCAAGTGGTGGCCCTCCAGGAGAAATTTCTGCGCCCGCCCTACGTGCTCTACCCCCGCCAGCCGGATCTCACCGAGGTCGAGTGGCAGGGCAGCAACCAGTACCACTTTCACTGGCTCTCGGGCGACGACGTTCCGCAGTCATTGGTCCACAACCTGGACCGCGCCAGTTGGGTGCTGGGCGGGCAGGCGCCCATCAAGTGCCACGGAATGGGCGGGCGGTCGACGCTGCGCGGCCAGATCTACGGAAGCGTCTTCGACCACCACTCGGTGGTTTACGAATTTCCCAACGGCGTTCCGGTGTACGCCTGGTGCCGCACCATCCCGAACTGCTACAACGAGACCTCCAGCGTGGTGCTCGGCACCAAGGGCCGCGCCGAAATCCTGAAGGGACGCATCGAGGGTGAGAACAAGTGGCAGTACACCGGACCGTCGATGTACGCCAGTTCCCTGACCAACCCCTACCAGATCGAGCACAACGAGCTGTTCAAAGCCATTCGCTCGGGCAAGCCGCTCAACAGCGGCGACGTCATGGCGCGCAGCACCATGATCGGGATCATGGGCCAGATCAGTTGCTATACCGGCAAGGAAGTGACCTGGGAGCAGGTTTCGGCTTCGGACTTCTACTTCCCGCCCAAGCCCGAGGACGTGCGCGCGGACATGGAGCCTCCGGTGAAGCCCGACGCCGAGGGCATCTACCCGGTCTACATCCCCGGCGTCACGAAACTGATCTAACGCCATGCGAACACAAGTTCTGATTCTGGCCGCGGCGGGCGCGTTGTGCTGCGCCGCCGCCGATCTTCGCTTTCACCCCGCCGAAGGCGGCGCGTTCCAGTTCGACACCGGCGTGCTGAAAGGCACGCTACGCGCCGAGGGCCGCTCGATCGGCCTGCTGCCGGTCACGCACCTGCCCACGGGCGCCGTGATGGCGCGCAGCATGGGGCTGTTCGGCATCTACCGGGTCTTCTCCGACGGCCGGCGCTACGGCAACGGCATGTGGTACTTTCCCAGCGAAGCCACGCCCGCCGGCGACGGCGCGGTGACGGTGCGCTGGCCGCCGGCCGAGGACCGGCCCTTCCAGATGCAGGCGGTCTACCGCTGGAGCGGGGCGGCGAGTCTGGACATCGACATCTCGGTGCGGCCCGAGCAGGACCTGCACGGTTTCGAAGCCTTTCTCGCCGCTTACCTGGGGGAGCAGTTCACCAACTCCTCGGTGCTGGTCAAGGGCGGACGCCTGGTGGCCGCGGATCGCGAGAACGGCGCCTGGCAGATGTTCCCGCGCGGTCCGGAAGCGGTACCCCTCATCCGCGACGGCCGGTGGAAAATCCCGCCCAACCCGGTGGACTGGGTCATCCGGCCGGAATTCGAGCAGCCCATAGCCGTGCGGCGCGACCCGGCCTCGGGACTGGCGGCGGTGATCATGGCGCCGGCGCAAGACTGCTTCGTTATCGCCACACCGCAACAGGGGGACTCGCACTGTTCGCTGTACCTGTCGCTGTTCGGCCGCGACGTGAAGAAGGGTGAAACGGCGCGCGCCCGCGCGCGGCTGGTGGTGCTCGTCGCGCCCGAGGAGAAAGAGGTCCGCGAGCTTTACCGGGAATACACGCGCGGGAAGTAAGAAGACTCCTTGAGGACGCCCAAGTAGGCGCCGTTAACGGAACGTTCCCGGATTGCCGGTGAGCGAGACGATTCGCGCCAGAAGACGAGGGTAGGGCCATGCACGGCCAGTTCTCCGATGAGGCGACGGCACGTCCACGTGGAACGCCATGAACGGTCGCAAGGGCGTTTGATCCTGCAAGCTTCCTAGATCGCGACTTGGGGGGCAGTGACGCTTCGTGTGCACGTCTACGGGTTGGGCGTTTACCGTCAAGTGATGGCACGTCTTCCAACTTGCGAGTGGAGGGTTGTTCAGGGACAGGCGCTGTTAACGGCCCACACCTCAAATAATGGCAACAGGTGTATTATTGATACGAAAGGAGGCGCTATGAACAGGCGGATACTGATTGCTACAGCGTCGGGACTGGTATTCGGTCTCCTGCACTGTTTTGGGGCGTTCGTGACGCATGGCCCAATGCCCCGGTCGGCAATCGCAACGTTCGTGCTGGCCCGCGGGGTCTTAGGGTTTGTTATCGGCATCAGCGTCTTGAGGATGAGCTGGTGGTTGCACGGGCTCCTGCTCGGCTTTGTCGTTAGTCTCCCGGCAGCCCTCTCCATACGGTTGATGCCGTCGATGAGCTTTGGGGTGTCACCGAATGTTCTGTCAATGCTCGTGCTTCTGCTCGGTCTGGTGATTGGCTTTCTCATCGAGTTGCTCACGAGCGTTGTTTTCAAGGCCAAGTCAGAATCAACTGGCTGAAGATGCTTTCCGCGGTGGCAAGGTGGCGCGTCCTGCGCTGACGGGACATTTCGTTATTACACTACCGGCCCGGAGCAGAAAGTCTGAGTTTAATACGCTTACCATTTCTCTTCACATGACTGCGAAGTCGCCATACCGGAGAATCGCCAACGTGTCATGCGGTCCAGAAACGCGCTTGGAGGAAGTTGGCCGGATTAGGACCGGCAAGTCGGCATCGCAGCCCCAAGCCCCGATTGGCGCGGGGAGCCTCTTCCCAACCCGACTGCCGTACGGAGCATTTGAATCAGCAGAGCGTCTGCCCACCCAGTGCCGAGTTTGAACGATGGCGTCCGTACTCGGGCGCGATCTTTGAAGCCGGGCAGGATCGGACTATGCCTTGACGTTCGCTTCCGCCAGGTACTGCCGCATCGTTCTTGCGTAGGCGGGGAAGGCGACCTCCGGCTCCTCGATCTCGGGATGCCAGCGCTTTTCCCACTCGAAGCAGTAGTAGCCCTTGTACCCATTGCTGGCGAGCACACGCACGGTTTCCTTCACCGGAATGTCGCCGGCCCCGGTCAGCACGTAACGACGATCCTCCTTCGGTTTTCCGGGAATGGGAAGAGAGTCTTTCAAGTGGACGTGTCTTGTGTATCTGCCGAGCTGCCGGCAGGTGTCGGCAGGTTTCTCCCCTTCGACGCAGGTATGATGCGCGTCCCAGAGAAAGGCGACGTTCTTTGATTTTGCGCCTTCCATAACGGGGATGATGTCCTCGGCGCGACGAAATTCGCCATGAGATTCCAGGATGACGGTCACGCCGGCGGGAGCGGCATACTCGCCAAGCTGATGGAGTCCGTCGCTGATGCGGGCGAACGTGACTCGTTTGTCCTCGCCCGGAATGAAACGGTCCGGAAATACGCGGACATAGGGAACGTGCAGCCGATGAGCGAGATCGATGAAGCGGCGACCTTCATCCATGTGTTTGGCTCGTTTGGCCGGGTCGGGTTCGTGCATCTGGGCAGAAGCGCCCAGGTCGGAAATGGCGAGGCCGGCGGCCGAGAGATCGCGCAACGCGCCTTGCAGGCGAGTGCCGCTGAACTCCGGGCACTTCGGCAGGTCCATCTGGTCCTGGATGCCGCGCAGTTCGAGCGCGGCGAAACCCCACTGCGACGTATTCTTGATGATCGTGTTCCAGTCCCACTTGGGGCAGCCCAGCGTGGAGACGGCGATGCGCAGTCTCCCCGCGGGCGCCGGCGATAGGATGGCAGGAGCCGCCACTACCGAGGTAGCGAGCTTCAGAAGGTCACGGCGTTTCATACCCTGATGGTAAACGATGGCGTGATTCCAGAATCGTGTTACGGTGCATCGCGGCGCATCCCAGGTGCGGGGGGATCGAGGTTCCAGGCCGAAGTGTGGGGCCGAGTCAGGAACGGGAAGTCGGCTTCACGCTCGCCATGTTCGCAGTTTGGGCGATCGTTGGGGTGAGCGTTACACTCGCTATCGCCGATGCTGAAACATTTCGCGGGAGTAGTCCCGATGGGCACCGGAGGCCCACGAAGCTTCGTTCCGATGGTCGGAGCGGCACGATTCCCTCGGGCATCGTTTGACGCGCCGTCCGACTTATGCCAACATAGGCATGTGCCCACGGATGAAGAACCTCACGTGGCTTGCCGATTCCCGTTCCAACGTGAAGTCATTTCCGGCTGGCGTTCAAGACGACATCGGCTATGCTTTGTACGCTGCGCAGTTGGGCGAACGGAGTGTCAAGGCCAAGCCACTGCATGGTCTTGGCGGCCAGGTGATGGAGATTGCGGCGTATGACGCTAGCGGGACCTACCGCGCGATCTATACGGTCTCGATTGGAGAATCGATTTACGTGATCCACGCCTTCCAGAAGAAGTCCAAGGCCGGGATCGCGACACCGAAGTTGGAGATGGAACTGATCCGGCAGCGGCTCAAAGAGTTGAGAAGTGAGGTGAAGAATGCCGAAAAGAGAGGTCCTTAAGCAGGAGCCCAGCACGGGCAACGTATTCGCTGACCTCGGCCTGGCCGATGCCGGCGAACACCTGATTAAAGCTGGACTGGTGGTTCGGATCGACCGGACCATCCGTCAACGAAAGCTGACCCAAGCAGCCGCGGCAAAGCTCATGGGCATCGATCAGCCCAAAATCTCAGCTATGCTGGCTGGTCAGTTCCGGGGATATTCGGTCGAGCGCCTCATGCGTTTCCTGGTCGCGCTAGGGCACGATGTAGAGATCGTCGTAAAGCCTAGAACGCAAGGTACGGCCGAACTTCGCGTCGCATAGAGGCCGCGGTGGCCGGTGACGTGCCACTAAAGCCGGACTACTCCCGCCAAGCCGGCTTCCTTCCGCCGATTCGCATTGCGGACACCAATCGGACGAGAAGCGCCCATCCTGGAAACTCACCTACTCCCAAACGAGGTGGTTCTCTTCGCACCAGTCGAGTGCGATCCGCCTCAGGGCCTCCGCGCGGAATGCAAACCAGGCTGATTCGATGTGGTGCCGTCCAAGGGTGGCCTTGAACATCCGGAATGCCCCGGCGCCGTGGATGGCGTGCAGAAGTTCTTCGCGAATCTCCCCGATCTCCATCGAGTGCGAGAAATCCCGCATGATCGCCCACTCGTGAACGTCAAATTTCGTGGGAAGCTTTTGGAAGCGGCGGGTGGAGACGATTCGCTTGGCAATCTCCCATTCCTTCTTCTGCCATGCAGGAAGATCCGGCTCTTCGTCGTCGTCGTACTCCTCTGCCGCACGCAGAAGATCGTGGGAGACGGTTTTCACTTGGCCGGTGTCGAGATCCAGGTACGAGGAGGACTCGTCGAGCTGCATCTCCAAAGCGTCGACGATATCGTTCAGGCGAACAGTCGCGGGCATGGATTCGAGACCATCATACCGCTCCGGGCTCCCGTCGGAAAGCGGGCCGAAATGTGAATATCGGCCACGGTCGTGACGCCGGATCACCTCGCGCTCAATCGCAGCACGCATCTGCGCGGGCGTTTTCGATTTGAGTTGGGACCGGAGACAGCGGGCGACCTCTTCAAGCCCGGTCCTGGAAGTTCGTACCATCTTGGGAGATCCCGGCCTCACCAACAACTGTGCCCGTATTCCCGGACCGCGTCGTAGAGAGCCACCACGTTGGCGGTGGGCGTGTTGGCTTGCAGGTTGTGGCAGGGGGCCACGACGTAGCCTTTCGCGTCGCGGAAGATGGCGATGTTCTCCCGCACCTCGCGGCGCACATCCTCGAGGCTGCCAAAGGGCAGGGTGTGCTGGTTGTCGACGCCGCCGTGGAAGACGATCTGGCGGCCGAAGTCGCGCGCCAGGCCTTCCCGCTGCATGCCGCGGCAGCGCCACTGGATGGGGTTCAGCAGGTCGATTCCCATCTCGATGAGTTCGGCGAGCAGCGGCCGCATGGCGCCGTCGTCGTGGTGGAACACCTTCACGCCGTAGGAATGGACCAGGTCGATCATGCGGGCCATGTGAGGCTTGAGGAACCGCCGGAACAGGCGCGGGCTCATGATCAGCGAGTTCTGCGTGCCGAGGTCCTCGGCGACGTAGGAGAAAAGCAGGGAATCGCCGACTTCGTCGAGGATGCGTTTGGTGAGCGCCAGGTCGACGGCGCCGATGTGCGCCAGGATCGCGTCGGCGAGTTCGGGGTTGGCGATCAGGTCTTCGAGCGCCTGCTCCATTCCGCGCAGGCGGCAGTAGAGGTAGAAGATCTCGCAACCGCCCGCCAGCAGCGGATAATCGCTCCACTCCCGGCACTGCGCGCGCATGAGGGAAACGTCCCATTCGCCGGGGTCGGGCCAGTCGAATTGCTCGACATCGCGCACGCACGTTGCAGCGGCCAGGGGATGCTCGACGGCGTCCTCGTAATACCCCAGCCCATCCGCGTAGGGGACCTTGCGCGTGCCGATGTGCCACACGCTGAAGAACGATTGCAGGTGCCAGACCTGTTCGGTGGCTCGCGGATGCCGCGGCACCAGATGAATCAGCTTATCGACGCCAAGGCGATCCCAAAGCGCGCGGTCGCTCCCGCAACCGAGATCCTGCTTCAGGCGAGAGGTGATTTCATCCGTTCCCCAGTAGTCGCACGGCACGCGGTCGGGCCGCGCGCCCCGCATCACGGCCTCCCAACGCTGGCGCGGCGTCATCGCAGCGCGACCGGCCTGCCGCCGGCCTGCTTGCTGCGCAGCGCGGCGTCCATGAAGGCAAAGATCTCCAGGCTCTCCTCGACCGGCACGGGAACCACTCCGGTCTGGAAGAACTTGACGATTTCAACGACCATCGGACGATACCCGGTGGACGCCTTGGGGTCGCTCTGCAAGGCTTCCTTGCCCCGGAACACGATGGCTCCGTAGGATCCGTACGGGCGCAGCGCGCGGACACTCCCGACGCGGCCGTCTTTCCAACGCCCCGCGATCTCATCGGCGCCCTCGGTGTAGGTCCGCGTCACCTCGACGCATCCCGGTCCCATCAGTGCGTAAAGCATTTCGATAGGGTGAATCGCGTACCAGGAAAGGTCGAGGTGATGATGCTCCTCGAAGGGCCCCGGCCCCCACGTGATCGCCCCCGTGATGCCATCCCCTTTCAGTGCGGTGATCATGTCGGCGAAGCGGAGGCTCGAACTGGTCCACCACCGGACGCCGGCCTCTTTGCCCAGGCGCGCGATCTCGCGTGCGTCTTCCAGCGTGGACGCCAGCGGCTTGTCGATCCAGACGGGTTTTCCCGAAGCAAAAATCTGGCGAGCCTCTCCGAGATGCGGGCGGCCGTCCACGCTGGTCAACAGCACTCCATCGACTTTCGAGCAGAGCGTGGGAATATCGGGCACGATCTCGACGCCCCACTTCACGCGCAGTTCCCCGGTGAATCGCTCGATACTCTTCGCGCTGATTGCATTGTCCGGCTGTCCGCCCTTGTAGGCCGCGACGATGCGCGCCCCGGGGACGTACTCCGGCGAGGAAGGGTCATTCAGCATTCTCGCGAAAGCCGTCACGTGAGACGTGTCCGTGCCCACCAGGCCCAGCCGGATGTCGGCTCCCGCCGCGGCCACGGCAAATAGAACCAGCAGTACGGCGACTCTTGAGTTCTTCATGGTAATGGCAACCTCACCGGTCTCGCTTCGAGCTTCGACAACTCGCCGGCGATGCATATTTCGTGGGTTTTGACCGCGTCGGCCACGTTGCAGTGCGACTCCGCGCCGCTCATCACGCAGTCGATAAAGTGGCTGATCAGGAGACGAAACGGATGGTGCGTCACCGCGCCGCTGTCGGGCGCAATGGTCGGAATGGCGGCCCATCCGGTCTGCCCCGGCCAGCGTTTGGTGAACAGGCGGTTATCCCGAATGGTGCCGCGGTTGCCCATCAGCGCGATCGGAAACGTGTAGGGCGCCATGTACTCGATGGAGGTGGCAACCTTGCCCATCGTGCCGTCGGCGAACTGGATGAGCGTCACGCTGTTGGGTTCGTACTCGTAGTCCAGCGAATTGCCCTTGCTGAAGTTGGCGTAGCCGAAGACTTCGACGGCCTCCTGGCCGATAAACCAGCGCAACCCATCGACCGCATGGCAGCCCGCGGTCAGCAGCGCCGTGCCTCCAAAGGCGCGCTGGCGGAGCCAGGGATACAAATGGAGGTCCTTGGTGATGGCGTGCAGATAATCGACCTCACCATAGAACACGTCGCCGATCATGCCGTCGGCCAGGATCGCCTTAATGGTTTCAAACAGCGGATTCCAGCGCAGCACGAAGCCGGTCACGCTGCGGACGTTGTGCTGGCGCACCGCCGCGTCCAGTTTCCGCAGTCCGGCCAGATCGAGCGCGATCGGTTTCTCGACCACCACGTGTTTGCCGGCCTGCGCGCAGGCCACGCCCTGCTCGACGTGCAGGTGATGCGGCGTGCAGATCGAAACCAATTGGATGTCGCCGCACTTCAGCAGTTCGTCGAGGTCCGTGTAGGCGCGGCAATGGGCGAGCCCATACTCGCGCGCTTTGGCTTCCGCCCTGGCGCGGTCGCGGCTCAGGATGGCCCGCACCTGGCTGCGAGGGTCCGCCTGAAAGGCTTTGATGTACTCGCCGGAAACGTCGCCGGTGCCCAGCACGGCGGCTCCAAGTAGCTCGCTCATCGGCTCTCCTTGCTCCAGGATTGAAAGCGGCGTTGGAGCATCTCCGCCTTGGGTTCACCGCCGAAGGCGAGAACGCCCCAGTGGAACCGGATGGACTGGCTCAGCGCCAGGTCGAAGGGCTCGCGGAAGGTGGGCGCCGCGCTCATGTATCCAAACGCCTTGTTCATCACGAAAAAGGCATTCGGGTGCCTCTGGTTTTTGGGATGGTCGAAGAACGCCACACCGGCCCCACCACCGTGGTAGGCGCACCAGGCGGCCGCTTCGCCGTTCGCCTTCTCGATGGTGGCCGTGCCGTTGGAGTTCAGCACGCCACCTCCATCCATGCCCGGAACGACCCGGATGCCAAGCCCGTTGTAGACGTGCTGGCCGGCCGCCAGCTTTACGGGTTCGGTGGCGGCCTTGAGTTCCGTGATCCATTCCAGCCACACGCCGTCGGGCCCGGGCGGCGGCACGCGCACGGTGCGGCGTTCAACCAGGAGCAACTTGCCTTCCGCAGTCCAGTGGTTGAGGGAGACGATTTCCGCCGCCGGCGCCTCGCGCAGGCGCTCGAACTTCTGGTGGACGATCTGGCCGTGCCGCGCCGGGTTCGTCTCGCCCCAGAAGTCGATGCCGTTCACATCCGACCACGCCACCATCAAGCCGCGGTGATGAACGTGGTCTTTCGGTGCGTCGAGCGTGACCGGCTGGCCGCTAGCGAGACAAAGGGGATGGATGTAAGGCTTCGGGCGCGCCGCGGTGTAGCTATATTCCAGGAGCGTCGTGCCGCCGTACGTCACGGCGACCTTCTCTCCCTTCGTGTCGGTCAGGCGCAGCCGGTCGCCGGAAGCGGCCAGCCCGGCCGCAAACAGGAACTCTCTTCTGGTTGCCATGGACCTAACTCATCCGAATGGTTTCGGTGGCCGCATCGAAATGCGCCACCTTGCCTTCGGTGAAAAACATCATCGCCATGATAAGGGAAATCTGCACCCGGTAGGCAAGCTCGATATCGCAATTGGGTCTTTCCCGGGTGCGCATGCACTGGATGAAGTTAGAAAGATACTCCAGGATACCTGTTCTTCGGAATCAAGACGAGGATAGAATGCTTGGTGAAGCCATGAACGGATATCGGAGGATTCATGCCGCGTTGCGGGGTGAGCGGCCGGACGTAACACCCGTGATGCTGCACAACTTCATGATGGCGGCGTTTGAGGCCGGCGTTTCGATGGGCCGGTACCGGACCGAGCCCGCCGAAATTGCGCGCTGCTTCGCGGAGGCCGTCGAAAGGTACCGGTACGACGGGATCGTGGTCGACGTCGATACCGCCACGCTCGCCGGAGCCGTCGGCGTGCCGGTGGTGTTTCCGGAAGATGAGCCGGCCATCTACCACGGCCAGCGGCTGCGCTCACTGGATGAAGTGCGCAATCTCGAACCGGCGGACGTAGGGCGCTATCCGGGCATACAGGTCTGGCTGGAGGCGGTTCGGCTTCTGAAGCGGCATTTCGGAGACGAAGTATATCTCCGCGGCAACTGCGATCAGGCCCCGTTCGCGCTGGCCTGCGCCATGCGCGGCAGCGCCGAGTGGATGATGGACCTTATGGACCCGGCGAACGAAGAAGACGCCCGGCGCCTGCTCGAGTTCTCGACGGACGCAACCATTCAGTTCATCCGCCTGATGGCTGCTACCGGCGCTCACATGGTCTCCAACGGGGACAGTTCCGCAGGGCCCAGCGTGGTCTCGCCCCGGCTCTACCGCAGGTTTGCGTTGCCGTATGAGAAGCGCGTGGTCGAGGCGGCCCATGGTTTGGGCCTGCCCTACATGCTGCACATTTGCGGAAAGACGGAACCGATCCTCGATGGAATGGTCTCCACCGGCGCCGACGCTTTGGAACTGGACTACAAGACCGATGTGCGGCGCGCCCACGACATCCTCGGAGGGAGAGTTACGTTCACCGGCAACATCGACCCGAGCGGCGTTCTTGCGCTGGGAACTCCACGGGAGGTCGAACGCAAGACACGCGAGCTGCTGGAGGTCTTCGCCGGCACGCCCCGGTTCATCCTGAACGCGGGCTGCGCAATTCCCTCGACCACGCCGCCGGATAATATCAGGGTAATGATAAAGGTTGCCCGGGAACGTTCCAAGGAGGAACATCATGCAGACAACACTTGATTCCATCGGGCTCTCCCGCCGCCGGCTGTTGCAGGCGGCGGTGCCCGCGGCCCTTGCCGCGCCATCCATCGTTCCGGCTTCCGCTCTGGGCAGAGCGGGCCAGCCGCCGCCCAGCGACCGCATCAACCTGGGCATCATCGGCGTCAACGGAATGGGGATGGGAAATCTCGCCAATTGCGCCAAGCATCCCGACGTCGTCGTCACTGCCATCTGCGAGGTTTCAAGGGACCGCCGCGAAAAGGCGATGGCACTGCACAAGAACACCGCCACGGGCCACAACGACTATCGGGAGTTGCTGGCGCGAAAGGACGTCGACGGCGTGATCATCGCACCGCCGCCCCACTGGCACGCCTTGATGGCGATTGATGCGGTCAAGGCGGGCAAGGATATCTACCTGCAAAAGCCGATGACGCTCTTTCCCGACGAGACGCTGGCCGTGCGAAATGCCGTTAACCGGCACAAACGGATCAGCCAGATCGGCACGCAGATTCACGCCGGATCGAACTACCGCCGCGTGGTCGAGTGGATCCGGTCCGGAAAGCTAGGGCCGGTCAGTGTTGTCCGCACGTTCAACGTCATGAACCAGGGACCGGGCGGCATTGGGCGCGCGCCCAGGCAGGATCCGCCGGCGGGATTGGATTGGGATATGTGGCTCGGCCCCGGGCCGGCGCGGCCTTTCAATTCGCTGCTGTTCGCCGACAGTTATAACCACTGCTCGTTCTGGGATTACTCGCACGGCTGGACCCCCGGCATGGCGCCGCATATCATCGATCTGCCCATTTGGGCGCTGGAACTGGGCGTACCCGAGGTGACCAGTTGCACCGGCGGGCGCTATATCGTTCGTGACGACGGCGACGCGCCCGACACACAGGAGGTGACCTGGCAGTATCCCCATCTCACCATGACCTGGATGATGAACTGCGCCAACAGCTTCGCCTTCGACTTCGGCCGCGGAAAGCCCGCCCGCCGGCTGGGCATTTACTTCCACGCCGTCAACGGCACGTTGTTCACCGACTACGGCAAGCACGAGATCGTTCCGGAAGGCGAGTATCTCAAGGACTCGACGCCGCCCCCGGAATCGATTCCGCCGTCGCCGGGCCACGAGCGCGAGTGGCTGGATTCGATCAAGTCCCGCAAGGAGCCCAGTTGCGGCGTCAACTACCACTACAAGGTGAGCCTGGCGCTCACGCTGGCCAGCCTTGCGTATAAGCTGGGACGCTCCGTGCGATTCGATCCGAAGACTGAGAAGATCGTCGGCGATAAGCAGGCGGCCAAACTCGCCCGGCCGGTCTACCGACGTCCGTGGAAATTCCCGGCGCAGTACGTGTGAGGCGATCCGCATTGCGGCCTTCGATTACAAAGCGGTGGCCGCCCCCAAAGAGTTCGTCCGAGCTAGAGTCTGTCGATCCAGCAACCACTTGCGGCCTGCGATCCGGATGCTTCCTGGAGAGCGTCAAGAAGCCGGGGGTGGAGATGGCGACTCATTGACTCTATGAACTGGTGGCGCGGTGTGGCTCTCGCAAACCGCGTATGCGGCGGAATCCGCGCCGTCGGAAACCGATCACGGCTCGAAGGCGCGCGGCAAGCCGGCCGCGAGACTGCGGCGGCGTGGTTTTGGCGCGCCTCTTGCACCCCAGATCTGCCGCTGATGAGCGCACGGCGGCTCGATCTTCAAGCAGGCGCAAGTCGAGATGCATCCATCCCGGCAAGGGGCCGGGATGGAGCTTCACAAGAATCAGGCGGCGCGCCGCTCGTACCGGTGGTGAAGACCGCCAACCTGCGGAATGGCAACGACGTTCCCGAGTTCTCTTACCCAACCCGGCGTTCGTCTAAGTCCGGTGCCTCTTCATCCTCGAGAAACCGCTCCGCGCGCCCCAGGAACGCGCCTGTAGGCTCCCTCTCTCCGCGCTCCCACTTCGCCAACGTGCCAGAGTCGACGCCGAGGCGTTTCGCTGCCTCCTCTCGCGTCATTCCCAGGCTGGTTCGGTGCCGGACGAGCCGCTCTCCCCATCCGGTCGCCGGCGGCAGCGGGTTGTATCCCAGGAACCGGATGATGGCGGGCATGTAGCGGATCCCCGGGCTGACCGTGTTCGCCTCCCATTTGAAGACGCTGGTCTCGCCCACCCCGATCTGTTCCGCAACCTCGCGCTGGAGCATCTTCAGATCGAGGCGCTTTCTCCGGATGTGGTCCCCGACGGTGTTCAATTCCGTGAGAATTCGGACAACGCGGCCTGTGTTGTACGATTGCGGCAGAACCAGGGGCATCGGCTGGCCGGGTTGGCTGAAGCGGTAGGTGACCGTGGTCCTGGTTTGCTTGGCGCCGCACTCCTCGACGGTATCAACCCGGATGCCAGCGACGAGCACTTCGATCAGGCGCCGCTTCTGCTTCCAGCAGACCGGCGCGTCGAGCCGTTTCCTAAGCTCCGCCAGGAGTGCCTGCGCGGAACTGACGGTCTCGCCGATTGAGTCGGCGCCCCCGATCTTGCCGCGGAGTTCGTCAATCCGCGCCTCCAGAGCCGTCTCCCCCTTGCCGATCTCATCCATCTGCGCGTCCAAATCGGCGTCGGTCAACCGGCCGCGGCGGAACAGGCCCACTACCCGGCTGCGCTCTGTCGTCTTCTGCACGAGCAACCCCTCCAGCCGTGTCACCTGT
>Ga0315273_10005487_pt1 | contig 15678 bp, 14 predicted proteins | sample YL17G02_0_MG_FD_205753 | JGI IMG/M metagenome (GOLD analysis project Ga0315273, IMG submission 205753) | Sediment microbial communities from Yellowstone Lake, YNP, Wyoming, USA - YL17G02_0 | ecosystem: Environmental > Aquatic > Freshwater > Lake > Sediment | place: USA: Wyoming | collected...
GGACCCGGCTCCCACAGGGTTGATTGGCGGGGGCGGCTGACTGCCGCCCCCGCGTGCAGTCAGTCGGGGAGCAGGCCGGTCCAGAGGCGCACGTCGGGATCGGTGAGGGGGTCGGTCTCACCTCGCTCGGCCGCCTCCGCGAACACCGCAGCCGGGTCGCGTGAGGCCATGGCCCGTCGCAGCACGGAGGCATCGGCGGGGGTGCTTTCCATGCCGGCCGCCTCGCGAATGGAGTGGCCCGTCTCCGTCTGCTGCCGGTCCAGGTCCTGCAGGTTCCGTCGCATCCGCTCGGCGAGAACCCAGTATTCCTCGGGTTCCAGGCCATCCCGGAACCCATGCTTGACCGGCCCCGGGCCGTACGGCGAATCGCCCGCCCACGGCCCGATCACGGCGCGCAGATGGCGAAGGGACCCCCGAGCGCCCGACCGGATCGCCCGCAGCGGCGCGCGCAGGGTCGGGTCGGACTCACCCTGGGCGGCAATCTCCGCCTCCACGATGCTAGCGTACTGATGCCAGCTCGCCGCGTAGCTCGAGGTCGGCGGCGGCGGCAGCCGCAGTCCCTCGCCGACGAACGGGCTGAACGAGGCGCCGGAACGCGTGGCCCAGTTGATGCCCGTCCGGTACAGGCCCTCGAGCAGTTCGAGGAGCGCCTCGGGCCCGGTTTTGTCCAGCGCGGCCAGCAGCCGCGCCACCAGCAACTCCCGGGTAAGCGGCGCGGGCGGCGCGTCGGTGCCGGCGGGCCAGAGCGCGGCGAACTCCTCGCGCCCCTCGGGGAAGTCGAGAGCATAAGCTAGGCCCATGAGGATCCCGCCCCCCGGCGTCAGGTGACCGACCATCACGCTCGGATCGCGCCTGAGGTGCGCGAGCACGGTCAGTTTCTCCTTCGCCTCGGCCTGGCCCGGCTTGGTGATCGGCAGCCACACCGCGGCCTGATCGCCATCGTAGTCCGCGTTGAACATCCGGCAGCAGAGCGGATGCAGCAGGATCGACCTTCCCGGCACCAGCACCGGTCGGAAGGCCGTGATGTTCGTCACCTCCCACGTCGGCGCGCGATTGAGGATCACCACGCTCTCGCGCATCAGTGCGTCGATGTGCCGCTTCGCCCGGTCGAAACGATCGTGCACCCAGGCCCACCCGAGGCGGTCCGCGATCAGCGGCCCGAAGAGGGGCCAGGCGATGTCCTCGGGGAGGCCGATCCGGTCGATAGGCAGGTCATACCCCGGAGCCAGCACGCTGCGCCCCGTGAACTGCGAGCGCTCGCCGAACGAGACGCGGCAGTCCTCGCGCACCTCGTCTAGGAGGTCGGATACCGCTTTCTGGAGTCCGGCCCGCGCTGGCTCCGCCGCGCCGGACTGAAGCGCCTCGGCCAGCCGGGCATTGGCGGCCGTGACGCGCTCGTAGGCCTCGGCGTGGTTGTCGGGCCGGCCGACGCTGGCGAGGGTGGCTCCCGGCCGCCAGGGATGCGGCACCGGCTCCGTCAGCGGCAGCCCCTCCGCTTCGGCCCAGCGGAGACGCACCGCGGCTTCCGTTGCGGCCGGGCTCGGACCGGCCGCGCCCGGGACGAACGCGATCTCGATGCCGCCCGCGCGCAGGGCCCGCTGCACGCGGAGGAAGGCCGGCGAGGGGGGATCCGCCTGCTCGCCGATGAACCCGCCTCCGACGCGCTGGAGGAACCAGTCCGCGTCCTCGGGGGCCCGATCCTTGTCGGGGTTGTCCCAGTCGGTCGCCTCCTCGGCGCCCCGGGCGCGGGTCACGAGCGCTTCCAGGATGTTCTCGTGGGCGCCCACCGCGCGCAGAGCCGCGATCTCCATCTCGCCGATGCGCTGCCCGCCCCGGTAGCCGCCAGGCTGCTGCCACTTCGGGGCGAAGGCGTGGAGCTTGCTGCGCACCGCGTGGTCGAGCAGGTACCAGTACACGTAGCCCACGGTCGTGGGCTCGTCCAGTTCCGTCCCGTCCTTGCCGTCGCGCAACGTGAGCTGCCCCGACTCCGGCAGGCCGGCCTCACGGAGCAAGGCGTGTAGCTCCTCCGGTATCGTCCGGCGGAAGGGCGCCATGGTGATCGCCTCCCCGCGCGCCTGCGCCACCAGTCCGACCGTCGCCTCCAGGATCTGCCCGAAGTTCAGCCGGCCGTAGACGCTGTTGGCATCGAAGATCAGGTCGACTGGTCGCCCGTCCGGCAGGTGCGGCATCTCCTCATCCCGCAGCACGGCCCCAATCACACCCTTCGCGCCATGGCGGTTGGAGAGCTTGTCGCCCACCTCCGTCACCCAGGGCGCGGAGCCCAGTCGCTTCGCCGCCGACTCGCTCAGCACGATCGCATCCTCGTAGTTCATCCCCTTCCAGTGCATATAGGCAGTGAGCAGATTGCGCCCAAGGAAGGAGCTGCCATCCTCCGGCTCCAGCCCGGACTGCACCAGTGGCGGCTCGCGGTCGTCCTGAAGCACGGCCTGCCGGATCATGTTCACGCCGAAGAGCTGACGGGTCGGGTCATTGTGGCAAAGCAGCGGAACGAGGCTGCTGCTCACCCCGAGCGTGCTCTCCGCGTGGTCCGGCGCAGGGACGATCCTGCCGTCTCGCACGTCGGCGCCCCGCGCGAGCGTGAAGACGCGGCCCGTGTTGGGCCCCTCCGGTGTCTCTAGCGGATCGACGCGCCCGACCTGGGAGGGGTGGAAGGAGACATCGCCGCCGGTGAGCCACTCGTCGCCGGTGGCATCGTAGCGAATCGAGTAAGCACCGCCGGAGAGGATGACGCGCCGGAAATGCGTCGCCTGCGCGACCGGATTCGTTAGGTCCATCCACTGGGCCGTGGGCATGGTCCCGCCCCAGATCCCTTCCATCCACTGGTCCAGTGGGAACCAGGCGCGCAGCATCGCCTCATCCCAGGGCCCGCCGTTCGGGGGCGCGACGAGGCGCGGCGCGATCTCATCCATGAGCTGTTCGCCCACGGCCTTGATCTCCGCCTCCTCCAGGTTGTTGCTGCTTGCCGTCATGACAACGCAGCGCGGGTGCTCTCCAATGCGGGGAAGGAACGACCCGTCCGGCCGCGGGAAGAGCAGATCGCTGAAGGTGATGCGCGGCCCACCTTCGGCCACCGAGAAACTGATGCTGCCGCGGCTCTCCGCGGTCCACTCGGCCTTGTAGTTGGTCAGCGGGATGACGCCCGCGAGCGCCTCGGGCAGCCACCGCTCGATGAACGCACGGAAGCTGCGCACGTGGATGTTCTCAGAGGGGTGCATCTTTCTCCTCCTCGAAGTGCTCCATCAGCAGCCGGTGGGCGTGATGGAGCCGGGATTTGAGGGTGCCCAGGGGGATCTGCAGCAGGCGAGCCGCTTCGTCGAGCTTGAGGCCCTGCACGCGTACCAGGCGGAGCGCCTCCTGCTTGTCCGCGGGCAGTTGCGCCATCGCCTCTTGCACCCGGCCAAGTTGCTGGCGCCACAGGGCCTGCTCCTCCGGGCCGGGGACGACGGCGTCGCCGCCGAGCGTGGCCACGTCAGGCACGTCCTCGTCGGGAAACGCCTCCAGTGGCACGGTTGCGCGGCGGCGGCGTAGGTGGTTCAGTGCGAGGTTGGTCCCGATGACCAGCAGCCAGGCCAGGGGACGGCCGCGGCCGTCCCACTGCCCGGCGCGCTGCCACACCCGGAGCCAGAGATCCTGGAGCAGATCATCCGCATCGGCCGCCGAGACGTAGCGCTCCAGGTGCGCGCGCAGGGCTTGCTGGTAGAGAGCCATCAGTTCCCCCAGCGCGTGCGGATCGCCATCCAGGACTCGCCCCATCAACTCGACGGCTGATCCCATCGGCACCTCCACCCTGAAGGACACAGATGGTGAGTCAGAGGTTCATCAGGACTGTGGGCTTATTGGGCCGCCGCCACAGTCTGAGTCGCCAGGGGGCCCCAGCTCTTACAGTAAGCGGTTCCGGGACTGAAGTCCCCAAACATCGCGGAGTTCGCGTCAGGGTCGCTCCTTCCGTGACTCCGCAGGAGACCCAGTCTCCGGCTCCGAACTTTGCCGTATGGCATCCAAGACCCTTGCCGGCATCACCGCGTTCGTCACCGGTTGCATCTCTGCGGGCGGCTACCTCGGCATCGTCGGCATGATGGCAATCGAGTCGGCCTGCATCCCCCTGCCGTCCGAGGTGATCATGCCCTTCTCCGGTTTCCTGGTCTGGCAGGGACGGTTCAACCTGTGGCTGACCGGGTTGGCCGGGGCGGTGGGCTGTGTCATCGGCTCTGTCGCGGCATACTGGGTCGGGTACTATGGCGGCCGGCCGCTGGTCCGGCGGTACCGGCGCTACCTCCTGATCTCTGAGCGGGACCTCTCACGAGCCGACACGTGGTTCGAGCGGTACGGGGACTCGACCGTGTTCTTCTCCCGCTTGCTCCCCGTGGTGCGCACGTTCATCTCACTGCCGGCCGGCATCGCCCGCATGCGATTCTGGCGGTTCGTGATCTATACGTTTCTGGGGTCATTCCCGTGGTGTCTGGCCCTCTCCTACTTCGGCTATCGGCTGGGCCGGCACTGGGACAGCCTGCGCAGGTACTTCCACGACCTCGACGTGGTGATCCTGGCGGCGATCGCGGCTGTAATCGTGTGGTGGGTGTGGCGCCACGTCAGACACGAGCGCGAGGCGAGGGCTGCGGAGTCGGCCTCGCCCAGCGCATCGGAGGGTTAGCGTGAACGTCATCGTGATCGTGCTCGACAGCCTGCGCCAGGACCACGTCGGCCATTACCACCAGGGGCGCGCGCCGTTCCCGGACGTCCCGCCCTGCCAGACGCCGAACCTGGACCGGTTCGCACGGGAGTGCGTCGTCTTTCACAACGCGTACCCGGAGGGCCTGCCGACGATGCCGGTGCGGCTGGCGCTGATGACGGGCCAGCAGACACTGCCCTTCCGGGGCTGGGAGCCGCTCAAGGACACGGACATCACGATCGCGCAGATCCTGGGCGCCCGGGGGTATGTCTGCGGGCTGATCTCGGACACGTACCACTACCGCGCGCCGGGCATGAACTACCATCGAGGCTTCCAGGCGTACCGATGGGTTCGCGGGCAGGAGTACGATCCGTACGTGTCAGCGCCCACCACTCGCGACGTCGACCAGTATGTCAACGGGCGCTTCGACGAGCTGTGGCGGCGGAGAGTGGGGCAGTTTCTGGCAAACACGGACGGCTTCACCGAGGAGCGGCACTGGTTCCCGGCCCAGGTGGTTGACGAGAGCATCGCCTGGCTGCGGGCGAACCGGGGGCACGATAGGACTTTCCTCTGGGTTGATTCGTTCGATCCGCACGAGCCGTGGGATCCGCCGGCGCGCTGGGACACGTACCGCGACGCGAGCTATCGGGGGCCTCGGCTGATCCTGCCGATGGGAGGCCTGATGTCGTCCTGGGCCACGCCGGAGGAGGTGCGGGAGGTCCGCGGGCTGTACGCGGGTGAGGCGGCGTTCGTGGACGACTGCTTCGGGCGACTATTCGACGCGCTGGGGGAGCTGGGCTACCTGGACGATTCGCTGGTGGTCATCACCAATGACCACGGGCATCCCCTGGGGGACCACGACAAGCTCCTCAAGGGCGGCGACCGGATGTACAACGAGCTGCTGAAGTGCCCGTTCCTGGTGCGGCTGCCCGGCGGAAGGCACGGAGGGAGACAGGCTCAGGCGCTGGTGCAGTTCCACGACGTGCTGCCCACGATCCTGGACGTGCTGGGCTGGGGCAATGAAACCGGGGCGATGCACGGGCGCTCGTTCCGGCCCGTGCTGGAGGGCGAGAGCGACAGCCATCGAGAGGCGATCATCGTCGGGTACCACGCGGCACAGGACCGGTGCGTGCGCGACCAGACCTGGTCCTACATCAGGCGACCGGCCGATCAGCCGGACGAGCTGTACCATCTGAGGGATGACCCGCGCGAGACGCGCAACGTGGTGGACGAACACCCTGAGGAGGCGCGCCGCCTGGCCTCGTGCTTCGGGCGGTACTTCTTCCGCAGCCCCGTATCCGAGGTGAAGGGCATTCAGGGACGGTACGAGATGGGGTCGGCCGCGGTTGGGTGAGCGGCCGGGGCGCGTTTGACCGGCTCCAGCGCCTCGGCTATAATCCGTAGCTGCCTGCGGCGGTGCCTCCGGCGTCGCTTGCTCATGGCACCAGTGTTGCGCTCGCCGCGGCGTGGTCGCGGATCAGGATGGCCGTGCAGGCTCCAGCCAACATCAAGCTGTGCAATGCTCTGGCGTCGCCCCCTCCGGTCGGGGCGACGCTTGCCAGTCTCGTGCTGTTCACGACGCTGGGCGCGCTGCTGGCGATGCTGTACGTGGGGAGCGAGTGGCTGTTGGACAACGCCACCTTCGGCTTCTCGTCCGACGCGGGATGGATCCGGGCGGTTTTCGCGCGCAATCTCTCCTCCGGCAACCTGCTGAGCTTCAACCCCGGCGCGCCCGTCGCGGGGGCGGCCGCGCCGGTCTGGATCGTCCCCTTGGGGCTGCTCGGATACCTGATCGGCTATGTTTCCGCCGCCAAGCTGCTGGGAGCGGCCTGCGTCGTCCTGGCCGCGTTCCTGGCGTGGCGCATCGCGCTCGACCTGCTGGGTGACTGGCGGTTCGCCTTCCTGGCAGGCCTGCTGGTGGTGGCCAGCCCGCGGGCGATGTCCGCCGCGGTCAGCGGGACCGAGGGGGCGATGGCAGGCATGCTGGTATCCGCGCTGATCTACTGGGCGGCGCTCAGCTACGAGAGCGGCGCGCGACAGCGCGTGATGACCGCAGTCGCGGCCGCGCTGGCGGCGCTCGCCCGCCCCGAGCTGATCGCACTCGTGCCGCTGCTGCTGATTGACCGCTGGCTCACGGCGGCGCGGCACTCCGCGCCCGGCCGGCGGCTCAGGAACGCGGTGGTCTACAGCCTGCCGGAGGTGGTCGGGGCAGCAGCGCTGCTGGCGCCATACGTGCTCTTCAACTGGCGCGCCGGCGGGCCATTGTGGCAGCAGCCGGAAATGGCGCTGCGCGCGCAGCCGGCGCTGTCGTGGGTGATCGAGGCAGCGCATGGCCTCTGGGAGAACAACCCGCTGCTGGCCTGCGCGGCCGTCGTGGGGCTGCCGGTCGCCGCCCTGGCCGCGGCGCGATCGAATTCGCGCCACCCGAGCTTTCTGCTGGTGATGACGCCTCTCGTCGTCCTGATCGCTCCCGGATTCGTCTGGCGATATCTCGCTCCCGAGAACGCGAGGTTCGCCGCCAGCTACCTCATCCCGGTGGTCGCGGTGCTCTCGAGCGCCGGGCTGTTCCTGCTGAAGCGCGGGGGCGAAGCGGTGGTGGGATCCAACACCCGCGCGGCGCGCATTGCGCTGGGCGCCGGGATCGCCGCGGCGCTGGCCGGCCTCTCGGTCCTGACGTGGTTCGCTCACCGCAGCGTGTGGCAGCAGCACGGCGTGATGGTGAAGAAGCAGAACAACCTGCAAGGCGCCATCGGGCGGTGGGCCGCCGATCACACGGCGCCGGATGCGGCCATCGCCAGCCGCGAGATCGGCGAGATCGCTTTCGTCTCCCGGCGGCGCATGATAGACCTCGGGGGCAGCGTGGACCGACGAGCGCTGGAGTACCTCCGCCGCTCCGGCTCTCTCGACTCGAATCTGCTGGAGTTCATCGAGAAGACGCAGCCGTCGTACGTCGCGATGCGGCCGTCGGATTTCCCCGACCTCTCGCAGCGAGTCGACCTGCTGACGGCGACCGTGACGTGCACGGATCGGGACCAGATCACCGGTGGGGAGACAGCCTGGGTGCTGTACGAGACGCGGTGGCCGCCGCCGTCAGCGCGCGCCATCCGGAGCGAAGCAAAGGATTACACGCGCGGCGGCCGCCGCCGTCACTAATGCCAGGATAAGAAGGGGGATGAGCGATGCCGTTCTGCCCGAACTGCCGGACAGAGTATGTGGGTGATGCGACCCGGTGCGCGGACTGCGACGCCGAATTGGTCTCGTGGCTCCCCGAGGGGCGGGTCGTCTTCGATCCGACCGCGTCCCGGCCGGCCGAGCTGTGCCAGGTGACCGACGCGGTTCAGGCTGACCTGATCGAGGCGCAACTGAGGGTGGTGGGCATCCCGGTGGTGCGACGGCCGAGAGGCCTGGCGTTGTTCGTGCCCGCCTCGAAGCTGAGCGATGCGCAGCGGATTCTGGCAGGACAGCCCGCGGTGCAGCGGGCGGAGAGCGTGGGCCTGTCAGAGCTGCACCGGATCAGGCTGGTGTGCGACGCGTGCGAGAAGGTGACCCGAGTGGACTTGCTCACAGAGTCGCTTCCGACAGCGTGCTCGTGCGGCCACTACTTCGATCTCATGGAGGCACGGCCGCTGCTCGACCGGTACCGCGACATCGTCCGCGCGATGTCTGACTCGGACTTCGAGATCGAGCTGGAGCAGCCGGAGCCGGAGGCGAGCGAGTGAGGAAGCGGCTTCGCCGCTTGATCTCGGGATTGGAAATCCCGAGACACCGGACACCGGAATAGCAGCGAGATGCCATGGCAGCGCTCAGGCGCTGACGACTTCCACTTCCCAGCGCTCGTTCACCCACAGCCCGATCACGGTCATGGGCACGTTCCAGAAGCGGATCACCTGGAGCGACTGCCGAATCTGCTGCCAGTGCTGGTCGCTGGACACGGGGTTTGTAGCGCAGTCGTGGTGGCCGGCGAGGGCGACGACAGTGGAGCCGTGACGGTGGATGGAGACCATGAGCCTGGCCTTGACCTGGTCGGCGACCTCGGGGCTGGCGGACAAAGCCCCGTCCACCCCGGGCTCGGTGATCGCGTCGACGTAGTCGAGGTGGTAGTGCACCTTGAGCCAGTCGGCCACGGGGGCCTGCACCCGGCCGTCTATGCAGTTGACGGCCGTACCGAATCGCCCCTGAGGGGAAGGCTGGGCGGTCACGGCTTGACGACCAGTGTGCCGCGCATGTCCTTGTGCCCGGGGCCGCAGTCTACGGTGCAGTAGAACGGGAAGTCGCCCCCGGTTCCGGGAGTGAACTGGACGATGGTGACCTTGCCCGGCTCGATCTTCACGTTGATCTTGAGTTTGTCTATACCGAAGCCGTGAGTGACATCGGTGGAGGTGAGGCGGAGGCGGATTCCTTCGCCCTTCCTGACGATGACCTTGTCCGGGTCATAGGTGTACCGGTGGGCCACGATGTTGACCTCGCGCACACCGCTGACGTCCGTGCCGGTGAGGCCGTCGGGGCCAACCTGTGAGGGGGTCAGTGGTGCTCGTGCGGGCGGCTTCGCCGTTGATCCGGGCTGTCGCCTCCCACAGCCCGCCAGCGCGGACACCGAAACCACGACGATTAGGGCCAAGATGCCGACTCTGCTCATCCCGTTCTCCTGAACTGAGGTCCAGTGATGCACACAGTGTTTCTGCGCCGGATGCCGCGAACCTACCGGGAAACCCCCGACCCGGGCGCAATCGGCAGGACTCCGGAGCGGCTCGCGCCGAATCGAGCGGAAACTGCGAAGGGAGTTCGCCTGTGGGGAGCACGCTGCGGATATCGGGCATTCAGATGCTGGTCACCGGGGATGTGCGGAGCAACGAAGCGAAGGTGATGGAGGGGATCGCTGCCGCGGCGGCCGACCGATCGCACTTCCTGCTCACTCCGGAGGGATCAGTGTCCGGCTACTACGCCGGCTTCGACCGCGCCGAGGTGGCGGAGGCCGTCGAGCGTCTCCGCGCGGCGGCGCGGGCCGCGGGCGTGGGGCTCGCGCTCGGCACGTGCTACAAAGAGACAGAGGACGAGACCGAGCACTGCTACAACCAGATTCGCTGCTACGCCCCGCAGGGTGACTTCCTGGGCTTCCACGCGAAGATCCTCCGGTGCAGCCGGCTGGAGCATCCGGGCACGGGGGAGATGAAGGACTACGTTGAGGGGACGCTGAGAACTTTCGAGTGGCAGGGGGTACGGTTCGGGGCGCTCATCTGTAACGACCTATGGGCCACCCCCGGCTGGACCACGATGCCCAACCCATATCTTCCGTGGCAGCTCAAGCGGATGGGCGCGCAGATCATCTTCCAAGCCATCAACTCGGGGGAGGACCAGCGGCACCGCCCGTTCCACGAGTCATCCTCGATGCTATGGGCAAGACGGCTCGAGATCCCGATAGCCCAGGTGAATGCAGCGAAGGAGGAGGGCGCGGTGAACGCGCCCTCTGGCCTCATCGGCCCAGATGGCGAGCGGCTGGTGAGCGTGCCCGATGTGGGGGAGCAGTATTTCGCGGGGGAGGTGGAGGTGTAGGCGAGGAGGCGGCTGCGCCGCCTGGTCTCGGGATTGGGAATCCCGAAACACCCGGACGTTTTGCACAGGCGAGACGCCTGTGCCACCGGGGGGCTTCGGCAGCGGGCTACCGAAGCAACACAAAAAAGATCCGAGCCCACAACTGCGGAACCTGGGCTAACGCCCAGACATCCCTCGCGCCGTGAAAGGCACCCACTGCGAGAACGCTTTCATGTGCGCCCAGTACGCCGGATAGGCGGTGGCGGCCCAGATGAGAGCCACCACCGCGAGCAAACCAGCAGCGACCGCGCAGTAGGATCGGTGCTTCCCCAAGTGGACAAGGCTGGGCGCGGCGAAGATGCCCCCAAGGCCTGAGAGTATGTACCCGATGCCGGTGAGGTAATGGTACTTGGTCAGCTTGAGATCGATGATCCTTACTCCCAGCACCACCGCGGCCACGCCGGCGAAGAAGGCATACACCGCGACCGTCATCAGGCTCCAGTCCATGGCGATCGCGAGAGCGGCGCCGAGGAAGATGACGCCGAAGAGAACCGACATCTCGCCGAAGGCGGAGTTGTAGGGCCCGACCACGGGCCAGGTCATGGTCATGTGTGCCCCGAACACGAGGGCGATGAGGCCCGTCATGGCGAAGCCGGGGACCCATTTCTTCCGGTCGGGGTTGTCGAGACCTCGGTAGACGTAACCGGCGAGCAAGGCGAAGCCGGCCACCATGTTCACGAGGAGGAGGGCGATGTAGTCGATGAACATCGGAGGCTCCGTTCCGTCGGTGAGGATGTGTGCAAGTGGTTTCGGGGAGGGGGAGTGGGGTCCTCGCGGGGCGAGGGTCATATGGAGGGAGCAGGGGACACGGTCCTGCCCAACGAAGTCTCTGGCTTGCTGTTGAGAGGCGCCCTATGGACCACCAGGAACTCGAGAAGCTCCTCCACGACCTGGAATCGGATCGAGTCGAGCGCAAAGAGTCTGCAGCCGACGGCGACCGGGTTAGACAGGCCATTTGCGCGTTCGCTAACGACCTGCCAGACCACAGGAAGCCCGGTGTGCTGTTCGTTGGCGCGCGAGATGACGGGAGCAGTTCCGGCCTCCCGGTGACTGGGGAATTGCTGCTAAAGCTCTCCAGCATGCGTGATGACGGGAACATCGTGCCGCTCCCCGCGATGACCGTGCAGAAGATCCTCGTAGGGGATTCCGAGAAGGCTGTCGTCGTGGTGGAGCCGTTGGATGCCCCTCCAGTCCGCTACAAAGGGAGGGTCTACATACGCATCGGTCCACGTCGAGGCATCGCTTCCGCCCAAGAGGAACGCATCTTGGCCGAGAAGCGCCGCCGAAAGGACCTGCCCTACGATCTGCACCCCGTGGCGAGCACATCACTAGACGACTTGGATCTCGGGAGGTTCAGGTCGGAGTACCTACCGTCTGCGGTTGCTCCTGAGACACTCGAAGACAATCAGCGAACTCTCGAGCAGCAACTGGCATCTCTTCGCTTTGCCACAATGGACCAACCGCCGATAGCAACAGTCGTGGGAATGCTGGTTGCGGGTAAAGACCCTCGCGCATTCATCCCGGGCGCCTACGTTCAGTTCGTTCGCTTTGACGGGACCGGCCTGGCGGATCCCGTCAAAGACCAGAAAGAGGTAGATGGTCCCGTCGCCGATCAACTCCGTATCATGGAAGAGCTGTTCCGGGCCCACATTGAGGTGAGCTCACGATTCGCTGGACGCTCAGTCGAGGAGCAGCGGCCAGATTACCCCTTGGGCGCGCTGCAGCAGTTCATCCGTAACGCTGTGATGCACCGCAACTACGACGGTACCAACGCCCCGGTGCGCGTGTACTGGTTCCGCGATCGCGTCGAGATTCAGAACCCTGGCGGGCCATTCGGACAGGTCACGATAGAGAACTTCGGGGTTCCAGGCGTTACCGACTACCGGAATCCGTACTTGGCCGAAGCGATGAGGAATCTGGGATACGTCCAGCGGTTCGGTGTTGGCATTCAGATTGCGCGAAAGAGCTTGGCCGAGAACGGCAACCTGCCCCCCGACTTCGCCGTCGCGGCTTCGTACGTTGCCGTTACAGTGAGGAAACAGCTGTGAACGCACAGGTCATCGCGTTCTTCAACAATAAAGGCGGCGTCGGGAAGACGTCGCTGGTGTATCACCTGGCCTGGATGTATGCGGAGTTAGGGCTGAGTGTGGTCGCAGCGGATTTCGATCCTCAGGCGAACCTTACCGCTGCGTTTCTCGATGAGGATAGGCTGGAAGAGGTCTGGAGCGACCACGATAGGTCGCGCACTGTCTTCGGTTGTGTACAGCCGATGGTGAAGGGCACCGGGGATATCGGGCAGCCGCACCTTGAGTTGGTTGATGACAGGCTTGCTTTGCTGATTGGCGATCTTTCCCTATCTGGATTCGAGGACGATCTGTCAGGTGTCTGGCCTCGTTGTCTGGACGGCAACGAGCGGGCCTTTCGCGTCATCTCGGCTTTCTGGCGCATCATGCAGGAGGCGGCGCGCGAGCACAGAGCGACGGTGGTCCTGATGGATCTGGGCCCCAATCTCGGCGCAATTAACAGAGCTGCGCTGATCGGAGCTGACTACGTCGTCGTGCCGTTGTCGCCAGACCTGTTCTCTCTGCAGGGCCTACGCAACCTTGGTCCGACGTTACGCCGATGGCGTAGGGAATGGGAAGATCGGTTGTCCAAGAAGCCGGTCGCTGACTTGTCTCTTCCGACGGGTAGTATGGCGCCAGCAGGGTACGTAGTTCTGCAGCACTCGGTCAGGCTGGATCGTCCTGTGAAAGCCTATGAGAAGTGGATCGCTCGCATTCCCCCCGCCTACCGAGAGTATGTGCTAGATGAGAGAACAGAGATACAGCTGCTGCCGAAAGATGATGCACACTGCTTGGCGCAGTTGAAGCACTATCGGAGTCTGATGCCGCTTGCGCAAGAGGCGCGCAAGCCCATATTCTTCCTGAAGCCTGCCGACGGCGCGATCGGTGGACACATGGGCTACGTTCGCCAGGTCTACGCAGATTTCGAGAGCCTGGCCCGGAGCATACTCCGTCGTATCGGTGTTGATGAGCCAACCCACCATGCCACGCCTCTGACCCTCTGGGGATAGTTCTCTGAGAGGCAGGAGCGCGCTCCTGCCTCCCTCAGCCTTTCCTACAGTACTTCCCTCAGCTTCCTGGTCAGCGCAGGCACGATCTCGAAGAGGTCACCGACGATGCCGTAGGTGGCGATGTTGAAGATCGGGGCGGAGGGGTCTTTGTTGATGGCGACGATGACATCCGAGCTGCCCATGCCCGCCAGATGCTGCACCGCGCCGGAGATGCCGCAGGCGATGTAGAGCTTGGGTTGCACGGTGCGGCCGGTCTGGCCGACCTGGTGGTAGGCGGGGATCCAGCCCGCGTCCACCGCGGCGCGGGAGGCGCCGACAGCGCCGCCGAGGACGTCGGCGAGCTCGCGGATGAGGGCGAAGTTCTCGGGCTTGCCCAGCCCGCGGCCGCCGGAGACGATGATCTGCGCGTCCTGGAGGTTCACCTGCCCGTCGCCCTCCTGCTGGACGATCTCGATGATCTTGGCCGCGACCCCACGCTCATCGAGGTGCACCGGCACGGTGACCACCTCGCCAGAACGGGAGGGATCGGGGGGCAGCGCTTTCATCACGCCGGGGCGAACGGTCGCCATCTGGGGACGGGCCTGGCGGCAGACGATGGTGGCCATGAGGTTGCCGCCGAAGGCAGGTCGGGTCTGGACGAGCAGTCCCTCCTCGTCGTCAATGTCGAGCCCGGTGCAGTCGGCAGTAAGGCCGGCGGAGATGCGCGCGGCGACGCGGGGCGCGAGGTCGCGGCCCTGGGGCGTCGCCGAGATCAACACGATCTCGGGCTTGTGCTGGTTGACCATCCCGGCGAGGACGTCGGTATAAGGCCCAGTGCGGTAGTGGGCAAGAACCGGGTCCTGGGCGAGGTACACCTTGTCGGCACCGAACGCGATGAGGCGCTGCGCCAGTCCTTCGACTTGGTCTCCGAACAATACTGCAGACAGGCCCGTACCGCGCTTGTCGGCGAGCTCTCGGCCCCTTCCCAGGAGCTCGTAGGTGCCGCGGCGGAACTCGCCGTGGAGGTGCTCGGCCACCACCCAGACTCCGCGGTACTGGGTGGTGTCAACGTCGCGGCTGAAGGCGACCTCGAGCACGATGGCGCCGAACTTGCAGCTCGTGGCGCAGGCGCCGCACTGGGTGCAGCGATCGTTGAAGGTGGCCCTGTCGTCTACGATATCAATCGCGCCGTAGGGACAGGCGCGCAAGCAGAGGCGACAACCGGTGCAGTTCTCAGCTAGCAGACGTACAGCCATGTGAACGTTCTCCGATAATGCACGACGGCCTGCTGGCTGGGGCAGGAGGCAAGTGGCTAAGCCCTTCGGGCCGCCATCCCGGTCGCTCTGCGACCTAGGGACTCCTGCCCAACCCGGTATGGCCACAGGCGGGACGCCTGTGCCACCAGGGCTCAGCCGCCGACCGCGATGTTCAGGTCTTTGATGGCCTTCGCCAGCGCGTCCACGACGGCATCAGTATCGCCCTGCAGTATGGTGCCGCCGCCGCGCTTTTCGGGCGGCCAGACTTTGATGACGGTGGTGGGGGAGCCGTCGAAGCCGGTCTGCGTCAGGTCGGCGCTGATGTCAGCGGCGGTCCACTTGGTGATGTGGGCCTTCTTCGCCTTCAGCACGTTGCGCATGCCGGGGAAGCGCGGCTCGTTGATCTGCTTCACGACGGTGACGAGGGCGGGGAGCTTGACGTCGAGCACCTCGAAGAGGTCGTCGAGGACGCGCCGGGCGCGGAGCTTGCCGTCGGCCAGCTCGAGGCCGATGGCGAAGGTCACCTGGGGGATGCCCAGCCTCTCGGCCAGCCCCGGCCCGACCTGCCCGGTATCGCCGTCTATCGCCTGCTTGCCGCAGATGATCAGGTCGTACTCGCCGATCTTGCGGACGACCTGGGCGAGGGTGTAGGAGGTGGCGAGGGTGTCGCTGCCGCGGGAGGCGGGGTCGCACAGGAGGATGGCTTCATCGGCCCCCATGGCGAGCGTATGGCGGAGCGCCTCCTCCGCCTGGGGCGGGCCCATGCAGATGACGGTGACCTTGCCGCCGTGGGCCTCTCGCAACTGGAGCGCGGCCTCGATGGCGTTCTCGTCGAAGGGGTTGATGATGCTCTTCACGCCCTCGCGGATGAGGGCGTTGGTCTTCGGGTCAACCTTGACCTCGGTGGTCTCGGGGACTTGCTTGATGCAGACGACTATGTTCACTCGCTCGACCCTCGCAGCACGTGATTGGCGATCACCAGGCGCTGGATTTCAGAGGTGCCCTCGACGATCTCGAAGAGCTTGGCCTCTCGCATGTAGCGCTCGACCGGGAAGTCCTTGGTGTACCCGTAGCCGCCGAAGATCTGCACC
>Ga0315273_10005488_pt1 | contig 15678 bp, 15 predicted proteins | sample YL17G02_0_MG_FD_205753 | JGI IMG/M metagenome (GOLD analysis project Ga0315273, IMG submission 205753) | Sediment microbial communities from Yellowstone Lake, YNP, Wyoming, USA - YL17G02_0 | ecosystem: Environmental > Aquatic > Freshwater > Lake > Sediment | place: USA: Wyoming | collected...
CCTGCTTCCTCGCGGCGCTGCTCATGCTGCGCGGCGGACCGCGCTCGATCCGGCGCGCAGAACTCCCCTTCTTCGCCGGCGTGGGGTTCGGCAGTTTCGCGGTGTTTCGTTTCCTGCTCCAGCATGCCTTCGCAAGCGCCCTCCATTGGGCCGACTTCTGGGAAGAAGTGACCGAACTGGTTGCCATCAGCAGCATCGGTTTCCTGCTGCTCTTCTTCCGCGCACCGCTGTTCGAGCCGCGGGATGCCGGAATCCCTGGCGGGCATGACGCCCGCTGAACTCGCCCGCCTCGTCGCCTTCCTGACCGGACTGCGGCGCAAGCCGGGGCGCGACGTGCCGCGAGGCCTGCAGGAATCGACGACCAACGAGGCGGACTGCGTCGTCGACGTGTATGCGCCCGCCCACTCGGTCTGGCCGGCGCCCGAACGAGGGACAGGCGCGAGGCGGAGCCGGTGCACTCCTCTCGTCATGGCGCTGCACGGCCTCAACATGGATGCAGGCCGGGACGATCGGCTCGTCCGCTTCGCCAGGGCCCTCGCCCGTTCCGGCGTCACGTGCCTGGTGCCGACCATTCCCGCCCTGGCCGATGCCCGCCTGGCGGCTTCCGACCTCGACGTTCTCGAACGGCTGATCCTCGCCACCGCCACCCGAGTGCCCATCCCCTTGTGCGTGACGGGCTTCAGTGTAGGCGCCGCCTACGGCCTCAGGGTGGCGAGCCGGGAATCCGTTCGACTGCACGTGGGGGCCGTGGTGGCGTTCGGCGCGTACTACGATCTCGCCGCGCTTCTCGACCACCTGGCGCAGACGTTTCCCGGTGGCGAGGCCGCGCCCTCGGACGGCAGCATCTACGCGGCTCTCGTGCTGGCCCGCATGTGCGGCGATCGACTTGCGCCAGGTCTCGTGCCGCGGGTCGTCGAGATGTTGCGAGGCTACTGCTCCCGGCCGCTCGAAGAGAAACAGGCGTTCTTCCGCGCTCACCTGGCGTCGCAACCGCTGGCGGAGGCGTTCCGGGCGGTGCGCGGTGACAGCGACTGGGCTGCGCTCAGTCCCAAGGGTCACCTGGCGCGCCTGGCCGTGCCCGTCTCTCTCGTGCACGACCGGTCGGACGCGCTCGTGCCGATCGACCACGCCGTGGCGGCCGCCGCGGAACTTGCCGGCAGTCCCGATCTCCGCGTCTGGATCACGAACGCACTCGACCACGTGGACTACGCCGGCATCCGTCCGCGCGACGTCCGCGCGATGCTCCGCGCCCTGATGTTGCTCGTGCGGGGCTAGCCGGACGCTTCCCGCGCCTGCCGGGCACGCACGACGTTCCTCACGCACGCAGGAATCACCGTCCCATCCTCCTGCGGGTAGCCATTGCAGCAGCGCCGGGCCCTGGCCAGATCGAAGGTGTCGGCGTCCATGAAGGCGTGCACGAAGACCGACTTGATCGCCCGCTCGCCGATGGCGAACGCCGCGCGCGAATCGAAGCACGTGCCGCTGCGTTCGCTCAACTGCCGCAACAGCTGCCGCACCGTCTTCAGTACGGCCCATGACTCCGGCACGGTGGCGGCGGGCCCGCTCCACAGGTTGTACACGAGCGCCTTGAGCCGCTCGAACGCCCGCTCGTCCAGCCCGAAGATCGCCCGGTTGGCCACCGCGTCGAGGCAGGTCTCCGTGTCAACGAGCGAGTTGAGTGACACGACGCGTCCGCCGTCGGTCGACAGGAAGAACGCCAGCGAGAAACACAGAGGATGGCAACAGGGCAACGGCGTGAAATCCTCCCGCCGCACTCTCCCCGTCCGACCCAGGCACTCGAGAATGTCGGGGATGGTCAGCCGCGTCGCTGGCGACATCAGCGCGGCAGCCCGACCGGCGTAGGCCAGTGGCTGGATCATGAGGCTCACGACGTGGCGGCGTTCGAACAGCAGCGCCAGAGCATCTTCGAGGCCCTTCTCGTTCACGTCTCGGACGGCCGTGAAGGTGAGCGACGTGGTGAGGTCCTGCGCAGCCAGCAGATCCAGCACTGCGATCTTCTTGGCTGCCATCGCGCGCCCCCGCAGGGCCACGTACACGTCGTCGTCGAATCCGTCGAACTGGAGGGAGACGACCACGTTGCGCGCCTTCAACTCCCGCGCGAGGTCCGGGCGGGCGAGTAGCGCAAGGCCGTTGGTGGAGACCGAGACGCGCACGATGGCCCGACGTGCCAGCGCTTCGTCGAGCAGGTCGAACAGGCCGGGATGCGTCAGCGGCTCGCCGCCCGACAGGTTCAGCACGTCGATCTGGGGTTCCCTGGCCAGCAGCCGATCGAGGACGCCGGCGAACGAGGACCGTGACATCGGGGCGCCGGTCCCGGCGTTCACGAGGCAGATCGGGCACGCCAGATCACAGGCGTTGGTGATCTCGACGATCGGGAGGCACAGGTGCTGCTCGTAGCGGTCGCAGAATCCACATCCCTCCGGGCACGGCCGGCTCGAGTCGCCGGCAAAGCCCAAAGGCACCGACGCCGGCCTGACCACGCGCAGCGTCCTCAGATAGTCCTCGACATCCCGTCGCACGAACGCGCGATGCGGGCCGTGTTCCGGGCAGAACTTCTCGAAGTGCACCCTGTCGGCGATGCCCACAATTCTCGCGGGCACCAGCTTCCGGCAGGTCGAACACGTCGATTCCGTCACTCCCAGGAAGCGCCGTTCAGGCATGGAACCGCCCGTCGCGTTGCCGGTAGAAGAGGTTGTACGTGCAAGCCGGCACGAAGCACCCCGCCTCGGTGGGAACCATGTCTGGACAGAGTGCGGCGCGCGCGCAATCGAAGGTGTCTTCGTCCATGTGCGCGTGAAGGTAGACGGTCCGCACGCTCTGCTCGGCGGCTCGTTGCCGCTCGAACGCGGTCAGGACGCGATCGCCGGGGTAGGCGCGTTCAACGAGCACGCGAAACGCCGGCAGCAGATCGCTTCGCTCGGCGTACAGCCGGTTGATGACGTCCGGCAGCAGGTCGCCTTCTGCGTCCAGGCGCAGCAGATACGAGTCGCGCAATCGCGCCTGGATGTCGGCCGGTGCCATCACCCGCGTGAACGGCACGAAGCGTCGGCCGGTCTTGAACAGGTAGGCCATCGAGTAGCAGAGCGGGTGTGCCGATGGCCGGGACACGAAATCGGCCGGCACGATCTCCCCGTCGAGTCGCTCGCAGAGCATGTGCGCCGCGTGGTCGATCGGTACGTGCATGGCTCTGGGAAAGCGGCTGCCACCCTGCCCGGTGTACGTCATCGTCTGCACGGTCAGGCTGAGGATGTGTTCGTGGTCTCGCATCAGATCGAGCAGTCGGGTCGGCACGTCTTCGTTCTCGCCCCTGACGAGCACGTTGAGGAGCGTCATGCGGACACCGGCCGCTCCCAGGTTCTCGATGGCGCGCTGCTTCGTTTCGACCAGATTCACGCCATGCAGTCGCCGGCTCACGCCAGGATCGAAGGTGTCCAGCGAGAGCACGACGTAGACGCCGAGGTCGGCCAGTCGTGCGCAGAACTCGACGTCGCGGGCCAGCACGATGCCGTTCGAGTTGAGCGTCACCCGCCCGATGCCGCTGCGTTGACAGACGTCGATCAGGTCGAAGATCTGCGGGTGCAGCGTCGGTTCTCCGCCCGTCAGATTGATGAGATCCACCTCGGTCGACGACTGGAGAATCCACTCGACGATGCGCTGGAGTTCGTCGGGCGGCATGTGCCAGACTCGGTCGGCGCGGTTGTAGGTGAAGCAAATCGGGCAGCGCAGGTTACAGGCATTGGTGACGGAGATGACCGGCAGCTGACACGGACTCGCATGCATCGGGCACGGCCCACAGTCGTGGGGACAGCCGTGCGCCGACCGACGGTGTGCCGAGGCGGGAAGAGGCGCGCGGTCCTCGCGGACCTCCTCGAGCCGCGCCAGGTACCAGGCCCTGTCTCCGGCGATCAGCGCCCGGTCCGTGCCACACGTCGGACACAACCGCTCCTGCCAGACCTCCGCTCCCCGAAACACGACGCGCGCCGGCACGATCTGGCGGCACGCGCGGCACATCCCGCGCACCGTCGTGAAATAGGTGAAGTCGCGGTCGGCGAGCGGCATGGCAGTGGACAGCTCGCGGGTGACGGATGGTCAGCGTCGCCACGCCAGGACGAAGGCGTCGCGGTCGTAGCAGTCCTTCAGCGACATCTCGCGCAGCCGCACCACACCCGAACAGACTGGCGTGTCTGCCGCGATGGCAAAGGCGAACCCGGTCGCGTCTGCCGAGACGCGGCAGCGCAGGACGTCTCCCGGCCGGCTTTCGCGCTCGAAGCGGACACCCTCCATCTCGTCCAGCACCCCGGTGTGCATCCACCCGCTGCGGTGGGCAACCAGGAGGGCGGCCGACTCGACCGCGACCTGCAGGATCAGGCTCTCGGGCAACGGGCCTCTCCGCCCCCACGGCTCGAGGAGGTTGAACTCCTCGAACGAGACGGCCTTGACCGTCTCGATGTAGTGCTCCTGCACCGCGACGATGCGATCGACCATCCGGAACTTCATCAGAGCCCGCCGTCCACGACGAGTTCCTGCGCGTTCACGTAGCTCGCCGCGTCGGACGCCAGGAAGTAGACGGCTTCGGCCACCTCCGCCGTGTTGCCGGGACGCCCGGCGAGACAGTGGCGCAGGTACTCCTGCTTCTGTTTCTCCGGCACGAGTCCCGACACACCGCCCTCCAGCATCCCCGGCACCACCGCGTTCACCCGCACCTGGTAGCGGGCCAGTTCCCTGGCGAGCGATCGGGTGAACCCCGATACGGCGGCCTTGGCAGTGGCGTAGTGCACCGGGACCTCGAGGACGCGCGCGCCCGCAATCGACCCGACGTTGACGATCACGCCTCGCCTGTCCGCGATCATGCCACGCACCGCTTCCCGCGTGACCAGGAACATCGTCTTCAGGCAGCCGTCCAGCACGAGGTCCCAGTCTTCCTCTTCGATGAGGGCGAAGGGCAGCACCTGCGTCACGCCGGCGTTGTTGACCAGCACCTCGACAGATCCGGCCTCCTCGGTGATGCGCGCGAAGAGCGCCTCGACTGCCGCCCGTGCGCGCAAATCCACTTCGATGGCCGTCGCACCGGTCGCCTGCGCCACCTCGCACGCGGCCGCCGCGTGCCGGTGATAGGTGAAGAACACGCGGTCCCCTGCCGCCGCGAACCGCTCCACGATGGCGCGGCCCAGCGCACCGCTGCCGCCCGTGACCAGCACGGTTCTAGGCATGCCGGACCTCCCGCGCGTGCTCGACCCAGCGCGTCAGCGTCGACACGCGGAATCGGCTGGGAAGGTCTGCCACCCGCAAGTCGTCGGGCAACTCGTCGGGAGGCACTTCGGTCATCAACCGGCGGATGCGTGCCATCGCCTCTGGGGTGTACACCCCGGCCACCTCGACGGGCGTGTCCCCCAGGTCCTCCTTCATCTGCTTCTCGAGGTCCCTCAAGGCGAGCTTGATGGTGAAGCGGCGCTCGAGTTGGAAGACGATGTCGAGCAGGTCGAGGCTGTCGGCGCCAAGATCGTCGATCAGCCTCGACTCGGGCCGGATGTCCTCGGGCGGAACGCTCAGAGCGGCAGCCACGCAGGCGCGCACGCCTTCCAGAATGTCGTCGCGGTTCGCACCTTTTCCCAAACTCATCCTCCTACCGTATGACTCGCAACAAGTCGTCCAACGGCCGCCTGGCCGGCACCGGCGGGTCCTCGTCGGGCACGCCGATCACCACCAGGCACGCAAGGCGGCGGGCCGGCCCGAGCCCCAGCACGGCCCCAATCTCCGCTTCCGCGGCCACGCATCCCGTGAAGACGCAAGTCCCCAGCCCCATCGCATGTGCCGCCAGCAGCAGATTCTCGACCGCCATGCCGGCAGACAAGCAGTCGCCCTGCACACGGCCGGCCGCCTCTCCGAGCAGGTGTTCGAGGAACGTGGCCGTCCGCTTGATGTCGACCGCGATCGAGACGGGCGCCTGTCGAAACGCCGCGAAGTGCCCGGCGTAGGAGGACAGGACTGCCTCGTTGCCTCCCGCCTGTGCAGCGAGCGCCTGCCACCGTCGCTCGACGGCCTCGACGATCCGATCCCGCACCTGGGTCGACCGCACCACGGTGAAGTGCCAGTCCTGGCGGTTCATAGGGCTCGGCGCCGCGCACGCAAGACCGATCAGCTGACCAATGGCCTCCTCTGTCGGCGCCTCGGGGCCGAACCGGCGCACGCTGCGCCGCGTCAGGATGACCCGCTCGATCGGGTTCACAGCGCCATTCCTCCATCGACGCGAATGACCTCGCCGGTGACATAGGCGGCCGCATCCGACACGAGAAACCCGACGACCGCCGCCACGTCTTCGGGCCGCCCGAGCCGCCGGAGGGCGATCCCCTCGAGAATGCGCTCGGCGTGCTCCTTTCGAACCCGGGCGGTCATCTCCGTCTCGATGCACCCGGGTGAGACCGCGTTCACGCGAATGCCCCACCGGCCCAGCTCGAGCGCCAGCACGCGCACCATCGCTTCAAGCCCCGCCTTGGAGGCGGCGTAGTTGACCTGGCCCCGCCCACCGCGCCTCGCCGCAATCGAGGAGAGATGGACGATCGTACCGGAGCGCTGGAGGATCATAGGTTTGGCCGCTGCCCGGCTGAGCCGGAACGCCGCATTCAGATTCACTTCCACTACCCTTCCCCACTGGTCGTCGGACAGCGCTCCGGCCGGGCCTTCCACGTTCACGCCCGCAGCATTGACCAGGACGTCGAGCCGGTGGTGCCGGGTGACGATCTGCTCGACCAGGTCGTCGATTGTCTCTGGCCGCGTCACGTCCAGCGCGCACGCGGTCGCGCCGATGGCGGCCGCGATCGCCCGGGCACGCTCCAGGCGCGAGCAGCCGGTGAGCCACGTCCGACAGCCGCCCCTTGCGAGTTCCTGTGCGATGGCACCTCCGATGCCGCCACTGCCCCCGACGACGAGCGCCACTTTCTGATCGTCCGCCATTCTGTCACCTGTGGGTCGCGACGGCGTCCTGGAATCGCCCGAGCACGAGAGAGGCGTTCTGCCCACCAAAGCCAAACGAGTTCTTGAGAATCACCCGTCCGCCGAAGGGCCTGGGTGTGCCGACGACGTGGTCCAACTCGCATCCCGTGGCCACCCTCTCGAGCGAACCGTTGGGGTGGAGCCGATTCTCGCCAAATCCCTGAAGACACGCAATCGTTTCGACCGCGCCGGCGGCGCCTATCAGATGGCCCACCAGGGACTTGGTGGCCAGCACCGGCACGCGCAACCAGCCTGTCCCGAGCACTCGCCGGATCGCTCCCGCCTCGACCTCGTCGTTCAGCAGCGTTCCGGTGGCGTGCGCACTCACCGCGTCGACGTCGCTCGGTTGCAGGCCGGCGTCCGCCACGGCCCGTGTCATGGCGGCGCGGGCGCCGGTGCCGTCGGTGTCCGGCGCACTGAGCTTGTAGGCGTCGAGCGACGACCCGTAGCCCAGGATCTCGCCATACACCCGCCGACCGCGCGCGACTGCGTCATCGAGGGGTTCGAGCACCAGAAAGGCCGCGCCTTCGCCGAGCACGGTGCCCGCTCGGGCCGAGTCGAACGGCCGGCACGCGCGCGCGCCGCGGACGTTGTCCGTGCTGAGAGCCCCGAGCAACTGGAAGCCGCCAACGCCGAACGGGTTGAGCATGGAATCGAAGCCGCCGCACAGCGCGAAGTCGAACGAGCCGTCCCGCACGCGGCGAAACGCGTGGCCGATGGCCTGCGTCGATGCCGCACAGGCGCTGACGTTGGTCAGACTCTGCGCCGGCGTGCCGTAGCAGGCCGCAAGGCAGCGAACCGCCGTGTCGAGCGGCACCTGGAACGGACGGGCGCCAGATCGAAGGCTGGCGTCGACGGCACTCGCGAAGTCGGCCGACCCCTCCAACAGGATCTTGCACGGGTCGAAGTACTCGAGCGACGTCCCCGCGTGGATGAGCGCGCGCGGCGGCAGCCGCGTCACGCCCGCATCCTGCAGCGCCTGGCCCGCGGCGTGCAGCGCGAACCCGATCTTCGGGTCCTCCAGCGCCGCGCTCCTGCAGGTGTCAGGGACGATCGGATGCGTCTTGACCTCCGCAGCCAGGCGGACCTCGAACGTCCGCGCGTCGAAGTGCGTGATCGGGCCGATGCCGGAACAGCCCCGGGCCGCGTGCTCCCAGAGGCTGCGTCGACCATCGCCAAGCGCACAGATGCAGCCGACGCCGGTGATGGCGACTCGCCTCATCGCATCCGATCCACTTCGAACGTCATGGAGAGGCCGGGAAACACGAAGCGTTGCGCCTCGTGCCCGGTGAGACACGCAGCCGCCACGGCCAGCGCCGGCGCAGCCGCCAGCGTGCGGCCGAGACGCGGCGCCAGGGGGTCGGCACACGCGGTGCCCACAGCCTCCGGCAGCAGCCGCAGCCTCGCCATCGCAGACCTTCCAGATCGCCGATGCTCCAGCACGAGATAGGCCGCGCCGGGCGAGGCCACCTCGCCCTCGGCCAGTGCCCCGTACTGCCGAAGGAACACAAGCGTTGCAGGAGCCGACGCGGTGTCAGCACCGCCTGCCAGCGCCGCTTCCACCTCGCCGTCTGCCACGGCCCTGATTCCTTCCGCAAGCGCCGCTGCACCCTGGTCTTCTGACGGATTGAACACGAGGCTCGGCCCGCGGACGCCCAGGAGCACGGACAGGATGCACGGCGGCATGTTCGGGAGAATCTTGAAGGAATCGAGCGGGTTCACCAGGGACAGCCCCCGCTCGCCGAGTCGCGCTGCCGAGAAGCGTCCCGCCTCGTCCACCGAGTGCGCCAGCATCTGGGAGGCACTCTGGAAGCTGGCCGACGTCAGGCCCGAGGCCGCAAACAGACCGATGCGGTCCCGCTCCACACGCCCGGCAAGCTCGGCCGCTTGCCACGCCTCGCGGCCAGCGAGGCAACCGAGCAGCGCGGCCTCCGACATGAACTTCCGCAACTTGGCGGGCAGCAGGCTCGCGGCCGCCTCCAGTCCGGGTATGCGGCCTGCCCGCTGGTCGGCGAGGGTCGTCTGCGCCAACGCCTCGACCGGGCCGATGGCTGGCTCGGCGAGTCCGGCGAGTCCCCGCACGAACGGGTCCCGGCCGACGCCAAACGGACTCACGACGCCGACACCGGTGACCAGGACCTCAGCCATGGATCGCATCGAGCCAGGACTTCAGCAGTTCGGCTCGGCGTGCATCGAGGCGCGGGGTTTCGATTTCGTGGAACGTGAATACGAGCGACGCTTCGCCGATCTTGCGGTCCTCCAGCAGAATCTCGCCACGCATGAGGCCGGCGCGCTCGTTGATGGACTCGATGCTGGCGCGGTAGCGCAGCGTATCGCCGGGGGTGACGAACTCACGGAACTTCGCTCGTTCCACGAGCGAGAGCAGCGCCTTCACGCACCGCCCCTGCTGCTGGCGCACGGTCTCCTCGAGGACGAGCCCGGCGATCTCCGCCAGCCCCTCCAGCATCAGGACGCCGGGCATGATCGGCTTCAGGGGAAAGTGATCGTCGAAGAAGTCTTCGCTGAGCGCGACGTTCTTGGTCGCCTCGGCCCCTGTCCCTGGCTCCCAGCGCGTGATGCGATCGATCAGGATGAACCGCACGGTCGTCCTTCATGGGGGCTTCAGATCCGAGGAACAGGTCGCCGCCCGGGCGTGAGCGGCGCAGGGCGAGATGTTCACGATCGCGGCAGGCGCAAACTGCGGTCTACTATACACAAAGTGGACGGTCCTGGACGATAGCCCCGTCGTCAAGCGGCTCTCGGTCAACGACGCGGTCCAGCTCGCGCTCGAGCAGAACCTGGATCTGCAGGTCCAGCGGGTCAACCCGCAGGTGCAGGACCTGAACTTCGCGTCCCTGCGGACGTTCTACACGCCGAACCTCACCTCCTCGTTCTCCAACGGCAGCACGGACAGCCCGGCCGGCAGACGATAGTCCACGCTCTCCAGCCGCCGCGCGATGTCGGCGACGCGGCGTTCCTGAAGCTGTACGCGACCGAGCAGCACCTGCGAGCGCGCACCGTCAGTGGCCAGTCGTTCGACGGCCAACCGAAGAGCTCGCACCTCATTGAGCAGTTCGGGGGATTGCGGGTCGCTGCGAACGACGCTCCCGGCCAGCGCAACGCCGGCAACCACGACGACGGTCGCGACCAGAACCATGTGGGTCTTCCTCACCTGTTCCTCCTGGCCATCTCGGGCACACGTACCATCAGCCAGGATCCAGTGCGAGCACCCAAGCGTCCCATGAGGCCCTGAGCGCGCCAGGCCCTCAGCCTTGAGCCCTAAGCCCTACTGGTACAGCAGATATTTCGCCCGCAGCAGTCGCCACCGCGCCTCGTCGGTGGCCCACGATGCGGCGATCGCGGCCGGATCCTCGCCCGCCTGCAGCCGCCTGATCGCCTCGCGCGAGCCTAAGAGCCGCGCGGCCGCCGCCGGGTCGAACTGCGTCGGATACATCCGGAAGAGCGCCGACGCGATCTCCAGTCCCACGCGGACCGGGCGTAGCGCCGCGCGATCGACGATGGTCATGAACACGCCCTGGCAGGCCTCGCCCTTGAACTTGCTGCCCGACGGCGTGAACGATTCGGGGTAGAACCGGACGCCGTCGATGCGCCGGGCGTTGAGCGCGGCCGCCAGTTGCACGCCGTCGATCCAGGGCGCGCCCACGTGCTCGAACGGCGTGTCCGTGCCGCGCCCGACCGACAGGTTCGTCGCCTCGATGGCGCCGATGCCGGGATAGAGCGTCGCCTGGATCAGGTTGCGCATGTTGGGCGACGGGTTCGTCCACGGCAGTCCCGTCTCGTCAAACCACATGTCCCGCCGCCAGCCGCGCAGCGGCACCACGGTCAGGTCCGCGCCGATCTTGTTCTCGGCGTTGAAGAGCTTCGCCAGTTCGCCGATCGTCATGGCGTGGCGGATGGGCATCGGGAAATAACCGACGAACCCGAAGAGATCCTTGTCGAGCGTCGGCCCTTCGATCTGCACGCCGCCGATCGGGTTGGCGCGATCGAGCACCACGACCGGGATCTTCCGCTTCGCGGCCTCCTCCATCACGTAGGCCATCGTCGTCATGTAGGTGTAGAAGCGCGTGCCGATATCCTGCAGATCGACGACGAGCGTGTCCACGCCCTGCAGCATCGCCGCGGTGGGCCTGAAGCTGTCGCGCGTGTCGCCGTAGAGCGAGAAGATGGGGAGGTTCGTCTTCTCGTCGCGCGAGGAGTCCACCTTCTCGTCCACCACGCCGCGGATGCCGTGCTCGGGGCTGAAAAGCGCCACCAACTGCACGCCCTCCGCCTTGTAGAGCAGGTCGATCGTGGACGCGCCGGTGCGCGATCGGCCGGTCTGGTTGGTGACCAGGCCCACGCGTTTGCCGCGCAGGGCGCGGAAATTGTCGGCCTGGAGCACGTCGATGCCGTTCTGCACGGGCGCCGGTCCGACGCGCGGGGAGGGTGACGCACCCGATGGGCCGAACTCGCCGCCGCGCCGGGCGGACGCGCGCAACTCCTCGGCAGGCACGTCATCGACAATGGACGAGGCCACGACGGCGGCCACCTTCGCGCGCAGCGGCGTGACGTCCCCCTTGCCGTCGGGGTGCACGCGGTTCGACAGGAAGACGAAGTAGGTTTTCGTGAACGGGTCGATCCAGAGCGACGTGCCGGTGAACCCCGTGTGCCCGTACGAGCCGATCGGGAACACGTCGCCACGGTTCGACGAGTAACCGGTGTCCACGTCCCACCCGAGGCCGCGGATGGCCGCCTGCCCCGGCGGCGTCGCCGGCGTCGTCATGCGCAGCACGCCGAGCGGCGAAAGCACGCGCGCCTGGCCCAGCCGGCCGCCGTCGAGCAGCATGCGGCAGTAGCGCGAGAGGTCCGCCGCGGTGCTGAAGAGGCCCGCGTGGCCTGCGACGCCTCCCATGCGGCGCGCGGTGGGGTCGTGCACGACGCCGCGCATCATCACCGCGCCCGGCCGGTCGCACGGCCAGCCAAGCGGCGTGCACGGCTCGGTGGGCGCGATGCGCGGCGCCAGCGAGGCGGGCGGCCTGAACATCGTGTCGCGCATGCCCAGCGGGCCGAACACACGCTTCGCCGCGAACGCGTCGAGGCCCATCCCGGCGACGCGCGTCACGATGTCGCCGAGGAGGAAGAAGTTGATGTCGCTGTAGACGAAACGCTCGCCCGGGGGCGAGGCGGGCACTTCCTCGATGGCCCGCTCGATGGCGGTGTCGTAGCTGGAGAACTCGGCGCTCATGTCGAGATCGGGCCGCAGGCCGCTCGTGTGCGTCAGGAGCTGCCGCACGGTGATGGCCCCCTTGCCGTAGCGGTCGAAGCCGGGGATGTAGGCGGCGACGCGGTCGCTCAGGCGCACGCGTCCGTCCTCGACGAGGGCCATGACGCTCGGCGAGGTCGCCACCACCTTGGTGAGTGATGCGAGGTCGAAGATCGTGTCGAGCGTCATCGGCTCGGCCTTCGGCTCGATCGCGCGGTTGCCGAACGCCTTCTGGTAGACGACGGTGTCGCCTCGCCCGACGAGGATGACGACGCCTGGCGCCTGGTGGTCCTTGATGGCGGCCCCTACCAGCGGATCGAGCCGCGCCAGGCGATCGAGATCGACGCCCGCGCGCACGCGCGCCGCGGCTGGCGCCGTGGACTTCGCCTGCCCGGGCAACCGGCCGCCTGCCCGGGGCCTGGGGCCCGAGGCGGAGACGCCTGCAACGGCCATCGTGATGGAGATCGCCGCGACCCCACGGCGGAGTGCGGCCACATCGAGGCGCATCGGGAGACCTCGGGACGTGTTGGCGCGCGGCGGAACCTTCCCCTATACTGGTGCCGCCGGGCGAACCCTCCGACCGTGAACCCTGGCCGCGCCTATTCTCGACTGGAATGGGCGATGCCGCAAGTAGATGGAAGGTCGCGATTCGGAGTCGTGCAGGGCGGCCCTTCAGGGCCGCCGTCCTCGCCGGGGCCTTAAGGCCCCGGCCTCACGGCGGGGCTGCCTGCCTTCGTTCCCCAGTTCTGCACGGGAACTGCGGCAAGGCCTCGCCGCAGCGCGGTCCGGCCAGATTGCGCGGAGGCGGGAAGCCCCGCCCTCCGACGACTCCGAATCGTGACCCGGGCTCGAGAGAGGTCGCGCCCGTGGAAGATGTCGTCGGCCCCGCGCAGCAGAGCCGGAAAACATCGGCTCCCAGCGAAGCGATGCGGAAACCGGCCGCATCGTGCTGGGCGGTTTGAGGCGGAGCTTCGCTGGAGATGCCATGGACTCGCCGCCAGCCCCGCTGCCCCAGCCGTTTCAGCGCCCCGGGCGAAGCCGGTGGCGCTACGCGCTGATCCTCATCGCGGTGTCCATCGCCAGCGTGCTGGCGGCCGCCGGCGGCTGGCGCTTCGCTCGCACGTCCCAGTCGCCGGCCAACGGCCCGATCATCCTGATCTCGATCGGCACGCTGCGCGCCGACCACCTCCCGGTGTACGGCTACCGGCAGGTGGACACGCCCGCCCTCGACGCGTTCGCCGGCGAGGGCGTCGTGTTCGATCGCGCGTACGCGCACTCGCCGCAGACGCTGCCCTCGCACGCGTCGATCCTCTCCGGGCTGCTCCCGTTCGAAACCGGCATCCGTGACGACGGCGGTTTTCCGTTGCCGCCGGGCGTGACGCTGCTGCCGCAGATGCTCAAGGCGCGCGGGTACGCCGCCGGCGCCGTCGTGTCGTCGTGGCTGCTCAGGAAGGACACGGGGCTCGATCGTGGGTTCGACTTCTTCAACGGCGCCTCCGACGGTGCACCGGGCCGGGACGCCGCGGCGGCCAGCGACGTGGCCCTGCAGCGCCCCGGTGAAGACTCGGTGGCGATCGCCGAGCGATGGATCGCGTCGCTCTCGTCGCCGCGCTTCTTCCTGTTCCTGCACCTCGACGAGCCGCACGCGCCGTACGCCGCGCCATCGACGTTCGGGAAGTACGCGCCGTACGACGCCGAGGTGGCGTTCTCGGACCGGATCGTGGGCACGTTCTTCGACTGGCTGAAGGGACGGGGACTCTACGATCGCGCGACGATCATCGTCGTCTCCGATCACGGCGAAGGCCTGGGCGATCACGGGGAGCAGGGACACGGGCTGCTCCTCCACGACTCGACGCTCCGCGTGCCGCTGCTCGTGAGGCTGCCGCGCGAGGTGAACCACGGGCGGCGCGTCAGCGTGCCGGTGCAGCACATCGATCTCGTGCCGACGATCCTCGACCTGCTCGACGTGCCGCGGCCATCCGGCCTGCGCGGCCGCAGCCTGCGCGCGCTGGTCGAGGGCCGCAAGGCGCCGCCGACCGCCCAGCCGATCTACGCGGAGTCGTTCTATGGCCGCTATCACTTTGGATGGAGCGAGCTGCGCGCGATCACCGACGGCGACGAGCGGTTCGTCCTGGCGCCGCGCCAGGAGCTGTACGACCTGAAGGCGGATCCCGCCGAGCGCACGGACCTGGCGAGCGCCAGACCGGAATCGTGCGACGCGATGCGGGCGACGCTCCAGTCCCTCGTCTCGGCCGACACGCCGCCACCGCGACCCGCGGCCATCTCCGACGACGATCGGCGACGACTCGCGTCGCTCGGCACCGTCGGCACGGCGCCGAATGTCAAGCCAGGGCTCAGGCTCCCGGACCCGAAGGACAAGGCCGCGATCGTCGAGACGTACCGCGAGGCGTGGACGGAGGCGGCGCAGGGCCGGTTCGTGCAGGCGGCGACGCTCTACCAGGACATCGTGAAGAAGGAACCTGGCCTGGTGGACGCGTGGCTGCACCTGGCCGACGCGCAGGCGCGTGCCGGACGCGTGCCCGATGCGGTGGACGCGTACACCCGCGCGCTGAAGGTGGCGCCGGACAGCACGCAGGCGCTGCTTGGCGCCGCGGACGGCCTGAGGCGGCTCGGCCGCCTCGACGAGGCGAGGGCGAGGGCCGCGCTGGCGGTGCCCGCACAGCCGGCGGCGGCCCACGAACTGCTGGCGAGGATCGCGTTGAAGCGCGGCGACGACGCCGAAGCGAAGCGCCAGGCGCAGCTTGCCGCGGAGGCGGACCCGGCGCTGCCGATGCCCCTCTTCGTGCAGGGCGCGATCCTCGCGCGCGCGGGCGGGCACGAGGCGGCGGTGCCGCTGTTCGAGCAGGCGATCGAGGCGGAGAAGCGCCGCGGCGCGCCGGTGAGCGAGCTGCACTTCGCGCTCGGCGAGAGCTTGGCGCGGCTCGACCGCTACGGCGACGCCGAAGCGCAGTTCAACGAAGAGGTGCGCGCCTTCCCGCAGCACTTGCAGGCCCGTATCAGCCTCGCCATGCTCTACCGCACTCAGCGCCGCGACGCCGATCTCGAGCTGGCCATCAAGGACCTGCTGCGCGCGTCACCAACCGCCGAAGGTTACGCGGCCGCGGCCCGGTTGTGGACCATCTTCGGCGAGACCGACCGCGCCGCCGCCGCGCGCGCCGAGGCTCGGCAGCGCTTCGGCCGCTAGACCCCTTTCAGAACCGCCGTCGTGGTAACTGGCGCAAGTCTCACGGGGCGCCTTGAAAGCGTCCTTCATTCCAGAGTTCACCGGAGTCGCCACGCGCATCGGGCGACAGCCGACGGGCGCGCCGCATCCGGCGAGGCAGGGAGAATCCGGGGATTACGGGGATTACGGGGAGGGAAGGCGTCGATGAGCGGCCGGCACA
>Ga0315273_10005489_pt1 | contig 15676 bp, 10 predicted proteins | sample YL17G02_0_MG_FD_205753 | JGI IMG/M metagenome (GOLD analysis project Ga0315273, IMG submission 205753) | Sediment microbial communities from Yellowstone Lake, YNP, Wyoming, USA - YL17G02_0 | ecosystem: Environmental > Aquatic > Freshwater > Lake > Sediment | place: USA: Wyoming | collected...
CACTTTTCGATGCGTTTCTTTCTATGTGAACGCTTGCTCTCTATCGGGTACTTACGAGGTGTTTATAACAGGAAGGAGGCGAAAATTTGCCTCAGCCCATCACAGATGTTTAGTTTGAGTGATATACATCATTTTTGTTGTGAACCGAACCTCTCTCTTTGCGGTGAAGCTGCGCTTCCCAAAAGATTCGTATGATGAGACATCAAGTGTAAATTGGAGAAGCCTACAAAATAAATAGAGCCATTTTAAGGGTTCAACTGGATTGGACAACCTCTCTGCGCCGGCAATTTCAACCTCTGCCTTTGCGTCGGCAGGATGACCAAATACCCTTATATGGCTCCAGTATAACTTGCGATCTCAGTTCCGGGATCCCTCGAGCTCTTTCGTCTAAGTGGGTGCTTCGGTAGATGCCTTTAGGTTTCCTCCTCGCTGCTGGAGGCTTACTCACCGGCACCTAACTCCTGCTTCCCCTACTAAGCTTGATCCTCAGGTTTAATCCCGTCCCGAGTATCGCAATTTCTTTTACTTGCGAACTCAGATCCGGAAAACCTTGAGCTTTCTAAGAGGCTTCGGCAGATGCTTCTTTCCTCCTTTGCTGCTTTACTGCAGGAGGCTAATCACCGCATCTAACTCCCGCTCCCTTTACTGCTTATGATTCTCAGGTTTAGTCCGTCCTGAGTATCGCAATTTCTTCTCTTAATTATAAGTTTACTCTTTTTTAGAGATATATCAAGAGCTGATTAGATGATAAAAATGATGCTTGCAGTTAATCTATTTCGGATAATAATTGTTATTGATTGATATCTCTCACAATCATTAGTTTTTAAGGTTTTTTAAGGCTTATATTGAGAATCAGTCAAGGCTTTTCCTAATTGTATAAAAATAATGCTACCACGGTGAAGTATGCATTGCGCTGTACTTCCTCCTACTGTAGTAAACGCTAATCGGGAGTGATATAATTATTCAAAGTACAACCGCAACTCATCAAACAATAAGGAGGTCTTTACGAATAGAGCTAAATGTTTTTTTTACAAAATCAAAAATATCATAATTTATAGCGAATACTATGGAAAAGCGGGAATTAGGCAGGAGGATAAAGATGAATCCCTTTAAATATTTAACAGTGATATTTATTTCAACGTTATGTTTCATCAGTTTTTTTTCACTAAATTTCGCAGCACAACAGGTGCCATCTTCGGAACCACTTTTGCAAAAACCTTTGCAACCTGCACAACAACTTGCTCTGCCGCCTTATTATATTAAAGTAGAAGATAAAACCGAATATTACCCGAATGATTACACTCTCATTGCCACGCTTAAGGCAAGAGCGGGGGCTCCTGATGCAAATGTAGGAAACAAAATGATCGTATTCAGAGTTAATGGCATTATCGTTGGACAAAGCACAACCGATTCTGGCGGAACTGCAAATCTGTTAGTTCCCTATAGTCAAATGAACCTCCAACCAGGAACCTATCCTATCGAAGCTTTTTTAAAACAACATAAGGGTGAGCCGAGCATAGAGGATCATGGAATATTAACAATTAAAAAAAATGAGGTAAGTGTAACCATATTGACACCAGGCATAGATATGCAAAAAGGTGAAAATAATCTTTTTCTATTTGGAGGGTATAAAGTAATAACTGGCAAATTAGTACCACGGTTCGGCAACAAAATGGTCTCAACTACTGGAAAAGTTGAGTGTTTGATAAATGGTAAGGTAGTTACCCAAGCTACAGTAAGCCCTGATGGCACAGTCACTTGTGCTATACCACTAAATGAAAGTACATTACCTCAGGTACTTTGTGGGATATATGTAGCAGGTACATATAATAAACATATAAAAACATATAACCCTACATTTAGTATGCACTTTTATGGAGATACTCACTACGAGCCAAATAGCTATGCTGGATGGTTTTTCTTCTACGTATGCCCGCAAGGAACATATGTAACACTTGTCCCCAGCTTCCATAATTGGATGTGCTGTTTACCTATAGGTCTTACCCCATGTCCTCTTTTAACGCTTGTTTCAGCACCATCCCTTGCTTCTGCTCAAGTAGGGAAGCCTTATTCATTTCAGCTACAGTCATCGGGAGGACAACAGCCTATTAAATTCGAATTGATATTGGAGCAACATCTACCGCCTGGATTAGTTCTCCATTCTAACGGCCTTATCTCAGGTACTCCCACAAATGCGGGAAGTTACAGTTTTGGGATAACTGTAAGGGATAATTGTCCTTATGAGCAACAATTTCAATCAAATGTATTTTTTCTGACGGTCCAGCCTTAGTGCCAGTATGCTTTGTCTTTATAGGTAAATTAGATTCAAATAAACTGGCATTTAAGTCAGGATTTTATTTAATAACAGCAAGTCCAGGCGAGATAAATCACTATCCCTTTTTTGTTGCGGCTTTCAACTGGCAATCCACATTTATTTTATTTTGTCTGAAGCATTTAGTCGTAGGTGCAGCAAAGAAAACGGCTATACGTAGTATGGGGAGAAGGTCGCAAAAAGAAATATGAGGGCTAAAAAATAATAGCTACTTCCTGTAATATTTTTTTAAGAGATTCGTTTATAAATATATAAATACAATGTTACAATCAGTAATTGATAATAAATCGTTAGCCTCTACCCATATTAGGACACATATTAGGATAAGTGGTTGACTTTTAACCAAATCTGATTAAAATTATTATATGGACAATCAGAAGGTAATTTTAAGGTTTCTGAATGGGAGGATTATCAAAGGCTATATAGGTGATTTTTCACCACTAAATAATCATATCTCCGTAATAGATGAGACATCGAATAAACAGGATATTCAGCTCAATGAGTTAAAGGCAGTTTTTTATGTTAAATCATTTGAGGGTAATAAACTCTACTTTGAGAAAAAGTCTTTTACAAAAACAAGTCAAAAAGGCAAGAAGATACTTGTACGATTTAAAGATGGAGAGAGATTAATTGGATATTTAGAAGGAGATGTTCCTTGGCAAAGAGGCTTTTTCTTAGAATCCAAAAAAGATGGTTTTTTCATTATCCCTTCTGATGATCAAACAAATAATATAAAAGTTTTTGTTGTATCAACATCTGTTACGAATGTTACGTGCTTCTAAGTCATCTGCAATATTTAATTTCTTAAATCATACCTCTTGATTAGCCATAATCCGCATGCCTCAAAAACGGGGAAATGGGGAAATGGGGTCAGGTCTTGTTTCTTGTATTCCGCAAGCCTTTTCGCTGTAGCAAAACCCTTTCCTATAAAGGACTAATTCTTCCCATCTGGTATAATGTGGTCATAGTCCGAAAGACCCTGTCAATGGGAGGTGAAAGATGTACTTTTCTCACATATTCGTGGAAGGAAAAATCGGGACGTGTGTTTTAAAAAATCGCCTTATCATGTCTTTATATCCGACAAAATACTCGACTGACAGTAAAGTAAACGAACGGATGATAGAATTCTACAGGGAGAGGGCACGCGGTGGTGTTGCCATGATTGTGCTTGATTGTCCATGCCTTGATTTTCCACGCGCGTATAAAGGTCCCAATGAACTGCGATTTGATATTCCCGAGTTTGCAGAAGGGATTAAGAGACTTCTCAATGTAATTCATTCAGAGGGTGCAAAAGCGTTTATGCAGCTTAATTACCCCAAGGAGTGGATCTTCGACCATGAGGTCCCCGGAGCTAAGCAGAAAGGGAATATATGGATTGCCCCTCTGATAAGAATTATGACTGCTGACGAGGCAGAGGAGATATTGCAGATAATGGCGCATGCTGCAAAGCGCGCTATGGAGCTGGGATATGACGGAATAGAGGTCCAGGCGAGTTACGGGGATCTTATATCACAGCTCCTTTCACCACTTTCAAACAAGAGGACAGATGAGTATGGCGGAAGTATTGAGAACCGTATGAGGTTTCTCATAAACCTGATAAAGCTTATTAAACAGGAAGCCGGGAATGATGTTCCGGTAGTGGTTAAACTTGTCTGTGATGAGTTTGTTGACAGAGGGCTGACACTTCAGGAGACCACTGTAGTTGCTCAACATATAGAACGCGCAGGCGGCGATGCGATACTTGCAAATGGAGGGAATAAAGCCACTAAAAGGATGTCTATCCCTTCGCACTATCTTCCTTCCGGGTCTCTTGTTCATCTGGCAAGGAGGATAAAAAAGGCTGTTACCATTCCTGTTATTGCAGTCGGAAAGATTCACACGCCGGAGCTTACAGATAAGATCCTTAAAGAACAGGATGCAGATTTTGTTGCGATGGCCCGGCCGCTTGTTGCTGATCCGCATCTGCCCAAAAAGGCAGAAGCAGGAATGACTGAGGATATTCGATATTGTCTCTCGGACCTTGAAGATTGCGCGGACAAGGGTGTGAAAGGATTAGGAAGGAGCTGCACAATAAACCCCTTTTCCGGCCAGGAATACCGCCTGAAAATAACTCCGGCCTCAGAGAAGAAGAAGGTGGTGGTTGTCGGCGGCGGACCCGCAGGTATTCAATGCGCAATCCTCGCGAGCCGGAGAGGGCACGAGGTTACCCTTTATGAAAAAGGGGAGTCCCTCGGCGGGCAGTTGCATCTTGCCTGCAAGGCCCCATTCAAAGAAGGGATAAATAATTTTTGCAGATATTTGAGACATTCCATCGGGAAGACGAATGTGCGGGTTATCTTGGGAAAGGCTGTTTCTCCCGAAGAAATCCTTTCTGAAAAGCCCGACGCGGTCATCATTGCCACAGGTTCAAAGTCGTGCCTTCCGCGTATTCCGGGAATCGACCTGCCGTTTGTCGTCAATGTCAGATCGGTGTATGAAAGGGCATCTGTTCTGCCCGGTGTAAATATTGTTATCATCGGCGCCGGAGATATCGGTTGCGAAACAGCAGATATGCTTTCCTCGGAATCGAAAAAAGTGACGATTGTCGAATTGTGCAATGAGCCATTAATGAGGATGAAAGAGATTCCAAGACAGGAACTCCTTAATAGACTGAAAGAGAAGGGCGTGACAATTTTTACTACGTGTAAGGTGACGGCCGTCGAATATGGGAAAGTGCTCATAGAAGATAAAAGTGGTCAGGTAAAAGAACTGAAGGCTGATTCTGTCGTTGTTTCTGTCGGAAGCATTCCTGAGAATTCTCTCCATGATGTTCTCAAGAATAAGGTCAAAGAAATATACACAATTGGTGATGCAAAAGAACCCGGCAACATCGGGGAGGCATTGCGAAGTGCGACAGAAGTCGGGGTAAAGATATAACCACAACCTTCAGGCTGCGCGGGGGTGCATACTTTTTGAATCTGTTGATTACGAAGGCTGAGGCCCTCGATTTTCACCAGAACTGGTTTTTTCCAGTTTTTCATCTGACTAACCCCTTTCTTCAGCAAAGTTTAAACAGTATGGAGTAAAATATTCATTCGAGGTTCTAATGCAATTTAGAGAAGAATCATCATGATAAGCGCAAAATTGTTACAGCATCTGATTACTTATGGCCCTGCGGTTATATCAGGACTCCTTCTGATATTGTGTTTTCCAACAATAGACTTGTTTCTTATTGCATGGATAGCGTTTGTTCCCTTCCTTTTATCCCTCTATGACAAAGCCCCCAAACAGGCGTTTAAGACCGGAATCGCTTTGGGCATCCCGTATTTCTTTGGAACCCTCTACTGGATATACCACTCAATAAACCATTATGGCGGCATCTCTTTGATAGCAAGCATTGCTATTGTTATTCTACTCTGCCTCTATCTCAGTCTATACACAGGTATCTTCGCATTTTTATTCTCAATAACTATCAGAAATACAAAGCTCCCAGCCCTTCTGCTTGCGCCGGTATTCTGGGTAGTCTTTGAATTCCTGCGTTCCTATATATTCACCGGCTTTCCCTGGTCAAGCATCGGGTATTCCCAGTATAAATTCCTCACCTTGATACAGATCGCTGATGTAACCGGTATCTACGGGATATCTTTCATGGTCCTGGCATTTAACGGCGCTTTAACAGATATCTTACTTATAAAAAAGCGCACGAAAGACATGCCCCTCTTCCCATTGTCATATGCTGTTCTCGGCTTCGCCCTGCTATCTGTTCTAATCATATCGACAATTGTATATGGACAGATAAGACTCAGAGAGGTCAGACCCGGGCAGCAGTTTAAAGCAAGTATTATTCAGGGAAATATCGTGCAGGACAAAAAATGGGAGACTTCATATCAGAGTTCTGTTATGGAGATATATAAAGATCTCTCTTTGAAGGCTGCTGCTTCCTCTCCATCCATAATCGTCTGGCCGGAAACTGCGGCGCCGTTCTTTTTTCAGACAGAAAGAGTTTATACAGAAGAGCTTGTTGATTTCCAAAATCAGCTGAATGCCTATCTTCTTTTCGGAAGTGTCCTGGTTAAAAAGAAAACAGACAAACAGTCCCTCCTTTCAAACAGTGCGGTTTTGCTTGATGAAACTGGAGAGGTGGCTTATATTTATGATAAAATACATTTAGTCCCTTTTGGAGAATATGTACCCCTGCAAAAAATTCTCTTTTTCATCAATAAGCTTGTTGTGGGTATCGGGGAGTATGCCCGCGGGGATCGTTATATAAGGGCTGAGACCCCTTTCGGGGATTTTGCAACAGTAATATGCTATGAGATTATATTCCCCGGACTTGTGAGAAAGTTTTATGCAAACGGTGGAGATTTTATGGTAACGATAACAAATGATGCCTGGTTTGGAAAGACCACCGGCCCTTATCAACACTTTAGTATGGCGGTTTTTCGTGCTGTTGAAAACAGAAAACCTATAATAAGGGCTGCTAATACCGGGATCTCCGGATTTATCGACAGCAACGGGAGAATACTCTCAAGGACCGATCTTTTTCAAAAGGTGATCCTTACAGGAGATGTAAAAACCGATAAAAAAATCAGTTTTTATTCTAAGTATGGTGATCTTTTTATGTATATTTGTATAATCATTTCCATAATTTTACTTGCTCACTTATTTGGCAAGTCCAGAATCATTTAAGGAGGTAACATGCTTTTACAAGACGAATTAAAGGAAGAATTATTAACTCTCAGGGGGAAAATGGAATCCTTAAGAGGTTATCTTTGATTTAGCCGGTTTAAAAGAAGAGACCGAAAGGATTAAAAAAGAATTAATTAAAGAGAAGATATGGTCATCTCCTGAGTTGTCCCGTGATTTATTAAAGAGAAAGTCAAAGCTTGAGTATATCGTATCATACTTTGAATCATTATCCGACAAACTCTCTTACCTGGAAGAATCAATAGGGATACTCGAAGAAGAAAGCGGAGACCTTTTTCTTAATGAACTAAGGAATGAGATAAAGGTCTTAAAAGAAGATTTAGATTTACTCGAGATCCAGAACCTGCTTTCAGGCGAAATGGATAAGAATAATGCTATTATCGCCATTCATCCTGGCGCCGGTGGCACAGAAAGTCAGGATTGGGCCCAGATGCTGATGAGGATGTATCTCAGATGGGCAGAGAGGCATAAATTCAATACCCAGATCGTTGAATTGCAGATGGGTGAAGAAGCAGGTATAAAAAGCGCCACTATCACTATAACCGGACAATATGCATACGGTTATCTGAAAGGCGAGGCAGGCGTTCACAGGCTTGTCAGAATCTCTCCTTACGATGCAGGAAAAAGAAGGCATACTTCTTTCGCAGCTGTGCTTGTTTTTCCAGAGGTTGAAGATGATATTGATATAGAATTAAAAGACGATGATATAAAAATGGATACATTCAGAGCCTCTGGCGCAGGAGGTCAGCATGTAAATAAAACATCTTCTGCTGTGAGGCTTACCCATATCCCATCAGGTTTAATTGTAGGCTGTCAGAATGAACGCTCCCAGCATAAGAATAAGGCTATCGCAATGAAGATACTGAAGGCGCGTCTTTATGACCTGAGGCTGAAGGAACAGGAAAAAAAGATAGATGGATTTGTAGCAGACAAAAAAGGTATTGCCTGGGGGAGTCAGATAAGGTCTTATATCCTTCAGCCATACAGGATTATAAAAGATCACAGGACAGATATTGAAACAGGAAATGTTGATGCTGTTCTTGAAGGCAATATAGATAATTTCATAAAGGCATTTTTACAGAAAAAATAGAGTTATAGTTCTTTCCTACTAATGCTTTTTTTCTAAGCTAAAATAGTAGTAATAATAGTAGGGGCTGTTGGGATGTTGAAAAGTGTTCTTTCTATAAGAATATAAAACATTTTTTTCTGTTCATAAAGGGTTTAAGTTTGGGGTAGAGTTATGAACATTTTGTCATGACCGGGTGATTAACATTCTATTAAACAAATTAATAACATATTTTCTTGTCTTACCTGTTGGTATTTGGATATAATGTTACACCTCCCGCAAAAGTTATTAACATATGTTAGTAAGTTGTTAATGGATTTGTGATTTCTATGATACTGGAAGATATATGGAATAGTAGTATTTCTAAAATCGAAGAGAAAGTTGGCAGCAGTATTCTCGATCTCTGGTTCCGGCCGATCAAACTCTCCCAGATAAAAGAACAGCAGGTTACTGTTGATATTCCAAACAGGTTTTTTAAAGACTGGACAGAGGATAACTACCCGGATATCATTGCAGAAACCATCGGAGGTATATTGGGGTACCCGGTTACCATACGGTACAGAATAGCAGAGAAAGTTGATCCGGATGTTAAAAAAATGGATATGCGATTGGAAAACCGGAGGCAGAAACTTGCGAGCAGAGGGATATATCTTAATCCGAAATATACATTTGAAAATTTTATTATAGGAACAAGTAACCAGTTTGCCCATGCGGCAGCAAAGAAGGTTGCAGAGGTTCCGGGCAGGGCATACAATCCACTGTTTATCTATGGAGGTGTAGGGCTTGGCAAGACACACCTCATTACTGCTATAGGAAATGCGGTTATTGATAAGAATCCGGAAATATCAGTGATATATGTCTCCGCAGAACAATTCACGAATGAGGTGGTATCGGCAATCAGGCACGAGAAGATGGGCGAACTCAAAGACAAATACAGGAATGTAGATCTCCTTCTGCTCGATGATATTCAATTTATAGCAAACAAAACACAAACGCAGGAGGAATTTTTCCATACATTTAATGCAATTTATGAGAAACAGAAACAGATCGTGATCTCAAGTGACAGACCTCCAAAAGAAATAGGCGCTGTTACGGACAGGCTCAGATCAAGGTTCAGTATGGGACTTATAGCGGATATTCAGCCACCTGAACTGGAGACAAGGGTAGCGATCCTGCAGAAAAAATCAGAGATGGAAAAGATACATATTCCTGAGGAAGTTGCTTATTATCTGGCATCGAAAGTAAAATCAAATGTCCGTGAATTAGAGGGATGTCTTATTCGCCTGGGCGCACAGGCGTCTCTTACAGGAAGGCCTATAAATAAAGATATGGCAAAGTATATCCTGCAGGATCTCATCGAGGAAGATGAGAAGCCGGTCACAACAGATCTGATCCAGAAAACGGTCTGTGAGCATTATGCCCTTAAATTATCTGAGATGAAGGCAAAGAAGAGGACAAAGGAGGTTGCCTTGCCCCGGCAGATAGCAATGTATCTGAGCAAGCAGCTTACAAATTTGTCCCTCAGCGATATCGGAAAGAACTTCGGGGGTAAGAATCACGCAACCGTTATCTATGCCTGTAAACAGATTGAGGAAAAAAGGGCAAAGGATGAAGCATTTAACAGGATGATAGAGAATCTTTTAAGGAAGATAAAGGTGTGAGAAGTAATCTAACCAAAGGGTTTTAGCCGAATTATGGAGGGGGAAACATGAAATTAAGTGTAACAAAAAATGAGATGCAGGAGAAACTTGCGAATATTCAGAACATCATCGAAAAGAAAAATACTATGCCTATCTTAAGCCATTTCCTACTGAGCGCCGGAAAGAAAGGTTCGTATATAATCGCAACAGATATTGAGACTGCGCTTAAGGAGCCCCTCGAAGCAAATATTGAGAAAGAAGGAAAGCTCTGCATACCGGCACGGAAGCTTTTTGAAATAGTCAGGGAAGTGGATGGTGATATGTCGTTTGAGTCTGTTGATGAACAATGGCTTAAGGTAAAAGCCGGTGCGAGTGATTTTAAGATTGCATGTCTTCCGCACACTGATTTTCCTGCATGGCCATCTGCCCTGGGCAGTGGAGAAGTTGAAGAGGTAACGATTGATGGTTCTATGCTTCTGGAGATGATCGAAAAGACGATATACTCTGCCGGGGAGAGTGATACCAGATATACACTGAACGGTCTGCTATTTCATGCGAAACCGGAGAACAGATCTTTTACCGTGGTCGGTACTGACGGACACAGGCTCGCATTGATCATGAGACAGATGGAAAGCGAGGTAAAAGAGGATAAGAAGTTGATAGTACCGCGGAAGGCAGTATCTGAACTGAGACGGTTTCTTAGCGCTTCTGATGAGGAAAAAGAAAAACAGAAGGTCCGGATCTCGATAGGTGACAAGCACCTCCTTTTCAGTGTTGATAAAATAGAGTTCTTAACAAGACTGATAGATGGTACATACCCGAATTATGAAAATGTTATTCCCCAGTCAAATGAAAAGAAGATGTCCATAGGCAAAGATATATTTATCAAAGTCCTGCGCCGGGCATCAGTCATGTCAAGGGAAAGGGCAAGCGCTGTCAGATTTGATCTTGAAGAGGAGAAACTAACGGTTTCATCATCAAGTCCTGATCTTGGTGAGGCAAAAGAAGAGGTTGGCGTTGACTATAAAGGTGAAAAGGTCTCTCTTGGATTTAATGCACGTTATATGCTGGATGTCCTCGGGGCAATGACATCAGATAAGGTTGTACTTGAGCTTCAGGACCCGTTAAGCCCTGTCCTTGTAAAAGAGGACGGCAGCGATGAATATAAATGTGTGATTATGCCGATGAGGATATAAGAGACAGGAAATAGTAAATAGCATGCAGCAAAAAAGGGAAAAGGAGTTGTAAAAAAATAGATGGAAAACAACAAGAACGGGAACGAGTCATATACTGCAGAGGATATTAAGGTACTTAAAGGCCTTGATGCTGTCAGAAAAAGGCCTGCGATGTATATCGGCACCACAGGCATAGAAGGCCTGCACCACCTTGCATACGAGGTGGTGGATAACAGCGTTGATGAAAGCCTTGCAGGCTTCTGTAAAAATGTAGACGTGATAATACACCTTGACGGGAGTTGTACGGTAATAGATGATGGAAGAGGCATACCAACAGACATGCATACCGAAGAGGGACGATCTGCAGCAGAGGTGGTTCTTACAGAGCTCCATGCGGGTGGAAAGTTTGAGTCCAAGGCATACAGGATATCAGGTGGATTACACGGCGTCGGCGTGTCTGTTGTCAATGCCTTGTCAGAATGGCTTGACGTGGAGATAAAACAGAACGGCACAGTGTATCAGCAGCACTATGAAAGGGGCAATCCCACAGGTCCACTTGCAGTAGTCGGAAAGACAAAGGGGAGAGGCACGAAGATAACCTTTAAACCTGATTCCGAGGTATTTGAAATACTGGAATTCAGCTGGGATATCTTATCACAGAGACTCAGGGAACTTGCGTTTCTCAACAGAGATCTCAAGATCGCCTTGTCAGATGAAAGGACTGAAAAAAATCAGGTATTCCATTACAGCGGCGGGATCATATCTTTTGTTGAACACCTCAATAAGAACAAGACCCCAATCCACCCCAAGCCTGTCTATATATTAGGTGAAAAAGAGGACATTATAGTTGAAATAGCCCTCCAGTATAATGACGGGTATGCGGAGAACCTTTATACCTTTGCAAATAATATCAATACCAAAGAAGGTGGAACCCATCTCATTGGTTTTAAATCAGCCCTCACCAGAACAGTAAACAGCTATGCGACCTCCTCCGGACTCCTGAAAGACAGCAAAGAGGGACTCTCCGGCGATGACATCAGGGAGGGTCTCACTGCAGTAATAAACGTCAAGCTGATGAATCCACAGTTTGAAGGACAGACAAAGATGAAGCTCGGGAACAGCGAGATAAAAGGGATCGTAGAATCGATTGTAAATGACACCCTCGGCACCTACCTGGAAGAAAACCCGTCTGTCGCAAGAAAGATTGTCGAAAAGGCATTGCAGGCTGCAAGGGCACGCGAAGCAGCTCGAAAGGCAAAGGAACTCACGAGGAGAAAGGGGGCGCTCGAAGGTAGCGGACTTCCGGGCAAACTTGCAGACTGTTCGGAAAAAGACGCTTCCTTAAGTGAAATCTTTATTGTTGAGGGTGACTCTGCCGGCGGTTCAGCAAAGCAGGGCAGGGACAGGCGCACACAGGCAATACTTCCCCTCAGAGGAAAGATATTAAATGTCGAGAAGGCACGGTTCGACAAGATGCTCAGCTCGGAAGAGATACGGATACTCATAACAGCCTTAGGCACAAGTATCGGGCCAGAAGACTTTGACATATCGAAAATACGGTATCACAAGGTGATTCTTATGACAGATGCTGATGTTGATGGTGCGCATATAAGAACACTGCTGCTCACCTTTTTTTACCGGCAGATGCCACAGGTGATAGAGAAAGGGTATCTCTACATAGCACAGCCCCCCCTCTTTAAGGTGAAGAAGGGTAAAACAGAGAAGTACTTACAAAATGAAACAGAAATGCTGGGAATGCTTTTTGAGCTTGCATCAGATGACCTCGAAGTTCCTGTCAAAGGGCAATCTGTAAAAGGCAAGGCGCTCGTCCCATATCTCAAAAGGCTTTATAAATTCGAGTGGCTGACAGAATGGTTTGAAAGAAGAAGGAAAGACCCGGCCCTCCTGCGGGTTATTCTTTCGACCGGGATGAATAAAGAGACTCTTAAGGACAGAAAACAATTTGAAGAAATTCTCAGCAGGATAAGTGAAAAAGACCAGAGCATGCATATCGGTGAGATCCAGCTTGATGAAGAGCATCAGACATATGGAGTTGAGATCAGGAGAAAGAACTATAAACTCAACCTTGACACCAATTTCCTGAGGTCTCCGGAGTTCAGGGAACTCGAAAATCTCTTTACCATTATAAAGGATCTCGGAGATCCGCCTTATAAAGTACAGACGAAGGACGGGATAAAAGAGATAGGTAAAAGCAAAGAACTCCTTGATTTTGTACTCGCAACTGCAAAGAAGGGACTCAGCATACAGAGATACAAAGGCCTTGGAGAGATGAACCCTCAGCAGCTCTGGGAGACGACCATGGATACCGAGAAAAGAACGCTCCTTCAGGTCATGGTACAGGATTCTGTTGAGGCAGACAGCATATTTACCATATTAATGGGGGATAAGGTTGAACCAAGAAAAGAATTCATTACCACCCATGCATTGGAGGCAAGGAACATTGATATCTAAAACTCAGAAGATAACATTTTTCACAACAACAACTTTTCTATGTTTAATTATTTTAGGCTTATTTCTGACAGCGTGTGGGAAAAAGGAGGTCAAACTGGTTTCGCAGGAGTCACAGTTAACACAGGAGGCCTTCAAACTTGCAGAGACCCTGAAAAACGCATATCTTAATAATGACCGGACAACCCTTGAGAGAAATGCTACAACAAACGGCTATAAAGAACTTGCATCAGGTATCAAGGGTTTTGATAGAGCTGAATTAAGTTTTACTCCTACGTGGGTTGAGGTGCAGGATTTAACAGTCAACCTCACCATTTCCTGGAAGGGCACATGGGTGGTTAAGGGGAAGACAATAGAAGAGCGGGGCCTTGCGATCTTTATACTTGAGGGAAAACCCCTGAAACTTGCCCAGATTCAAAGGTCAAACCCCTTCCGCCAGCCTGAGTAGAAGCCCGTAACCGCGCTGTTTATAGACACAAAAAACAATCCTCACTGACGCTTTGTGACATATTATATATAACCCAGTATCAGATATGATATAAGCGAAGCCCTATCAATAGTTGTAACATATTGTAATATATACATTTATTATTTCAAATGGCGGCAAGAGATTTTTCTTGACAATGGTATAAATATTGCTATGTTTAGTAGTAGTAGGAGGTATCAATGAATACACGAAAGATAATTATCAATATACTTTTTTTCTTGGCAATATGTCTCTTCGCATCTCAAACAGGGGCCTTCATGACGGGCTTGAGCACCGAAGAGCTCACTCGTTCATCAGAGGTAGTTGTTGTCGGAGAGGTGGAAGATATCGAATCTCACTGGAACCAGGACGGAACATCGATCTTTACGACCGCTTCAGTAGTTGTTGATGAGATTATCCGGGGGGGCGTCGTACAGCAGAGGGTTACCGTCGAATATGAGGGCGGGGAAATTGGCGAGATAGGACTTAAAGTGTCTGATGAGGCACCTTTGGAGAGAGGCGAAAGAGTGCTCTTATTTCTTAAATCCGGAAAAAGCAAAAGAGATGGCATTGTCTACAATATCGTCGGAAAGGCGCAGGGAAAATACCTTATAGGGGAAGATGGGATTGCGAGAAAAAGGGGTTTTGCCCTCGGTAGTCGTAAGGATGTGGTCGAAAGCGAGACGCCTTTGGGGAGCCTGATCGAAAAGATAAGGAATGTACAATGAAAACTAAAAAGAAAATACTTTTTATAGCCATAGGTATATATCTTATCCTCGGTCTGTGCTGCATCAATGCGTTCGCGTTTGAAGTGAGCACAACGTCAGCCGGGGTCGAGATCTTGTGGGCCGCGGACGGAGCAACATACTATATTAATCCCTCAGGGGGCCCATCCGGCAATATCACAGCCCTCCAGGCAGCAATGCAGACGTGGACAGACGTGCCATCCTCATCATTTGTATTTGTCTACAGCGGTATAACTGAGAATACTGTACATGGTGCAAATGACGGGAAGAACATAATAACCTTTGGCCCGATGGGAACAAATGGTACATTGGCAGAGAACCGCTTCTGGTTTTATACGTTAAGCGGGGAGCTTATAGACAGCGACATCAAAATTAATACAAGTTATAGTTGGGCAACAGATGGCGGGACAGGCTCTTTTGATATTCAGAATGTGGGTACGCATGAACTTGGCCATTCACTCAGCCTGGGAGATCTTTATAATTCAGCTGATGCTGACAAAACAATGTACGGGTATGCTTCCTCCGGAGAAAACAAAAAGAGGACACTGCATCAGGACGATATCGACGGCATAACGTATTTATATCCTAATACCTCATCGTTCACGCTTTCTGTCTATGTATCCCCATCGAACGGAGGGACGGTAACAGGCAACGGGATAAGCTGTGGCTCTGATTGTTCAGAAACATATGTAACAGAGACGGATGTAATCATGACTGCTGCACCGGCAGGTGGTTTTATCTTTGCCGGGTGGTCAGGATGCACACCGGTACCTGCTGATCCAAAAAAATGTACAGTAACTGTTTCTGATAAAATCACTGTCACTGCCTCATTTCAGAGAGAGACCAATCCACCAACAGGTACAATAACGATCAATGGAGAAGCAATAGCCACAAGGAGCACAACAGCAACTTTGACACTGACGGCAAGTGATGACAGTGCTGGTGCAATCCAGATGTGTGTAAGCAATACAACAAGCTGCACGACGTTCAGCGCGTTTACATCAAGCAGAAGCTGGACGCTTACGACGGAAAGCGGTACAAAGACGGTGTATGTATGGTTCAGGGATCAGTGGGGGAATACCAATACCACACCGTA
>Ga0315273_10005491_pt1 | contig 15675 bp, 12 predicted proteins | sample YL17G02_0_MG_FD_205753 | JGI IMG/M metagenome (GOLD analysis project Ga0315273, IMG submission 205753) | Sediment microbial communities from Yellowstone Lake, YNP, Wyoming, USA - YL17G02_0 | ecosystem: Environmental > Aquatic > Freshwater > Lake > Sediment | place: USA: Wyoming | collected...
CGTCGTTGCCTTTTGCTCGTCCATCGCGCCGAATCGCCGAAACGTCATTCTAAGAACGAGCCCTTATCGCGTGCTCAGGCGGTGCACGGCGTCCACCATGACGGCCACGCTCTCCGGAGGTGTCTCGGGCAATACGCCATGTCCCAGATTGAAGATGTGCCCCGGTCGTCCGTCTGCCGCGGTCAGCACCGCTTCCACCTTGTCCTCGATCACGTCGGGAGGAGCGAACAGCACTATCGGGTCGAGGTTGCCCTGAACGGCGACGTCAGGGCCGAGTAGCCCGCAGGCATCCGCCAGGTCCATCCGCCAGTCGACGCCGATGACATCTCCTCCGGCCTGCTTCATCATCGGAAGCAAGGTCGCGGTGTCGGTGCCGAAGTGGATGATCGGAACCGTGTCCGCCAATTCTGCCATCACGCGGCTGCTGTAGGGCAGCACGTACTCGCGATAGTCATTCGGCGAGAGGATGCCCACCCAACTGTCGAACAGCTGCACCACGTGCACGCCCGCCGCTATCTGATAGCGCAGGTAGGAGACGATGCTAGACGTGACCTTCTCCATGAAACGGTGCCACACGCGGGGCTGGGCATACATCAGGGTCTTCGTGGCCACGAAATTCTTCGAGCCGCCGCCTTCGATCATGTAGCTCGCGAGAGTGAAGGGTGCACCCGAAAAACCGATCAACGGTGCGCGGCCATCGATCTCATGCAACACAAGCCGAATGGCCTCGGCGAGGAAGGGCACGTCGGTCTCAGGCGTAAGCGGCGTGATCGCGTCGACGTCAGAGCTTGTCCGCACAGGGTTGCCGATGACCGGACCTTCACCCTTCGCGAAGGTCAGGTCGACACCCATACCCGGGAGCGGCAGAAGGATGTCGGCGAAGATGATGGCGGCGTCGAAATCGAAGCGCCGCAGCGGTTGCACCGTGACCTCTGCCGCCAACTCGGGCGTGCGACACATCTCCAGGAACGAGTGCTGGGCGCGTATGGCCCTGTATTCCTCCAAGTAGCGCCCCGCCTGGCGCATCATCCAGACGGGGGTGCAGTCGACCGGTTCGCGGCGACAGGCCCGCAGAAAGCGGAAATCAGACGTCACGCTATCGCCTCCACACTGACGGCCGCGACCTTCAGCTCTGGGATCTTGGCTATCGGGTCAAGTACCGTGTTGGTCAAGCGGTTGGCCGGCGCCTCGGCGTAATGGAACGGCATGAACACCAACCCGGGTGACACGCGGTCGGTGACCCAGGCCAGTGGCTCGATCGAGCCTCTCCGACTGGTGACCCGCACGTGCGCGCCTTCGTGGATGCCCAGTCGCGCCGCGTCGGTCGGGTGGATCTCCAGACGACCAGCGGGCACCAACGCGTTGAGCCCGGGAGCCTGCCGCGACATCGTGCCGGTGTGATAATGCACCAGTTCCCGGCCCGTCGTGAGTACGAACGGATAGTCGGCACTGACGTTCTCCGACGGAGCGATGTGCTCGATGGCCGAGAACAGACCTTTGCCACGCGCGAACTGTTGCGCATGAAGGATGGGCGTGCCCGGATGGTCCTCGCTCGGACACGGCCACTGCAGGCCGCAGACGTCGGTCTGGGCGTATTCCACGTCGGGGATCACATCGAGTCTGTCGTAGGTGACCCCCCCGTACTGCGGAGTAACGGATGCGATCTCCGCCATGATCGCGTCAGGTGAGCGATAGTCCCAGCCAGCGCCCATGCGGTTGGCCACCAGTTGAACGATCTTCCAGTCGGGCAGAGCGTCGCCTTGAGGATCGAGGGCTTGGTGACCCAACTGGATGCGGCGTTCGGTGTTCGTGTAGGTGCCGACCTTCTCCACGCTCGACACCGCGGGCAGTACCACGTCGGCGTACTCGGCCGTCTCGGTGCGGAAGATATCCTGCACCACAAGGAACTCGACCTTCTTGAGACACTCCTCCACGTGGTGCTGGTCGGGATCGGAGAGCACGGGGTTCTCGCCCATCACGTAGAGCGCCCGGATCTCGCCGTCGTCTATGGCACCCATGATCTCCATCAGGCTCTTGCCCTTCTCGCGATCTTGGAGTGTGACTCCCCAGGCCGCCTCCATCTTCGCGATGGCGTCCGGGTTGTCGACTTTCTGGTATCCCGAGAAGACATCGGGCAGGCCACCCATATCGCAGGCTCCCTGCACGTTCACCTGTCCGCGCAGAGGGTTCACACCCGTGCCCGGCCGTCCGATGTGGCCCGTCAGCATGGCCAAGTTGGCCACCGACAGCACGTTGTTGGTGCCGGTGTGATGCTGCGTGATGCCCATGGCGTAGAGAATGTTGGCCGCTCCGGCCGTGGCGTACATCTCGGCCGCCGTGCGGATGTCTTTGGCCGGCACGCCGCAGATCTCGGCCGCCTGTTCCACCGTCATGGCGTCGAGAGTGGCCCGCAGGGCCTCGTAGTTCTCCGTGCGTTCGGAGATGAACTCTTTGTCTTCCCAGCCCATGTCTACGATGTGCCGCATCATGCCGTTGAGCAGCGCCACGTTGCTGCCCGGTTTCAGTCGGAGATGCAGATGCGCCCTTCGGGCCACATCGATGAGGCGCGGGTCGGCCACGATGAGCGTCTTCCCCTCGCGCAGCGCCTTGATCACTTCCAGGGACAGAACCGGGTGGGCCTCGGTGGTGTTCGAGCCGATGATGAAGATGACGTCGGCCTCGTGAAGGTCCTTGATGGAGTTGGTCATCGCTCCACTGCCAAAGGCTGTCGCCAGACCGGCGACGGTGGAGCTGTGTCATAAGCGGGCACAGTGATCGAGGTTGTTCGTACCCAGGACGCCCCGGGTGAACTTCTGCAGAAGGTAGTTCTCCTCATTGCTGCACTTGGCCGAAGCCAGCGCGGCGAACGCCTTTCCGCCGCTCTCGGCCTTCACGCGCTTGAAGTTCTGCTCGATACGGTCCAGGGCCACGTCCCATGTGCTGGGCACGAGCGTGCCGCCCTCATCGCGCACGAGTGGCGCGGTCAGTCGATCCGGAGAGTTGACGAAGTCCATCCCGAAACGGCCCTTGACGCACAGGTTGCCGTTGTTCACGCCACTGCCGACAGTGGCGGTGACGCGCACGATCTTGCCGCGGGCGGTGTGGATCATCAACTCACACCCGACGCCGCAGTACGGACAGATCGACTTGGTCTTCTCGGTCTGCCAGTGACGGGCGGCGTAGCGACTCCGCTTGTGGTTGAGCGCCCCCACGGGACAGGTGCTGATGCATTGCCCGCACGACACGCAGCCCACCTCTTGCAGAGGCAGGTTGTAGGGGGTGTCGATGATGGTCTCGTAGCCGCGGTCGGTGAAGCCCCAACACCCTATGCCCATGACGTCGCGACAGATGCGCACGCAGCGACCGCACAGGATGCAGCGATTGGGGTTGCGGGCCACGTTGGGATGGTCGTCACGCGACTCGAATTGGAGCGGAGTCCATCCCCAGGGGCTCATGTTGACTTCGTACTCGTACGCGTAGTCCTGCAGCCTGCAATCGCCGGCCGCTTCGCATACGGGGCAGTCGAGTGGGTGGTTCGACAAGAGCAATTCAAGCACGAACTTACGCAGCTTGCGGATCTTCTCCGTGTGGGTCTGCACCACCATGCCGTCACCGACCTTGGTGGCGCAGGCGGGCACCGCCCCGCGTGCGCCCTCGATCTCGACCAGACAGAGCCGACAGGCTCCGTACGGCTCGAGCCGATCGTCGTGGCACAGCGTGGGAATGTCGACGCCCAAACGTCGAGCCACGTGCAACACCGTCTCGCCAGGAGCCGCCATCACCTCCTGGTCGTTGATGGTGAGGGTGAGGGTCCTCTCCCCCGTCTCATACGCCACGGCCATCTACTGCCTCCTCACCGCGTCGAACCTGCACTTCTCATAGCACGCCCCACATCGGATACAGGCGTCCGCATCGATGACGTGCACTTCCTTCTTCTCGCCGGAGATAGCGTCGACTGGGCAGGCGCGCGCGCAGGCGCGACACCCGTTGCAGTTCTCAGCCTCGATCCAGTACGTGGTCAGCGCAGCGCACGCCCCTGCCCGGCACTTCTTGTCGTGGATATGCTCCTCGAACTCCTCGAGGAAGTATTTGAGCGAGGTGAGCACCGGGTTCGGCGCCGTGCCACCCAGAGCACACAACGACCCCGCCTTGATGTTCGCGGCCAGGTCCTCGAGCAGGGGGATATCCTCGGGCACGCCCTCGCCTTCGCAGATGCGCGCCAGGATCTCGAGCATGCGCATGGTTCCCACGCGACAGGGCACGCATTTTCCGCAACTCTCGGCTTGGGTGAACTTCAAGAAGTAGAGCGCGGTGTCGACGATGCAGTTGTCGGCATCGAGCACCACCATGCCGCCCGAGCCCACGATGGCCCCGGTGCGATTCAGTTCCTCGTAGTCCACCTTCGTGTCGAGCAACGACTCGGGCAGGCACCCGCCCGAGGGTCCGCCCATCTGCACGGCCTTGAAGGGCTTGTCGTTCTTGATGCCGCCGCCGATCTTGAAGATCACGTCGCGCAACGTGAGCCCCATGGGGACCTCGGCCAGTCCGGACCGCTTCACCTTGCCGGTGAGCGCAAACACCTTCGTGCCTTTGGACTTCTCGAAGCCGCGACCCGAGAAAGCGGCCGCACCGTGAGTGATGATCCAGGGCACGCAGGCGAGGGTCTCCACGTTGTTGATGTTCGTAGGCCGGGCCCAGAGCCCAGACACCGCTGGGAACGGAGGCCGCAGCCGCGGCATTCCCCGCTTGCCCTCGATGGACTGCATCAGGGCAGTCTCCTCGCCGCAGACGAACGCCCCGGCCCCTTCCTTGATCTTGAGGTGGAAGGAGAAGTCGCTGCCCATGATGTTATCGCCGAGCAATCCGCGTTCCTCGGCCTGGATCAGCGCGATCTTCAGTCGCTTGATGGCCAGAGGGTACTCGGCCCGCACGTAGATGTAGCCCTCCGACGCCCCGATGGAGTAGCTGCCGATAGCCATGCCCTCGAAGACGGTGTGGGGGTCGCCCTCGAGCACCGAGCGGTCCATGAACGCACCCGGGTCGCCTTCGTCCCCGTTGCAGATGAAGTACTTCTGTCCGTCGGGCGACGAAGCCTCCGCGGCGAACTTCCACTTCAAGCCCGTCGGGAAGCCGGCGCCGCCGCGTCCTCGCAGGCCCGAGGCCAAGATCTCCTCTTGCACCTGCACCGGGCTCATCTCGGTCAACACCTTGTAGAGAGCCTGATAGCCGCCCTCGTCAAGATAATCGTCGATGTCTTCGGGATCGATCCGGCCGCAGTCGCGCAATACCAAGCGGTCCTGATATTGATAGAACTCGTTGTGGGAGGTAGGTTCTTCCTCGGAGAGGACGATCCATTTGTGGACCGGTTCGCCACCCACGATGTGGTCGGCGACGATCTTGTCGACCATGGCCGGAGTGACGGTGCCGTAGGTCACGGTCCGCTGCTGCCCGCCGGTGCGGGTGGTGACGTCGACCAGCACGTCCATGGCGCACATCCCGCGGCAACCCGTGCCGGTGATGGAGGCGCACCCACCCTCACAGGTGTCTTCCCGCGGCTTTACTACGCCGTATACCCCGCTCGCCTTGAGTCCCTGCTGAAATGCCGCGAAGACGTCGTCACCGCCGGCGGCGACGCCGCCGGTGCCCATGCAGATGCCGATCTCCACATCGGGCGTGCCGCGACGCGGACGCCCCGCCACGGGCCGGCGTATAGTCTCAGCCACGCCCATCTACGCCTCCTCCTCGGTCGCCGGCGTCGCCTCGGCGTCGGCCGACGCGGCAGGGTCGCCGCCATTCTGCCCGCCGCCCTCGGTCTTCGACCGGAACTCCTTCACCGCGGCGACCGCCTTGTCGGGGGTCAGCTTGCCATAGGTGCGATCGTTGATCATCATCACCGGAGCCATGCCACAGGCGCCGAGGCACGCCACGTCCTCCAAGGTGAAGAACATGTCCTCGGTGTTCTCCCCGTTGCGGATGCCAAGATGACGCTCCACCTCTTGCGAAATGAGGGGAGCTCCCGACACATGGCAGGCCGTGCCGTGGCAGACGCGCACGACGTTCCTGCCTCGGGGCACCAGCCGGAACTGCGCATAGAAGGTGGCGACCCCGTAGACCTGGCTGAGAGGTTCTCTGAGCGCCTCCGCGATGCGGGTCATCGCCTCACGCGGCACGAAACCGTATACGGCCTGCGTGCCCTGCAACAGCGGGATCAGCGTTCCCTTCTGCCCCTGGTACTTGACGAGCAACTCCTCGAGGGGAGCCGCATCGAATCCCTCTTGGGCAGGGGCGCTACCGGCGCTCTGGCCGATGCTCATGGGCGAACCTCCACGATCCCTAGGCCTATTTGAGTTCCGCGTCTGAAACCGAATAGAGAGACTGGTTAGTCAGGGCTTTGATCAGCCTGATCGACCGCATCATCTCCTTGTCGAGAGCATCGACGATGGCAGAGGTCATGCCCGCGGCGGAGAGCATGGCCACGAACACGTTGTTGATGGCCGGGCGCAGTTCATCCGGCGCCCCGTTGGATATGTTCGACAGGCCACAGGTGGTCTTGACCATAGGGTCGAACATCTCGGGGAGCATCTTCAGAACGTCCTGCACCGCGACCGCGTGCTGCTGACCCACGTCTACCCCCACGGGCAGGATGATCGGGTCGATGAAGATCCTCTCGTTGGGGATGCCTTGGTCATTGGCCGCCACGACCAGCTCGTAGGCCAGGGCGACCCTCTCGTTCGCGTCGATGGGGATAGCCGCCCCCATGGTGAGACCGATGATCTCGCAGTTGTACTTGGCCGCCAGCGGCAGGATGTTCGCCATCTTGTCGGGCTGAGCCGAGAACGAGTTCACTATCGGATTGGGCAGGCCCAGCTCCAGGCACTTCACGATTCCGGCTTCCATCGCCACGTGGTTCGTCGTATCCAGGCAGAACTGGAGTTTCGTTATCTCGGCGACCGTCTCGACGACGAACTCCATCATCTTGTCACCGTCCTTACGGGCCGGCCCCAGGTTGATGTCGATCACGTCGGCGCCCGACTCCACCAACCTGCGCGCCAGATCCTGGATGGGAGCTTTGTCCCGCTCCTTCATGGCATTCCCGATGCGGGTGACCATGACGTTGATGTTCTCCGCTATTACGAGCACTCGTCCTCCTTCGTTACCCGACCCGATGACCCTGCTCGACCCAAGCGGAGGGTCTGCTCCGCCCGGTATGAGCTGCGCACGAACGGTGCGGCCTCCACATAGAGACCCAGCGACTCCCCCATGCGCGCATACTCTGAAAAGACCGCCGGCGGTACGTACTCCACCACCGGCAGGTGCTGCTTCGTGGGGCGCAGATACTGGCCCACAGTGACCACGTCGACCCCGGCGCCGCCGACCGCCTGGAACAGGGAACGCACTTCCTCCCTCGTCTCACCCAAGCCGACCATGAAACCCGTCTTGACCAGACCCTCTCCCCGGTCAGCCGCGTAGCGCAGCACCCCGAGAGAGCGGGCCAGAACCGCTTGTGGCCGCACTGTCGCATAGAGACGCGCCACCGTCTCCACGTTGTGGTTGAAGACCTCAGGCGTAGCTCCGAGAACCACATCGAGCGACGTCTCCGACCCACCGAAGTCGGGCACCAGCACCTCCACCGTGGCCTCCGGCACCCGGCCGCGCACAGCGCGAACGGTCGCCGCAAAATGGGCCGCTCCCCCATCGGTAAGGTCGTCGCGGGTCACCGAGGTGATGACCACGTGCCGCAACCCCATGAGGGCCACGGCGTCGGCGACGCGGGCCGGCTCGTCGGCGTCCAGCGGCTCCGGCCGACCTCCTTCCACGCTGCAGAACCGGCAATCCCTCGTGCACACCCCACCCAAGATAAGGAATGTGGCCGTGCCTCGCTCGAAGCACTCACCCTTGTTGGGGCAGCGGGCGCTCTCGCACACCGTGTGCAGATGACGGTCGCGCAACAGACTCGCCACCTCGTGCACGGCCCGCGCCCGGGGAAGCGGTTTCTTCAGCCACTCGGGCTTCCGACCGGGCCCATCTACTACTGGACAGATTGTCTCGCTGCGCTCACTCATACCGTTGCCGCCTAGGCCGGCGCCTCCGCCCTCCGCATCCCGTTCAGCCGGCTACGTGCACCGATTCGCCGTGCACGTCGTGCGCGGCTTCCATCAGCGCCTCCCCGATGGTGGGGTGGGCGTGGATGGTGTCGCCGATCTGCCTCACCGTGAGGTCGTTCTTGATGGCCACGGCGATCTCGTGGATAAGGTCGGTCACGTGAGGGCCCATCATGTTGGCGCCCAGCACCTTGTCGGTGTTGCGGTCGGCCACCAGCTGTATATAGCCGACGGCCTCGCCGATCGCCAGAGCCTTGCCCGCGGCACCGAGACGGAAGGTACCGGTGATCGGTTCGAAGCCCTCGTCTCTGGCTTGATCTTCAGTCAGCCCGATGCTGGCGATCTCGGGCAGTGTGTAGATGCAGCTGGGCACCACCTTCAGGTCGCGCTCTTGGTCGCCGCCGAGGCAATTCTCCACGGCCACAAGACCTTCATAGGAAGCCACGTGGGCGAGCAGGATGCCACCATTGACGTCACCGATGGCATAGACGTTGGGCGCGCTGGTCTCCAGCTTGTCGTTCACCACGATGTAACCGCGGCCGTCGGTCTCTACACCCACCGTCTCCAGGCCGATGCCCTTGGAGTTCGGCTGGCGGCCGATCGACACCAGCATCTTCTCGGCCGTGATCTGGTTGCCCCCCTCGATGTTGGCGGTGATGTGGTTGGCGCCGTACTCCGCGATGCCGTCGACCTTGGTCTTCAGCAACACCTCGATGCCCTTCTTCTTGAAGATCTGCTGGAACTGCTTGGCCAGCCGCGTGTCCTCCAGGGGTAGCATCTGAGGCATCATCTCGACCATGGTGATCGTGGTGCCCAGTTCTGAGAACACCGAGGCGAACTCGCAGCCGATGACTCCGGCCCCGATGATCAACAGGGTCTCGGGGATGGAGGTCAGCTCAAGCGCACCGGTAGACGTCAACACCGTCGGCTGGTCGAAATCGAAGAAGGGCAGTCGGGCCGGCTCGGACCCGGTGGCGATGATGATCTTGTCGGCCTCGAGGGTCACCGTGCCGTCAGCCGTCTCCACCTGCACCGTTCCGGCAGCGATGATGCGGCCGTCCCCCACGACCAGCTTCACCTTGTTCTTCTTGAAGAGGGCGTGGATACCGTCTCGCAACTGCTTGGAGATGGCGCTCTTGCGCTCCATCATGCGGGCGAAGTCGGGTTTGATGTCGCCCGCGGCGACGAATCCGAACTCGGCGCCGGAACGGGCCTTGTGCAGCGCCTCGACGCTACCCAGCAGAGCCTTGGTGGGGATGCACCCCCGGTTCAGGCACGTGCCGCCCAACAGATCCTTCTCGACCACGGTCACGTCCGCCCCGCGCTGGGCCGCGCGGATGCCCGCGACGTACCCTCCAGGGCCGCCCCCGATGATGACTATCCTCACAGCATCGGCCACTGCCGTTCTCCCTTCCTCTATTCTTCCAAGGGCAGGACCGCTCCGGTCCCGCTCCACCAACCGCTTGGTGCTCTACAGCAATCCTGCCATCTTCAGGATGTCGGGCACGATCTCTTCTTTACCGATGGCCATCACGTGCACTCCATCGCACACCTTGTTGTCCATGCAGAACCGGATGTGGCGCGCGCAGATCTCCATGCCCTTCTTGACGGCGTCCTCCTTGGGAACGGATGCCATCTCTTCCAAGAGGACGTCGGGAACGAAGACGCCGGGCACGAACTTGTTCATGTACTTGGCCATACCGACGCTTGTGAGCACGACCAGACCGGCCATCAGCTTGACGTCTTTGCCTTCCGTGACGCCCCGCGAATACTCGGCGAAGCGCTGGAAGTTGTCCATGTCGTACACGGCCTGAGTCTGGAAGAACTGCGCACCGGCGGCGATCTTCTTCTCATACTTGAGCTTCTGCGGCTCGATGGGGTCGGACTCCGGGGTCACCACGGCGCCGATGTAGAAATCGGTGGCGCCGCCGAGTTCGTTGCCGGCCCAATCGTAACCCTCGTTCATGCGCTTCACGCACTGGATGAGCTGCACCGACTCGAAATCGTAGACCTCTTTGGCCTCTTTGTGATCGCCCACGCTCACATGGTCGCCCGTGAGGCAGAGGACGTTACGGATGCCGAGGAAATGGGCGGAGAGCAGATCGTTCTCCAGGGCCAGACGGTTGCGGTCCCGGCAGGTCATCTGGAAGATGGCGTCGCCGCCCTTGGAGACGATGTCGTGAGACACGGCCATCGAACCCAGGCGCATGACAGCGCTCTGGTTATCGGTGACGTTGAGCCCATCGACCATATCCTTGAGGAGGTCGATGTGGTGCAACATGGTGTCTACGTTCGTGCCCTTCGGTGGCCCGATCTCACCCGAGACGACGAACTTCCCGCTCTCGCAGGCCTCGCGATACTTGCCCATACCTACGCCGCCCCTTTCTCTTCCTCGGCCACACGGCCGTCCAGCCTACCCGGGCGCTCCACAGCGTTCCAGCGCTTCGGGGTGTGGATCTTCATGAACGTGTTCAGCTTGTCCTCCGACTTCAGCTGGTTGTAGATCAACACCCAAGCGCAGTCCTTGTCGGAGTCCACTTCGCACTTGCCGTTGTTGGTGCCGCCACAGGGCCCGTTGAGGATGCCCTTGGCGCAGCGGGTGACTGGGCATATGGCGCCGTATTCGTCGATGATGCACTCGCCGCACAGCGAGCACTTCTCTTCGAAGACCATCTGACGCTTGACGTTGCCCACGAACAGCGAGTTCGTCCCCGGGCTCACGTGCTTGGTCGTGGCCTCGCGAACCGACTGAGTGCCCGCGCCACACGCCAGCACTAGGAAGGCGTCGGCCGCGGTAGCCGCTTCCTTGTTCTGACGGAAGATGCGTTTGACATCGAGTTCCGCGCACGTCGAGTGAGCGACGTCTGTAGCCACCACCGTCTTGCCCGCCTCTTCGAGGCGGGTCTTCATGTCGGCCAGTTCCGTCTCTCCGCCGGTCTGCGTCATGGTGGCGCACTCGCCGCAACCCACGATGTAGACGTTCGTGTTGCCTGTGAGACTCTCGAGGATCTCCTCGAAAGGCTTTTGCCTGCTGATGATCAAGTCGACTGACCTCCGTTTCCGCTAGTTGAGTCCCCGCAGGTAGCGCGGCACGTCGGCCGCTTCGCGCACGCCGACCACGACTTCCCAGCCGCCGAGCTCTTCTTCCAGCTCGCCGCTGATCTGGGCGACGTACCCGGGGATGATGATCTTCCTGTGACTGACCTTCTCCTCGATGCCGCTCTTCTTGACGAACGCGGCGATAGCGTCGGCCACGAACTTGCCGGCCGCCCAGGAGGTCAACACCGATTGGCCCTCCGTGTCCATCACCAGCAGCCAGGTGGGCACCTTGCTCGCCTCGATCTCGCCGGCCACCGTGAAGTAGGTGAGCGAGAAGTTGGTGGTGATCAGAAGCGGACTATCCGCGGTCGGTTCGTTCAGCGGGTAGATGCCCTGGTCCATCTGCATCGGCCGCTGAGGGTCGGTGTAGATATTCTGAGAGAGGATCAGCAGCGGTAGCACCTGTGCCGGGTCGAGGGTATCGATGACCACTATCCCCGCGTACTTGGCCACGAACACCCCGGCGAACACGATCTTCAGCATCGGGTCGGCGGTCATGCGGCAGGGGAAGGCGATGGTGGGGAACCCGAGCGCCCGGAACTTCTTCTTGATGGCCGCCCGACGGATGTAGGTCTGGTCACGCAGCGCGTCTTGCAAGTTGGCCGGCATGGGGTCGAGTACGACCTCTTTGTAGTCCGCGGCCACGCACTTCTCGCCCAACTCGGCCAGTTCTTCCAGGGTGGGCGCTTTGATGACGAAGGGCACGCCCAGTTCCTTGGCCACGCCGGCCACCGCGTCGAAGTTCGCCGCGGTGGCGGCGTACAACAGCGGCTTCTGCGCCTTGATAGGCTCCGCCGCGGCCTTGAGGGCCGCCGCGTCTTCGCTCATGATCACGATACCGGCGCCGGTCTCGTCGGAAGCCTTCTTGACACGCCCGACCAACTTCGCTGCGTCGGCGGACTCGATGGCAAAGAGCTTGGCCCGCAAGACCTGGCCGACCCGCTCGAAGGACTGCGCCTTGAACGTGTCGAGCGCCTGCTGGAACGCCGCATCGTCGACGCTGTCGTCTATGAGCATGGCCACACCCGGGGGATGTTCGAACCGCTTCTCGTGCCGATACAGCACGGTCTCCTCACCGATGACCACGGCCATGTCACCCGCACCCACGGTGACCTTCCGCACCGGCGGCGCAGCCGCCTCACCGAGTTCCGCCGCCGCCTCAGCCGAGACGTGAGGGCACTGGGAGAGTTCGGCCTTCCCGGAGGCAAGTTGCATGGCGAACGCCATGCAGGTCGGGAAACCGCAGTCCTTGCAGTTGGTCTTCGGCAAGAGCTTGAAGATCTGCAACCCGCTTAAAGCCAAGGTGTCACTCCTTTCATAATCGTCGCAACAAGGGATGGAGCGAGACGTAGGGGAGCCACCCGCGGATGGTCCCCCCCTCATCTCAAGTCCGTCTAGAACATCGGGTCCATCTCGAGCGCCGGGTGGCCCATCTCGGTCAGATAGGTGAGGATCTCGTCCTCCTCGGTGCCGTTGTCTTCGGTGGCGATCTTCTCGTAGAAATCGGCATAGCCCTGCTTGGCCGCGTTCGCCTTGATCTGCTCTTCCAGCTCTTCTTTGAGCTTCTTGGGCATCCACACCAGCCGCGCGATGCCGCCGTCGCCACTGATGAACTTCGGGGAGCCCATGTAGAACTTGGAGTGCCCCACGAAACCCGGAGTCTGCGCCCCGCCGCCTACCGAGCCGGCCAGAGTAGAGAACTTCATGCCACAAGGAGTCATCCCGGTGTGATCTCGGTCGACCGTCATGACGCCGTTGCACATGGGCAGGAGCACGCTGATGGCCTCGAAACAACCGCACGAGGTCATCGGGTTCTCCATCATGCTGTACGCGCTGAAACGTTCGATCGCGTTGTGAGAGGCGGAATACGCGAACTCATCGACGCCTTCCCATTCGCCCAATCGCTGATCCACGACCGCGCCCTTCACGATGGGTTGGTTCGGACCGGTGGGGTTGATCTCGAACGCGGCCTTGCCGTCGAGCCAGTTGTAGGCTCCGCACAGACCCGGACGCTCGGGCGTGATCACGCACACATGGTCGGGAGCGAAGCTCTGACACAAGGTGCAGGAGTAGAAGATATCCACAGATTCGTCGGTGAGCGACCCGATGCGCTCATCGCGCTCGTGATACACCGACTGAGCACGTTGGACCAGTGCGGATACCTCTGGCTCCTTCGTGAAGATGGTCACCTGGACTTTGTCGACGATGCCGCCGAAGTCAGCGTGGTAGCGGGCGTGGACGATCTTGCCTACGTGCTCGAAGGTGAAGCCGGCCGCCACGGCCTTCTTGCTGATGCGTTCCCAGATGATGTCGCGTTGGCCGACGTGCAGGTAGCCTTCAGCCTCGTTCAGGAAGTGGTGAAGCTGACGTTCCAGGATGGGCTCGAAGTCCTTCTGCATCTTGCGGCCGGAGACCTCGATCAGCAGGCCGAACGGTATGGTCGTGCCCGGCTCGATCTCGTTCACGTCGGGGCCGACGACCGTGATCTTGCCGTCTTCCACGTCCTCGGCGATCACGGTGAGTTCCGTTCCGGGGGCTTTCGGGCCGGCGAGTTCGACATGCAGGTCTTCTTTGCGGATGCGCTCACCCTCGAAAGCCGGGCCGTACGCTACCGGCACAGGCACCTCGGTGATGACGATCTTGAGTCCTCGCACCTCGATGGCCTTGGCCACGATCTGATCCAAGGCGATGTTCGAGACCACGTGCTCGTAGGTGGTGACACCCGTCGGCAGGATCTCGGGAATATCGGTCTCGGCGATGGTGGGGAAGCCGTAGTTGATGGCTCCCGCAGCCGCCGCGTACTTCAGGTCGTCGACCTCACCGAGGGCGAGGACGAAGGCGAACACGCGGTCCTTGTTGTACTTGAGGGTGCCCTTGTAGTCGCCCGGCTTCACGCCTCCGAACGCCATGGCCGCCCGGGTAGCGAAGCCGATGGAGTAGATATGTGCGTAGATCTCCGGGCCGAACGGCACCAGACGGGTATCCCAGCTCATCTCCACGCCGGCTTCCGACAGTTGCTCCGCGAACGTCGTGCCGCGGGATTCGCCCGCCATGAACACGTACAGGTACTTGCCCTGCATCTCACGGGCGAGGGCCACTGCCGTCTCCACGTCGGGGGCGGCACCGGTGACCGCGGCGAAGCCGGGTGCCGAACCGTCCACGAACTCCACGCCGCGCTGGCGCATGATGATGTCGTCGGCGCACCCCAGCCAGATATCCTGCACGGGGGCAGGACCGGCGCCCACGTACTTGAGCGCTTCGATGATCTCGGCCAGCCACAGGGCAGCCATGCCGTTGTCGAGGGTCTCACCCAGGTACGGCAGCCAGAGTTTCTCCGGCGGAGGCGGGGTGATCAACTTCTCTGACTTGTCGATGACCAGTGCTATGTCGTCGAGGGTCTCGACGGCCTGCCCGGTGATGGCGTAGATGACCGGCAGGAAATAGCCGGTGTTGGGGAAGAACTCGATCTTCTTGCCCGAGTCCGTCGTGCTACGCGCTTCTTCCAGCCTCACCTTCGCCAGGTCAAGATAGGACTGGACGCCGCGGGCGACACCGCCCGCGATGGTCTGACGGATGCCTTCGATCTGCCTTGTTATGGTCGCCATAGGTTCCTCCCTTACGCCCGACGGTCGGCCATGTCGAACAGGACGCGCTCGCGGGTCTCGTGGATGCCCAGAGCCTCGCGCTTCTTCTGGATGTGGGCCATGGAGGCCTCGAAGATACCCTGCCACTCCGGGATGAAGTGGAGTTTGCCGCCGTACATCTCTTCCCACTTGTTCGCATGGATGTTCGTCACCACATCGGACGCGCGGTAGCGCGAGTCGATGCCACCGAAGATGACGTACGCGCCGGAACCGACGCAGTAGGTCGCGATCTCCAGGGCCTTCTCGCAGTAGTACTCGGGCGAGATGCCCACTGCAGGGACCTGGTCGATGTCGTCACCCAGGCCACCGGTCTCGACGATGTCGGCGAGGATGGTCAGGATGCGGGTGTTGTCGACGCAGGAACCCATGTGCAGCACCGGCGGCATGCCGGTGGTCTCGCACACCTCGGAGAGCCCGGGCCCGGCGTGTTCGAACAACTCCGGGGTCAGGTAGCCGTGCTTGCCCGCGGCGTGCGCGGCGCAGCCTGTGACCACCACGAGCACGTCGTTCTCGATGAAGTTCTTGACGAGGTTGATGATGCCCTCGTCCTGCGTCACGTGGGCGTTGTTGCAGCCGACGATGGCCGCGACGCCCTGGATCTTGCCGTTGACGATGTTGTCGTTCAGCGGCACCAGACTCTCACGGAAGGTACCACCCAGCATGTAACGGATGTACTCATGCGAGAAGCCGGCGACGACCGGGCTCTTGATATTGGGAATGTGGACATCCTCAGGCCTGCGGTTCTGATAGTTGTCGATCCCCATCTTGACGATCTGCTTGGCGGTCTCGAGCGCGTGTTCCTCGTGGAACTCGATGTGGGTGGCGCCGGT
>Ga0315273_10005493_pt1 | contig 15672 bp, 12 predicted proteins | sample YL17G02_0_MG_FD_205753 | JGI IMG/M metagenome (GOLD analysis project Ga0315273, IMG submission 205753) | Sediment microbial communities from Yellowstone Lake, YNP, Wyoming, USA - YL17G02_0 | ecosystem: Environmental > Aquatic > Freshwater > Lake > Sediment | place: USA: Wyoming | collected...
GGCTCCGCGCGGCGCAAGGATGCCAGCGTCACGCGGTCGCCGGCGTTGTTGCCCTGCGACGCCGCGCCGAGCTCGGCGCTGGTGGTTTCGGAAAAGCGATCCCAGCCCCGAAGAACGTTCAATCGGACGCCCTTGACCAGAACCTCCGCTCCGAGACGGTACTCGTTGCGCAGGCGGCGAACATCCGCGAACAGGGGAAACTCGTCGTTGCCCGAGCCGAACTGCTGGACGGTGGTGAGCGCCGGCCCGTTCTGCGAGTTGCGCGTGTAGCCCGAAAACAGACGCAGGCCGGATTGCGGAAACAGCACGAAATCGTGGTCCTGGAAGCGCCGGATGGTGTTCGCCGCGTGCTCGCCGAAAGAGATCGGCAGGGCCGGGTTGTAGTATTCGTTGAGCCGCCACGCAAAATCGTAGCGGTACAGCCGGTTCTTTTGGATGCGTAGATTCGAGGACTGGTAGGGGTCGTTTCCCAGACCGAGGGTCGAAAGAACGATCTCATCGAAGAGCCCGCCGCGGCCTTCCCGGGAGTGGACGGTGAGCGCCCCCGAGAGCAGCCGCAGGCCGTTGCCGAAGTTGACGTCGCTGCGGTACTTGCCGTAGTTGCCGTCCACGGCGCGGAACCGGTAACCGGCCTCAAACGCAGTCGTCACGTTGTAGCCGCCAATGTTGTCCCCACGCGCCGGGCCGGGCGCGGCCGGCGTTGGCGCCGCCGCCGGCTGCGCGGCGAGCGTGGCCGCCGCCGAGATCAGGATCCAAATCGGATTCATTCTCATGGCGGCCTCCTATCGCAGAAAAAACGGGTCGGCGTTGGAGCCGTGAATGCGCGCGTGGCAGGTGGTGCAGTTCTGGTAGCGCGGCTGGGCCATGTTGTGGGCCGGCGACTGGAGGGTGATGCCGTCCGCCTGCCGGCCGAACGAGCCCGCGCCGTTGTGGCATTCCAGGCAGAGCGTGAAAACGACCGGCCGGCGCAGCAGCCGCGGATTCGCCGACCCGTGCGGGCTGTGGCAGGTCTCGCAGCCGTCCACCCGCACCCCCGGGTGCTCGAAGGCGAACGGCCCCCGCTTGTCCGAGTGGCACTTCAGGCACGCCTCTTCGTTGGCCGCCGCGAGATCGGCCAGGCGCGGGCGGCTGGCCATGCGCCATGTCGGCGCCGGCGCGCCGTGCGGATTGTGGCAGTCCGTGCAGTTCATGAATCCTTCATTCACCCGGTGTTTGAACGGCATCGCGAACTGCGCGCGGACGCTGGGGTGGCAGCCGTAGCACAGCCCGGTCTGCTTCTGGGCCAGCAGGAACTTCGGCACGGGCGACTTGTGAATGGAATGGCAGCTCGTGCAGGCCACATCCGCCAGTGTGTGGGAAGACCGCCGGATGTTGGCCCGCGTGAGGTCCTTGGCGTGGCAGGCCAGGCACCCGTCGAGCACCTGTTGGGCGGGCATCGCGGAGAACGCCCGGATGGTGGCCTTGCCGCCGCGAGCTTCCACGTGCGCCTTGCCCGGGCCGTGGCAGCCTTCGCATCCGCTCCGCGCCACCGGCTCTTTGCCCGAGGCGAGGCTCCTGTAATGGGGATTCTTGTAGAAGTTCAGCCACACGTCGGGATGGCAGGTCTTGCAGACGGCGCTGCCGGCGTAGCCGTTGGCCTGCGCATGCGCGACCGAACAACCGGCCCAGAAAAGGACGAATCCGATCAGCGGTTTCACTCTATCCCAATATAGGCAAAAACGGAGCGCCCTCTGGGCGGCCCTCGGGGCGGGGAGCGGTTGCACAGCCCGGCATCGCCGCAACCGGGACAGGATCACGAGTCCGTGCGCGGCGGCGCGGGGTGGGATACGTCTCCCGACTTGTCCAGCCCCCAGTGGCACGGCCTTCAGACCGTGTGCGTGGACAGCCCCCGCGGCGGGCCAGGCGCTCGGGGCGTTCGCAAATCGCCGGTGGCGCCCGGCTAGAGCAGGAAGGTCAGACCGGCCATGGGCACGAAGTTATGGATCCAACCGCCCACCTTCGAACCGCGGTTCGGCTCGATGACCCGCTTGGGGAACTGCGTGAAGTAGTCGCGGAACTCGACGCGCAACAGGGCGCGTTTGGAGACTTGATACTTCACGCCGCCGCCGAAGGTCAGCAGTCCTTTCCACTCCTGCGTCTTGGTGAGAAGCGCCAGGTTGCTCAGGTTCTGATAGGTGGTTTCGGTTCCGGTCCCCTGGTACATCTTGAAGCCGCCGCCGGCTGCGACATAAGGCCGGACCTTGGCGCCGACCGGAGCCGAATGCATCAGGAACTCGTAGCACAGGGCGTGCGACTGTCCGGCGAAGCTGACTTTGGCGCCGCCGGAGGCGAGCGCAAGGTCGTTCCGGCCGTAGGTGTACCGGATCTCGCCGCTGAGGTGACGGTACAAGTTCTGACCGAGAATCGCCGTCGCCACGAAGCCTTTCGAAAAGCCCGCCGAGCCGCTGGCCGACCCGTTGGTCACCGTTTGGGACTTGTAGAAGCTCCCGCCGCCCCCGGCGCCGAACTCCCACTTCTGCGCCCATCCGGGTTCGGCCGTCAGCAGGACGGCGAGCGCGGACACAACCATCGCACTGCATGTCGAGACTCGCATCTTTTCTCCTCTCGCTGCCTGGCCGGCGTCGCGCTATTGGACGACCCGGACCTCCAAGGTGGTCGATCCGCTGCCCTGGGTGATCGTCAGCGGCTGCGCCAGCCCGATGGGCGCCAGATCCGGCACCCGGACGTTGATCTGATAGACGCCGATCTGACCCGGCGACAAACCCGCAAAGTACACCGGAAGACCGGCGCCGCCGATGGTGACTTCCGGCGGAATCAAAACCGACACCGGCGGATCTCCCGGCGCGGGTTGCCCGGCTTCCACGGCCGGCGACGTGCGCCCCATGCCGGTCAGATAGATCACCAGCGAGTCGCCGCGGTGCACCGGGTTCGAATCCGTAACCAGCATATTGTTGCTGGCGCGGATCACGGCCGGGACGCTGGTATCCGGCCCGGCCACGCCGTTGCGGAATACGCTGGGCGCGGCGGGCAGAAGGGTCATGTTGAAGCTGTCGCTGACGCCGCCCGGCGTGCGAAGAATCAGTGTCACGTTGCCGTCGGTCTGGAACGGCAGTTGCGCGTTGATCTGCGACGGCGAGACGAACAGCATCGGAACCGCCACGCCGTTCGCCGTCAGGCAGCTCTCGCCGAGCGCCGTCGGCAGCGGCATTTCCCGGGTAGCCAGGTTGGTGACGCTCAGGTCGCGGCCGAGGACCGTAATCAGGCTGCCCGGCGCGACCGGGGCGGTAAGGTCGGCGGCATTGACGATGCGCTCGATGCGCGGCGGCGCGACCGAGGCGTCGTAGTTCCAGGCCAGCGCCGTGAAGCCGCTGGTGGTCAGGTTCAGAATGGCGCTGCGGCTGTACAGCGGCGCCAGCGTCCGCGTGAACGCGGCGCCGGTCTCGGGCAGCAGCGGCGCCTCCACCATGCGGGTGGCGCGCTGGCCCGCCCCGCTGGCGATATCCACGCGTTGGATGACGCCCGGCGCCGAAGCCGACGCCGCGGTTGTGCGGAACCCGAACTGGTCGACGAAGGCGAATCCGGACGGGCTCCCGGTGGCGCTCTCGAACAGTTTCGTCTGAACCAGCGAGGAGTTCAGCAGGCTGTTGCCAACCACGAACTGATCGAAGCTGGAGGCCGCATAGGCGCCCGCCAGCGAAGTGAAGTCCTTCCGCGAAAGGCTGAACGTGTCGGCGTTGGCGCTGTAAAGCAGAACGTTGCCGTCGGCCTGGGCCACCAGGATCGAGCTTCCGTTGGGCGACGCCACCAGCACCGTGTTGACGTTGATCGAATTATTATAGATGCCGAGCGTCGGCAACTCGGTCGCCGTGCGCATGGTGAAGTCGATCCGATCGATGGTGTGCTTGGCCCCCGCCACGCGGGTGGCGGCCAGCATGGCCTTGCCGGAACTGGCGATGGACCGGGGATAGTGGCCCCCCGGGAACCGGATCGGCGTGGACGGCTCCAGCGTTTCCAGATCGAAGACGTTGGCGATCTGCGAGTTGTCGTTGCCGACAACCAGGTAGCGCCGGTCGAATGTGATGGCCATCTGCGTCGGTGTGTTGCCGGTTCGCAGCGTGGCCACCAGGCTATAGGTTGCGCCGTCGTAAACCAGCACCTGGTTCCTGTCCTGGCGCAGCACGTAAAAGCGGTCGCGCGCCGGATCCGCCAGAATGTCGACCAGCTTGCCGGGCGCGTTGAACATCGAGCCGCGCTGATCGGGCTCGTGCAGGTTGACCAGCACGCGCACCTGCGGCGGCAAATTCACGGCCGAGGCCGACTGGATGGTGAGAAATCCGACGGCGGTGCCGGTCTGATTCTGGAACGCCGCCGGATCGACCGAAACGCGGATGCTGGCCGGCGTTACGCCCGAGGACGGCGAGACCCGGACGCCCGGCAGGTTCGAGGAGATTGTGAATTCCACGCTTCCGCCGCCCGGATCGACAACCGCGATCTCCTGCGTCGCCACGCGGCGGTCGCAATAGCCGCCCCGAAACACGAGATCCTCCTGCGAGGCAACCGCGCGGCGCGCCGACTTCAGAGCGCCCACGGGAAGCACGGTAACGCCGCTGTCCGAGATGGCGTACATCAGGGCGCCGTCCGTGGTCAGGACACTCTTGCCGGCGAGATTCTCCGGCAGCCACAGTCTCTCGCGCACGGTTAGATTGTCGGCGTCGTTAATCTGCAACACCGGCGTGGAACCCGGCGCCGGCGTGGAAGCCGGAGTGGCCGGCGACGGCGCGGCCGGCGCGGGCGCCGCCGGGGCCTGCGCGGGCGCCGCCGGGGCCTGCGCGGCCGGCACGGCTTCGGGGATCTGAGCGTAGACCAGCCCGCGAGCCGAGTCGATCGCGTGGCTGCCTACGTTCAAAAGGCCTTTCGCGTTCGGGAACTGCGCCATCAGGGCGCCGCGGCGATCGTTCAGAGCCCATCCGGACAGGTAGTAGGAGCCGTCCTGGGTCACGCTCACCACGCGCGGACCCATGGCCGGCGTGGATACGTAGTTCATCACCCGCAACTGGCCGCTCATTACGTCGAAGCTGAACTCGTGAGTGTCGGTCAGCCCGAAGATCTTCAAGCCGTCGCCGGAGACGCCCAGGCTCGCCGCAATGATCTGCGGAGGAAAGTTCGCCGGGGGTTGCGGCAGCGTTTTCGCCGTCAAGTCGGCAATCGTGCCGACCAACTCCGTGGTTCCCGACACCGGATCGAAAAGAAAAAACTCCTGGGTGGTCACCACCAGCGCCCGGCTGCTCAGACCGAAGGCCACGCCCAGAGGGGGCGAGCCGAGCGCGAAGGTCTGCTTTCCGCCGCCGTTCAGATCGATGACGGTCAAGGCGTTGCGCGGCGTGTTGGGCGCCACGAAGTTGCCGAAGTGCGCCACCACCAGGTAACGACCATCCGGCGAGAGCGCAATCGAGCCGGGCTGCGGTGCCACATTCATCGAGGTCTGGATGGAATGGTCCGCCAGCGACATCACCTCGATGCGGTTGGCCGTGAAATTGGCGACGTACAGCACGCCGCGCGCCTCATCCAGCGCCAGGTCGGACGCGTGACCGCCAATTGCAACAACCTTGCCAAACGTCCCGCCCCAGGCCAGGCTCGCCGCGCCAGCCACCAGGACGGCTTTCCACCACCAGAACCTGCTCTTCATAAGTTTCGCTCCAGACTTCCTCCGCCGCCAACGGCCCTCACGGCCTTTCACCTGTCCGGCCTCCGCCGTTGCGACGGAAACACTACTCTCCAGTCTCCGCGGAACCCGTCGGCGCGGAGGGAACGCCTCGCGGACCCGTGTCGGCCCGACCGCCCCAGGCCGGAGGCGTTCCGGTCCCGGCGAGTTCCATTGTTTACCGGCTGCGCCCCGTCTACTCGGCGTTCTTTTTTCGGCGCAGCACGATAATGCCGAGGAAAACCACCGCCAGCACCGCACAAACCACTCGAACGATTGAGGGATCCATCACTTTTCTCCTTTTGCCGATCCGAGATCGGCTCTTCCTGCTACATGTTGTTCATCATCGGGAGCAACTCCCGCATGATGCGCACAACGATCGGCCCTACCGTCACCACGAACAGCGACGGCAAAATACAGAAAAAGATCGGAAAAACCAGCTTCACGCCCAGCTTGGCGGCCTTCTCTTCGGCGATTTGGCGCGCCTGGACGCGCATGTAGTCGGCGTGAGCGCGCAGGCTTTGCGCCACGCCCGTGCCGAACCGGTCGGCCTGGATCAGCACCGCCACCAGCTTCCGGAGGTCGTCCACCGAGGTGCGCTCGGCCAGGTTGCGCAGCGCGTCGGCGCGCCGCTTGCCCGCCTTCAACTCCAGGTTGACCATCGTGAACTCTTCGGTGATCTCCTTGTGGGCGTGCTCCAACTCCTTGGCCACCTGCAGGATGGCCTGATCCAGACCCAATCCGGACTCCACGCAAACCACCAGCAGGTCCAGCGCGTTCGCCAGCCCGCGGCGGATTTGCTTCTGCCGGCGCCGGGCGAGGATTTTTAGATATTCGTTGGGCGCGAAGAAGCCCAGCACGCCGGCCGCGACGATGGCCATGAACTTCCTGCCCGGGTCGGCGTCACTGTTGGCCACCGCCGCCAGCATGATCAGCGGAAGCAGCGCCGCCAGGCTGGTCTTGGCGCCGTACAGGAGCTTGATCGCATTCGGGTTTCGGACCCCGGCCCGCAGCATGCGCCTCTGGACCACGCCCACGTCCTTCGGCGAGGCCGGCAGGAACGAGCCGATCCGCTGCACCAGCTCGTGGAAGACCAGGCTCGGATGCGCGGGCGCCACTTCGCTGGCCGCCGTCGCCGCCGTGGCGCCGGTCACCCGATCGATCGCCTCCTTCGGCCGCACCCACACCCGCATCCCCACCATCGACACCGCCACGGCGACCCCGATGAACAGCACGCAAGCGACGAGAAACGACATTCCTACACCTCGATGGAGACGATCTTCCGGATGACGGCGTAGCCGATCATCTGCAACACAATGGCGGCGCCCATCATGATCTGCCCGGTCGAGTCCGTGAAGAAGAATCGGACATAGTCCGGATTGACCCAGAACAACATTGCGCCCACGACGATCGGAATCGACGTCAGCGCCCCGCCGGTCATGCGGCCGTGGGCGCTGATGGCGCGGATCTTGCCGCGCAGCTTGAAGCGCTCGCGGATGACGTAGGCCAGCTTGTCGAGAATCTCCGCCAGGTTGCCGCCGGTGCGCTTCTGCAGCAGCACCGCCGAGACGAAGAAATGCACGTCCAGCAGCGGCACCCGCTTGGCCAGCTTCAGCAGCGCCATCTCGAGCGGCAATCCGAGGTTGTGCTCTTCAAACGTCCGCCGGTACTCGCCGGCCAGCGGCTCCTGGAACTCGCGATGAATCATCTCCAGCGAGACCGTGAACGCGTGTCCGGCGCGCATCGAGCGGGCGACGAACTCCAGGCTTTCCGGAAACTGCTCTTCGAACTTGCGCAGCCTGCGGGTTCGCCTGCGCGCCACGTAGGCGATCGGCAGAAACGCCGCCGCCCCGGCCGGAAAGACGGCGAAGGAGCGCAACTCGCCGGGCAATGCCATCCAGGCAACCGCAAAAACGGCCAGGAACATCGCCAGACAGCCGTGAATCAGGCGCGCCAGGTTCCATTGCAGGCCCGCCTGCTCGAGCATCTCGCGCAACCGGTCCGTCAGCCGGTATCGCGTGAGCAGCCCCAGCACAATCCGGCCGGTTGCGAGGTTCTCGCTGCGGATCAGGGTCGGCTGCTTGGCCTCCGCCTTGTCGGGCCTGGTCCTGCCTCCGCTGGTCAGCCGGCTCTTGATTTTGTCGGCGTCGGCGTGACGGAAGGCGCGCGAGACGGCCCACCAGATCCCCAGCGCCGCGATCCAGACGACGGCGGCCATGATTATGAAACCCGGCATCGGCTACACCTCCACCACTTCGTCGAACAAATCCGGCCGCAGCCGGATGCCGGCCGTCAGCAGCTTCTCATAGAACTTCGGCCGGATGCCGGTTGCCGCGAAACGGCCGATCACCTGACCTTCCGGCGTCAGACCGCGCTTTTCGAATACAAAGATGTCCTGCAGCGTCACAATCTCGCCCTCCATGCCCGTCACCTCGGTGATGTTGGTGACGCGGCGCGAGCCGTCCGTCATGCGGGAAGCCTGGACGAAGATGTTGACCGCGCTGGCGACCTGCTGGCGGATGGAGGTCAGTTGCATGTTGGAGTTGGCCAGCGAGACCATCACCTCCAGGCGCGACACGGCGTCGCGAGGCGAGTTGGCGTGAACCGTGGTCAGCGAGCCGTCGTGGCCGGTGTTCATCGCCTGCAACATGTCCAGCGCTTCGGCGCCGCGGACCTCGCCGACCACAATCCGGTCCGGCCGCATGCGCAGGCTGTTGACCAGCAGTTCGCGCTGGCGCACCGCGCCCTGGCCCTCCAGGTTCGCGGGCCGGGTTTCCAGGCGCACCACGTGCGGCTGCCGGAGCTGAAGCTCGGCCGCGTCCTCGATGGTGACGATGCGCTCTTTGGGCGAGATGAAGAACGACAGCGCGTTCAGCAGCGTCGTCTTGCCGGAACCGGTGCCCCCCGCGATGATGATGTTCAGGCGCGCCTTCACCGCCGCCTCCAGCAGCTCCATCATCCCCGCCGTCATCGCCTTGCGCTCGACCAGGTCCGGAGGCATCAGCTTGTCGGTCGTGAAGCGGCGGATGGACAACAGCGGACCGTCCACCGCCAGCGGATGGATGATCGCGTTGACGCGCGAGCCGTCCGACAGGCGGGCGTCGACCATCGGACTGGCTTCGTCGACCCGGCGGCCGACTTGGGAGACGATCTTGTCGATGATCCGCAGCAGGTGCTGATCGTCGCGGAAGCTGACCGTGGTCAGCTCCAGTTGTCCTTTGCGTTCGACATAGACCTGCTTGTGCGTGTTCACCAGAATGTCGGAGATGGTTGGATCCTGCAGCAGCGGTTCGAGCGGGCCGAGCCCGAACACTTCGTCCAGAACCTCGTCGCAGATCTGCTGCTTCTCGATCGAACTCAACAGCGTCGGCTCGCTGTCGATCAGCGAGATCAGCGCCTGCCGGACTTCGCCCCGCACCCGCTGGTTGTCGATCGAGGCCAACGCCTCGAGGTTGATCTTGTCGAGCAGCTTGCGGTGCAGGGTGAACTTGAATTCCTGGTATTCCGGTTTCAGCGCCGTCTTCGGGCGTCCGGCGTTGCGCAGCAGCCGCTGCTCCCAGCTCATCTGCTGCGGTGTCTGCCTCGAGTCCATTGTAGGTGTCATTTCGACTGTTTCCTAATTCAGGTCTGCGACAGCACCGGCCGGGCATCGACCAGCGCCTCCCTCCGGAAACGCTCGGACGCGGCGGCGCCCGACAACTTGCCCGCAAGCCGGTCAATCGCGCGGCCCAGCTCGCAGTCGCCCCCCAGCGGCTGGCCGTGCGTCACCACCCGGTGCAGCGAAAAATAGTCGTTCGGGAAACTCGCGTGAACCGGGCAGGTGAAGATCTTTTCCATGTCCGCCTCGCCGATGCCGTCGCGCTTGCCCGCCCGGTTCACCACCACCTGGAAGCGCGACTTGTCAATGCCCACCTGGGTCAACAGGTTCACCGCCCTGCGGGTCAGGTGCAGGCTCGGCAGTTCCGGGGTGGTCACCAGGAAGGCCCGGTCCGAGTTGGTCAGCGTCAGAAGGCTGATATGGTGGAAAACCGCCGGGAGGTCGATAATCACCCAGTCGTAGCAGCGCCGGGCGTATTCGAGCACTTCGTGCAGGCGCGCGGGATCCACTGGCGCGGCGCTCGGCATCTCCGGCGCCGGCAGCACGTCAACGCCCCCGTGGTTGACCGTCACCGAGGCCCAGAACGCCACATCCATCCGGCCCGGATTCTCCAGAGCGTCGAGCAGCGAGCCGCCGGGGCTGATCTTCAGATAGAACGCCATCGCCCCGCCCATCAGGTCGAAGTCGGCCAGCAGCACCCGTCGTCCGGTCGCCTTGCGAACCGCGTACGCCGTGTGCGTGGCCAGCGTCGAGGCGCCCGAACCCGGTTTGGCGCTGGTGAACACCACCACGGTGCCGCGCTCCGGTCCGCTGGACTCGGGACGGCGCAGCCGCTCCAGCCGCGCGATCGCCTGGCGTTGCGTTTCCACCTCGAACGGCGAATGCAGAAACTCGCTCGCCCCGCTGCGTAAGGCCCGCAGGATAGCCTCCGAATCGTTGGCCACGTGCAGTCCGACCACACGCACGTCGGGATGCGAAACACCGATGAATCGAATCAGATCGTGGGCCACATCCGGATTCGTCGCCACGTCCAGCAGCATCAGGTCCGGCTTGAGCTGCCGCAGCCGGATGTCAAGAGCCTGCTCGTGCGGGTACGACCGAAGATCGGCCAGGACCTGGAAGGCGCGGGTCTGCGGCACCGTGCGCAGGAATTGCTCCGCCATCTCCCGATTGGGAGCAACCAGCAGCGCGGCTAGGTCCAGGTTCCCATTCATGACGCCCAACTCCATCTCCGGTGTCTTGTCCGCCCCATTCCGACTCACGACGCCTCTCGCGGCTGCTATTTCTTCTTCTCCTTCGCGTTTCGGGCGGCGGCCGCCGCGGCGGCCGCCTGCGCCGGCTTGGTCACCGCGCTGTTCAGGAAGGCCTTGGGCATGGGCGGCAACCCTTTTGTGTCTCCCGCGTTCAGTGGATGGGCCGTCTCCGGCGTCACCATCACCACCAGTTCGCTGCGCTGTTTGTCCTCCTGGCGGCTCTTGAACAGGACCCCCAGGATGGGGATGTGCGACAGCCCCGGAATCCTCGACATCGACTCCGTGACGCGGTCGTCGATCAGCCCGCCGATGACGAAGCTCTGGCCTTCGGCCAGTTCGATGTTGGTCTCCATGCGGCGGGTGGACAGCGCCGGGATATTGAAACCGGAGATCGTAATGCCGTGCGCGATGTCGATGTTGGAGACCTCGGGCTTTACATACATCTTGATGGTCTTATTCGGCGTGAGGACCGGCAGAAACGTCAGCCGGATTCCGAACTCGCGGAACTGCACGGTCACCGCGCCCGAGCTCCCGCCGCCCTGCAACATGGGGATGGGGAATTCGCCGCCGACCAGAAAACTCGCTTCTTTCCCGTTGGTGGTCACCAGGTTCGGCTCGGCCAGGATCTGCAGCAAACCCTGACCCTGCAAAGCGCGCACGAAGCCGGCCAGGTTCAGGTCCGGACGGAAGGCGAATATGTTGAGAGCGTCGGAGATGCTGAAGCTGGTGCCGGCCCCCTGCGCCTTGCCGGGGATCGTGCCGCTCACGTCCTGCACCTTGGGCGACGAAAACTGTCCGGTGCCGATCGCCCCGGGCGTGTTCAGCGCGCCGGTCGAGATCAGGTTCACACCGAACGACTGAGAGGCGGTGCGGTTCAACTCGGCGAACTTCACCCGCAGAACGATCTGCTGTTCGACCGGCGGCGCGGCGATCTCGAGGTTGTTCAACACGCTCTTGGCCAGCGGGCCGACCAGCGCCGTGACGCGGTCGGTGACCTCCTTGCTGGAAACTTTGCCCACCAGCGAGACCGAGTCGCGGGCGGCCTGGACGCGAATGTCCTCGTTCGGAAAAGTCTCCTTCAGAATGCGCCGGATGGGCTCCAGGTTGTGCTCGACGCTGATGTTGTAGAAACTGCGTTCGCCGGACTTCGACCAAACCACCACCGTCGAGGTTCCCAACGCCCGGGCGTGCAGCAGAATCTCCCGCGTGGTCACGGCCACGGCGTCGACGATCTCCGGATTGCTGGTGGAAATCCGCGCGACGTCGGCAGGGTAGTCGATGACAATGCTCTTGCCGGCCGTCACCCGCAGCTCTTCCGACTGAGCCGACAGCGTGCAGGCGCCGGCCAGGGCAACCAGCAACGCTCTGGACCAGGCAACTCGATTGTTCCCGCTCATGGGTTCTTCCTTGTCTCGCCGGAGCGATTGAGCCCGACAACCTCGACTGTCTTGATGGTGCCGCGAATGACCATCACCTCGTCCGGCGGGGCCGGCTTGGGCGGCGGAGGCGGCGGAGCGACCGCCACGGCCACGGGCTTCGGCCGGGGACGCCGGGCGGCCTCCGAGCTGTCGGGCTGCTGTTTGCGCACGCCGCTGTACAATTCGCCGGCCACTCGGCCGGAGGTCCGCTCGATGGTCTGGTCGCCGCCGTTGCGCAACACCAGTTGGATGCGCCCTTCGGCTCCCGCCAGGGTCAGCGTTTCGGCCTGGTCCGGAGTGACCAGCAGGGTCACCGTGGGAGCGCTGATCGGCTGCCCGCGCGCGTCCGCCTGCATGGCCTGGCCGGCCGACAGCACCAGCATGTTCTGAAGCACGGTCGAGGTCATCCGGCCGGGCCCTCCCGGCGGCGTGCCGGTCACCAGCACATCCACCCGCATTCCCGGCAGCACGAAGCCCGCCAGGCCGATGACCTCATTGACCGCCACCGTCACGGCGCGCATGCCGACCGGGATCACCGGCGCCAGCCCGAGACCGCTCCCGCGAGCCGCCAGCCGGCCCTCCAGGATCGCTTCCTCCAGCAGGATGTTGCTGATCACCGGGCGATCGATCACCTCTTCGACCTTCGAGAAAGCGCCCTTGGGAAAAGACTCGCTGGAGACCTTCACGACCTTGACATTGGGCGGCTTGATGCTCGTGCCAACCGCCAAAGGTTGGGTGGACACCACCAAGTCCCGCATTTCCGTGCGATCGGCCTTCTTCGGCGCCCCGGACGAGCGCGAGGTCATCTGGTAAAAGATGCTCGAGACCACCAGCGCGAAGACCAGACTCACACCCAGAACCGTCAGAAACCTGCGATCCATAACATTCTCTCCTGCCGATTCACCGTTTCCCGGCCGGCGGCCTGCTGCCGGCCGGCGGGAGATCCGGCATCCTCATCCCCCCTTGGGGATCAAACTCAACCACGCCCCGATCGCGATGGCCGGAGCATAGGGGATAAACTCCGTGTCCCGTTCCGGCTTCCGTCGCAAAGCCCGGAAAGCCAGGAAACCAACCGCCATCAGCCCGCCCGCCGCCATGGTCCACAACGCCGCTTCCACCAGCCGGCCCGCGCCCAGAAGCGAGCCCAGACCGGCCATCAACTTCACGTCCCCACCGCCCATGCCGCCGAGAAGGTAGAAGATCAGGAAAACGCCAAAGCCCGCCGCGGCGCCCGCCACCGCCGTGAGAACGCCACGCCAGCCAGCCACCCCCGTGTGCCAGCACAAACCGCAAACCAGGCCCGCCGCCGGAATCCAGTTCGAAACCCGCCGAAAAGCAAGATCCTCGATCGAGGCCGCCAGACCCACCGCCACCGCCATGGCAACTTGAGCGGTCATCGCGTCTCCCGGGTTGCGACGGTGCGTTCCACGCCCTTCTTGGTCGATTTCGGCGGCACGCTTCCAAACACGATCGCTTTCATGAGCAGGGGAGCGAGAAACCCTGCCTGTAAGGCGAACTCGGCCAACGCCTGGCCCGACGGCAGCCGCCACGACTGTCCATCCAGCCACTCGATCGGAACCCGCGGAATCCGAAACGACGACCCGAGGCCGGCTATGGAGTAACCCTCGGGAGAGCTCTTCCCGGTCTTCATCCTCTGTGATCTCCTCTAGTACTTTCGGCAGCCTCCGTCGTTTTCATTAGTCCTTTCGAGGCGGTTTTTTGCGGCTCTCCCTTAGCTAGGCCGGTTCGGGCCTTAACCCGTTCAAACAGGATCGCCTTGCCGTCATCCTCCACGATTCGCCAGCGCGAGTCCCGCTTGAGGATCGACCCCAGCGCCCAGTCCACCGGGCTCAGAACGTAGTCAAACCCATAGCGCTCAATCAGTTGCTCCCATTCGTAATGCCCGGTCGCCATGCGTATGTACTGCCGCCCGATCTCCGGACCATAAAAGTCGCTGCGGCCGTCGAAAAACACGCGCTGTTGCGGGTAAGACCGGAAAATCAGGTAGTCGGCCCATTGGTCAGAGGTGAACACCCGGGCGCGGGCAAGCGCCTCCCGGTGCCGTTCCACAACCTTCACCGGAAAGCTCTCCTCGGGAAAGTCCTTAGGCCACTTCACCGGCTCGTTGATGGCGGCCAGCACCAGCACCGGCGCCGCCGCCCAGACGGTCATGCGCCGAAAACCGGCCGCCGAGTCGTCCCCCAAAGCCTTTAGAATGTTCAGCACCGACCCGTGCGAGCGCCCCGCCGCCGCCCCTTCCCACCAGCGCGTCAGTTCGGCCGCGATCAGCGGCGCCGCAACCACCACATAGACCGGCACATGGCGGACCGAGGTGAGCGCGGCGTGGGTCCAGAAGATCACCCACAGCGCTTCGACCACCTGCCGGCGTCGGAGGGCGAAGGCGGCCAACAGGAGTCCGGCCACCAGCAGAACCTCGAACTGCAGCATGGTTTCCTGGCGAAAGCTGGGCGACTGAAATTCCTGGATCGAGTTCCGGATCCAGTCGGACTTCAAATAGGTGACCAGGTGGACGTGCAGGCGGTATCCGTACGGGTTTAGCAAGGAGGCGGCCACGCAACCGGCCCCCAGAACGGCGTAGCGGCGCGCCGCCCCCAATCGCGCGCCGCGCTCCGGGCTCAAAAGGAACGCCTCGGCAATGGAACCGGCGATGAGCAATCCGATGGTCGCGATCAGGGCGACGAAGCCCCCGTGCACATTGGTCCAGACAGCGGTGACGGGAATCAGCGCCCAGACCCAGCGGGTGGGCGCGCGCCGGTCTCGCGCCAGCAGCCAGACGGAAATGGCCATCAACAGAAGCGTGAAAATGTGCGGCCGGGCCAGATAATGGACCGAAGAGGCGCCCACGCCGAACAGGCAAACCAGCATTGCGGCCAGCGGGTTGGCGCCGTGCCAGAGCATGGCCCGGAAGACCACAAACGCCGCCGCGCAGATGACGACGCCGGCCGTCAGAACCACGCCCTTAAGGCCGGCCAGCCGGAACAGCCAGGCGAAGAGAACGTCGGCCAGCCACTCCCAGGCGAACCAGGTCTGGCCGGACTTGGTGAACGAGAACGGGTCGGTCGTCGGGACGCGGCCGTTGTCCAACACATACTCGCCGGTCCGGATGTGCCAGCCGGTGTCGCCGTCCCCCAGCAAACCCAGCCAGCCGAAGGCGCCGGCGGCGAACAGCCACACTAGCATGGCGACGAAGAAGAAATCCCCGAGTGTCGGCGCCAGGCGGCGCGCCCAGCAAGCCCCTGCCGTTCCACGGCGCGCTCCCAACGCGAGAAGAGGTTGTGCAATCAGTCCCATCGGTCCCGAATCCCCCGTCCCTCAGCGCGCCAGACTCTCGGCCAGGTCCGACAATCCCTCGGCCACCGGCGCCGCGTCCGGCTCAACCTCCGGACCGAGCATCCGGCGGCCATGAATGGCCAGCTCGAAACGGTCCCTGACGCCGGTCTTCTCGAAAACGTGCATCAGGTGGACCTTGACCGTTCCGGGGGTGATCTGAAGGTTTTCGGCAATCTGTCTGTTCTTCATGCCGCGGCAGATCAGCCGCACGATCTCGCGTTCCCTGGGCGTCAGGCGGGGAGCGCCGCGCCGCGCCAACAGCCCGGCCGCGTGATTGGCGAGGCCGTTCTCGATCCATACGTGCCCGGCCAGCACGGCCCGCAGGCACTCCAGCAACGAGGATGTGGGCAA
>Ga0315273_10005494_pt1 | contig 15672 bp, 9 predicted proteins | sample YL17G02_0_MG_FD_205753 | JGI IMG/M metagenome (GOLD analysis project Ga0315273, IMG submission 205753) | Sediment microbial communities from Yellowstone Lake, YNP, Wyoming, USA - YL17G02_0 | ecosystem: Environmental > Aquatic > Freshwater > Lake > Sediment | place: USA: Wyoming | collected...
TTCAGGATAGGGACATCAACCACGTGGGCTTCGACCTGGGAAACAACAACAAGCCCTGTGTCCCGATTGCTGGCACCGCGCCGCCCATCTACACGGCGACCGGCAAGCCGGACGGCAAGTTCGACGACTGCATGGGACTTTACACCTCACAGGGCCAGCGGCCGGACGGCATCGCGGACCTGAAGGTCATCAACCCCTTCTTCAACCAGATCTTCGAGGTCGGCAACTACAACTCTTCCCACTACACCGCCTATGAACTGGAGATTGTCCGGCGGCTCTACCAGAACTGGCAACTCGAAGCCTCCTATGTCTGGTCGGAGGTCATCGGAGACGCCGAGGACTACCTCTCCCAACTGGGCGACGACCCGACAACCACTCAGGACGAGCGGGGCTACCTTTCCTACGACCAGACGCACGTCGTGAAAATCAACGCGGTCACCCATCTTCCCGTCTGGGGTCTGAAGCTGGGAACGACGGCCAGGTGGGAATCCGGCCAGCCTTTCTCGCTCATCCGGGTGACCACCTCGGAGGACATTCCCGTCCAGTTCGGATCGACCCAGCCGGTTGCCTATACCCAGACTCGGCGAACTTACCCGACGGGTCAGCGCAACGACCACCGGAACCAGAGTTTCTTCACGCTGGGCGTGAACCTGCAGAGGGACTTCCAGGTGGGGAAGGTCAACATCACCGGAGGGGTCGAAGTCGTAAACCTCCTCAACGACGACCGCCTGTATATCGCCGACGTGACGAACGGCCGCCAGTCGGCCGGCAGGCGGTTCGGCCGGGAATTCCAGATGAGCATGAAGCTCAATTTTTGAGGTTGCGGACGGACGGGTGTCAGGGTACAATCATGGCGCTACAGGGGGTGCCCGTGATCACACGCCGCTTCACAGCCGCCATCCTCATCGTGGCCGGGTCTTGCGCCCCGGCCCTCGCCGAGGAGCTCGTTCGCTTCAAGTCGGGTTTCGAGATGCAGGCGCACGCCATCCACTACGAGGGGGAAATGGCTATCCTCACTCTCGACGGGGGAAGCGAAATTGGCTTCCCGAAGAGCATTCTCGACCTGGTCGTGCAGGACGAGTCCATCCCGGGCGAGGTGTACGAGATGTTCGGGCGGAACAAGCTCAAATATCATTTCATGGCCAATGGGACGCCAATCACCTCACCTCGGGCGGCTGTTACGGTGGATCCTTCCATGGGTGAGAAAGCTCCCGAGACGCCTCGGGAAGCGCTCCTGGCTCTGGGCGACACCTCGAACATCGGCCCCGGTGGCATGAACGTCGGTTTTTCCTACGACGGCAAGACCGGCAGGACCGGCCGCAACGCCAAGGTGGTAATGGACGGCTCGACCGAGCTGGTCGGCGAGAAACTGTGGCAATTCGTGGGGCCGGGCAGCCGGCAGGTGGTCCCGGCCCGGCGACTCAGCCCCTCGATGCTTCCCGAACTGCGGGACCGACACAAGTAGACGGTCGGAGGGTTCTGGCCGGGTCTCTCCCCGCGGGCGCGTGCTGACATCATCCCTCGCGTCGTGATTCCGCCGCCGATTCGCTTCCACAACACGGAATCCGGACGACTGGTGCCCCTGGCGCCGCTCGCACCGCCGAAGATCGGTCTCTACACCTGCGGGCCCACCGTTCACGACTTCGCCCACGTCGGCAACTTCCGCACCTTCACCTGGGAGGACCTGCTGCGGCGGTTCCTCGAGTTCACGGGCCACGAGGTGCTCCACGTCATGAACATCACCGACGTGGACGACAAGACGATCAGGAAGTCCATCGCCGCGGGACTGAGCCTCGATCAATACACAAGCCGCTACACCGAGGCGTTCTTCGACGATCTCCGAACACTGAGATTCCGCCCGGCGCATCACTACCCTCGGGCGACCCACCATGTGCCGGAAATGATCGAGATCATCCGGCGCCTCATCGAGAAGGGCGTGGCCTACGAGCGGGCGGGATCCATCTACTTCCGGATCGCATCGTTTCCCGCCTACGGCCGGCTGAGCGGTGTGAGCCGGCGGGAACTGCTCCACGGCGTCAGCGTGGACAGCGACGAGTACGAGAAGGAAGACGTTCGGGACTTCGTTCTCTGGAAGGCCCCGAAGGAACCGGGCGAGCCGTCCTGGGACGCCCCGTTCGGCCGAGGCCGGCCGGGGTGGCACATCGAGTGCTCCGCGATGAGCATGAAGTACCTCGGAGAATCCTTCGACATCCACACGGGCGGGGTGGACAACATCTTCCCGCACCATGAAAACGAGATCGCCCAAAGCGAAGCGGCCACCGGCCGTCCGTTCGTCCGGATCTGGATGCACGCGGCGCACCTGCAGATCGACGGCGAGAAGATGGCAAAGTCGCTCGGCAACTTTCATACCCTGCGGGATCTGCTCGACCAGGGCTGGAAGCCGCGCGTTTTGCGCCACGCACTTCTCGGCACGCATTATCGCAAGAGCCTCAGCTTCTCCCACGACGGGCTGCGCCAGGCGGAGGCGGAATTGTCCCGGGTGGACGACCTGCGCTACCGGCTCGTGCACGAGAGCGTGCAGCCCGGTGAAAACCAGGAACTCTCCCTCGCGACGCGGGAGGCCCGCTCCCGCTTCATCGAGGCCCTCTCCGAGGATCTCAACGTCTCGGAGGCCATGGGGGCCCTCTTCGTGTTGATCCGCGAAACGAACTCCGCCTACGACCGCCGGCAGGTGGGTGAAGCCAACCGGCAGGCGATCGGAACGATGATCCACGAGCTCGACGGCATTCTCGGCGTGCTGGAGTGGGAGGAAGAGCTGGCCGAAGCGGAGGTTGAGCAGCTCATCCAGGCTCGGCAGGAGGCGCGCAAGGCCCGCGACTTCGGTCTGGCCGACAAGCTGCGGGCCGAATTGACGGGCCGCGGCATCCTTCTCGAAGACACTCCCCACGGAGTCCGCTGGAAGCGCCGCGGACCGGCCTGATCGTTCCACTTCCACCAGACCCGGGGAGGCCTCGGGCCGAGGCCTCCCGGAATCGGAAACCTTCCTCAGGCAGAGCGTCCCGCTCCGGCCCGCTCGAGCGCACTCTCTTGCGGCGTGACGCGTCTCCGGCGAAAGCGGACGGTCTCCACCCCGGATCCTCGCCAGCGCCTCGGCGCCCTCGCCGAGGGAATGGTGGAGGCCTGCCTGCGTGGCAAGGGCTGGCGGATGCTGTCACGCCGATGGCGCTGCCGGCTCGGAGAACTGGACATCGTCGCGCTCGACGGAGCCACGGTTGTTTTCGTGGAGGTGCGGTGGCGAACGGATCTGACCCACGGCCGGCCCGAGGAGACGGTCGGCCCCCTCAAGCAGCGCCGGCTGGCCGTCCTGGCGGCCGCCTGGCTGGCGTCAGAAAATCGCACATCGAGCCCTTGCCGCTTCGACGTCTGCGCCGTGTCCCCCGGCCCCGACGGTCTTCCCCGTATCGAGCACTTCGTGGACGCCTTCCGGCCTCGCTGAGGGTGGCCCGCCCGCGGCGGCGGAAAAAACGGGCGGGGACCGTCCCTTGACACCTCCCAGAGGCTTCCCTATAGTTTTTCACTTCCGCAAGGGCGGGAATAACTCAGTGGTAGAGTACGACCTTGCCAAGGTCGGAGTCGCGGGTTCAAATCCCGTTTCCCGCTCCAAACCCCATTCCAGGCCGGATCGGTCCACCGATGAGGCCTGAATTCTTCGCCGCCGCATGACGACCCCCCTCATCCTGGCCGCAGGAGGCTCGGTCCGCATGGGCCGGCCCAAGGCCCTCCTCGACATCGGAGGCCGCCCCGCGCTCGAACGGATCCTCGAAGCCTGCCGCGAAGCGGGCCTCGCTCCTCCGATCGTCGTTCTCGGAGCGGCGGCGGAAGCCATACTGGCTGCCGTGTCCCTCGATCCCGGTCTTGTCGTAATCCACGAGGGCTGGCAGGACGGGCGCTCCTCTTCCCTGCAGGCCGGCCTGCGGCGGATTCCCGGAGGGGAAGACTTCCTGGTCTATCCGGTGGACCACCCCTTCGTCCTCCCCACGACCCTGCGTTGCCTCGTTCGGGCCATGCACACCGCCCCGCCCGGCACCCTGGTCCTCGCACCGGTCCACGCCGGCCGGAGGGGCCACCCGATCCTCTGCGCGGCCGGGCTCCGATCCGAGATCGAGCGGCTGGCCCCCGACGCTCCTCTCCGTGACGTGGTTCGGCGGGAGGGGGCGCGCGTCGTGGCTGTGGAGGTCGGCGACGCGGGGGTTCTGCAGGACCTGGATACACCCGAAGACTACGCCCGTGCGCTGGGTGCGCGAAAGGCCGGGAAAGGGACGTTTGCACTATGATGGGAGTGACGAAATCACCTCGCGGGGCAGGAGAGCCAATGGCCGACACGCTGACGATTACCGACAACCGGACGGGGCGGACCTACGAACTTCCCGTCGAGCACAACGCCATCCGTGCGAAGGACCTCCGGAAGATCACCACAGGACCGGAGGACACGGGGCTGACCAGCTACGACGCCTCGTTCACGAACACCGCCTCCTGCGTCAGCCGGATCACCTACATTGACGGGGACCGGGGCATCCTCAGATACCGCGGCTATCCGATCGAACAGCTCGCCGAGAAATCGAGCTACCTCGAGGTCGCCTACCTGCTGCTCAACGGCGAGCTGCCCACCGAAGAGCAGTACCGCTCATGGGCGTGGGACATCACCCACCACACCTTCGTCCACGAGAACATCAAGAAACTCATGGACACCTTTCACCACGATGCTCACCCGATGGGCATCTTCGTCAGCACGGTGGCGGCGCTGTCCACCTTCTACCCGGAGGCCCGCAACATCGCGGATCCCCAGTTGCGTCGCAACCAGGTCTTCCGCCTGATCGCCAAGGTGCCGACGATCGCGGCCTTCTCGTATCGGCACAGCATCGGGATGCCATACGTCTACCCGAACAACGACCTTTCCTACGCGGGCAACCTGCTGCACATGATGTTCCGCACGACCGAGGAGCCCTACCGGCCGAATCAAATTCTGGAACGGGCGCTCGACCTGCTGTTCATCCTTCACGCCGATCACGAGCAGAACTGCTCGACGAACGCGATGCGCGGAGTCGGATCCTCCCACGTGGACCCGTTTTCCTGCGTCGCCGCCGCGTCCGCCGCGCTGTGGGGGCCCCTGCACGGCGGGGCGAACGAAGAGGTCCTGAAGATGCTCGCCGAGATCGGCTCGGTGGACCGGGTGCCGGCGTTCATCCGGCGCGTCAAGGCGGGCGAGGTGCGGCTCATGGGCTTCGGCCACCGCATCTACAAATCCTACGATCCCCGCGCGCGGATCATCAAGGACATGGCCCACCAGGTCTTCCAGGTGACCCGCCCCTCGCCGCTCCTCGAAGTGGCCCTCGAGCTGGAGCGGATCGCGTTGCAGGAGGACTACTTCATCTCCCGCAAGCTCTACCCGAACGTGGATTTCTACTCGGGGCTGATCTACCAGGCGATGCGCTTCCCCACGGACATGTTCCCGGTCCTTTTCGCCATTCCCCGGACCGTGGGGTGGCTCGCGCAATGGGACGAGATGCTCAGCGACCCCGAGCAGAAGATCGCCCGCCCCCGGCAAATCTATCTCGGAGCCGAGGCACGGGAGTACGCGCCGCGGCGAGCGCCCGCGGGCAGCGGGAAGTAACCCCGGTTCGCGGGTCCGCTCAGGGCAGCAGCACCTCGATTTCGGACCCGGCCGCGATCGTCACCGGCTTGCGAATCGTCTTGCCATCGGCAAAGGTCGCCTCGACGATCCATTCGCCCGGCTCCAGTCCCGAGGTGTGCCAGCGATGATCGCCCGTCGCGGGATCCACGCCGTCGTCTTCGACAAGGGAGGACGATTCGATCCCCGCCGGCCCCTTCAGCGAGGAGATCTTCGCCTTGTCCGCCCCGGCGCCCGGCAGGCGGAGCTTCAGGACGACGCCGGGCGCGAGCTGGACCGTCAGTTCCTCCCGGCCCGCGCCGCCAGCGAACTTCGCCTCGCGCTCGAGCACCTTCGAGGCGAACCCCGGTGAGGACACGGTCAGCGTGTAGGGCCCTTCCCGGACGGCCATTTCCGTTTCGCCGGAATCCTCGAACTCGCAGGCCTGCCCCGACCCGCCGCCCTTCGAGCGAGTGATCAGGCAGACCATATGGCTGCCGACCGGACGCCCCGCCGTGTCGGTGATGTGAATGATGAGCTTTCCGGTGCGGCCGATGCGGAGGATGACCGGCTCGGACTGTCCCGGCCGGGCCTTGACGGAGACCTGGTCGAAGCCCTGTGCCCAGGCCGAAACGTCCGCGGCGTCCTCCCCCTCGAGCAGGAGCTGGAACTGCCCGGCTCCGTCGGCCTGGGACTCCACGTCGTATCCGGTTGCGATGTTGATCGCGACCATCTCGCCATCGCCATCTCCCATTCTGATGCCCATCGCCGAGTTCGAGTGCGGAGCGCCGGACGTGGAACCAAGATGCGCGAACACGCGCGCTCCGGCGATGGGTGTTCCGTCGGATTCGGTGACGACGCGTCCGCGGACCGGCTTGTCCGGCAGGTCCACGTCCATCCGCGCCTCCCGTCCCGCCGGCACGTCGACCAGCTTGTGGGCCTCCTGCGATCCGTCGATCATGGTCAGGGTTGCCCATCCGGCCGTCACTCCGGACAGCCGGTACTTCCCTTCGGCGTCCGTGTAGGCCGTCTGCGCGGCGAAGCTCACCTGTCCCCCCGGCGAGGAGTCCCAGCCGTCCGGCCGGGCGATGCTGAGAAACGCCCCCGCGACCGGAGCCCCGGAGCGGCGCAGCTGCCCCGTCAGGATGTTTCCCAGGCGGAAGTCCACGGTGAGCGTCTGCCCCTCCGCGACCTCGACGCTGCGGACCTCGAAGTCGTCACGCGTGCCGGAGCCGGTGCGGCGAACCCGCTGGGGTCCCGTCGGAACGCGCGACACCTCGTAGCGGCCGGCCGCGTCGGTTGCCGCCGACGCGCCGCCCTCGTCGAGAGAAATCACGATGCCCTCGACAGGCGCATCGTCCCCGTCGGTCACGGTGCCCTGGATCGTGCCGCCGCGGTCGAGACGGATATCAATGTGCCCGCCGTCCCCCAAGGGGAAGGACTGTCGGCGCGTCGCCGGCGCGAAATCCGGGTGGATGACCTGGACCTCCCGGGCGCCGGGGGCGACGCCGTCGAGGACGAACCCTCCGGCGGCGTCGGAAAGGACGGGGGCGGCGCCCTCGGTCGTGACGCGCGCAGCGGCGATGGGCGCCCCGGACGCGTCTCTCACTGACCCGCGCGCCGTGGATCCCTTCCTCAGCTCCAGCTCGACCGGGCCCGCCTCGTGACCCGGTTCGACCGCGACGACGACCGGTTCGGACCAGAATCCTCCGCCTGTCGCCACGATGGTGACCTTTTCCGCCGGGATCACGCCTTCGATCCGGAACCGGCCGGTTGCGGGATCTGCCTCGTGGCTGACGGCGTCTTCGGTCGCGCCCTCTATCTCGGAGGCGCTGTGGGCTTTCAGAAGAAGCCGGGCCGGAAGGGCCTCGCCTTCGGCCGCCTTCACGATGCCGGTGACGCTTCCTGCCTTCTCCAGGCGCAGTTCGAGGTTCTTCTGCGGAGGCAGGACGCCTTCCTCCTTTCGAGGAACGAATCCCTTCGGAGGAAGCACGACGAGATCCAGCTTCGTGTCGGGGGAAAGTCCCGCGGCGTGGAAGCGTCCGGTGGCATTTGTCTTCAGACGGCGGAGGATCCGTGACAGGAGCCCTTGTTCGTGGACGCGCACCGAGGCCGAAGCGACCGGCTCGCCGTCGGGTCCCACGACACGGCCCTCGATCGGGAATCCGGGTCGGGCTTTCATGTCGCCCAGCCGCGTTTCGGCTCCCGGCTTGATCGCGACGGCGTCCACAACGATCCGGTCGAACTCCTCCGGTTCGATCTCGACGCGGACGGTCCCCGCGGCAAGGTTCTTCAGCGCGAAGCGGCCGTCGGCGCCCGTGCGGGCTTCCGGCGGCGCCTGTCCCGGATCTCCGCGTTTCGTGTCGCGTGCCGTCACCGTGGCCTTCGCGACGGGCAGCCCGGCCGGATCGAGAACGCGCCCGCTGACGGCGCCGCCCGGGAAAAGTCGCCAGGTCTGCTTCGGGGGTGGAGTGGACAGGTTCATCCGCCGTCCGAGCGGGGCGAACCCCGTGGCGCGCACCGCAATCCGCCACGCACCCGTGGCGACGGTGGGGATCCGGACCGTGCCGTCTTCCGCTGAAACGGCGCAGAGGCTGGAACCCGACAACGCGACCGGTGCGGTCGGAGCGGGTCCTGCTTCCGGGGTCGCGGCGTCGGAGACGGGTGGAGCCGGCGGAGTGGATGCGCCGGATGGGCCGGGAGCTTCGCCTTCTTCATCTACTTCGTCGGCGTCCCCCTCGTTGGCGCGTTCGATTTCACTCCGCTCCTGCTTGCGGAGGCAAACCTCCGCCTTCGGGACGGGCTTGCCGGCGGGGTCGAGAACCCGTCCTTCGAGAGCAAACGCTTTCGTCAGCTCAACCGGCAGTGTCTGTCGCACCCCGACGGGGAGCAGGACATCCTTCAGGCGCCGGTCGGCATAACCCTTCGCCCTGACGACGACTGTCGCCCGGCCCACCGGAAGCCGCTCGAACAGCGCCGTCCCTTCGGCATTGGTGCGCGCTGCGGGAGGCGCCGCCCCCGCCGGCTGGCCCTTCCGTTCGACCTGCGGTGCACCGGGAGGCAGCTCGATCGAAACCTCGGCCCCCTCGACGGGGCCGCCGGCCGCGCTGCGCACTTCGACCGCGAGGCTCGCGGAGGACGACCCGGTGGGTGCGGCTGGGGTGTCCCCCGCCAGGGTGATTCCGGCGAGCAGCCAAAAGGAAAGGGACGTCAGAAGGAATCGGAATGGAAGCGTCATGGCTCTCTCCGGCGAGGTTGCGTCGGTGCGCGCCGCTGCGCCTCGCGGTGAATTTCACCCGGTCCGCGGGAGATACGACGGGGTATACGCCTCGTACCCCCCGATGGACGAAGGCGTCAGGGAAGGAGAAGCTCGATGTCCGGACCGGGGACGACCTTCACGGACTTCCGGAGGATATCTCCGGTGCCGAGCCTGAGTTCGACGGTGTAGTCTCCGGGAGCCAGCCCCCAGGTGCGCCAGGACCAGTCTCCGGTGTCCGCGTCTCTCCCATTCAAATCGACGACCCAGCTGAATTCGCGTCCCTCCGCATCGCGCAGGGAAATGACGCGAGCCTTCAGCGGGATGGGCTGGCGACCCCCCAGCCGCAGGTTCAGGACGGTCCCGGGGGAGAGCGCCAGCCCCAGCGTTTCCCGGCCCGTCTGCGGGTCGGTATGCGCTGCGCGCTCCTGGACCAGCGTGGCGCACCGGTCCGCGCCCGCCCAGAGCGTGTAAGGGCCGTCGGGAATCCGCATGTCGAATCGATCGCCGTCCGTGGTCATGCACGTCCCGCCGTGCTGTCCCCGCACGCAGGCTCTCGCCTGCCGGACCGGGCGGCCTTCGAGGTCTTTCAGGATGATCGTGAGCTGGCTCTTCTGCACGAGGCGAATCACGACCGGTTCGGCCTGGGATGGCCGGGCCGTCACTCGAGCGTCTTCGAATCCGGGCGCGTTGACTTCGAGCGTCGCGTCTGCATCTCCCATGAGGTAAAGAAGGAACCGGCCGGCCGCGTCCGTCCGTGCCGTCGTTCGAGATTGCGCGCCGACGTACGCCTGCGTTCGCTCGCCGGTGTCACTGTTCTCCGTGACGATGCCGGACCCGGAATTCGACTGAGGCGAGCCCTCTGGCCTCGGCAGAGAGGCTGTGACCAATGTGCCCACCGGGCGGCCATCCGCAGCGGCTACGATGGTCCCCGTCACGGGCCGGTCGGGAAGGTCCACCTCCAGACGGGGAGAGGGTCCGCCGGGCACCTCCACCGAATACGCGATCTCCATCATTCCGTCGAGCACGGTCAGCATCGCCCATCCCGGGGGCACGCCGATGAGCCGGAACTCCCCGTTTGTATCCGTCTGGCCGGCTTGGGCGCTGAAATTCGCGCTCACGTTGCCCGAGCCCCAGTCCGCGGGACGCGCCAAGCTGAGCGCAACGCCCCCGAGGGGAAAGCCTCCGCGGCGCAACCGGCCCGTCAGGGCCTTCGCGAGGCGGAACTCCACCGTCGCCAGGCCGTCCTCCGCGACCTCCACCGTCCGGGTCTCACTGTCGGAGGGTCCTCCGATCCGCCGCACCGATCGGTAGCCTGCCGGGACGCGCTGGAACTCGAACCGCCCCGTTTCGTCGGTCAGGACGCTGGCCCGGCTCTCGTCCTCCTGGATGTCAATCCCCGGGACGGGTGCGTCATCGGAGTCCCGCACCGTGCCCCGAATCGTGCCGCCGCGGCCCAGATGGAATTCGATCCTGTCGCCTTCGATCAGCGGAAAGGTGCGATCGAGCCAGGCCGTCGCGTAGTTCGGGTGCGTTGCGAGGATCCGGTGCTCCCCGGGGGATACTCCCTCCACCGCGAACTCCCCGGAAGGCTCCGTTTCGACCGGGGCGGCGCTGTCCAACGTGACGCGAGCGCCGGAGACCGGGCCGCCCGTACCGTCCTTCACCGATCCCCGCATGGAGGAGCCGCGCCGCAGCGTCAGCTCGACCGGGCCTGCCGTTCGTCCGCCCGCGACCGCGACCGTGATGGGATCGCTCCAGAAGCCGCCCCCCGAGGCGTCGATCCGGACAGACTCCGCAGGGATCACCTTCTCGATCACGAAGCGGCCGGAGATGGGATCCACCTCCCGGCTAGCGGACTCCTTCGGTGCATTCGAAAGCGGCGTCGGGCTCTGCGCGCTCACGCGCAATCCGGCGGGCAGCTCCGACTCTTCGCCCGGGCGCACGACGCCCGAAACACTCCCCATCCTTTCCACGCGCAGCTCAAGATCTTTCCTTGGCGCGCGCACTTCGTGCTCCACGATCGGGGCGAAGCCGTCGGGGGGAAGGACGATGAGGTCCATGCGCACATCCCCGGGCAGACCCCCTGCGCGAAAGCGGCCGGCATCGTCCGTTGTCACGCGCCGCAGCCGGCGATTGGCATAGCCCGGCAGGTTGAGACGCAGCGTGGCGCCGCGGACGGCCTCTCCCTGCATGTCCACCACACGCCCCTCGATTGAATATCCGGGCCGGGTCCTGAGATCCCCGATGGGAGTGTTTTCGCCGGGCTTGACGATGGTGCCTTCCCGCGTGATCCCCTCGAAATCATCGGGCTCGGCTTCGACCCGGAAGGCGCCGGCCGGCAGACCGTTGATCCGGAAAATGCCAGCCTCCGTCGTGCGGCCCTGTGGGGCCGGATCGGAATCCTCGCGGCGCCGCTGGTCCTTCGCTGTGACGAGGACCCCGACCAGCGGGCGCCCTTCGGGATCGACCACCCGGCCGCTGATCGAGCCGGCGGGACTCAGCCTCCAGGTCTGCGCCGCGAGGGGCACGCTCAACCGCATGGACCGCATCAGGGGAGCGAATCCCGCTGCGGCGACGCGCAGGCGGTAGGCGCCGACGGCGACCGCGGGAAGATGAACGGTGCCTTTCGAGCCGGTCACCGCGCAGCCGGGTCTAGCTTTCGAGGAAACGACTGCGTCACCCGGTTCGACGGTCTTCACGGCGGCGGAGCCCACCGGAGAAAGCGGGCTGGCCTTGTCCGGTGTCTGCTTCGGGGATGCGGGGAAATCAAGTGCGCAGTTTCCGGGTTCACCCGCCGAATCACCCTTGCTTCCGTCAGTCCCGGGGACATCCGTGATGAGGCAAGCCTCGGCCCTGTCGACCGGCTTGCCGGCCGGATCGAGGACGAGCCCTTCGACCGCGACGGACGGGGCGAGCTCGATGGACACCGTCTGCCGGGCTCCCGGGGGCACCAGAACGTCCTGCCGGCACCCCGGAACGAAACCGGGGATTCGTACGGCGATCGAGTACCGGCCCGGGGCGAGGTCATCAAACGACGCGTGCCCCTCCGTGCCGGAGCGGCGGGCGGCCGGCTCCGGAGGGGGAACCGGGGCCGCGGCCGGCCTCGCGAGAGTCGCGGGCCGCAGCAGGATCTCCGCGTTGGCAAGCGATCCGCCAGCCGCGGAGCGCACATCAACAGTGAGGCTGGCGGCCGACGGCTTCGACGATGCCGGTGAAGGGACGGGCGCCCCCGGGTCCGCCGTTGCGCCCGCCGGGAGGCCCGGCCCCAGCAGGAACAGGATGGCGGCTACGGCCGGAGCGATCCGCATGAGTCGATTTTCCTCCCTCGGGATCAGCGGTCATTGTGGCATGAAGGCGGGCAAAGGAGCACGCGGAGCCCTACGGCGGAAAGGTCTCATGAGCGCGGGTTTCCAGTTCGCGGGACCGCGGATGTGCGGGGTCTCCCCCGCAGCGCCGGGTCCCCGGCCCCACGGGAGGGGTTGACAACCTGCGACATTTGTCGCATATCTGGAGATGCAGGGAGGACGCCCATGCCGAGGCTCCCCAATTTGTCCCGTTTCGAGTGGCAGTGCCTCGACCGCATCTGGAAGCGGACGGAGGCCTCCGTGCGTGAAATCCACCAGGATCTCGGCGGGTCGCCCAGCTACTCGACCGTCCGGAAGATCGTGGAGCGGCTCGAAACCAAGGGCGCCGTCATCCGGGCGCGGCGCGAGGGGAAGGCCTTCATCTACAAGGCCGCGGTCGCGCCTCCCTCCATGATCCGACGGGAGATCCGCCAGTTCGTCGATCGTCTGTTCGAGGGGCGCGCTCTGTCGCTCGTAACGCACCTGGCCGAAATGGATGAGCTGACAATCGAGGATTTGCGGGTGATCGAGAACGAATTGAACCGGCCTCGGCCGCGTCGAAGCAGAAGCAGCCGGTCCCGAACGAAATCGGGGTGAACCGGCATTTCTGGGCCGGAAGGGAGGGTGCGCCCGTGGAAACAATCGCAATCGGATTGAGGGGCTTCTGGATGGCTGTCAGCGCTCATCTCTGGCAGTCCTTCCTGGTCATCGCCGCCCTGCTGCTGCTGGGTCGTCTGCTGGAGCGGGCGCCTGGACGGTACGCGGACCTGTTGTACCGGGCTGCGCTCATCAAGCTCTTTCTCCCGCTCGCCTGGGTCGGGGGCGGGACCGCAGCTTTTCTTGCCGCTCTGGCGCGCCGCTCGTCTGAAGCCTCGCCCGATTTCGCTTCCGCGATTCCTGCCTTCATCCTCGTGGGACCCCTGGGGGCAGCCTCCGAGGCGGCCGTCCAGCGGTCCGCGACCGGATGGTTTTGGTTGTGTCTGACGGCACTCTGGCTCGGAGGGGTCCTCGCCATCGTCACCCGGTGGGGGATCGCAGATCGCTCATGGAAGGGCAGGTCGGTTCACTGTGACGAGGCCCAGGAAGAAATCAGGCAACGGCTGCTGGCGGCGCTCGAAGGAACGGGCATCGCGACCGGTCGGATCAGCGTCGGCGGCCAGGGCGTCCCTGCCGCCCGGGGAATCCTCCACGGTCGCATCCGGATTCCCGAGGCGGCCGTCCGGCAGTTGAACACGGCCCGGTTGCGCGCAATCCTCCTCCACGAAGAAGAGCACCTGCGCCGGCACGATCCCTTCTTCCGTCTGCTTGGCCGTCTTGCATTCGCTCTTTTCTTCTACTTTCCTCCGGTCTGGGTCTTGTTGAGGAGTCTCGAGGCGGCTGCCGAGGTGGCCTGCGACGAGCGCGTCCTCGGCTCAGGGGTCAGGCCGGGGGACTACCTGCAGGCGCTGGCACGGACGCTGAGCCTGGGTTTGAGTTCCGCCCCCGGAGTGCCTGCCGTGGGGGGAAAGGGAGGCTCCATGAAACACCGATTCGATCGGATTCGCCATGCGGGGCAGTTTCGCCCTCTGATGCGGCATCGCCTCGCTCTCTTGTCCGGATTCGCATTCGTCATCGCGGCGACAGGCTGGCCGGCCGTGACGCGGGCTGGAAACGCGGGGCAGCAGGCGGCGCCCGCTGGCGCGGGTGCAGGGGTCAGGATGTCGGAAATCCCGGTCCGTAGCTCCCCGCCGGCTGATCCCGCCGCGGATCGCTCCGAGCCGATGCTCGTCGAGGGCAACGTCGAGCCGCCTCAGAAGATCCTCAATTTCCTGCCGAATTACCCGGAGGAGGCGCGCCTGGCGAAGGCCGAGGGGAAAGTGATCCTCGAATGCATCATCGGACGAGACGGAAAGGTTCGCGAAGCCCGGGCCCTGCGCGAGGTGGCCGGGTGGCCATCGCTCACGCAAGCGGCAGAGGAAGCCGTTCTTCAGTGGGAATACCGTCCGGCCCGCCAGTTCGGCCGGCCCGTGCCCGTCTACTTCACGGTCATCGTCGAGTTCAATCTTGACCGGTTCCAGGGGCTGGAGGTGAGCCGAACCCCGATCCTTCTTCTGTTCCGCCAAACGCCCCTCGCCAAGATCTTCGACGCCATCGAGCAGGCCAGCGGAGTGACGATCCTCGGCAAGGAGAGCATTCCGGCGATTCGCGTCACTCTCAATTGGCCGCAGAACCGGACTCTCTCCGAAGCGCTTGGGGAACTGGGCCGCCTCTACGACCTCGACTACGAGGTGGTGGACGCCCACACGCTCCGCATTGTCCCGGCGGGCCGGAATCCGTAGCGTCAGGTCCGACCCAACTCGTTTGTCCCGGCGGGCCTGAATCCGTGGCGTCCGGTCCGACCCAACTTGTTTGTCCCGGCGGGCCGGAATCCGTAGCGTCCGGTCCGACCCAACTCGTTTGTCCCGGCGGGCCTGAATCCGTAGCGTCAGGCCCGCCCCAACTCGTGGGCGAGCTGCTGGATCCGGTCCATCCAGACCTTGAGCTCCGGAGCGTACTCGCGCGGGACACACTCACCGCAGATTTCTGCCGCGAGGAGGCGGATGCCGCGAATGGCGGCGGCGAGCGGAGGGGAATTGCGGCCGGCCTCCGGGAGCCGGCCGACGAGGTCGACGAATTCGCGTAGCGAGGCCGCAAGGCTGGCGAGGATCGCTTCGAGCACGGGCTCGTCCGGAGTCTGCTGCGGCCGGTAGAGCAGATCATGGATCGAGCGGAGTTCACCCGAGAAGACCATCGCGGCACTTTCCATGCGAGGGCAGAGCCGCTCCGGCGTCTGCGCGCCCTCGGCGAGCAGGACGGAGAGGCTCATCAGCTCCGTCAGGACGAGGTGCAGGTTCGTGCGCACGCGCCCGAGCCGGTCCTCGAAGGCGATCCTGTGCGTTTCGGCGATGAGCTGATCCTGGCGGCGCGAGACGAGCTTCGAGATGACGCATCCGAACAGAAGCAACCCCGTCGCCGCTTCCACGACGGCGGCGAAGCGGTCGAAGCCGACGGGCACGACGTCCCCGAATCCCACCGAGGTCGCCGTCACGAAGCTGAAGTAGGTCGCGGTGGCGAGGCCGCCGAGGGTTCCCGGCACGGCTTCCGCTCCCTGCCGCATGCCGGCCGCTCCCTGCCGCTGGACGATCCAGTAGAAGGCGCCGAACGCGAGGACCATCACGAGCCAGGAGCCGAGGAGGACGCCGTAGGAGCTGTCAGCGACGAGATCGAACGCCCGGTCGAGCCATCCGGCCGGGCGCCAGCGCGACGGGAGCGCCTTGTCCGGCCGGGGTGCTGAGCTGGACGCGGCGGCGGTCCCGGCGGCGGTCCCGGCGGCACGGCCGGCGGCGCGGCCACCGTTCCCGCGCCGGCGAGGCCGGGCCGGCCCGGACTCCACCGGCGCGCCGGATTCGATCCACCCCGCG
>Ga0315273_10005495_pt1 | contig 15669 bp, 11 predicted proteins | sample YL17G02_0_MG_FD_205753 | JGI IMG/M metagenome (GOLD analysis project Ga0315273, IMG submission 205753) | Sediment microbial communities from Yellowstone Lake, YNP, Wyoming, USA - YL17G02_0 | ecosystem: Environmental > Aquatic > Freshwater > Lake > Sediment | place: USA: Wyoming | collected...
CGACAATTCCCTGGCCTACTGGGGGATCAACGCCGGTCTCGTCTGGTATACCGGCTGGTTCTAACGACGCCGGGCTCTCGCTCTCCTTGTCCTGAAGGCGCTCCCATCCAGAGGGCGCCTTTTGTTTATCTCATGTCCGGCAGAGTGGCGGATCAATGCGGCAAAGAGAAGCATTCCAGTCCCCTTCGGGGGCTTTGATCGTATCGATTACAGCCATTCATCATCTATCACCTATTGCGAGGGACCCTCATGAAAACGCTTCTCGTTTCTCTCCTACTTTTCACCGCTTCCATCGCAAGCGCGCAACAGGGGTTCGACAAATACACCGAATCATTTCGCCAGAAGCTGACTACAGACAAAGTGGCTCTCATCGGCGAGGCAATGGACCTCACGGAGGACGCTTCAACCACGTTCTGGCCTATCTATCGCGACTACACCTACCAGCTCAGCAAGCTGGGCGATCGCCGTCTCGCTCTCATCAAGGACTACGCTGCACACTATACCACGATGACGGACGAAAAGGCAAAGTCCATCATGAAGGACTTCTTCAAGAACCACAAAGACCGTCTCGACCTGCTCAACAGCTACTACGCGAAGTTTGAGAAGGCCCTCGGAGCGATCACCGCGGCAAGGTTCGTCCAGCTGGAGAGCCAGATTCAGACCGTCGTCGATCTACAACTCGCATCGGAGCTGCCTCTGATCAAGAAAGCCGATGAGCCAAAGAAAGACGAAAAGAAGTAGAGCGGTCTCAAGTTCCCCGAAGCAACGGAGGAACAGCTGTGACAACGGGGTCTGGTTCGAAGCGTCCTCGCCGACTGGTCCCTGGGGGGGGTGTGCCTCTGTTGTCGGCGATATTTATGCCATTCCGCCTTCTTCCGCCGGCTCATAACGTGACCTATGTGTATGTCTACAATACGACCACGGAGGTTGTGTACGTTGGCTGCACACCGAGGTACGTAGGGTGCTACGTGTATGGACCGACTATTGTGTACGGAACCGGCTACTGCTGCGCGCCATGGTATTGCACCGTGTACTACCCACGCCCGGTGACGTACGATTTCGCCGTTCACTACAGCCCCTGGACCGGATGGAGCATGGGTGTCACTGTCGGAGGCCCGCACGGCCATATTACATTCTGGGGAGGAGGGTACCACGGGCTGGTATGGGCCCCCTGCGTATCGTCCCCCCTACTACCGGCCTCCCTATGGTGGCTATCCTCACGGCGGCTATAGACCACCCCCCCCCGCAAAACAATATTTACTCCAGGCCGCCGGCAGGCGGCGGGCCTACGGCAGGCACCAGGCCTGCAACAACACCTGCCACCCCACAACGAACGCCGGGTCCAAGCACGCAGCCAAACAATGTGTACAATGATCGTTATGGAAATGACTACCGGCAGACTGCCCAGCGGTGGCAACAGCGGGATAATGGAGGATGGTCTTCCGGAGGGGGTTCCCAGACACGCCAGGCGCCGAGCACTTCAAGCCTCGACCGCCAGGCCGAAGCGCGGTCCCGGGGAAATCAGCAATCACAGAACTATCAGAGGCAAAGTCAGCCCCGTTGTTCTTCACCGTCGACAAGAGGGGGGAGGCGGGCGGAGAAGGTAACGCGGGGGGGAGAATCAGGACTGCGCGATCAGAAACGCGCCGGGGCTACACGTGATTCCTTGCAGGGTGAAGTGGCCCCGAGCCGAGAGGTCTCATCCTCAGTCAGAGGACATATCGATTGCGGGTTTGGCGACGTCACAGCGTGGCTGACGCGTTGCTCTTCACCACTCGAGGAGATTCCAGACCAGCTGCACCTGAAGCGTGATCGCCCCGTCCTGCGTCTCGATAGGGTTTATCCACTTGATCTCAGCGGCAACCCCGAGCTTCTTCGAAACGGGACGCTCATAGGAACATGCGGCCATCCACCCCATGCTCCATGTCCCGACATTCACCGTTCCGGCATAGTCGAGTTTCGTGTTGACGCGGGAATATCCGTAACCTCCCATAACGTTCAGGGCACCCCAGAGCTTCATCGACCACACAAAATACATCGGGACCTGGGAGAGATACACTTTGCCGGCTTCAGGTCCCGACGTGGTATAGGAATACAGCTTGGTCCAACCGCTTTCCAGGCCAACGCCGAGAATGTGGTCGGGCTGCCACATGACGCGAACGGTCGCGGCAGGTCCGAATTTCGACACGTCCGCGGACATGCCCGAAGGCGTCCCCGCGGACGCGACATAGAACGATCCCCCTCCCCCCACGTAGGCGACCACCCTGTAGACCGAACTATCCGATCCTTCAGAATATGCCATCGCCGTCACAAGTACAACGGCTGCGAGAGTGATGATGTTCTTCACTGGTGAGAGGCGCATGTCATTGCCTGGTATAGTTATAGTAGGCTACCATGGGAGCATAGTTTGTCAGTATCCCGTCGAAATCACCCTGTTTGATATATTGATCCACATAGGCAGGAACATCCACCGTCCATGTGAACACTCTCCGTCCTTCTGCGTGCATCTGCGCAACATCGCTGTTGAGCGTTCCCAGCGTCCACCGAGGGGCCCAGACCAGGGCCTTGGTATTCCTCGTGTCATCGACGCTAAGTTCGCAGAGCGAGGGAGCACTCGCGTAATCGGGCAGCGCAAGAAACTCGTTCACTTTGTCTTCATTGGGTAACCCGATCAGTATCTGGAATTCCCTCCCTGCGGCCGCTGCCTTGGCCATGTAGTCCTTCTGAATCGACCGTTCAAGCGCTAGGTTGGCGCTATTCTTGTTGTCCAGGTAGATAACCCTGATGGACGTGCGGTACAGCGCCGCATCCAGGACCTGCTGCAGCGTGGGAATTCGCTCGCCATGAATCAGCCGGACAAACGCCTGGAGCTGTCCCCACGAATATTCTTCGATCGTTCCCACCAAACCAGATTTCTGTGTGAGCCTCGAGTTGATTTCGCCGTCGTGGTAGAGGATCGGCACTCCGTCTTTGGTGAGGCGGAGGTCAATCTCGAGTCCGGTCGTCCCGAGTCTCGGGGTGAAAAGGACCATCTCGACCGAGTTCTCAGAAACCGGCAAGAGATCGGACGTGCGCCCGCCTCCACGGTGTGCGAGCACCTCGAACTTCCTTCCGTTGTACAGCGGCCGCTGATACGTAAGGATTAAGCCCGTGTTCGGAAGGCTCTGTCCGACGCCAAACGATCCCGTGAACACAATGCTGTCCTTCTTCACATTGGGGTTAGGCTGAAAAAGCAGCCGGCCCCCCTTTGAACTCGGGATCGTGAAGCGTGCAAAGCCGGTTTCCGTGTTGACCATCTTCCGCCAGTAGCCGGTGAAAATGAAGACCGAGTCCAGGGTGCCCCCCTGGAGAGCGAAATAGCACATGTCCCTGCCGGTGAACGCCGAGAGCATGAACGTGGTATCGACCAAGTTCTCACTCACAACATAGCTCCACTTGAGTGCGACCTGATCGCCGAAAACGTCACTCCCGCCAAAAACGCTGTAGACACCTTCGATAGAGGCACGCATGACCGGCGTGATACGATGCGTGTCCTCCAGCGTTCCCATGGAAAGGTTTGGTGTGACCACGTCCGGCGTCTCATTGCAGGAGGCGAAAAGCACCGGAAGGAAGCAAAGAAAGAGGAGCCGTCTCATAGGATGAACCCCACGATTATTTCCGGGTAGAAGAGATAACGGTCAAACGTCGGGAAGAGGGACCAGGTTTCCCAGTAGAACTTGGTGTACATCCCCCGGAAGCCGAGTGTCAGGTATTGGTCCTTCCAGAAAGGCTGTTCCAGGGTGAAAGTAAAGGCAGCCCCCGCAAAGGTCCTCGAGTTGGTGCTGACTTCGAGATCGGCCTGGTACGACGTGAAGGAGTACTCCATGAGACCCTCGACCTTGAGCGTGGCCGCGACGTCTCCGAAACGATACCCGATCGAGACGTGTGGAGTCCCCTCCCATCCGTGTGCCTTACTATCGAACCCTGCGAGCTTGAGAAAGCCGAACCAGTAGTATAGATCATACCCGAGGGAGAAGGAAACGGGTCCCGCACAAGAGGCCCACCTCAGCCCTCCGGAGAAACGGTTCTGCAGTACCTGGACCGCCGCCCTCCCCTCAAGGGCGAATCCGTGAGGAATCCCGTACAATGTATTATAGTCAAATGCCGGCCATCGGACCTGCAGGGCTTCCGTTATTTCCACGGGGGGGGCCACTGCGGTGAAGCCGACAGACTTCCACCACTTTCCCTCCGGAACCCGTTCAGGAAAATACATGAGAGGCTTCGATTGATCCTGGTCCGTGGTCTGCCCTTGAACAGGGAGAACAAGTCCCAGCAGCAGGACGAGCATCATCGCCGGCTGCAGGGGGACAGCATGAACGAAAGGTCGGAAGTATGCGCGCATCGGGTCGACTCCGAATTTAGTCGAATTGATGTCCGTCAGAAGAAAGTGTGCGGTCCTTACCCCCGACCTGCCGCCTTGAAGGCAGAAGGTCCCTTGAAACCAGCGTCCATGGAGACGTCCTTAGCGCCGTGGAATTGGTGACACGGTCACGGCATGCGGTCATTGATATGCCGGCCCAGCCGGTATGAGGAAAGCCGCTATGCCGCAGAGGACTTTTTGACTGGATCATTGCTGTGGTCGGGAGCCGGCCATGGGGATTGAGGATTCGACGATTGTCAGTGAAGCCATATGATGATACGCACCGAAACGATGAAATGCAACCCCTGGCGATACCCGTCGCACGCGTGGATGTGACGCTCGCGATAAACACCCCGGCACCCATGAGCACATTTTTGAGTTCCGGAGCATGGGGCCGACCCCCCCCCGGCGTTGTCCGAACCTGGCGGCTTGTGATACCATGGGAAGTCGAGACCGGTTTCTCATGAACGTACGTCGTAGTGAAACCTCCTCCGGAACTTCTACATCTGTCATTGCTTCGGACTGGGAAGGTTCGTACAGATGACAGATTTATTGCACGTTACGGGGCATGAACACTTGTATGAAGATTAATCATTGAGTACATTTTGGCCTCTTGGAAGGCTACCGACACTCTGTCCCCTCTTGCCATTCGGCCACATACGGTATTCCTTGCCGCCGGGAGCGCTGGTTCCCTGAGGGGGAAATATCCATGATCATTTCTTGCGCACTGTCGGCCCTGCGATGACTCCGGACCATCCTCCCCAACATCCTCATGCATCCTGGAAGTTTCCGGAAGCATTTTGGACTGCCAACGTTGTAGAACTTTTCGAACGGTCGGCATTCTATGCTACGTTTATCGCAATCACTCTGTATCTGACTCGCATCGTTGGGTTTAACGACATCTGGTCGGCGTGGATCAGCGGTGGTTTCTCCGCCGGCATGTATTTCCTTCCCCCGTTCACCGGAGCCCTTGCAGACAAGATCGGATTCCGCAAGGCGATCATTCTCGCCTTTTCACTTTTAACAATCGGATACTTCACTCTTGGAGCCCTGCCATACAAAGAAACCGTGCTGCCTGCGTTTGTCGTGCTGATGTTCGGCGGTTCCTTCATTAAGTCCATCATCACCGGCACGGTCGCAAAGAACACGACAACGGAGACCCGCGCGCGAGGATTTTCGATTTTCTATGGCATGGTCAACATCGGATCGTTCCTGGGAAAGACCTTTGCTTTTCCTATCCGCTTGGAATGGGGTCTTGAGTATATCAATTTCTATTCCGCCGCGATGACCGGAATCGCGCTTCTGACGGTCGTCTTCTTCTACCGCACGTCGAACACCGAGGGCGTAGGTAAATCATTCTCCGACGCATGGGCCGGACTCATCCGCGTTGTGTCCAATCTGCGGTTGCTGACGCTGATCTGTATTGTGACCGGGTTTTGGATCATACAGCAACAGATGTACGCAACGATGCCGAAATACGTCATCCGCACGGTGGGGGAGACCGCGTCACCGGAATGGATAGCCAACGTCAATCCGCTGGTCGTCGTCGTGTGCGTCGTCGCAGTCACTCAGGTGATGAAAAGCGTGAGGGCAATCACTTCGATGACTGTCGGAATGTTCCTGATGCCATTCTCCGCCCTCTCCATGGCCGCAGGCGCTCTGATTCAGGCCTCCCACGGCAGCGCCATCTCTGTTGTCGGACTGTTTTCCGCCCATCCGATCACCGTCATGATGATCGTCGGAGTCATGGTCCAGGGGCTTGCCGAATGTTTCATCTCTCCGCGGTATCTCGAATTCTTCTCTCTGCAGGCTCCGAGGGGGGAAGAAGGACTCTACCTTGGCTTCAGCCATCTTCACTCCTTTCTTTCATCGTTGCTCGGATTCGGACTTTCAGGCTATCTTCTTACAGCGTACTGCCCCGATCCAAAGTCGATACCGCCGGAGCTTCTTCAACACGCGTACGACCGGGCACATTACATCTGGTACTATTTTGTGGCCATCGGAGTTGCCTCTGGGATAGCGTTGGTCGTCTACGGCAGGATGACCCGGGGATCAAAGAGTTTAGCGTAGCCAGGCGGGGAAAAAGTCAGAGACGTGCAGGTGTTCGCTGTTTCTGCACCGATGTGATTGAGGTGTGGAGATTCGGCCGGACTGCCACGCAAATGAGGACCGGCATTCATTGCCTTCCTCGAATATTCTCTGCACCACAGCCGGGCTCTCTGGCAGCAGGCCGCCTTTGTAACGTGAAAGGGGGGCTGCTTTCGATCTTGGGCCTGCCGGCTAGCTCGACAGCGGAGGATCTCCAGTATCAACATTCTACCAACGAAAGCACGATCAAGTCTGAGAGCTGCAGGGAAGACCCTGATCCTCGGAGTGCGATCCTTACTTCGGTCAGAAGTGTGTTGCCGGACGAGAGCCGTATCCAATACTGCCCGCACTTCCCTCTTCGTACAAGCCCTCGGCTCCCAGGATACTCGGCTGACCAACCCCCGGGCTCTCTGCAAACAGAGAGCTCGTCCCTCTGAGCCTCCTGCTCAATGAGCAATTGTTTCGATCATTGCTCTCTGCAACAACGCGTTGGCGATACCCCGACCAGGATCGCAGCACAGCGCACGGGCGGGTCTGCCCGTCCAACACGCCGAACGACAGTTGCATCCGCGGGCGGCTGCAAATAGGCCTACTCCCCTCCTACCTGAAACGCCGGCACCGCTCCGGAATCAATGACCTTGACAGCTGCAGACCGACTCCCTGCGGAGATGTGGGCGGTGTACACCAACCCGTCCCGCGTGACCGACGCGGTCCCGATCGGTGCGCTCGACGGCGTGGGCAGGAGCACCGTCACCAGACAAATCTCCTTCCCTGGCTTCACGGTCCCCACCTCGGCAAACGGATAAAGGCGGGCTTGTGCGGCGGGGATATCCGGAATCGATGAAGTGTACGCCACGCCCTCATCGGATGCAGAACTGCCAACGAGGCGGGCATAAGGCCTCGTCACCGTGAACGCCTCCTGTGTGGCAGTTACGGCCCCCTTGCCGTCCGTATTGTATGCGTAGAACCGGGCCTGGACTGTTGAGGGTTCATTGCTCTTTATGATCTTGTCGACAACGACGAGAGCGGGAGGGTCTGTGAGCGCCACGACCGTTCGGGTAACGGAGTGCACATCGGGGAGGACAAGTGCGTAGGCACTCGTCGCATCGCTCGTCCAGAAGAAGTACCCATCCCGCTCTCCCCGCCGAATGATCTTTGCGGATGCCTGTGACGCGTTTGTCCCCTCGTGCCCGTCAACGTATTGATGTCCCTTCCCATCGATCAACACGCTGCTGTGCCCCGCCGTCAACCGCATTTTCCAGGCAGGATCCCGGAAGCTGTACGGAGGACGCATAGGGTCAACGACGAGTCGTTCGCCGAAACATTTGAAGATGATGCTGTTGCGGTCCGCATGCTCATGGTTATATCCATCGCCGCTGCGCAGGGCAACCACAAGATCGGCCGGCTGGTATCCTGTCCTCCCGACGATCCAACCAATATCCGAAGACCAGACGTGCGTCCTCTCGAGCGGCGGTGTGAGGGGAACGGAAGGATCGTAATAGAGCACCGACCAGAGATCCCGTGAAAGGGCGAGGTTTTCTCCGTACCAGCGTGCCAGCCCATCCCTCGTCTCCCTGGCAATCCAGAAGGAGCATGAAGCATGCGCCCCCGTGCCGGCATCACTGAAATTCACGATGGCATGAGGATCGTCCTGCGTTGGCAGGCTCATCTCCATGAGGTAGTCTTGATAGCCGTTCCAGTTGATCATGTCGGTCAGGTCCGCAACCCCCGCACGGCGGAGAGCATCCACCGCCTGGATGATGTGCAACGTGGTGTAATGGGCGTACGAAATCCCTTCGTTGTATGATCCGTCTCTCGCATAAATGTCCCGGAAAGTCCCGATGCTGTACGTCGCCTGTTCCAGCCATCGCTTCGTGTCTGCGGTCTCGCCATAGTATTGTCTGTAGAGGAGGGCTGAAAGCGCAAGCGCAGAAGCAGGAATAGCTTTGAGATTTATGGTGTTGAGGATAATCGGCCACCGGGCAAGATTGATCCCTCGCTCCAGGGGACGGTACGTGAAAAATGTGCTCGTGCTGTCCATCGTCCACCCCTTCACCCGGTCCGGGTAGCGCATTCCATAGACCGCGCGGTAACTCGCTTCCGTACCCCGATCTGCCATCGTGGAAAGCCAGCGTTTGCGCAGCGCCAGGGGGACACGCTCTCCGAGGGCTTCGACCACGATCGCGACCGCGATGGCAGAATTCGGCGCCATCTGAAGGCCGATGACGTCGGTCCCCCCCTCGAGAAAATAGTCCCACTTCGGAAACTTCATCAGCGTCTCGGCGCACTCCTGCGCGAGGTCGGCGGCATCAGTGTCGCCGGTATACACATAGAGCAACGCCATCTGTTTTGCGAGATTTCCGATCCGGGAGATATGATAGAGATGGTCATTATACCGCACCTCGGTACGCAGGAAATTCCGTTCCCGTGCACGATCAACAGTATCCATCTCTGTTCTTAGAACAGAGAAAAGAGGATTGGTAGCATACAGTTCCCGGTAGCGGGTCACGGCGTGCGCATCAAAGAAGACCTTCTTATCGGGGGAGCCGGCGAGGGTACTCTGGAGGCCAAAGAAGAGACAGAAAACCAGCGGGACGCAGACAGAACGGGAAATCATGGATTCTCCTTGCTCAGGTTGATTGGAAGGGTGATTCCTGCTCCAAACCTATGTGGGCCTGCCTCCAGCAATCTACAACTTCTTCTGATAGTAGCTCATTTCAATCAGATCCACAAGAACGACGTCAAATTGCCTCCGCGCCTATTTCTCCCCATCATCGTGAATTGATCAGTCAGTCAAGGGGGGGGGTCTGTCACACAGGCTGCAATTAACAAAAGCGATGGCGTCAAGCCCAAAAGCAGGGACTACCCCTTTTAGCATAGTTGACACTCCACGCGGGGTTGTATACATTTGCTGGGTCTACTCCCGCAAACGGGGCCTGCTGATCCCCGGATCCTGCAGTGATGACATTACTTTGGAGACCCAAAACGATGCGGTTTTTCAGTGTAGTGCCTAATTTCCCCAACTCTCACTCTACGTGTACCGACCTATGGAGATGATCGGCCAGACGATCTCCCACTACAAGATCCTAGAGAAACTCGGCAGCGGTGGCATGGGCGTGGTTTACAAGGCCGAAGACACCCGCCTGAAGCGTACCGTCGCACTCAAGTTCCTCCCGCCTGATCTTACCAGAGACCCTGAAACAATGCACCGATTCATCCTCGAGGCGCAAGCAGCATCCGCGCTGCAGCACGTAAATATCTGCACCATTCACGATATAGATGAAAGTAATGACGGTCGCATGTTCATCTGCATGGATTTTTATGGTAGTGAAACTTTAAAGAAGAATGTAGAACACGGACCTCCTCCTATAGACGAAGCGCTCGATCTTGCAATCCAAGTTGCAAGAGGATTGGAAGCCGCGCATGAAGCACGGATCATTCATCGTGACATCAAGCCGGAGAATGTAATGATCACTTCGAAGGGGGAGGCGAAGATTGTTGACTTCGGTCTGGCGAGACTGACGGGACGAACAAAGCTTACGAAGACAGGGTCGATGCTTGGCACGGTAGCATATATGTCACCGGAGCAACTTCAAGGCGAAGAGGCCGATGAACAAACGGACATATGGTCATTTGGGGTTCTGCTTTACGAATTAATAACAGGCCAGTTACCATTTCGAGGTGAACACGAATCGGCAATGATGTACTCCATCATGAATGAGCAGGCAAAACCTCTGCTGACGCTCCGGCCCGAAACCCCCAATACACTCGAACGGATTACCGCTCACTGCCTGCAAAAAGATCGCATCCAACGCGCGAAGACGATTCGCGAAATCTCCGCTGAATTATCAAACCTGCGAGGTGCGGTACCGCTAACGGTTCGTTGGTTCGAGCCACGCTTACTATGGAAGACCATCAAACGCCCGGCAATATACTTGCCGCTTGCGCTGGTGCTTTCGGGGCTGGCTTACGGAGTCTATTGGCAGATCGACCGAAATGCGAAAGCACGTTGGGCCCGGGAAAATGTTCTTTCCGAAGCGGAACGCCTCATCGACGAGAGCAAATATGCGCCAGCCTATGCGCTCGCACTTGACGCTGAACAATTCATTCCTGACGATCCTCTACTTCGTAAACTGTGGCCTCGGTTCACAGAAATGATTCCCGTGAAAACCGATCCGCCAGGAGCGCGTGTCTTTACCAAAGACTATCTTGCAGGGAAGGATGTATGGATCTTTCTAGGTCGAACGCCGATCGACAGCATCCGATACCCGCGTGGAATTTACGGACTCTCTCGACTTCGAATTGAGAAGGAGGGCTACAATTCATTCAACGGTGCTGCGTTGAGCCAAGAATTGAGAAGCACCGTCTTCAAGTTGGATACCATTGGCTCGATACCGTCTAATGTGGTTCGTATTCCCGGGGGGACATTCGGCTTGAATTTTCCTGGTCTTGACCATCTCGACTCGGTTCAGGTGGGCGAATACCTGATTGACAAGTTCGAAGTGACGAACAGCGAGTTCAAAGAGTTTGTCGATCAAGGTGGCTATCAGAAAAAGGAGCTTTGGAAACATCCTTTTGTCAAGAATGGTCGCACGATGAGCTGGGAAGAAGCAATGAAGCAATTCAGTGACGCGACGGGCAGGCCGGGTCCATCAACGTGGGAGTTGGGATCGTACACCGAAGGAAAAGCTGAACACCCGGTCGGCGGCATCAGTTGGTATGAAGCTACTGCTTATGCTGAGTTTCGCGGAAAGAGTCTACCTACAGTCTATCATTGGAATATCGCGGCTGGAACCGGAATAAGTTCGGGGATCGTGCTTTTGAGCAATTTTGAGGGCAAGGGCGAAGCTTCCGTTGGGAAATACCAAGGAGTCAGCCCATGCGGAGCTCTTGACATGGGGGGAAATGTCCGCGAATGGTGCATAAATGAAAGCCGGTCCCAGAGGTGCATTCTTGGAGGTGGTTGGAATGATCCACCGTATGCCTTCAGCGAAATATATGCTCAACCGCCTTTCGATCGTTCAGTTACCAATGGAGCACGTTGTATTAAGATTATTGAATCCGAAAAGACAGCGCTCGCAGCATACGCAGCGATTGAATTGCCCCGCCGTGAGTTCCTGAAAGAGAAGACCATTTCGGACCATATCTTTAGGCTTTATCTGTCATTGTATAAGTACGACCACACACCTTTGAACGCCAGAATTGAATCTTCCGACACGACTGATGACTGGATCAAGCAGAAGGTGAGGCTTGATGCCGGATATGGTGGTGAAAGGTTGACTACGTATCTCTTCATTCCTAAAGGTGCCAAACCTCCCTACCAGACCGTAGTGTATTTCCCTGGCTCAAACGCAATCCACCAACGGTCTAGCAGCGAACTTGAGTTTAATCATATCAATTTCATAGTGAAGAGTGGCCGCGCTGTCGTCTATCCTATTTACAAAGGTACCTATGAACGCGGGAGTGGATTGAACTCCGATATTCCGAGTCCAACGAGTCTATACAGGGAACATGTAATTGCCTGGGCAAAGGACATTGGCCGCTCCATCGATTACCTGGAAACGCGAAAAGACATCAACACCAATATGATTGCATATTTTGGATTTAGCTGGGGCGGCGGCATCGGAGCCATTATGGTTGCAGTCGAAAGTCGATTTAGGGCATGCATTCTATTTGTTGCAGGTTTCCAGTTCCAGCGAGCTCTACCGGAAGTGGACGCAATTAACTTCGTCACCCGCGTCAAGATTCCCGTAATCATGCTCAATGGCAAATATGATCACTTCTTCCCCCTCGAAACTTCCCAAAAACCGATGTTCGCGCTCTTAGGCACACCACCTGCCCAAAAGAAACACGTCCTTTCCGAGTTAGGGCATGTTGTGCCGCGTAATCTCCTTATCAAAGAATCACTCGATTGGCTGGATGAGTATCTTGGAACTGTCAAATAGGAATCAAGGTCACTAACCTGACACAAGCCAAAGGTCTCTCAGGTTGACTTGCATTTTAGACCCATTTTCTGTACTTTAGTGGTGTCAACTGCTGTCAACTGTTTTTACTGACACCTGCTGTTGAGCTCAAGGAAGAATAGGCGTTAAAAGGCGTAAAACGAAGGGGTGGTAGCTCAGTTTGGTTAGAGCGCCTGCCTGTCACGCAGGAGGTCGCGGGTTCGAGTCCCGTCCGCCCCGCATAAAGTGCCCGATTCGAACTGAATCTGGGCATTTTTGTTCCGGTGGGAACCTTTCAATCGAGCAGGTGCCATCATTTCCGCATACTTCTTTCAACAATTTTTCAACACCTGTCCCGCAAGCTCGAAGCCGATGTCGAACGATGTGATTGTGGCGAGCTGCACTTAGCGGCAGTCCTTTGCGTAACAAGGTTGATCAACGTCAACTATACGACCAGCGTGGCAAAGATCAGCGGGGCGATGAGGCTCTTGATCAGGCGGATGAAGATCGTGCTGAGGGGGCGAAGCTCGAAGACGATGTCAGGGAACGCCGAGCCGACGACGAGGCCGATGGCCATCCCCACGAAGATAATCTGTGTCAGGGAGGCTTTCGGCAGTCGCGTGGTGTGGGGGAGGTCCGAGGGTATTAATGAGGAGTATAGGGGAATCTCACGAAATATCCAACTCTGACCATCTGGAGCCGGCGGCCTCTGGTTTTCCAGGCGAAAGATGGGCAGGTTAATGCAGAAGTGTCGTTGTATCCAGCAAATCGAGGTACCGGCTCACGGTTGCCGCGTCGGGCGCGCCTACGGTACCGTAAAGGAATTTGCCGTTCCGCGAAATGGCGAGCGGCCCGTTGTTGGGGTCGGAGATCTTGTATCGGTCTGGACCGGTCTTCGTTCCCGGCGCCGCGCCAAGAAGCTTGCGCAGGGCGGCTGCGGCACTGTCGGCCGTGGGGTATTCCATCACGAAGACCTGTAGCCCCTTCTCGTACCGGGCGGTGTAGGCGTGATGGAGAAACGTATACCCGAGGAAGTTCTGGGCCACGAACCCCTCGGTGTTGGGTTGTCTGCCCTCTCCCGGCAACCGCTTCAAGCCTGTCGGGAGGTCGCGGCCCTCCGCAAGATGGGCGTCAACATTCCCCGCGATTGTGCGGAGGGTGGTGGCAGCACCGGGGCCCTTCTGGCGCGTTGAAAGCTTGACGTAGTACCTCCCCGTGACGAAGTTCAGAATCCCTTCCTCTTCGTATCCCTGCGCGCCGACCTTCAAGAAAGAGTAATCCGGCGCCCGCTCCGTTGTGTAGATTCCGAAGGCGTTCTCCGGGTCCGCGTGGCGGTAGAGTTCCGCACGCACCGCCACGCCCTCAGGGTTGACGTACTCCCCGACCTGGAGATCCACAAACGAGTAGGCCAGGTAAGACTCCGCCGCCCCATCGATGAAATCCCACAGGTTGTCAGGAGAATAGGCGACAGGTTGCCCTGTGAGCTTCCAGCCAGAAATGGGAGGGAAGGGATCCCCGCCGGCAGGCGCCAGATGCGGCACTTGTGCGACGACGAAGAAGAGCAGGGCGCATGCCGCCCGCATCCCGTGCCCGGCGCGGTTTCTGAGCACGGCGCACCTCGGATGTCCAGGACTTCGTGCAGCCTTTGTACCGCTCTCAGGCACAGTGCGCCCCCGTCAGAAGCTCTTCAGGCATTGCCGCGAGCCGTGAAACGTCCGCAATCCGCTCCCTGATATCGAACCCCTTCACGCACTGGGCCGTGCACGAGTCGCATCCAGCGCACGGATTGATTCCGCTGCCGAGCGATGTCACGAGATCCCGTCCCATGATTGCGTTCCCGTACCCGTACGTGTACATGTAGCTGCGCATCAGCTCCGGAATCGGCAGTGCCCGGCCGCAGGAGCCGGTGCAGACCTCGCAGCCGTTGCAGTAGAGGCCGCCCTGCGGCTTCTCAAGCCTGAGACTGGCCAGCTCATCCGCCGTGAGCGTTGCGTCGGCGTTCACGCTGGCGTTCTGCGCGAGAGCGTCGAATGTTGTGATGCCGGGGATGGATGTGCAGACGTTCTCGTCCTGCAGGACCCACTTGAGTGCGGCTTTGCAGTTGATAGGGTCTGTGCGTCCCTTGTCGAAGTACGCGCCGGCCATCGTCTTCATCGCGATGATACCGATCCCGGCCTGCGCAGCTTCCGCTGCCGCTTTCTTCACATCGGCGATGTGATCCTGCCGGAAGTTGATCGCCGTGAGCACAACCTCGTACACGCCGCTCTCGATAGCGGCGCGCATCACCTCGGGCTCGTTCTTGTGGGTCGACACGCCGGCATGTCTCGCATACCCGGACTTTTTCACATCCCGGACAACCTCAAGAATCTCCTTGTCCAGGACCTCATCGCGCGATGAGACGCCGTGAACGTAGAGGATGTCCACATAGTCCATCTTCAAACGTCTCAGGCTCAGCAGGAGTTTTCCTCTGAAATCCTCGGGGTCATCCCAACCCACTTTTGTGGCAACAAGGAAAGAGTCCCGCGGGTATTCTGATAGGACCTGGCCCAGCATCTCTTCGTTGCTCCCACGCTGATACCCGTGCGCGGTGTCAAAGTGCACGATTCCCTCCTTCAATGCCGCGCGAATCAGCCCCGGATTGTCCGCGCGCATGACCCCGAAACTCACAATCGGAAGCGTGAGGCCGGTCCGACCCAGGGGACGGCGAATCACTGTGGGCTTCTCGTCTCCGGCTCGGGGATTGGACCCGGACGCCGCAAGAATGGGCGCCGCGATGATTGCCCCCGATGCGCCGAGGATGGAGTGCTTCAGGAAGTCACGTCGGTTCAGGGTGGCCATGGTACCGGCTCCGGGTAAGTGTGAGGGAAGGAGGGAGAAACTTGGGGGCTACGGTTCGCTTGAGCTTGCTGTATCGGGCTTTGTAGACCTCGCCTATACCGCCTGCACCGAGCCGCTCGAAGATCCTGTAATGGGAAGCCGTCTGACCGACGAGACTCGTCATGACAATTCCTCTCAAGGGAGGAAAATGAAAAAGGCGTCCGGTACCCTCGCTGGAGGAGTTGTGGTCGCCTTCTCAAAGAACCTTTGGGGCCAAGATAGGAGAGAGACGTGCCAAAATCAAACGAATAGTATGCGGGCGGGCAGTGTCACTTTCACCAATGTGTCATGACAACAGGTCTTTCGCAAAATCTGTGATCCATCGCGATTATCTGTTTACAGTCTACTGGTCTTCGGTACCCC
>Ga0315273_10005496_pt1 | contig 15668 bp, 11 predicted proteins | sample YL17G02_0_MG_FD_205753 | JGI IMG/M metagenome (GOLD analysis project Ga0315273, IMG submission 205753) | Sediment microbial communities from Yellowstone Lake, YNP, Wyoming, USA - YL17G02_0 | ecosystem: Environmental > Aquatic > Freshwater > Lake > Sediment | place: USA: Wyoming | collected...
ATGCACCATCACATTGGGAGAGGTCAGCTTTACCGCTCTGGACACACATGGGGTCCCGATCAAAGCCCTCACGGCCATCAACTGGTCGGTCGGTTCACTCAAGGCACCGTGGGCGGGGGCCATCACCACCAAGGGCGACAGCAAGGGAGGAATCGCCGGCGACTTGCTCCTCGACGTCACCCTGGACCCCTCCACCACCGGCATTGCCCCTCCCTCGCTGACCCTGGGCAGCGTCAAGGTCGCCGGTGACCTTCAGAGCGGCACATGGAACATCTACGGAGACGCCAACAAGGTGGAAGTGAAAGGCAATGTGGAGAATCTGACCTTCGGGCTGCACAGCAGCCTGAAGTCGTTCAAGGCCGGGCAAGTCAGCGATACAGATTTGACGGCGGACGATGTGATCGGTTCTGTCCAGGCCATATCCTGGTCGGGCGGGGGAATCCAAGGCGGCTCCATCGGGTCCATCAAGATCACCGGCAACAAGCCCCTGCTGGATCGTGGGGATTTTGCCCACGCCAATCTGGTCGTCACGGGCAAGAATGTTCTGCCGTGGAAACCAGCCTTGGGGACTTTGTCGATTGCCGGCGTGGCGGACGGACTGACGGCGAACGTGTACGGCAACGTGGGCAATGTCACGATGCTGGCGATGGATGACGATGCCCACCTCTTCCTCGGTTGTACCGGTTTGACCGAAAGCACGGAGGACTTCTCGAACGGTTCGGGCGGATACTACGAGTTTCAACTCAAGTCGCTGACGCTGAAGGGCTGGCAGGAGAACCCTGGCCAACCGCTAGTATACATGCGCGACGCCCAAGTGGGCGTCTGGTTGTTGTCGGCCCTGAAGTTCGGGCAAAAACCCCTACAGATGAGCGCCAGCATTGAGGTGCATGACAAAAACCTAACGAAGGTGGTCAACCCGCCGGAACTGGGCGCGCCAGGAATCGACCTGCATTTCTATAACGCAGTCTGATGACGCAAGCTTCGGCAGAGAAACACCGGTTCCGCTTCCGCTGACATCACAGCGTGAGTAGGAGCGGTTTGTTCACCGGACTTTGCCACGTTTGTTCGCCCCAAGGCGCAAGGGGTCTCTACAAGGCAACCGGCGCCTTCCGTCAAGAGCGTCCCCCGGCATGGCGGCGAGATACCACCACACACGCGCCTACCAGCATGATCGCCACACTTGCCGGTTCGGGTATCGGGGCGGAGGGAACGGGGCCGTTGCCGGTCCCATAATCGGCGGCCAGGGCCTGGTAGTCCAACAGGTCCACGTCGCCATCGTGATCGAAGTCGCCGTCGGACCACGCCGCCGTACCCGTCAGGCCGAAATGAGACTCCAGAATCTGGTAGTCGGCGAAGTCGACGTCACCATCCCCGTCGATATCGCCGTTGGCAAGCCGGGGCGTTAGCGACAGGCTAAAACTGGCCTCCATCGTCTGGTAATCGGCGAAGTCCACGTCTCCGTCGCCGTCGATGTCTCCGTCGCCCCAGGCAGCTTGGCCGGTTAGGCCGATCTTGGCCGACAATGCGTGCTGGTCGAAGAAGTCCACATCGCCGTCGCCGTCCAAGTCGCCGTAAAGCGTCCTGGCGTCCCGCGCCGAGTCGAGGTCAAGGAGCATCTGCCCGGTAAGCCCGCCGGCCTGGCGTAAGTCAAAGTGAACCTTGCGGAAGTACCCGCTGCCGGATCCACCCTCTCCGAACATCGCCGCCAGGACCGGTTCGGTCCATCCGCTGGCCAGGAGGTCCATGCCCAACACGCCTTGGATATTGGGGTCCACGTCGGCCACCAGGACCTCCAGATCGGTCCACGCCAGGTCCACGCCCTGCTGCGTGGGCACGGTGAGCCGGCGGACCGGCAGGACGGGAACCTCTATAATGCCCCCGATGCCTCCGACAGGCATGAACGTGTCGGTCTCATCGTCCAACGAACCGTCGCCGTCACTGTCCAGGCCCAACGAGATGGCCAGTTGGGTGGAGATCATGGACATTTGCGCGCCGGTGTCGAGGACCAGCCGCCCCCCCGCCGTCTGGCCTGTGCCGGCCAGCTTCGCCTGAACAAAGGGTAGCGGCGCGTAGGTCGGCACGATGCCGGAACCGGGATCAAAGGGCACCAACTCCAGGGGAACACCGTAACGGTGTGCGTCAGCCGCCGGAGCCGAAGAGGAGAAACCGACGCCCAGATAATCGATCCCGAATTCGCTTTGGGGGTTGACCATGGCCGTCAGGTCCAGGCTCGTAACACGGTTGACCATCGCGGGCATCCCAACGATGCCGTCAAAACCGCCCAAGTCCCCGGCGGAACTCGACATCAGCCGCACGTTCGATAACGTCTGGCGAGTTCCGTCCGTCCCGGCAAAATCGAAGCTATACGGTGCCGAGACATCGTAGACCGCTTGGCCGGCCAGGCCCGTCTCCACGAAAGTCCCTTGAGTCTGATAGCCGCGGGAGGTCATCTCCTCCACCGACTGCCCCACGGCTAAAACACCGTTGGCCCCCGTGTCCAACAGGAACGTGTTGAACATCTCCGGGCCGAAGCTGTATTCCGGTTGGGGACGGTAGACCTCCACGGCCACGCGGGGCTGGTCGATGGCCAGGTTGTCGGAGGGGCCAAGGAAGATCAGCGAACCGGCCGGCATGGAGGCAGGCACAGCCGCGAAAACCGAGGCAAACAGCAGGAGCGACAGCCACGACTTCATTATCATCCGGCCTCTGGACAGCCCTCCAAGGGCCTGACGTTATTGTACCGCGCCGAGGCCCCATCGCCACGCTGTCATTGGCCCAGAAGGAACTCCTCGTCGGCCTGGGAGAACACCACCGGACCACGGGGCAGGCGGTGGATGTCAAAGGCGGGTTGAAGCTCCGCCAGGTCCGCCTCGCGGCGGCGGTCGAGCAGTCCCGACCAGTAGCCTAGCAGCCCCAGGATTCGCCGCGGCGTCGCCCCCGCCGATCGGTAATGCGCCAGCCGGGTGTCGCCGTGCCGCTTGGCCAGCCGCCGGCCGTCGGGGCCGACTACAAGCGGCAGATGCCAGTATCGCACCTCCCCTTGTATATCCAACAGCCCCCGCAGGAGGATCTGCCGTGCGGCGGAATCCAGCAGGTCGTCGCCTCGGACGATCCGGTCCACCCCGGCTGCGGCGTCGTCAACTACGACCGCAAGCTGGTAGGCCGCCTGTTCGACTTGCTTGAAGACCACGAAGTCCCCTCCCGCCCGTGCCAGGTTGATTCGCTGCGGACCCGCTAGCTCGTCGGTGAACTCAATCGGTTCCTCGTTCACCCGCACGCGCCATGCGACAGGCCTTCCGGTGGCAGCGGCCTGCTCGGCGGAGACAAACCGCCCGCGACACGTGCCGGGATACGCAACCGCCCCGTCCTCCGCGTGGGGCGCCGCAGCGGATTGCTCAACGTCCTTGCGGCTGCACGTGCAGGGATAGGCCGCGCCTGCCTCCACCAGCCGCCGCAAAGCGGCCTCGTATGCCGCCGCGCGGTGCGACTGGAAGATCACGGGGCCTTCCCACGTCAGGCCCAGCCAGGCGAGTTCCTCCAGCATCCCTTCTGTGGCCCCCCGACGGATGCGCGGGCCGTCCAGGTCCTCCACGCGCATCAGCACCTCCCATCCCTCTTGGCGGGCCAGCAAAAAGTTGACCAGAAACGTCCGGGCGTTGCCCAGGTGCAGCGCGCCGGTCGGCGAGGGGGCCAGGCGGGTCCTATGCGGGCGCATCAGCGCCTCCGGCCCGCGACTGCCGGCGGACGAAATACAGGTTGCGCAGGTAGATGGGAATCGTTGGGGCGATACCGGCGATGAAGACAGGGTCCCTCCTGTGAATGGCATAGGTCAACAGGATGGCCGAGCCGATCAGCGACATGTACCAGAACGCCACGGGCACGACCGATTGCCTCCGCCGCTCCGTGGCGATCCACTGCACCAGGAATCGCAGGCCAAAGAACACCTCGCCCACAAACCCAAACCCCCACCACAACTGCTCGCCGGCTGGCCAGCTCATTTGCTGTATCCTTTATGTTGACGTTGATGCGGGGATTATAATCCCCCTTGGTCACACGGACACCGACGGAACCAGCCAATGCACGAAAGAAAAGTCATCGTCAACGCCGACGACCTGGGCTTTTCCCCTGCCGTCAACGAGGGTATCGTTCGCGCGCACCAGGAAGGAATCGTCACATCGGCCACCATCGCGGCCAACATGCCCGCCGCAGAGCAGGCGGTAGCGATGCTGGAGGGCCTGGATCGCTTGGGCGTCGGGGTACACCTTAACGCATCCCAAGGCCCGCCGTTGTCGAAACAGGGCGCAGAATTGGCGGACGAAAGTGGGCGGATGAATTACACAGCCGCTGGGATTATCCTGGCCTGTTGCCTCCGGCCAAGGCTGTTAGATGCCGTGAAGGCCGAGTTTGACGCCCAGATACGATGGGTGTTGGACCACGGCATCTCCCCGACGCACTTGGACACGCACCGCCACACACACGCCTTCATGCCGGTTTTCGTGCGTGTGGCCGCTCTGGCCCGGCGATACAATATCCGTTTTGTCCGCCGGCACCGCGAAACCACCCGCGGTCTGCCACCGGCTGCCCCGCGGCGACAGCGGACCGTCAGCCACGTGCTGAGCCTCCTGGGTGCGGCCAACGCCGCCGCGGCGCCGCAGCTTCATGGCACGAGTTGGACTCTGGGCGTGGCGCACACCGGGTTGATCGACAGCGATTGGCTGATCCGCGCCGCTCGATCCGTGCTGCCTGGAGTGACGGAAATCATGACGCACCCGGGCCTGACCGAGAACGGATGCCCGACGGAAACCCGGCTGACGCATCGGCAAGCGGAGTTGGCGGCTCTGTGCGACCCGCGGGTGAAAGAGGCATTCCGGCGCCACAACATCAGATTGGTTCACTATGGACAACTCTAGCGATCCCCAGCCCCATCCGGGGGCGATCAAGTACAGCGTCGTGGTGCCCTTCTACAACGAGGAGGCTGCCGCGGAGAGGCTCTATGGCCGCATCTCGCGCGTCATGCGGCACATCGCCCAACCCTACGAGGTCATCCTGGTCAACGACGGCAGCAAGGACGGCACGGCGGAGATACTGGAGCGAATCGCCCTGGCCGATGAGAACGTGGTGTTCGTCGATCTGCGGCGGAATTTCGGCCAGGCCACAGCGCTTCAGGCGGGCTTCGACCAGGCCGCGGGCGAGGTCATTATTGCCATGGATGGCGACGGGCAGCACGACCCCTTCGAAATCCCCCTGTTTGTCCGCAAGATCGACGAGGGCTTCGACATCGCCAGCGGCTGGCGGGTGCGGCGGGGCGACAACCTGCTCCTGCGACGCATCCCTTCCCGGGCGGCCAATTGGCTGCTGGCCAAGGTCTCGGGCGTGAACCTGCACGACTTCGGCACGACCTTCAAGGCCTACCGCCGCGAGGCACTGGAGGGGGTCCACCTGTACGGAGACATGCACCGTTTCGTCCCGGCCATCTGCGCCCGCCTGGGGGCTAACATATGCGAAGTGCCCATCAAGAACATTCGCCGCGCCTCGGGCAGGAGTAACTACGGCATCGCCCGGACGTTCCGTGTGGCGATGGATATCCTCACGGTCCGGTTCATCAGCGGGTATCTGACCCGCCCGCTGCATTTCTTCGGCAAGTGGTGCCTGCTGAGCTTCCTGGCAGGCGGGGGCGTCCTGGGCTACCTGGCGGTTCGCAAACTGGTGGACAAGGGTTTCAGCATAATGCGAATGCACGGCCCACTGCTGACGCTGGGCTTCATGCTCGTGGTGATGGGAACGCTGTTCCTTGCCACGGGACTGACCGGCGAACTGCTGATGCGGATTTACTTTGAGTCCACCCGCGCAAGGACCTACGCCATCGGCCGGTTGGTCAGGAAGGACAAGGGCGACTGACACCTGCCGGAGGTTGGGGGTCATGGTCTGAATCCAATGGCCGTCACCCCAGTCCAGGACAGAGGAGTTGCGATCGATGACATTCCGGAAGATGCGAGTGGTGCTGCTCCGTGCGGTATTCGTGCCGGTCATCTTCCTGTTTCTTTTCGTCTCACCCTCTTGGCCCAACGATTCGGTCCTTGACTTTCTCATCGAGGTCCCGGGCTATCTCCTCCTGATGGTCGGGTTGGGGCTGCGTATCTGGTCGGTACTGTATATCGGGCAGCGGAAGTCCAAGCAGCTCATCACGGATGGTCCGTATTCGTTATGCCGCAACCCCTTGTATCTCGGCACGTTCGCCATCGCCATCGGGGCAGGACTCGTCCTGGTCAATCTGCCGATGGCCGCCTTCACCGCACTGGTGTTCATCCCAGTGCACGTGTGGGTGGCAAGGGCCGAGGAACGCCATCTTCAAGGCATCTTTGGCCGGGAATATGAGGATTACCGCCGGACCGTTCCGGCCTTCCTCCCGCGATGGAGGAATTATCGCACCCGGCAGGAAATCCCGGTCTCCATGCGGGCAATGTGGAAGGTGTCCATGGAAGCATCACTAATCCTGCTGATCCCGCCGGTAAGGGAACTGGTGGAGGTGCTGCACACCTACGCCCTGATACCGGTCTTATGGAGGTTCCCGTGACGCGGCGCGGCAGCGCCACAGTCCGGCCAAGGCGAGGCTAAGGAAAGATGGATTAGGGCATTTTGCACTACAAGCGTTGGGGGGCGTCGGCGATAATAGGCTCCGCAGGGAGGCAAGGTAGAAGGCAGGGAGCCATGACTTCGCTTCCCTCATCAGGCTTTGGGTTTCGATCTCTGGGAGCATTCATCGTGGCAAAGGAACACACGAACAACGGCGAGAACGGATTGGCCCAGCCCCCGGCCGAGGATCGCAACGGAGGAAATTCCGTCGAGCCGGTCAACACGCTGCTGCCCGGCGAGCGGGTTACGGACCAGCCCATCGAGGATGAACTTCGCGACAGCTACCTCACCTACGCGATGAGCACCATCATGGACCGTGCGCTGCCCGACGTCCGCGACGGGCTGAAGCCCTCCCAGCGTCGCGTCCTGGTGGCGATGAACGACCTGCGCCTCGGCCCGCGCACCAAACACATCAAGTGCGCCAAGATCGTCGGCGACACTTCCGGCAACTATCATCCGCACGGGGAAACCGTGGTCTATCCCACCCTGGTGCGCCTAGGCCAGAACTGGAACCTGCGCTATCCGCTGACCGACCCGCAGGGCAATTTCGGGTCCATTGACGGCGACCCCCCCGCGGCCATGCGATACACGGAAGCGCGCTTGACCGCCGCGGCGGCCGAGATGATGGAGGACTTGGGGCTGGATACCGTTGACATGCAGCCGAACTACGATGACCGGCTGACCGAACCGATGGTGCTGCCCAGCAAGTTCCCCAACCTGCTGGTCAACGGCTCCCAGGGCATCGCCGTGGGCATGGCCACCAGTATCCCGCCGCACAACCTCCGCGAAATCTGTGACGCCCTAACGCACCTGATTGACCACCCCGAAGCCGGCATCGATGATTTGATGAAGTTCGTCAAAGGCCCGGATTTCCCCACCGGCGGGTTGATCTGCGGGCGGGCGGGCATCCTGGAAGGCTATCGCACCGGGCGAGGCCGGATCGTCGTCCGCGCGCTGATGCACAACGAGCAGACCCGCGGAGGAAAGAGCCAGATCGTCATCACCGAAATCCCCTACCAGGTTCTCAAAACCACCATCATCGAGCGGGTCGCCGAGGTGGTCAAGGCCGACAAGATCCCCGACATCACCGATGTGCAGGACCACTCCGACCGCACCGGAATGCGGATCGTACTGGACCTTCGCAAGGGCGCCGAACCGGAGGTCGTGGTCAACCAGCTTTATGAGTACACCCCCCTCCAGTCCACCTTCAGCATCATCAACATCGCCCTGGTCAACCACGCCCCGAGGACTATCACCCTTCGGGAGATGCTGGTCTGTTTCCTGGATCACCGCAAGGAGGTGGTCCGAAGGCGAACCTCCTTCCTGCTCCGCCGGGCGCGCCAGCGGGCGCACGTGCTGGAAGGGCTGATCCTGGCCGTCGCCGACATCGACGCGATCATCGAAATCATCAAAAAGTCCCCCGACGTTCCCACGGCCAGACAGGGCCTGCTGGCCAAGAAGCTGCGGCTGACCGAAGGGGCCACGGTGCGGAAGCTGCTGCCCAAAAGCTTCCTTAAGCGCGCCAGCTCCGGCGACCAGTTCCTCACCGCCGTGCAGACGGACAACATCCTGGCCATGCAACTCCAGCGATTGACGGGGCTGGAGGTGGAGAAACTCGCCGGGGAATATTCCAAACTCACGGAGGAGATCGAAGGTCACGAAACCGTGCTCCGTGAGGAGGCGCGGCTGCTGGACATCGTCCGCGAGGACATCTTCGAGGTCCGCGAGAAATACGGCGATGATCGTCGGACCGAAATCGTCGCCGACGCCCAGGACTTCAATATCGAAGACCTTATCGCCGAAGAGGACGTGGTCGTCACACTCACCCACGCCGGCTACATCAAGCGCATGCCGCTGGCGACCTACCGCCGCCAGGGGCGCGGCGGACAGGGCATCATCGGGAGCGACGCCAGGGAAGGCGACTTCGTGGAGGAACTCTTCATTGCCTCCACGCACGACTACCTGCTGGTCCTGCTGGACAACGGGCGGATGCACTGGCTGAAGGTCTACGACATCCCCTCCATGGCCAGGCAGTCCAAGGGGCGGGCGATAGTCAACCTGCTCCAGATAGAGCCCAAGGACCGCATCTGCGCGGTGGTGGCGGTGCGCGACTTCGACGAGCGGTTCCTCGTGACGGCCACGCGGAAGGGCCAGATCAAGAAGACCCCGCTGGCGGCCTACTCCAACCCGCGCCGCGGCGGCATCCAGGCCACCGGGTTGGATGAAGGCGACGTGGTCATCGGGGCGGCCATCACGCGCGGAAACGACGAGATCGTCCAGGGGACCGTCAAGGGACAGTCCATTCGGTTCCTGGAGACCGACGTCCGAGCGATGGGCCGCACGGCCGCGGGCGTGCGGGGCATTCACCTCCGCGAGGGCGACGAGGTGGTGGCCATGGCCGTGGTCGATCCGATGGCCACCCTGCTGACGGCCTGCGAGAACGGTCACGGAAAGCGGACCAGCTTCGACGAATACCGCCAGCAGTCCCGCGGCGGATACGGCATCATCAACATCAAGACCACGCAGCGCAACGGCAAGGTCGTGGCGATGAAGATCATCCGCGACGCCGACGAACTGATGCTCATCACCTTTGGCGGGATGATCGTCCGCATCGGCGTCAACGAGCTTCGCACGATCGGAAGGGCCACGCAGGGCGTGCGGCTGATCACGCTCAAGGAAGACGATCGCCTGGTGGCCGTCGCGAGGGTGGTGGCCGAAGATACCGCCCCCCAGCTCCCAGACATCATCGCGGGAACGGACTCCTCCCAAGTTCCCGATCAGCCGGAAGGTCACGGCAAGGGCCAGGGTGGCAGCTCCGCCGACGACACGGAGGACGGCGGCCAGGACCGCGACGAGTCGGCCTCCTCCTCCCAAGGCAACGACGTCACCGCCCTGTAGTCGTGACAAGACAACCGCGCCGGCCAGGACAGACTCCAGGCTCCGGCCGACCCGCGCACGCCAGGCGCCCCGGTTGAGTTGCCATTCGCCCCGGGCTTCCCCAAGACCCCTTCACGCTTTTTGCGCCGTGTCTGGCGTTCATCGATAACCCTTTCGGGGCTTGGGGCCTGGTGGATTCTCTCACAAGGGCTGGGTCAGACCGCCCGAAGGAAGTCACCTCCGAGCACTGCGTACAACCTCGGGTCATTACGGCAGGGACTGCTGTTTGAAACGGGCATGGTGAACGCTAAGATGCCCAGAGTCTGGCGAGAAAGGATCAGCGGCCTGCCAAAGCCGCCGGGACATGGAACTGAACCGGGAAAAACTCGACGCCGAGGAGCTGGCCAGTTGTCTGGCCCACTACGATATCGGCAAGGTCCGCGGCATCCGGGAGTTCGCCCGCGGCTCGCCCCGTTCCCCAAAGGTTGTTATCGAGACCAGCCGGGGAAAGTTCCTCTTCAAGCGTCGGGTGAAAGGCCGCGACGACCTGGCCAAGGTAGCCTTCACGCACCGTATTCAGGCCCATTTGGCGCGGCATGACTTTCCGCTGCCCGGACTGGTGGCAACGAAGGAGGACGGCTCGACGGTCCTGGCGATCAACGGCGATATCTACGAGATGTTCCACTTCGTCGCCGGCCAGGTCTACGACGGTTCGGTAGAGGCCACCCACCAAGCCGGGCGGGTTCTGGGACTCTATCACAAGCTGTTGAAAGACTTCTCCTGCGACTACCCGGCGCCGTCGGGCAGCTATCACAACGCAAGCTCCATCCTCCAGGCCATACATAGAACCGTCTCCTCGCTGCCGTTGAACGCACGTCCGCCGGCGGAGGAACTCAACAAGCTGATTGACTCCTTGAAGGTATCCTACAGGCAATCCGCCGAGGGGGCCCGGAAACTGGGCCTGGACCGCTGGGGGGAGCAGATCGTCCACGGCGACTGGCATCCCGGCAACATGCTGTTTCGCAGCCGGCGGGTGGCCGCGGTAGTGGACTACGACTCGGCTCGCCTTCAGCAGCGGGCCATCGACCTGGCAAATGGGGCGCTCCAGTTCTCCATCATCGCGGCAGCCAACGACCCCGCCGCCTGGCCGGACCAGGTGGATGGGCCTCGGCTGGCTGCCTTTGTGAAAGGGTACGCCTCGGTCAACGAAATCTCCCCATCGGAACGACGCGCGATCCCGTTGTTGATGTGCGAGGCGATGATAGCCGAGGCTATTCTGCCCATCGCGGCGACGGGGAGTTTCGGACGCATGGAAGGCTACTCGTTCCTGCGCATGATCGACCGCAAGGTCGCCTGGATATCCTCCCACTTGGAGGAGTTGCTGGCGGCGCTATCCGTTTGACGTGACTTACCGTCTCGTGGACGGTTCGCCAAAGTCGGGCCGGACGGGCCTGCTGGCGGCGGAAGGCTGGGACATGGGAGTCCGGGTGGACCGTGGCGGTTTCGACGGTTTGGCCGCTTGGGGTGACGAGGGGGTAAGGAATTCGTCCGTCTTGTGTCTGCCCACCAGATCAACGAATCCACGGTCCCACATGGACGCCAACACGAAGGGCGCCACGTAGGAGGCAACAAACTCCCTGGCCCCGCTGGTCAGGTGGGTCCCGCTGTAACCCGAAGCGGCCATCTCCTTCTGCCAGGGAACCTGGAAGAGCTTCTCATAAGCCCGGGCCCGCTTGCGGTCAGAGGGGACCGCGAACCCCACCCGCCCTGCCGAGGAACTGTGCTCCCCGTCCATGGTGCCGGAGATCATCGTCCCAACGCTCAACAGGAACCAGTCGCGCGAGGAGTAGTAGTTGATGATGCCCCGCTTGACGCTGTCTAAGGCCGTGTCCATCGCATAGTCCGGTGACAGCGATGCCGCCAGCATAACCACGCCGTCCAGCTTCTCCCCCGGCGGCATGGCCTCAGCGATCCAGACGGCCATCGCCCCCCCGCCGCTTTGGCCCACCAGCACCACCGGCCGCTCCGGGTGCGCCATTTTGTAGCGAACGATCTTGGCGGCGATTTCCTCTGCCTGATTACGGTTCCTCTCCTGGTCCCGCAGATTGATGAGGTAGCCCATGGGAACGGAGGTCGTCCAGTCACACAATTCGATGCCCCAGTTCACCCCGCCGTCAACCAAGCCCTCGCAGACGGCCTCGTTCAGCGGACTGCGGCCTTCAATCCCCGGAAGGACGATCACCAGACCGCGGTCAAGCCGCGACCAGCTCAAATAAGGCTGCGGCCTGGAGCATCCCATCGGTATCCCCGCCGCCAGGACACACCAGGCCAGCCAGATTGACGATGTATGTCTACCCTTCAATCTCACCGAAGATCCGCCGACAGGCGGCCTACTCCTTGACCTCGTATTCGGCATCGATAACGTCGTCGCCGCCCTTGGCGGGTCCGGCCTTGGGTTTCTCTTGGTCCTGCCGCGGAGGCGCCTGCGAACCGCGGGCCGCCCCCGCGGACTTGTACATCTCCTCGGCCACCTTGTGCGAGCTTTTCTCGAGGCTCTCCATCGCCCGTCGAATGGCCGTGGCGTCGTCACCCTTGAGCGCCTCTCGCAGGGCCGAGATGGCTGACTCGATGTTGCCCCGGTCGCCGGCGGCGATTTTCTCGCCCTGTTCCTTGAGCATCTTCTCCATCTGGTAGGCCAGAGCGTCGCCCTGGTTCTTGAGGTCCACCACCTCGCGGCGCTTCTTGTCCTCTTCGGCGTGGCTTTCGGCGTCCTTGCGCATCTTGTCGATCTGGGATGAGTCGAGGCCGGAGGAACCTTTGATCTCGATGGACTGCTGCTTTCCGGTGGCCAGGTCCTTGGCCGAGACGCTGAGGATACCGTTGGCGTCGATGCTGAAGGTCACCTCGACCTGCGGCACGCCGCGCGGCGCCAGAGGGATGCCGGTGAGGTTGAACCTCCCCAGCGTACGGTTGTCCCGCGCGAATTCTCGCTCGCCCTGGAGCACGTGGATCGTCACCTCCGACTGGCTGTCGGCGGCGGTGGAGAAGATCTCCTTTTTCTCCGTGGGGATGGTCGTGTTGCGTTCAATGAGCCTGGTCATCACGTCACCGAGGGTTTCCACGCCGAGGCTCAGCGGGGTGACATCCAGCAGCACCATCTGCTCCTCGACCTCCCCGGCCAGGATAGCGCCCTGGATGGCCGCTCCTATGGCCACCACCTCGTCGGGGTTGACCGACTTGTTCGGCTCCTTGGCGAAAAGGTCCTTGGCAATCTGGCGGACGCGGGGAATCCGCGTCGAACCGCCCACCAACACCACTTCGTCGATCTGCTCGGGCGTCAACTTGGCGTCTGACAGCGCCTGCTCGCAGGGCTTGACCAACCGGGCGAAAACCGGCTCGCAAAGCTGCTCCAACTTGGCCCGCGTGAGGGTCATCGTCAGGTGCTTGGGGCCTTCGGCGGTGGCGGTGATGAACGGCAGGTTGATGTTGGCCTCCATCGCGGTGGAAAGCTCGCACTTGGCCTTCTCGGAGGCCTCCTTGAGCCGCTGGAGGGCCATGGGGTCCTTGCGAACGTCGATGCCTTCCAGACGCTTGAACTCGTCGGCGATGTAATTGATAAGCACCTCGTCGAGGTCGTCGCCGCCCAGGTGCGTGTCGCCGTTGGTGGCCAGCACCTCAAAGACGTTCTCGCCGATGTCCATGATGGAGATGTCAAACGTCCCGCCGCCGAAGTCGAAGACGGCGACCTTCTCGTTTTTCTTCTTGTCCAGCCCGTAGGCCAGCGCCGCGGCCGTCGGCTCGTTGATGATCCGCTCGACCTTCAGGCCCGCAATCTCGCCGGCCTCCTTGGTCGCCTGGCGCTGGGAGTCGTTGAAATACGCCGGAACGGTGATGACGGCCCGCTCCACCTTGTCGCCCAGGTAGTCCTCGGCGGTCTTCTTGAGGTCCTGGAGGATCATCGCGCTGACCTCCTGGGGGGTGTAGTCCTTGCCCCGCACGCGGACCTTCACCAACTCGTCTTGTCCGCCGACGACCTCGTAGGGGACCATTTTCTCTTCGGTGTGGACCTCGCTGTGCCTCCGGCCCATGAACCGTTTGATGGAAAAGACGGTGTTCTTGGGGTTGGTGATCTGCTGGTGGCGGGCAGTCTGGCCGATGAGGCGTTCGCCTTTGTCGGTGAAGCCCACCACCGAGGGGGTCAGGCGGCTGCCCTGCTGGTTGATGAGAACCTTGGGGGTGGTGCCTTCCAGGATCGAGACGACGCTGTTGGTGGTGCCCAGGTCGATACCTATGATCTTCTTGGTTGCCATAATGAACTCCCTTTCATGAAGGGCCGCTGCCATACGGCCCGCCTTGGCAGACGGTTCGTGTAGCGCAACCCTTCCTCAAGAGCAAAGGCAACGGCCGTGCCATGCATCTATCCGACTGACACATAAGGAGTTAAGCCCGACACCCGCCTTGACCGGGGATGCCATATCGGCTGCGGGAACGCCCCTCTCGGCAAGGTTTGGCAGACCCGCTGCCGACACCGAGGCCCAACGTATCCCGCCCGCTGCGGCGCCGCAAGGGGTGACATAATCGCTGTGGCAAGACACGCCTCTGCGAAAATCGTTGACAACCCGCCCGGCGGTTGGTTGTATGCTTCCTTCTTGCCTCCTGGGTCCGGGGAAATGTAGTTGCCGGGGCGGAGGCAAGGACTCAGCAGGAACGGCAGGATCCATAGGAGAACCATCATGGCAGTCCCGGTTAAGAAGCGGTTCACGACAGTCGCCATCCGCAGCAACATATTCCTGATCAACACAGACGCCAAACCTGTCCAGAAGCCGACCTACCCCGACCGAACCTACAACGGCATGAAGATCGAGGGGCTGCTGTTCAACTCCCGCATGGTGCAGGGCATCTTCGACGACCTGAACTCCGATACCCGCTCGATGTGGACGTATCCCGACGGTTCGGCCTTCACGGCCGAGCGGAACACCCAGGAATTCATCAACGCCATGCCGATCTGGCGCAAGCACGGCCTGCTGAGTTTCACCATCTGCCTCCAGGGCGGCAACCCGCGAGGCTACGGAAAGGACCATCCCTGGCACAACTCGGCGTTTGACCCCGACGGCGGCCTGCGGGAAGACTACATGGCCCGCCTGGAGCGGATTCTCGACCGCGCCGACGAGCTGGGCATGGTCCCCATCGTGGGTTACTTCTACTTCGGCCAGGACATGCGCTTCACCGGCGAGAAGGCGATCATCCAGGCGGCCAAGAACGCCACGCGATGGTTGTTGGACCGCCGCTACCGCAACCTGCTCATCGAGATCGTCAACGAGTCCAACGTCGGCTACCGGACCAACCCGATTCTTCGTCCGGAGCGCGTGCATGAACTGATCCTGCTGGTCAAGTCGTATTCCACCGGGAAGATCGATGACTGGCGTTGCGACCTCAAGAGGCTGCTTGTCTCCGCCAGCATGGGCGGCGGGCACATTCCCGAGGACAACGTGCTGGCCGCCAGCGATTTCATCCTCCTGCACGGCAACGGGCAGCATCAGCCGCAGAAGATTCGCGATATGGTCGAGGCCACTCGTAAGCGCCCCGCCTACGCCGGCCAGCCCATCGTTTTCAACGAGGACGACCACTTCGACTTCGGCGCTCCGGACAACAACATGGTGGCCGCCACGGGCAAGTACGCCAGTTGGGGCTATTTCGACTACCGAATGGGCGAGAAAGAAGGCTTCGACGAGGGTTATCAGTCCGTCCCGGTCAACTGGGGCATCAGCTCGGCCCGCAAGAAGGGCTTCTTCGACTTGCTGGCCAGGGTGACCGGCAGCGACGCCAACGCCTGAAGCCTGTCTGCCCCTTCGGCTGTGCATATAGGCAGGCTAATGAACCGAGGCGACAACGTCCGATAAACTGGGTATCGGGGTGTTTTTGGTTGAAATACGGTGCGGATGGACCTATCTCCGTAATGGCAAGGATGCTGCCGGCCCGCCAAAGGGGCTGGCGCCGTCCAGGAAGGGCAATTGAGCGGTCATCTGGCCATCTTTCTAGCCGCCGCGTTTCTTGCTCTAGGGGCAACCCCCTTGGCGGGCAAGTTTGCCCGGCTGATGCGGATCATCGACCACCCCGGGACGCGCAAGGTCCACTCCGCCGCCACCCCTCGCATCGGC
>Ga0315273_10005498_pt1 | contig 15665 bp, 14 predicted proteins | sample YL17G02_0_MG_FD_205753 | JGI IMG/M metagenome (GOLD analysis project Ga0315273, IMG submission 205753) | Sediment microbial communities from Yellowstone Lake, YNP, Wyoming, USA - YL17G02_0 | ecosystem: Environmental > Aquatic > Freshwater > Lake > Sediment | place: USA: Wyoming | collected...
ACCGGAATTATAGGTCAGGAGGATTAAACCGTCTACCCCCTTTAATTCATTTTCACCCCGAAGAGCACGAAGGGTCACGAAGTTAATACAAAAAAACTATTTTATTATTCTTTTCTTCGTGGTTCTCTGTGTCCTTCGTGGTTTAATGGTTTTATAAAACAAATCTTTTAATGCCGTCTTTGAGTTTTATAACATTAAAATTGATAAGCAAACCAACGTTTATTCCGGCCAGCTTCATATACGTAAGAATTTGCGCTTCGTGAATCGGCAACACCTTTTCTACGCTCTTCAGTTCAATAATGACGCCGTTTTCAACTATCAGGTCAATCCGGTATCCGGTATCAAGTTTCAGGCCTTTATAATCTATGGGCAGTTCCTTTTGTGCTTCATGTCTTAGGCCCTTGGCGGTCAATTCATATGACAGGCAGCGTTCGTAAGCCGACTCCAGCAGGCCGGGCCCAAGATTCTTATGGACCTCAATCGCACAGCCGATGACTTTGTCGGATAGTTCGTCAAATTCCATAAACCCCTTTCCCACCACGAAGAGCACGAAGGTCACGAAGCTAATACAAAAAAAACTATTTTATTATTTCCCACCTGCGGCGGGTAAACTTCGTGTTTCTCGGTGTCCTTCGTGGTTTAGTGCTTTTTAATAACAAACTTCTTCGTGGTAAAAAAAACCTGCCGGTCTTATTGCCGGTGAATGTCCCCTGGGCCTGGCGAGTCAGGCCGGTTTTTCAGTTAACTTTGGGCGGATGTCCGGTGACAGAGAATGCTAGTTTTCCCCAGCAATAAAGCGTCATTTTATAGAGGTCCTGAAAAGCGGCATCAGGCGATGAGGCCAATGGGAAATCCCCTGAGGCGGTTCCAGCTTCAACCTCTCGGCCACGTTTGGCTGTTTCCAAACACCACTTCCAGTATTCAGCGTGGCCATCGGCTAATGAAACAGTTGTCCCGTCACCGTGCCGGGAATCAGGGCCGTCAAACCAGACCCCGGGAGGCCTCCAGCCACCGGCACTGTAAACAACCGCAAAACTATCTGGCGAGACACGGCCTTCATCGACGAAAACAACCTGCTTCGAGGTTTTTTTAATCTGGAGCAGGTTCTTTTTCCATATACTGCGGTCAGGTGCTGGTGAACTGCCTCTTCCTTCTCTCCGACCGTTCACTCCATCGACCATCGCGTATGTAATTGTTTCATTTTTCATACCTGTTGGGCAGCGGTAGATTTTATAATCCCGCAAATATTTCCACATTGCGCCACTATCGATAGCACTTTTCTTTCCACATTCCGTACTGATTGGCGGCGTTGTTAAATTGTAATGTCCAATCCAAGCTAATTCACCAGGATGGTCAGCATCCTGTGCAGCAGTTGGTGCTTTGGCCTTGCACACATCGGTAAGCGGGCAGCCAGGAGAAGCTTCTTGTATTTGAGGTGAACCGTTGACAAGCTTATCGTTGTTGCCATCTGCGTAAGCAATCCAGCCGATGGTTAGTTGCCTGAGGCCGCTCAGGCACACGATTCGTTTTGCCTGTGTGCGGGCCTTGTTAAGGGGGGCAGCAATACGGCCATGAGAAGGGCGATGATGGCGATAACAACAAGCAATTCAACGAGAGTAAATGCTTTTAGTCTATACATAAGCCAACACCATATATTCGGGTGTGAGGTTCTTTGACGCTTTCAACAATATCATATTTGCCGGCGTAATACAATAGGGGGATATTCGCGAGAATGACCGCTCTTTGCTGGTTTTAGACGCCCTAAGCGAGTTATTTTGTTATTCGGCAGGCGCGTACTTGCAAGCCGGGTCAGGCGCGTAAAGCAATTTACCCCAACAGCCAACCTGTACCTTGTATAGATCCTCTTTGCCGGGACAGGTTGTTGGTTTATAGTTATATATATTCTCTTTTGCGGCCTTTAGGGTTTCAGACGCCTTCCACATTATGCGTCCTGCGTGGCCGTCGGCATAAGATACATCCGTTCCGTTGCCGTGCCTTGCCATTGGGGGGTCAAACCAGTTCGGGGATCCGGTATAAACCGCGTAACTATCCGGGCTCAATGTGCCCTCATCGATGAATACAATTCTCATCGAGACGCCTTTTATCTGGTTGATGGTCTTCATCATAACAGTTGCAGAGTTATCGGCGAATCCTGTGTTCATATTCCATTTATATTTACCGTTCATTGAATCGACGAGGGGGTATGTTATTAAGGCATTTTTTTCGCCTGTCGGACAACGGTATATTTTTTCGTTCTGGGTATATTTCCAGAGTGCCCCGGTCTGCATAGCGCATCTCTGGCAGCATATATCAGCAGGTGCGTATCCGCCGGCAGCTGATATCACACCGTATCCAAGCCAGGGCAGTTCATTTCTGTGCATAGTATACCAGTCACCGGAAACGGGCAGTGTGGCCGCACATGTAGTTCCAGCAGGACAACCCAGCCCAGCTGGACAGACAACACCAGGTGGGGCAGGATATGTGGCAGCTGCGCCATTTACGAGTCTTTCGTTGTTCGCTGTTGCGTAATTCATCCAGCCGAGGGTCAACTGCTTAAGGTTATTCAGGCAGACGATGCGTTTGCCCTGTTCGCGGGCCCTGTTCAGGGCGGGCAGCATTATGGCCATAAGAAGCGCGATGATTGCGATGACTACCAGCAGTTCAACAAGTGTAAACCCACCTTCCATCCTTCGTCCCTGAAGGGCTTCCGACTTCGCTTGCGCTACGCCGGACAAGTCGGAGGACAGGTCGCTAAAGCTTCCGACTTCGTTAAAACTACGCCGGACAGGTCGCAGGGCGAGTGCTTTCCGTCTATACATAAGCCAACCCCATATATTTTGGGTGTGAGGTTCTTTGACCCTTCCATAATACCATATTCACAGGCAGGGTTCAATAGGGGATTTGCCTGTTGGAGAAGATTTGACCTGCCGGCGAGGGTGGGTATAATACAGGTTAGCCACAGAGTTTAAAGGTGTTTTTAGCCACAGAGGTCTCAGAGGACACAGAGGGAATTTAAAAGATGAGTTGAGAAACAAAACTGTAAAAAACAATTCTCTGTGGTCTCTGTGTGCTCTGTGACTATAATAAGAAGATATTCTCTGCGGCAATAAATAGACAGGGCGGGCGATTATGAGCGATAAATTTGTGCGTGCGATTTTTCCGGGGTCTTTTGACCCGATTACAAACGGGCACTTAGACGTGATAAGCCGTGGTATGAGGATTTTTGACGAGTTGATAGTGGCGGTGGGCAGAAGTCCGCTTAAAGACCAGCTTTTCACCCCTGAGGAGCGGGTTGAAATGATAGAGGAGCTTATAAAGGACCTGCCGGGGGTGTCTGTGGAGGGTTTCAACGGGCTGACGGTGGAATACGCGAGGCAGAAAAAGGCCAACGTAATACTTCGTGGATTGCGCAGTTTAACGGACGTGAATTATGAATTTGAGCTTGCGATGACCAATCGGTCGGTTACGGGGATTGAGACGGTATTTGTGATGACGACGGAGCAGTATGGGTTTATAAGTTCGACTCTGGTTCGCCAGGTGGCGTCGCTTGGGGGCGATATATCGAAACTTGTGCCTGAAAACGTATATCGCCGATTGCGGGAACGATTCAAGAAACAATAGGCAAAGTGGCGAAAAACAGTTAAAGGCGGCTTTTGAGGCAAGGATGCCGCCTGCTAATCAGGGATTGGTTTTTTGGGAGCGCAAACGTGTTTATAGTTGGAATAGAGACACAATTCAAGGCGTGGCACAGCATTCCTTTGCCGGATGGAACTAAAGAGCCGGAACATGAGCATTTCTGGGCGGTGGAAGTCGAGGTATACGGTGAAGTGCCCGCGGATGGCGGGGTGATAATAAATTTCGCCCAGCTCAAAGGCCGGCTGACGAATGTTACCTCGGCGCTGAGCGATTCGGTCCTGAACGAGATGGATTATTTTCAGGGAAAGTGCCCGTCGGCGGAAAACGTCGCGATGTATATCTTTGACCGCATTGAGCCGACTCTCCCGGCGAATGTTCGGCTAAAAAGCATCAAGGTGAGCGAACAGGTGGGCTGCTGGGCGACTTACAGCAAAGGTTAGCAGGCAAGGCAAGGGGGAAAATTTGGAAGGCAGATAACGGAGGGCGGGGAAATTGACGATTATATCAGCGCCAGTGTGGTATAATAACTAAAGGCGTCTCAAAAAATATGTCATTGCGAGCGAAGCGAAGCAATCTTAATCGCTTGATATCAAAAGATTGCCGCGTCTGCCTAAGGTGTCCTCGCAATGACAGCAGAGTAAATCGAGGCGATTATGCAATGTGAGGTTTGCCAGAGTAAAGAGGCGACAATACACCTGACGGAGATAGCCGACGGTGTGCGGACGGAGATGCATCTTTGCGAGCAGTGTGCGCAGGAGCAGGGGGTCGGGACAAAGAGCTATATCCCCCTAAATGAGCTTTTGAGCAACCTGCTTTCGGTGGGGCCGAAGGGTGAGGAGCCGGCGGAACCTGTTGAGAGCGAGCCGGTCTGCCCGCACTGCGGCTACACGCTCGATAAGTTCCGGGAGAAGGCGGTCCTCGGCTGCCCGAACGATTACGAGGTCTTCGAGAAACAGCTTTCGCCCCTGATAAAAAAGGCGCACGACGGCGCGATGTGTCACTGCGGCAAAGTGCCGGCGAAGATGCCGATGGACTCGAAAAAACAATTAGAGATTGCCCAGTTGCGACAGCAGCTCGATGAGGCGGTGCGAAAAGAAGATTACGAGCTGGCCGCGAAGCTGCGGGACAAGCTCAGTGAATTTAAGTAACGCGTTTTGTTACAATGAAACTGACTGAAATAAGCGGGAATATCAACGAATGGTTCAGCGGGGAGGGGCCTCTGGCGGACGTGGTAATTTCCTCGCGTGTGCGCCTCGCGAGAAATCTCGCTGGTCACAGGTTTCTGGCCGCGTGCCCGGCGACGGAAAAAGCGGAGATATTAAGAAAACTCAAAGATATTTTGATGGCGCTGGACCTCGGCGACGAGGTTTTTTATATCGGCGTTGACAAAGTGCCTGCTCTGGAAAAACGATTCCTGGTCGAACGGCATCTTATCAGTCAAAATCACGCCTTTGGCAAAGGCCCGCGCGGTGCGGTGATTGCCCGGCGGGAGTTTTTCACCGCGATGATTAACGAGGAGGACCACCTTCGCCTTCAGGTGCTAAAGGCCGGCTGCCAGTTGCCCGCCTGCATCGAGCAGATTAACCGCATCGATGATTTGATTGAGCAGAAGGTCGAATACGCCTTCAGTCCCCAATACGGCTATCTTACCGCCTGCCCCACAAATCTTGGGACGGGAATAAGGGTATCGGTTATGCTGCATCTGCCCGCGCTGAAAATGACGGGGCAGATAGAAAAATTTCTCAACGCCACAAAATCGCTTGGGTTGGCGGTGCGGGGACTATTCGGCGAAGGCACCGAGGCGGCGGGTGATTTTTATCAGTTGTCGAACCAGATAACCTTAGGCGTCCGCGAGAATGATATTGTTACCCAGTTTGAGAAAACGATTATCCCGGAGATTGTCGAATATGAGCACGCTGCTCGCAGCCGGCTCTTGTCGCACGATGCCAGTTTGCTCGACGACAAAATCTCGCGTGCGCTTGCCCTGTTGAAAAATGCCAACCTGATAAGCTCTCAGGAGGCGTTGTTTCTGCTCAGTCACATTCGACTGGGGCTTAATATGCGCAAACATCAGGGTGCGTCCACGCCCGCAATCGACCGGCTTTGCTCGCTGGGAACTGATGTGGGCGATGCCGGCAATGCTGGAACGACAGACAAGATATCCATCGTAACGGTAAATCGGCTGTTTTTGCTCACACTGCCCGCACATTTGCAGCTCAATTACGGCAAAGAACTTGATTCCACCCACCGCGACGCCCTCCGTGCCAAAATCATCCGTTCCGCCTTAAATGGCTAAGCCAGCACCCCTTACTGCCGTTGGCGTCTGCCAAAATGGCAAAAACACATACGACCTTCATCTGTCTAATAATTGTAACTTCTTTATTTTAATATAGTTATGGCGTATTGGCCTTCGGTTGGGCCTTTGGCACGGGGTTTGCACTTTTAAGGTAGAGACAAAGATATTACAAATACGCGATAAATAGAAAGGGAGCTAAATATGGCTACGAACAAGATAATAGGAATTGACCTGGGGACGACAAACTCGGTGGTTGCCGTAATGGAAGGCAATACTCCGAAGGTTCTGATTAACTCATCGGGCTCACGGCTGACGCCTTCGGTTGTCGGTTTCACAGACAAGGGCGAACGCTTAGTCGGCCAGATTGCAAAACACCAGCAGGTAACCAATCCTGAGCATACGGTTTTCTCAATCAAGCGGTTTATGGGCAGACGCCACAACGAAGTCGGGTCCGAGGAAAAAATTGTGCCTTACAAAATCGTGGGCAATCCCGATGAATTAGTCAAGGTCAACGTCCGCGGCAAGGAATATACGCCGCCCGAGATATCCGCGATGATTTTACAGGATTTGAAAAAGACGGCGGAAGATTACCTCGGCGAGAGCGTTGAGCGCGCGGTGATTACCGTGCCTGCGTATTTCAACGACGCGCAGCGTCAGGCGACCAAAGACGCCGGCGCAATCGCGGGCCTGAAGGTCGAACGAATTATCAATGAGCCGACAGCAGCAGCTCTTGCTTATGGCGTTGAGAAGAAAAGGAACGAGAAAGTCGCCGTATTCGATTTCGGCGGCGGCACGTTTGATATTTCAATCCTCGATATCGGCGACAACGTCTTCGAGGTGCTGAGCACCAACGGCGATACGCATCTGGGCGGCGATGACCTCGACGCGGTTCTTATCAATCACCTTGCGGAGGAGTTCCGGAAGAAGGAAGGTATCGACCTTCGCAAAGACCCGATGGCGCATCAGCGGCTAAAAGAGGCGGCGGAAAAGGCAAAGTGCGAATTGAGCACCCAGATGGAATCGACGATAAATCTGCCGTTTATCACGGCGGACGCCTCCGGGCCGAAACATTTACAGATGACTCTTACCCGCAGCACGATGGAGAATCTCTGTGAGCCGGTGTTCGACCGGCTGAAAAACCCCTGCCTCAAGGCGATACAGGACGCCAAGCTGGCGACAAAGGATATCGCGGAAGTTCTGCTCGTCGGCGGCTCAACGAGAATCCCGATAGTCCAGCAGATTGCACGTGAGCTTTTCCAGAAAGAACCCAACAGGAGCTTGAATCCCGATGAGGTTGTCGCTATGGGCGCGGCTGTCCAGGGCGCGGTTTTGGCCGGCGACACGGGCGTCAAAGATATCCTGCTGCTCGATGTAACGCCTCTTTCATTGGGCGTTGAGACGCTTGGCGGCGTTATGACAAAACTTATCGACCGCAACACCACGATACCAACCAGCAAGACCGAAATTTTCTCGACCGCCGCGGACAACCAGACAACCGTTGATATTCACATCCTGCAGGGCGAGCGCGAGTTCGCCAGTGATAACCGTTCACTTGGCAGATTCCAGCTTGCAGGTTTGCCCTCGGCGCCGAGGGGCATCCCGCAGATTGAGGTTGCTTTCAACATCGACGCAAACGGAATTTTGAACGTCTCGGCCAAGGACCTGGCGACAAGCAAGCAGCAGTCGATTGAGATTAAATCCAGCTCAGGCATAAGCGACCAGGACATTGACCGGATGAAGAAGGACGCCGAATCGCACGCCGAGGAAGACAAAAAGAAACGAGAGGTCGTGGATTTGAAGAACCAGTCAGACCAGTTGATTTACATTACGGAAAAGACCCTCAAGGAGCACGGCAGCAAGGTTTCAGGCGACACTCGAGGCAAAATCGAGAGCGCGGTCAATAATCTAAAGGAAGTCGTCAAGGGCAATGACGCCGACGCGATAAGAAAGGCGATTGAAAACCTCAGCAGCGCAAGTCAGGAACTCGGTAAGATGCTGTATGAGGAAGCCGCGAAGAAGACCGCGGGCGGCAAAGGCCCAGCCGGCCCGTCTCAACAGGATGCACCGCCTCCTCCGCCTGCCGAAGGCGAAGTCCGCAGAAAAGACAGTGGCGACGACGTAATCGACGCGGAGTTCGAAGCGAAAGATAAAAAATAAGAGCGTAAGCGGCACATAGGGCATAAAGACCAGGAGCGCAAGTGTTTAACTTGCGCTCTTTTTATTTTCCGATGCAGAAGCGGGAGAAGATGCGGTCTAATACCTGCTCATCTATGTTATGCTGCTCGATGTTGCTCAACTGGTTATAGGCGGTTCTGAGCATCATCGCGGCCAGTTCCTCGCTGCCTGCCTTTGTTTCTTTTTCGGCCTGAACGATATCGTGAATCGCGTTATTGAGCGCCTGCCTGTGTCTGGCGGTTAACGCGATGCCGTATTTATCCGCCGAGGCGTATTTGCCGTGGCCGGAGGTGGCGGCGATTATTCGTTCTGCGATTTCGGCCTTGAGTTTATCGACGCCTGTATTGCTATGTGCGGAGACGGGTAGAAAATCGCAGCCGAAAAATGATTTTAGTTTTGAGAGCCGTTCAGCAATAACCTTTTCCGCAAGCAAATCGGTCTTTGTCGCGATTGCCATCAAGTGCGCGGGGTTTATCAATCGGCGCATCGCAATATCTTCAGCCCAGTCAGGTTTTGTAATATCGACGCAGAAGACAACTACCATTGCGTTTCGTATCGCTTCAATTGCGGCTTGCTGTGCGAGTTCGTCGAGTATGTTTTCGGATTTTATTATTAACCCAGCGCAATCAAATAAAACGCAACGAAAGCCGGGAAGCTCGAATTCACCTGTGAGGACGTCTCTTGTGGTTTTGCGCTGATGCGAGACAATGCTGCGATGCCTGCCTAATAGTTTATTCAGAAGGGTGCTTTTGCCCGCGTTGGGCGTTCCTGCGATTCCGACGGCGGGCAAATCGAGGGTTGATTCGCTGCGTATTGAATCGGCGAGAAGGTCGTTGAGTCGGCTTCTTGTTTCGTTCAATTTGGCGATTATGTCGGCTTTATTGGCGGGGGCGATATCTTCGGCGATGAAATCAAGGTCCGCTTCAAGCCGGCTGAGCAGGTCGAGAATTGATTCACGAATTGTTTTTGATAATCGCCCCAGCCGGCCCGCTAACAGATTTTCCGCGGCGGCAAGCTGAAATGTGTTCGAGGCGGTAATCACCTCGTTTACGGCCTCCGCCTGCGCGAGGTCGATTTTGTTATTTAGATATGCCCTTGCTGTGAATTCACCCGCACAAGCGGTTCGTGCGCCGAGCGATAATAACTTTTCCATCAACGCCTCGGTGATTGCCTGATTTGCCCAGAGGTGTATTTCGGCCAGGTCATCGCCCGTATAGGAATGCGGCTGACGAAAAAGGTAAACGAGGCAGTCGAGATTCATAATTTTGCCGGAAGTGATACCGGGATTGCCGGAGACAGGGGGAGTCACAATCCGGTTGAGGATGTCAATCGTTTCAGGACCGGATATTCGTAAGATTACACGGTGGTTGTTACTCGGTGAGCTAACAGCAAAAATTGTATCTTGCAACGCATACATCGCAATACAAACGAAAAAGGGGCCTGACCCCTTTTTTTCTTTTTTAGGTTTTGAAGAACGGTTTTGGCTTCTGCTTTTTGACTTTGCCGCCGGTTTTACTCGTTACGGGGACAAGGTTTTCCGCATGCAGTTGTTCCTGTTTGGCAATGTGCTTTTTTATGAGGTATTGTTCGATGACGCCGCCGAAGACGCTGGCCATAATGTAAAGGTTCAGGCCCGATGGCGAGGTGTATAGCATCATGGGGAACATCACGGGCATCATAAACATCATAATTTTCTGCTGTTGCGCGGCTTGGGGGTCGGCGGCGGCCTGGGCGGGCATAAGTTTTTGCTGGAGATAAAACGCCACGCCCATAAGAATCGGCAGCAGGTTGAATGAGTCGAGCGTGCCGAACAGGGGCAGCACTACCGCCTTGAATCTGAACAGCGCGTCGGGCGCCGAAAGGTCCGTAATCCAGAAGGGCAGGAATTGTGCGCCGCGAAGGTCGATACTGGCGTAAACTGCGCCGTACAGGGCAATCCATATCGGCATCTGCACGAGCGTAGGCAGCATACCCATAACCGCGGCAGAGTGAGATACGCCGTATTTTTTCTGTACCTCGCCGATTCGGCGATTCATCTCCATCATGTTCTTGCCGTATTGTTTCCTTATTTCCTGTACTTCCGGCAAAGCGTTAAACTTCGCGTATTTGCTCATCGACACCTGGCTTAATCGGGTGAGCGGGTGGAGAATCAGCCGGACGAGCAGGACAAGGATGATGATTACGATGCCGTAATTGGGGATAAACGAGTAGAGCCATTTCATCGTCCAGAGGATTCCAAAGGCCAGGGGATGTATGATTGCCAGCGGGCAGCAGCAGGCCATAAAATCCATTGTCTGGACGAAGCTGAGATTTTTATACATCGGTACTTTGTCAAACAGCGATTTATCCTTGGGGCCGAGGAAAAGCTTGAAGTTGAAGGTCTTGATGCCTGCGGGGGCAAGTGTGACGGCTGTGGTTTTTAGATTGATGCCGACCGTCTCCTCGCCGTCGGGATTCGCGCACCACCCGGACTTGTCGGTTATCCAGTTGCAGAAATTCGTATTCGCGTCGGGCGTGGGAATGACAATGGCCGCAAAGTATTTGCAGGTGATTGCCGCCCAGAGAAAGCCCGCGTTGTGCTGTATGAGTTGTCTGTTTTCCGGCGTCGCGGCCTTTTTGAGTTTACTGATGTCGAGAATGGTGCTGATGACCTCTCCTCTGGTATCCCTGAACGCGGCGATTGTCTTTCTTGGGTCGGTTCTCGGGTCGTCTTTTTTGATGCCCGCCGGGCCGGTCAACTCAAACTGGAATTTATGCTCGGCAGGCGAAACATTCTCTATAGTTAAGTTGCAGTCGATGTGATAAATTCCGGGGGAGACGAGATATGTTCTGGTCAGCTTGATTGCGGGCTGCCCTGTGGTCTTGTCTTTTATTATTGCCTCAAAGCGGGCGATTTGTGCGTTGTTGTCGGTTTCAACGTCGGATGTTATCCAGTCGAGTTTGTCTAAACGAAATTGGAGTTGATTGTCCAGCGTAAGCGTCCTGTTGGCCATTGAGAAAGCCGGTGTGCCGTCAAGATTAACTGTAGGTGATAGTATCGCAAGCGGCTGAGGATTTTTGTGGCCGCGGTCGTCGAATTCGCTGAGCGTGGCTTTGTCGATACCTGCGCCTCGCGAGGTGAGGTCAAGCAGGAATTTGAAGCCGGTGTTCGGGTCGAGCGAGCCGAGCGTAATGGTTTTTGGATTTCCGCCGACTGCGCTAAAGCCGGGCTGAGGAGCCGGCTGTAAAGTGGGCGTTTCGTCGGCTGCAAGGATTACGCAGGGCGAACAAAAAACAATTAAAACTATCGCCAGAACGGTTTTGAATTTCATATTGTGTTCTCTTATCTTCCTTCCTCGAGCCGGTCGGCGTTGAAGGTGTCGAGCTGGCCCAACGCCCTGATTTTTTCGGCAGTGGTTTTATAATCGTATTCGAGGCGTACGAAGTGCACCTCATTTTCTTCGACGTAAACATAACTTGTGCGGTTGTCGCGGTCCCTCGGCTGGCCGACCGAGCCGATATTGATGATTGCCTTTTCATCTTCGACAATCGGATAGACGTTGCCTAATTCGCTCGGCAGATAGAAATCCGGCTCGTCGAGGAATACGCCGGGCAGGTGCGTGTGGCCTACGAAGCAGACATGCTTGACCCGCTCGAAAAGCAGGCGGACTTTTACGGGGTTGGTATAAACGTCATCGGGGAAAATATACTCGTTGATTGGCCTGCGCGGTGAGGCGTGGATAAAATCGATTGAGGCGGCCACGTCGCCGAGTTTTGCCTTGACGGTCCTGCGCATCGGCAGTTTGCCTAAAAATTCCCAGCGTTTATCTCTTGCCTGCTTGTCCGGTTCGCCTTCGAGGTTGAAACGGGTCCAGAAGCTGGCCTGTTCCGCGCCGTAGTTGAAGTTGGTCGGCTCGTAGAGGGTGGCGTAATCGTGGTTGCCCAGGACGCACCATTTGGTCTTGTTTATAACCAGGTCAAGACACTCGCGCGGATTGGCGCCGTAGCCGATGACGTCGCCGAGGCAGTAAATGGTTTTTATGCCCCGGCTTTCGATGTCCGCAAGGACGGTCGTCAACGCCTCGATATTCGAATGTATGTCACTTATTATCGCAAACATAGTTAACTCACGCTCGATTACCCTTTATGCCCAGGATTGCATAACGCAAAAGACAACTTCATAACAGAAAAAGCGTCAAAAGGCCAGATTATTTGTTGCTTTTTCGTGGTTCAAAGAAAACCCTCGTGATAAATACGGCGGCTTTTGTTGAGATGCTATATGGTTGCTTTGATGAGAATCGTCGCTATAATACGCGGGTAGCGGCAGCAAAACGACCAATACTTCGAAGGGAAATATCTTGACGGATACGAATTTACTCGAAGCCGGCGGATTAGTGAAAAAGTATTCCGGAAGGGCCGTGGTCAACGGCGTATCCATCACAATCGCGCATCGCAGCATCGTGGGCCTGCTTGGCCGAAACGGCGCGGGCAAAACCACCACTTTCAGAATGATTATGGGGATGATAATCCCCACCGCGGGCCAGGTCGTCTTTGAAGGCAATGACATTACAGAGCTGCCGATGTACAAAAGGGCGCGTCTTGGTATCGGGTATCTTTCACAGGAACCCAGTATATTCCAGCGGCTAAGCGTCCGCGATAATCTTTACGCCATTCTCGAAACAATGGCCGTTACAAAACAACACAGGGACAGCCGGGCCGACGAGCTGATTGAGCGTTTTGGTCTGACCGAAGTGGCCGGTAGCGAGGGGCGATTCCTGTCGGGCGGCGAACGCAGAAAACTCGAAATCGCTCGTGCTATGGTAACGGAGCCATCCCTGATTCTTCTTGATGAACCCTTTAGCGGTGTTGACCCCATTACCGTCCAGGAACTGCAAAAGGACATTCGCGAGCTTGTTGTTTCCGGCGTCAGCATCCTGATTACAGACCACAACGTCGAAAGAACGCTCGAGGTGGTCGATAAGGCCTATATCATCGACCACGGCAAGGTCCTGGCGGAAGGCACCCCGGCTCAGGTTATCCAGAATGAAACCGTCCGAAAGGCCTATTTAGGCAATAGTTTCAACGGCGATGAGTTTGATTAAAGAGTCAAGATGACGATTGATGTTGAAAAATATCGTATAACGCATTACCCGGCACAGGTGCTGGGCAAGGCCTCGCAGCCGGTCGATAAAATCGACGACAATATCCGTCGGCTTGTCGTTAAGATGACGGACCTTATGGTTGAGCTTAAAGGCGTTGGTTTTGCTGCTCCCCAGGCGGGCGTCCCCTTGCGCCTGTTTATAATTTCTCTCGATGGCAGCAGGAACAATGTCCGAGTTTATGTAAATCCGACAGTTAAGGGCGAAGGCCCGTTTGTGGAAAATGAAGAAGGGTGCCTGTCTGTCCCAGGTATATTCACAAAAATAAAACGGTACAGTCAGGCGACCGTTACCGCCACCGACCTTGATGGTAAAACCTTCACCGAAAAGGGCGAAGGACTTTATGCCCGCGCTTTGCAGCACGAGTTTGACCACATTGAGGGGGTTACAATCGTCAACCGTATGCCGATGACCGCACGGATTGTGCATCGAAAGCTGTTGAAAATGCTCGAAGAAGAGCATAACGGCGCTGGCTCCTGACATCCCTATATTCTGAAAGAAAAATGAACATCGTTTATCTCGGAAGCGGCCAATTCGGTTTACCTTGTCTCGACGCGATTATTCAATCGAACCATAAAATATTTCTTGTCATTACCCAGCCGGCGCAGCCCGCGGGCAGGGGGCGTAAAGAGAAGCCCACGCCCGTCGCCGAATGGGGAGCCCAAAATAACATACCCGTCATTGAAGCCCCTGATGTGAATTCACCCGAGATTATCGATAAAATAAAATCCTGCAAACCGGACCTTTTCGTTGTCATTGCCTTCGGCCAGAAAATCAGCAAAGAAGTAACTGATATCGCCCCCAAAGGGACAATAAACGTTCACGCGTCGCTGCTGCCGAAATATCGCGGGGCGGCGCCGATAAACTGGGCGATAATCAATGGCGACACCGAAACGGGCATCAGTATTATCACGGTTGCCCGGAGAATGGACGCCGGCGATATACTCGCGCAATACAGGACCGAGATTGACGGCGAGGAATCAGCGGGCCAACTCCACGACCGGCTGGCGAAATTAGCGTCGCCATTGCTCGTTACGACTATTGACCAGATTGCCGCGGGCAAAGCCAAATACGCGAAACAGGACGACTCGAAGGCCACCCGCGCGCCAAAGCTGCAAAAGACCGATGGTTTTCTTGATTTTGCTGAACCGGCGGAAGTGTTGCACAGAAAGATGCTTGGTTTGTGGCCCTGGCCGGGTGTGTCTGCCATTTACAAATCGCAAAAATCGAGCCGGGCGGAGCGAGTCATCTTCGCCAAAGCGGATATCCTGCGAATGGATAATCCCTCGAACCTTCCGCCAGGCACAATTGACGAAAACCTCAACGTTATCTGCGGCCGGGACCGCTTGCAGATTATGCAGTTGAAACCGGAAAATTCCCGGCTGATGAGTTTCGCGGATTTTGTCAACGGTCGACATGTTTGCTCCGGCGACCAGTTTGTTAAAATCGAAGAGTAAGTGGTGAGCTAAGTCGAACCAAGTATGTCTGTGCCCAGGCCTACAACCGCTCGCAGTATTGCCGCTGAAGTGCTCAGCGAAGTGGAATTGCGCGGTCGCTTTGCCGACGAGGTATTGAGCCGATACCTCCAGCTTACCGAAAAGCAAAGAGCCACCGACCTGGTCTTCGGAGTGATAAGAAATCGTAACGTCATCGACTTGATTATTCAGCGATTTATGTCGTGTCCGGTAGAGCAGGTGCCTGAAAAAATTCTTAACATCCTTCGCGTGGGAGTTTACGAGCTTGCCTATTGTCCGCAGGCCGTGGAATACGCGATAGTCGATGAGGCGGTTGAATACACAAAGCACATCGCGAACGCAAAACAGGCCGGATTTGTAAACGCGGTTCTTCGCCAGACGCTGCGAAACATATCCGGTCGCCAGAAAATTCTTGACCAGGCCCCTCCGCGTAACACTTTGCCGCAAACGCCAGACACAGGTTGCCAATTCAGTATCGAATTATTCCCTGACAAAGATGCTTCGCCGGCGGAATACCTCAGTATTGTTTTTTCGCTTCCGCAATGGCTGGTTGAAAACTGGGTTTATGAATACGATAAGGAGCAAACCAGAAAGATTTGCTTTGCGAGCAATCGCAGACCGAGCGTTTATTTAAGGCCTAATCCGCTCAAAACCACGGCGGGAGAACTCTCAGAGAAACTCAAAGCCGCCGAAATTGACTGTGAGATTGAGCCAGAATCGCAAATGATAAAACTGACAAGCCCCAAAGCGATAACCTCGCTGCCGGGTTTCGATGATGGCTTATTCGTCGTTCAGGATTTGGCCTCGTCGCAGGTGGTGCGGGCTTTGAAACCGCGCCCGGATTGGAAGATTCTTGACCTTTGCGCCGCGCCGGGCACAAAGACAACACAGTTGGCGGAAGCGACGGGCGGCAAAGCGAAGATAACGGCGACGGATATAGATACC
>Ga0315273_10005499_pt1 | contig 15665 bp, 9 predicted proteins | sample YL17G02_0_MG_FD_205753 | JGI IMG/M metagenome (GOLD analysis project Ga0315273, IMG submission 205753) | Sediment microbial communities from Yellowstone Lake, YNP, Wyoming, USA - YL17G02_0 | ecosystem: Environmental > Aquatic > Freshwater > Lake > Sediment | place: USA: Wyoming | collected...
TGCGGAGCAAGTGCGGGCCGCCATCGACAAGGCCGGCGGACGGGCCGTGGCGCTTCAGGCCGACGTGCGACGCTCCGACGAGATTCGATCGCTGGTGCAACAGGCGTCGGCGGCGCTCGGGCCCATCGACATCCTCGTCAACAACGCCGGGTCGCTCGTCGCACGCATGCGCCTGCTCGAAACCGTTGAAGAGACGTGGGACGAGATCCAGGATCTCAACCTGAAGAGCGCGGTGCTCTGCGCGCAGGCCGTGGTGCCGTCCATGATCGAGCGAGGATGCGGCGCCATCGTCAACGTGGCATCGGTCGCGGCCAGAAGCGGCGGCGGGCCTGGGGCGGGCGCGTACTCGGCGGCCAAGGCCGGGGTCATCACGCTGACCAAGTCGCTTGCCAAGGAACTGGCGCCGCTCGGCATCCGCGTGAACGCCGTGTCGCCGGGCGTCATCGACACGCCGTTCCACCAGGTGTTCTCGACGCCCGAGATCATCCGGGGGCTGGTGGCGACCATTCCCCTGGGCCGTATCGGCCAGCCCATCGAGTGCGCGCGGGTGATTGCCTTCCTGGCCTCGGACGCCGCCAGTTTCGTCGTCGGCGAGACGGTGGAGGTGAACGGCGGGCAGGTGATGCTGTAGCGGGGCGCGACGGCTACTGGCGGTTCAGGTAGCCCAGCGCGCGCAGCCGCTCGAGCACCCGGCTGTCGATCGGCGCCTCCCGGTGGGCGACTTTCTGGCCGTCACGCACTTCGGTCGAGATCATCCCGGCCAGCACTTGTCGCAACTGGACCACCTGCCGCTGCTCGTCGAACGCCACATCCCTGATCTCGCCCGGGTCGACCGACACGTGGTACAGCTGGCCGGTGCGGGGCATCGACGACACCAGCTTCCAGTCGAGGCTCCTGACCGTCCAGGCCTTCCCCGGCAGTTCCGCAAAGGCATAGCGTTCGGCCTGGCGTTCCGAGAGGAGCACCGGAATCAAGTCGTTGCCATGGCTGGCCGGTGCCGCGCGCCCGGTGCCCAGGTGGATCAGCGTGGGGTAGAGGTCCATCACCTGGGCGGCCATGCGGAGCCGCGCGGGCCGGATGCCGGGGATCTTCATGAGCAGCGGGACCCGTACCTGGGCATCGAACAGACTGGTGTTGTGCCCCATGTGCGCGTGCTCGTAGAACTCCTCGCCGTGATCGGCGCTCACGACGACGGCCGTGCTGTCCCACGCATTCGCGCGACGCAACGCCGCGAAGAAGGCCCCGAGGCTGGCGTCCACGTCACGAATGCACGCGTCGTAGCGCGCCCGGTACAACCGCACGTCGCGCGACCCCTCGATCCTGACCGCCGGGGCAATCTCCTCCTCGCTGATGATCTGCGGTGGCGAGTCGGGCCGGAACATCGCGCGGTACGGCTCGCCGGGCCTGTACGGATTGTGAATGTCCATCAGGTGCACCCAGACGAACACCGGGCCGCTGCGCGGCGCCGTGAAGATCTTCAGCGCTTCCCGCAAGACCTCGGGCGCCCGGGTGTACACCTCGCCGTTGTTGAAGAAGCGGTAGTGGCTGAACCCCTGGTCGTACCCGAAGTCGGCGATCAGATACGGGTTCGTGATGAGGCCCACGGTCCGATACCCGGACGCCTTGAGCGCTTCGGCCAGCGTGGTGAGCTCGGCCGGAAGCGCATCGGTCAACTCGAAGGGGCCTTTGACGTGGCCGCCCCGCTTCATGATGCTCCCGGCCGGTTTGCTGGACGTGTACGTCTTGTGCGTGCCGGGCAGCAGGCCGGTCATCAGCGAGGCCACCGAGGCCTTGGTGAACGGCGCCTGGGCGATCGCGTCGGTGATGAGCACGGCGCCGCGCGCGAACTCATCGAGATTCGGAGACGTCTGCCGGCGATAGCCGTAGCTCCCAAGGGCGTCCGCGCGAAGCGAATCGATGGTGATGAGGAGGATGTCCGGCCGGGAGGACAGCGGCTCGGGCGTGCGCCCCGTCGAGGCCAGCGACAACGCCGCGACGAACGCCAGAACAACCAGGAGAGGAACCCTCGAGATACGGGACATTCGGCTTTCAGCTTTCACGATTCAGGGGCCCACATCGCCGGCAGGTCATCGGCGCCTCCCGGAAGCCCGATGGCGGCTTCGAGATGCCCGGACCCGGAACGCTTCCACATATCAGACCGCCATCGACGGAGAAAGTTACCTCTGCGGACGGCGGGGCGTCGGTGGAAGAGCCGGTGTTTCTGGTCGGCGCCGGGACGCTCGATTCCCGCAACGCGCCCGGCCGGCGTCACGGAGCCATCGTAGCCCCGGCGCACCGGGCGCGCTCTCCCCACTGGCGTTTCGCGTCCTCTCGGGCCACACTGGAGCACGCTCCCAATCGTCGAGGACATCCATGCGACACCCGGCGGTCGGCCTCGTCCTCTTCTGCGGCACGTTGGGCATCGTCGCTGGCGCGGGACGGGAGGCCGGGCCCCGCGAGGCGATCGATTCGTGCAACGTGGTCTGGCAGTCGCCCAGCCGCGACGCCTCCGGCTCGATGCCGATCGGCAACGGCGAGGTCGGGCTGAACGTGTGGGTCGAGGAGGATGGCGACCTGCTCTTCTACGTCGCCCGGACCGATGCCTGGAGCGAGATCTCCCGGCTGCTGAAGCTGGGCCGCGTTCGCGTCCGGTTGTCGCCGAACCCGTTCGTCAGGGGCGCGCCCTTCATCCAGACGCTGCAGCTCCGCCGGGGCCGGATCGAGATTGCCGCGGGACCGCCCGGGGACCGCGTCCGCCTCGGCGTCTTCGTGGACGCCCGCGCGCCGGTCGTGCACGTGGTCGGGGACAGCGATCGGCCGCGCACGGTGCAGGTCTCGCTGGACACGTGGCGCACGGGAAAGCGCGTGCTCACCGGCGACGACCTGCAGTCGACTTGGACGATGCAGAACGCGCCGCCGGGAGTGGACGTGTGGGAGTCCGGCGACACGGTCGACGCCGATCCCGCCGGCGCGGTGACCTGGTACCACCGCAACCAGTACTCCATCGTGCCGTTGTCGCTCGAGCACCAGGGGCTCGCGTCGTTCGCCAGCCTGGTGAAGGATCCACTCCTCAATCGCACCTTCGGCGGACGCATCCTCGCGTGCGGGTTCGTTGGCGACGGGAATGGCATCAGGTCCAGCGCGCCGACCCGCAGCGTCCACGTGCGCGTCGTGGCGCACTCCGCTCAGACCGACAGCCTCGCCGCGTGGAAGGCCCAGGTGGACGCCATCGCGGCGAAGACCGCCGACCCGGCGGCGGCCGGGAAGGCCACCGAGCGATGGTGGGACGAGTTCTGGAACCGGAGCTGGATCGTCGTCGACGGCAACCAGGGGGCGTCGGTCACCCAGGCGTACGTCCTGCAGCGGTGGATGACGGCGGCGGCCGGCCGGGGCGCGTATCCGATCAAGTTCAACGGGTCGTTGTTCACGGTGGACCCGGTGTTCAGCGGCGGGCCGAAGCTGGATCCGGACTGGCGGCGATGGGGCGACTGCTATTGGTGGCAGAACACCCGGCTGCCCTACTTCGCGATGATCGCGCGGGGAGATTTCGACGAGCTGGAGCCGCTGTTCCGCATGTACGCCGCCGCGGCACCGCTGGCCCGTGCCCGTGTGCGGACGTCCTTCGGCGCCGACGGCGTCTCGTTCCCGGAGACGATGACGATCTTCGGAACCTGGAGCAATCGGGACTACGGGTGGATCCGCACGGGGCACCGCTCGAACGAGGTGCTGAACGAGTACATCCGGCACATCTGGCAGCAGGGGCTCGAGCTGACGACGCTCATGCTCGACACCTACGAGCACACGCTGGACCGGGCGTTCCTCGAACGGCACCTGCTGCCGATGGCGCACGACGTCCTGCGGTACTTCGACACGCGCTTCGGGCGCGACCCCTCGGGGACGCTCGTCATCCAGCCCACTCAGGCGGTCGAGACGTACTGGTACGACGTGGTGAACGACACGCCGAGCGTCGCCGGGCTGCACGCCGTGCTGGAGCGGCTGCTCGCGCTTCCCGACAAACTGGTGCCGGCCAACGAGCGGCGCTTCTGGCAACGCCTGCAACAGGCGACCCCACCGCTGCCGACCGCCACCGAGGCGGGCGTAACGCGCATTCTCCCGGCCGAGCGATTCAACCCGAAGCGATCCAACGTCGAGAACGTGGAGCTCTATGCGATCTGGCCGTTCGGCCTCCTGGGCATCGGCCGACCCAACCTCGATCTGGCGATCGACACCTTCCGCCGCCGGCCCGAGAAGGCCTCGATCGGCTGGCAGTACGACGGTCAGAGCGCCGCCGCCGTGGGACTGGCCGACGAGGCGCGCGCGCTGCTCGTGGCCAAGGTCGGCAACTCGAATCCGCGCCACCGGTTCCCGGCGATGTGGGGCCCCAACTACGACTGGCTGCCCGACCAGGACCACGGCAGCAACATCATGCTGACGCTCCAGGCCATGTTGCTGTGCCCCGTCGGCCGGACGATCTACCTGCTGCCCGCGTGGCCGGCGGACTGGAGCGCGCGCTTCAAGCTGCACGCGCCAGCCCGCACCGTGGTCGAGGGAGAGGTGCGGCGCGGCGCGCTGGTCGATCTCCGGGTCACGCCGGCCTCACGGCGCCGGGACGTCGTGGTGTGGTCGAGGTAGCTGTGCGCGAGCCCTGAAGTCACGCGGCCTGCCGGGGGACCACGCGGTTTTCTCGCCGCGCCGATCCTCCCCGGCGGTATCCTGCAGGTTGGGGTGATGAGTGCCATCTGACCGGACGAGCCGGCCGGGTTCTGCCGTGACGGTCACGTGGATGCGGCGGAGGCTGCGCGCGGTGGAACGCCGCGTGCGCGAAGCACGGATGTTCGCCCGGGCGGTCCAGTCCGCCGGGCACCCGATCGCCGCGCACATCGTCCCGACCCGTCGGTGCAACCTCGCCTGTGCCTACTGCAACGAGTTCGACCACGTCTCGACGCCGGTGCCGACCGACGAGATGGTACGCCGGATCGACCACCTGGCGCGGCTCGGAACGACGATTGTCACGCTGAGCGGAGGCGAGCCGCTCCTGCACCCGGACGCCGATGCCATCGTGCGCCGCATCCGCAGCCACGGGATGATCGCCACGGTCATCACCAACGGCTTCCCGCTCACGCGGACGCGCATCCGGCGGCTGAACGAGGCCCGCCTCGACTCGCTCCAGGTCAGCATCGACAACGTGACGCCTGACGAGGTGTCGAAGAAGAGCCTCGAGATCCTGGACGAGAAACTGCGCTGGCTGGCGCAGGACGCCGAGTTCGACGTCAGCATCAACGCCGTCATCGGCAGCGGCGTCCGCAACCCGGACGATGCCCTTGCGATTGCGCGCCGGGCGCGGGCGCTGGGGTTCCGTGCCACGCTGGGAATCATCCACGACGGGGACGGACGGCTCAGTCCGCTGAGCGACCGGGAGCGGGCCATCCTGGACGAGATGACGCACCTCGACCGGCCCGTGTTCTCCTTCGATCGCTACAACCGCTTCCAGGATCACCTCGCGAGGGGTCTGCCCAACGACTGGCACTGCCGGGCCGGCAGCCGGTACCTCTACGTGTGCGAGGAGGGCCTGGTGCACTACTGTTCGCAGCAGCGCGGACGCCCGGCCCTTCCGCTCGATCGCTACACGCGCGACGACCTCGATCGGGAGGGCGCCACCGTGAAGGCGTGCGCCCCGCTCTGCACGGTTGGCTGCGTGCACAGGGTCGCGATGCTCGACGACCTCAGGGAGCGACCGCTCGAGACGCTGAACGCGTGGTTCGCCGGCGGCGGGTCACCGGCGCGGTTGCCGCTGCCGGTCCGCGTGCTCGTCCGCCTGCTGGTGACCGGCCGCGGGCGCCGGCTGGTCCACGGCGTCGCGCGCCGGCTGCTCGGCGTGCGCCCCGACTGATCGCGCGGCGCGAGAGGTTTCCGCACGCTCCCGATTCCTCTGCCGGCTGCGCCGGCAGGGACCGTAGAATCCTTATCTTCCAGAGCCACCGTCAGTCCGGCGGTGAGCCCCGCAGGGGCCTAAGACAGATTCCAGGGCGGTCGCGTGAAACTTGCTTCAATCGTCACGAGTCGGGCCCTGGAAGACGTCTAGGGCCAGATCACGTTCAGGGACACCCCGACGGATGTCGGGTTGTGCTCGCGGGCGTTGAACCCGTGGTGTACGAGGGCTTCGATCGTCCAGTGCGGCGCGAATTCGTAGCCGAAGCCGCCGCGGATGCCGAGTCCGATACTGTTCGAGCCTCCCACCCCACTGTCGGAGAAGCGCATGCGGATGACGTTGTGGTACCCGACGCCCGCGATCGCGCAGCCGCTGCGCCCCCGCTTCTTGGACACGTAGACCTGGACGGCCGCCCCCCCGATCCCGTCCATCTTCCAGTCGCCGTCGGTGCCCTTGAAGAACGTGCCCGACGATTGCCACAGGATCATGCTCTGCTCGGTGGGCGCATAGCCGATCTTGAAGTTCGTGAACAGCCCCGAGTGATTGACGCCCCAATCGGTTCGCCCGAACCCGGCGCCGACGCCGATCACGAACCCTTTCCGCTCACCGGCCGGGGCGGCTTCCGAGAGCACCGCCGGGGCGAGGACGAACACCACGATGAGCCACGCCATTGCTAGCCGGAGCCTCGATGGTCACATAGTGCACTCCTTCGGCTGGACTGGAACGTTGTGACGACGACGGGTTGTGTGGCACACCCGGCTCGGTGATGGCGTCGACGGGGAAACGCGGAGACGGGACGGGGGAGGGGCTCGCGCCTGTCGAAACACCCGTGAGCCGGCACGGCCCTCCTGGGATCGCCTGTCCCGGCGCGGACCTGGACAGGGTCGTGCAGACTCCGGCGCACACGCACGGCTAACGTGCCCGGTCAGTGAAGAAGGCGAGCAGCGCGATGCCGAACTCGCCGGGCGGCTGCCACTTGCGGTTGCGGGCGCGCGCCTCGCGAAACGCGAGGACCGCCTGTTCCTCCCACTTCGCTTTCTCCGCGGCGCGCTGCTTGTCCTGCGATCGCCTGAAGTAGGCGATGCCCAGGTAGCCGAGGACCTCGGCCTGCTCGTTCCTGTCCAGCAGTTCGTCCGGCAACTCCCGCAACCGCCCGAGCATCGTGCACGCCGCGTCGGTCTCTTCGTCGGTGACCAGCTGCTTCGCCTTTGCCAGCTCGGCCCGCGCCGCCGACTTCCCCGAGTTCTTCTCTTCCGCGCGGTGCTCCAGGATGGCCTGGCGAAGCGCCGCCACCCCGTGCGCCTCGGCGCGCACCGGATCCTGCACCTTCAGCCGGTCCAGGGCCTGGAGCGCCTCGGCCCACTTCTTCTGTTCGTCCAGCGCCCGCACGTGCGCGATGGCCGCCGCGACGTCCTTGTTCGCCGCGCCCTCCTGCTCCTGCTTGAGCGTCTGGCGGAGCGTCCCGAGCCCCGCCGCCTCGAAGCGCGCCTGATCCTTCACCTGGAGCCGATCGAGCGCGTCGTACGCTTCGGCGTACTTCTTCTCGGCCGCCAGCTTCCGCGCCTGCACCGCCAGGTCGCCGAACTCCCGGAGCGCCCTGAGGGCCTCGGCGGCAGGCTTGTGCTCAGGGTCCTTCGCGACCGCCTCGGCGAAGCTCTTCTCGGCGTCCGCGTACCGGCGCTGGCCGACGGCCGCCGTGCCGTCCCGGAGCGCGATGCGCGACTCGGCGCGCGAGCGCAGCACCAGCATGTCCTGGCTCGTGGGGTCGATGTTCAGCACGGCGGTCGCGATCTTCACCGCCTCGTCGAAGTTTCCGGCAGCGTACACGCGCTGGGCGCTCTCCACCTGGAGCTGCAGATCGAGGCGCGCCTGTGCCGCGCGCTGCCGCTCATCGAGGCGCGCCTGTACCGCGCGCTGCCGCTCGGCGACCTTGTCGCGCGCCGCCTGCTGCGGGTACGCGCTGGCGGCCTTCGCGTACGCCGCCTTCGCCTCCTGGAGCCGGCCGGCTGTGTCCACCTGGCCGGCCGCGGCGAGCAGGCCCTGGTACTCGCGCTCGCGCTGCGCGAGCGTCTTCATCGCCTCGGCGAAGTCCGCGCGCGGCAGGTCGACGACCGCGTCCGCCGCCTCGTTGTCCTGGGCCAGGCGCTTCTCGATCAGTTGCAGCGCCGCCTTCGCCTCGTCCAGCGTGCCGGGACTGCCGAGCAGCGCCCGCGCGCTCACGACCATGGCACTGATCTCGTCGCGGTACCCGGCGGCCGCTTCCTTCAGACGGTCGCCCAGCCTCCGCTTCGCGAACTCCGCGCCGTCGTCGTACCGCTGCGCGTCCTTGAACTGCCTGATGGCCTCGCCGAACTGCTTCGCCGCGAGCGCGGCCTCCCCTTTGCCGGCCGCGACGCCGAAGTTGGGATCCAGCCGGGTAGCCCTTATCTCTTCCTCCAGCGCCGGCTGCAGTCGTTTCTCGTCCGCGCCAAGCGGGCTGCTCTTGGCCCACCTCTTGGCGATGTTCAGGTACTGGTAGGCCAGATCCCACTGCTTCGTTCTCGCGTACGCGAGGGCAAGGTAGAACTGCGGGTAATACGGGTCCAGGTAGTTGCCGTCGCCCGTCGGCTTGGGGCCCGCCGAGGGTTCGATGGCCACCGCTTTCTTCAACTCCTCGATGGCCACGTTCCACTGCTCCGCCTTCACGGCCTCGAGGCCCTTCTTGTAGGGCGCGACCCACTTCGACTGCGCATGAGCCTGGCTGCACACCCCCAGCACCAGGATCGCGGCCGCGAGCGCCGGAACCCGGAAACGTCGTCGAGAACCTGGACCAGGGCCCGCTGCGACTGGAGTGCACATAGGAACCGACCTGGGACTCCGCGACTTGCCTGTTTCAGATGAAGGAGGTCCGGGCACCGGGCCACGGCGTCGCCCCGGACACACACTAACCCATTATCGGCTCGCGCCGGCCGACGTCAAGGTATTCCGGTCGAAACGGGGAAACGGGGTCGGGAGCAATTGCCCTCGATCACGAAACTGTCCTGCAGATTCGCAGTCCGGGCCAATTGTTCCCGACCCCCCCTTTTCCCCTACGGCCGCGTGGGTGGCCCTTTGGTCGCGTCCTTCTCGAGGAACGGTACGCCCTCGGTCATCCACTTGGGCATCGGCGCGCCCTTCAGGTAGTGGTTGAAGAACTGGAAGAAGCGGATCGTCAGGTCCTTCCGGTTGGCCATCCCGCGCAGCCCGTGGCCTTCTCCCGGATACGCCAGCAGGACTGCGGTCTTCCGGTTGTACCGAAGCGCGTTGTAGAAGCCGAGCCCGTTGGTGAACGACACCGTCGGATCGGCCGTGCCGTGCATGATGAGAAACGGCGCGGTCACAAGCGGCACGTGCGTGAGCGCCGACTCGAAGCGGTACATCTCGGGGTTGTCCCACGGCGACACGCCCTCGCGCCCCTGGTTGTAGAGGTAGTAGTCGTGGCCGTTGGCGCCGCTTCCGCCCGTCACCTGGTAGGACCAGCCCCAGTTCTGGTTGAAGTCCACCGTGAGGTCGACGACGCCCGCGCCCATGCCGACGGCGGCGAACAGGCGCGACCTGGTGCCGATGAACGCCGCCCCTTCTCCCCCGTAGCTGTGCCCGTTGATGCCGATCCGCTTGGGATCGACGTAGCCCATCTCGATCGCCTTCTTCACGGCGGCCTCGACGCACTCGAGCATGTCGCTGTGCGACGCGCCGGTCCGGAAGTGGATGTCGGGCAGCATCGTCACGTAGCCCTCGCTGACGGCCTGGATCGGCGACGAGCCCATGCCGGTCAGGTAGCTGGGCGCCGAGTACCGGTGCAGGTTCTGCGAGTTCCTCTCGTAGAAGTTGACGAGCATCGGCCGTTTCTCGCCCGGCTTGTAGTCGTCTGGCAGCGCCAGGATGCCCTGCAGCCGCACGCCGTCCTTGTTCTTGAAGTCGAACAGGATCCGGCGGCCCCACAGGTACTCCGCCTGCTGCGGGTTGGCGTTGCTGATCTTCTTCGAGTCCTTGAAGCCCAGCCCCGACACGCGCAGATCCGGGAACTCGCTGAACGTCTGGCGCGTGAGCAGGAACTTGTCGGCCTTGGCAGCCTTCACGGGATTGCTGAACGACGCGTCCTCGTACACGAGTTCCTTCAGTTGCCCGCCCGCCAGCTCGTAGAATCCCGCCTTCTTGGTGTAATCGCCGTAGGCCGAGAGGGTGATGGGCTTGGCCAGATCGATCGTGGCTCGTGGGTTGCCCGCCCCGCCGCCACGCCCGCCGCCGCCCCCGCCTGGCGCGCCGCCCGGCTGATCGAGCGGCTCGGTCCGCACGTAGCGGAACCGGGTCTCGTTCTTGCTGCCCACGCCGCTTGTCAGGTTGCGCGGCGCGGAGCCGTCCAGCGGCAGCAGCCACAGGTCGTAGCGGTGCTGGACGATGACGGCTTTGCCGTCGCTCGTGTACCCGGCGAGGCCGTACGACGGCTTCGCGCCCGGGTGATCGAACTCCATGTCCACGAAGCTCACGGGACTGCCGGCGCCCAGCGTCCGAGAGGTGGCCGCGTCGAGGTCGTACGCCTGGACCTTGCTGTCCTTCCAGTAGAGGAAGTACCGCCCGTCGGGTGAGATGCCGTACGTGTGGTTGCCCGTGGACGTGTTGGTCATCTGGCTCTTCAACATCAGCGTGCGCTCACCCGTCGTGGTGTTCACACGGTAGATGTCGGCGGCGGCCCGCTTGTAGTCGTGGACGTACCCGCGCGTGTCGCGCCCGACGGCCCAGCGGCCGTCCGGCGCCACGTCGAGATCGCGCATCGTCGCGTCGGTGAGCTGGACGAACTTCGCCGCGGAGACGTCGAACACCTGCCGGAAGGTGAAATTGCGGTCCTGCTCGGCGCGGATCATCTGCACCGACTGGATGCGCTCGTCGATGGTGTTCCACACGTCCACGTCCCCGACCTCGTCGGTGTTCCTGCGCCGGCTCGTGTCCGGGGCGGGCACCTGCAGCTTGGTGCCGAAGAACACACGCTTCCTGTCGTCGCTCCACGAGAGGGTCGCGCGGTCGCTGATGACCCACCCTTTCGGGAATCCGGCCGCCTTGGCGGGATCGAGCGTCACCGGGACCGGGTCGGCATCGAGCGATGCCTGCACGTTCGGGAACGCGATCAGCACGTTGTCGCGCTCGCGCATCTTCTCGACCTCGACGCCCTTCAGCACGGCGAGCGCGGTGCCGTCCTCGTTCCACGTGAGCCGGTTGTAGACGCGCGCGGCGTTGTCGAGCGCGTGCATCCGCCCGTTTCGCAGGTCGAGGACGAACAGGCCGTTGGCGTCCTTCACCGCGGCGTCCACGGTGTAGGCCAGCAGCTCGCCAGACTTGTTGAAGGCGATGTCGCCAACGCCGCCCAGGTGAAGGTCGCGGCCGGTGGCGAGGTTGTGCAGCGTGACGTCCACGCCGCGCGGGCCCGTTGGCGTCTCGCTGCTCGGGGCGGCAGCCGCGCCGCCGGGAGCGCCGCCACCCGGCGCGCCGCCCGTCTCGCCGCCCGCGCCGCCCCGACCCGCGCCCCCGCTGCCGGCTGGGCGGCGGCGCAGGAGCAGATGCGTCGAGTTCGCCGAGAAGGTGAACGACGCGATGTCCTGCCACGACTGCACCGCGCCGGTGGCGAGGTTGCGCAACTCGACCCGCTGCGGCGGCGTCGGCGGTGGCGTCGTGCCACCGCGCCCGGCCGGCGCGCCCTGTCCCGCGGCCGGCGCGCCGCCGGCCGGCGTCACGCTTACCGGCGCGTCACCGCCAGTCGGTGGCGTCGCGCCGGTGGTCCCGCGGCCACCGCGACCGCCGCGACCGCCACTCGGATCGATCGTGTACGCAATCCACTTCGAGTCGGCGGAGAGTCTCCCGCCGGTCGCGTTCGGCACCTCGACGTCCTGACTCGTGTTCAGGTTGAGCAGGTGCAACACCGGCTTGGCGTCGGCGGGAGCCGTGTTCGTCAACGAAAGCCCGTAGGTCACCCAGTTGCCGTCGCCCGAGATCTCCTGGCCGGAAATGCTGCGCCAGCGCGTGTAGTCGTCGACGGTGAGGACCTTCCTGGCCGGGGCCTGCGCTGTGGGCCACGCGTACGCCAGGCCGAACACGACAAGCAGCGCGAGGGCGAGCGCGGCACGCCGGCGCAAACGGGATCTCGCAGTCTGGTGGTTCACGGACGGTCTCCTCTCTGATGACGGGCGTTCCGGGGCGGGACGAGCGAGATCCTACATCCAGCACAGTCGAGACCTGCGGCCTTTTTGACAGGAGGGCATCCGGGGCGGTGCAACCCGCGGGACCTGCCTGCGGTCAAACCGGGTAATGCCTCGGGGTCGGGAGTAATTAGCCGCGATTACGAAAACGTCATACGGAATCGTCATCGGGCTAATTACTCCCGACCCCGTTTCAGCCGCGGCGCAGGACTCAAGCCAAATGGCGCGTGTTCGAACCCGACCCAGGGCCGCTTGCCGCCGCTGCGCCCGATGGAAAAACCCCGCCGCCATGCTAGGATGACGCGGTCAACCGGACCGGCGGAACGCCTCGGCCGCACTCCCTGAAGACGACCATCACGCGTCGCGCGAAGAGCCGCCATGCTGGCCGGCGCTCGTCATCGCAACGTCCGCGCTGACCGGAGGATCACGGATGAACGTCGGCGTCGCCTTCGGTCGAGCCCTCGCCAGGCGATCCCTGCATCGCTTGCGCACCGAGGGTGACACGCCCGGCCGCCAGGCCGCCGCGTTCGGCCTCGGCGCGTTCATCGGCTGCTCCCCGGCCTTCGGGTTTCACCTGCCCCTGTGCCTGTTCGGGGGCTGGCTCTTCAACCTCAACCGCCTGAAGATGTACCTGGCCGCGAACGTGTCCAACCCGTTCCTGGCCCCGTTCCTCCTGTTCACCGAGGTCCAGCTTGGCCGCCTGCTGCGCGTCGGCGCGCCGTACAGCGTCTCGCTCGACACGTTCCGCACGCTGAACATCTGGAGTTTCGGCGCCGACCTGCTGCTGGGCAGCGTCGTCGTCGGCGCCGCCCTCGGCATCACGGCAGCCACGACGACCTACGCGCTCGTGCGGCGATACGGCACCGAACCGATCGTCTCGCGGTTGTTCGGCGCCGCCGCGGATCGCTACGTCGAGTCGGGCGTCTTCGCGTGGGAATCCGCCAACGGCAAGCTGCGTCTCGACCCCGTGTACCGCGAAGTGCTGCGGGAGGGCATGCTGCCCGATGAAGGCGTCCTGGTGGATCTCGGGTGCGGCCGCGGCCTGATGCTCTCGCTGCTGGCGTCCGCCCGCGACTGCTGGCGCAACGGGCAGTGGCCCGAGGGGTGGCCGCCGCCGCCGACGCGCCTGTCGCTTCGCGGCGTGGAACTGCGGCCGCACATCGCCGCCGATGCCAGCCGCGCCCTGCAGGGCGAGGCCATCGTCGACGCGGGCGACGCGCGCACGTTTGACCTGCCGGCGGTCCGCGCGGTGCTCCTGTTCGACGTGCTGCACATGCTGCCGTACGACCAGCAGGACCGGATCCTGACGCGCGTGGTGAGCGCCCTCGAACCCGGCGGCGTGCTGGTGGTCCGCGAAGCCAACGCGGCCGGCGGCTGGCGGATGCGCGTCATTCAACTCGCCAACTGGTGCAAGGGCCTGTTCGAAGGCGACCCCGGCCGCCGGTTCCACTTCCGCAGCACCCGTGAATGGATCGCGCGGTTCGGGCAACTCGGCCTCACTGTTCGCGCGTGCCCGCTGGACGAACACGCTCCGATGGCGAACGTCCTCTTCGAAGCGCGCCGCCCGGTCGAACGCCCCGGGTGTCCGTAGCCGCCACCCGGTCGAGGCCCGGCCGCCACACTCCGTCTTGTTGGAGGAGACCCATGCAGATCGCCGTCGCCATCGCGCTCGTCGCTCAGTTGGGCAGCCTGCCGGTCATCGCGGGGACCGGGAGCCGGCCCCTGCTGGCGCAGGCCCGGGACCAGGTCGATCGGGTGACGCCGGTCAGTCGCGACACAGTGGCCGCCCGGCAGGACAAGCCTGATCAGGCCCCGACGGCACCCGCGCCGGCCCCGGACAAGCAAGACCGGAACACGGGCTTCGACCCGTACCTGGCCGGCTGGTCCTCGGAGCCGACGATGGAGTACGGCGGCCTGATGCTCGCCTCGGTCCAGCGCGTGAGCAGCCGCCTTCTGGGAGGGAGCGCGGCCGGGCGGGAGCATCCCGGCCTGGCCGCCGCGTGGGAGATCCCGTTCGCACAGTTCCTCTCCATCGTGACGCACGAGGTCGACGGCCACGGGGGCCGCGGGCGCGAGTTCGACCTGCAGCCGCGTTACGGGCTCGACATCCTCCGGATGACGGCCTACACCGGCACGCTGAAACCGCCGAAGAGCCGCGACGAGATCATCTCGATCAGCGGGGCCGGGACGGAAGCGGACACGGTCCTGGCGAACCGGTTGCTGGCGGACTTCGCGCGTCCGGGCGGCGCCGAGGCGTCCACGTTCGCGCTTGCCGCGTTCGCCAAGCTCGATCTCACGCTCTACGTCTCCATCACGGCGGAACCGAACAGCGTCACAGGCCCGGATTTCCTGACGCAGTTCCACGAGGGCAACGACATCGCCAACTACCTGGTCGCCCGGCAGGCGCAGCGGCGCAACGGCAGCCTCGACGATCTGTGGAACCAGGTGAGCGTGGTGGACTTCGACGATCCACTGCTCAAGAAGAACTACGACGCGGCCCGGGTGGCGGCGTTGTGGAACGCGCTCGATCCCATGCTGATCGCGACGGGGATTCAGTACGCCCGCCAGCACCTGGGCGGCGGCGCAGCGCGCATCCAGGTGCCGATGCTGGAACTGGGCGGGGGCGTGGGACTGACGGCCGGCACCCGCGCGTTCCTCGCGCCCAGCTATGTGACGCGCTACGCGGACGTGTACGCGCGCGTGCCCTTCGGCATCGGCTCGGTGTACGTCCGCGATCTGGACTCGTCGGTGGCGCGCACGTGGGGATGGGGCGCCTCGTTCACCGTCGCCCCCGCGGGCTCCCGCGTGTCCGCCAACGTGACGGGAGAGCGCTGGGACGAACCGAGATCCGACGAGTACGGCGAAGGCCGGCGCGGCTGGAACGTGTGCGGCGAGGTGCAGGTGCCCATCGGGCCGCGGTTCGGCTTCCGGCTGACCGTCGGCCGCAAGACCGCGGGCTTCGTCCCCGGCCGCCCGGTGCCCGAGGGGACCTACGCCGGAGTGGGGGTGCTGTTCTCGCCGTGGAAGTGACCGCCGAGACATCTTCCAGGGCTGCGGTCGTGAGAGGTGAAGCAAGTTCTCACGCACCGCCCTGGAATCTGTCTTAGGCCCCTTCGGGGCCGGATGGTCGTGCCTGCCGGCACGGCCGCCCCCACCCTGCTCACGCAAGCAAGCCGTACTCGCGCAGCTTGCGATAGAGGTTGCGCTCGCTGATGCCCAGCAGTCTGGCCGCGTGGCCGCGGTGGCCGCCGGTGGTGCGCAGGGCCAGTTCGATGTGTGCGCGCTCCATCTCCTCCAGCGTCGCCAGCCGGCCGTCGCCGGTTGAGGCCGGCGCCGGGGGCGCACGTCAGATTTGTGAGATGAGCTCATGCGGCCTCGGCCCGCGCCCTGGTTGACCGCCGCTTTCAGAAGTCCTCAAAGCGTCCACTGAGTTTGCAGCAGCGCAGGGCGATGATGGCGTCGGCGCCGGCGACGGTCCAATGCATGCCGGTGCGCTTGAGCCTGGTACCGATGGCCACCTTGCAGCCGGC
>Ga0315273_10005500_pt1 | contig 15664 bp, 16 predicted proteins | sample YL17G02_0_MG_FD_205753 | JGI IMG/M metagenome (GOLD analysis project Ga0315273, IMG submission 205753) | Sediment microbial communities from Yellowstone Lake, YNP, Wyoming, USA - YL17G02_0 | ecosystem: Environmental > Aquatic > Freshwater > Lake > Sediment | place: USA: Wyoming | collected...
GTGTCATTTACCAAATTCTTCTTGAATCTTTTCAAGCATAATACCAGAAACATGGGCAGGAGCAAACCCTATCTTGGTGGGATTGTTAGGATCCCAGATTAGACTAGGAACATTACCAGGAAACTCTACCACCAGAAATGTATTTTCTTCCTCATCGAACAATGTAGCAAAGCCGACAACCTTCTTCGTGTCAATCTCATCGTAAGCAACAGCCGCGCTAAGAATCCCATCGATCTCTCTACGAGCTACTAGAGAGCCATACAATTCAAGCATTGTGCTATTAAGAAAATTAATATCAGTGTCACTAGGAATTGTTACATTAGCTAGAACAGTTTTAAAGCTATTAGACAGTTCGCTATAAATAACCGATGGCTCTCTAATGGTTTCGCTCAATTAGAATTCTCCTTTTCTTTCAATTTTCATCGGGGTCATCATTATCGGCAATTAATTAGGAGGAATTAGAATGTAAACGATTAATCTTATCTAAGATATTTTGTGGTTTAATAACCTTTAGTATAAATCCCGAACATTTACACCCATACATCCAACAAATTCCAGTACCCATTTTACTATGCGTTGCTGCTGTGTGACCACATAAACAATATTTTTTACTCATATCATTTTCTTTTTAGTATCAAACCATTCTTTACGCATAGTAGATATAGGTTCTGGTGTAATAACTACATCCTTATCACAGATCACAGAATCAATACCGCAAAGTGGACAGAGGGCAGTATCTTCACCTCCTCGTCGCTCTGTAATAAATTCCTTTACAGTATTAGCCATAAACATTTCTTCACAATAGAAGCAAGCGGCGACTTTGGCATTTTTACTCATAGTACATTGTGGACAACCACAAAATGTCTGGAAATGATCCTTAATATTCTTAGAAAAATATAACCATTTCTTTAATAAATCAGCAATTTCTTTATCTGTCATTGTTGATTCTCCTTTTCTTTTAATTCGTTATATTTATTTTCACAGTAATCAGCAATAATCTTAGCACATGCCTTTCTTTCATCACGATTCCAAGACCGTTCCCAATTACGATATGGCGATGCTGATTCAGTGCAGCCATTTGGCCACAATTCTTTTAATGGACATTTATCACAATCAACCCCTACTTCACCATCACATTCACCAACAATAGAATATTCACATGCCCAACATAGACTAATGGGTTTGTACCCGATTCTTTTCCATCCTGGATATTTATACTTATTAGGACTTCCGGTTTCTTCTAACCATCTATACAAATCCATAGAGCGATAAAACATAAGCAATAGAGATAGCGGCTTCTTTGTTTTCATCTTAAGTCCTTTAAGATAGCCTTAATGGTTATCTTCAATGCGTGAACGCTAGGGCTTGAGAAGTTTACTTCGGTATTAGGATCAAGGACTCTTCTTAAGATAGGCAGCTTATCTGGTTCATACTTTTCAAGATTAGTCAATACCATTTCCCATAGCTCTTGTACCAACATATCTGACTCAGCATTAACACCATTTAACCAACTTGTTGGAGCTATGTTATTGTTTATATTATTAAATAAAATATCTGGATCTTCTAAAACAATTGTCAAATCTTTACAATGTGATTGCTCGCGGGTCTTTGTCCGTACTTCATCGGTTATAAGTCTGTCTACCATCGTTTGAATATATACGTTCATGCTCTTATCCGTTACTCGCCAGAGTTGAATACTTCTATCAATAATAGCACGACTAAACTTCATTTGGAATTTAGCGATAAGCTCTTCTTTCATTTCAGCAGGTCTAACTTGTAAGCATCTATATTTATTAATTGCTTTATTAATTCTTCCATTAATAATATTGCTAAATGTCTTTAGATAATAAGTAATCATATCATGAAGGTGTTTATCTTTTCTTGTGTGATTATATACATGGTTAATATTGGCAGAGATAATAGCTGACATCTTAGGCTGTAGGCCATTACGCTTAGGAATCAATGCCGATTGACCACTATGTTTACATGAATCAATAGCGGATTTCTTAGGTATTAGTGGCATGTTATTTCTCCATGTTTAGTATCCATTTATACTCATGTATTAGTGCATGCAATACCCTATCGTCATCATCTTTATTAAGTTTCTTTTTTAATAGTTCGTATTTCTTTGTTAGTTCAAACGTGGAGCGTACCTTATTACGCTTTTTAGTACGATTAAATTTTCTAGGCTTAAGCGGAAATGGCTTAGGCTCTTCTTTCTTGATAGGCTTTAATACTACTAATGACTTCTTTTTATCAATACGGTTCTTTAGGTCTGACGTTTTCATGTTATTTGAAATAATGTATTCAAGCAATTGCAATTGCTGATCCCTATCTGCTCTACAATATAGTTGAGCAATATACATTGCATGAGTTTTCTTAATCTTTCCATTTCGCCATGCGGACAATACTTCTTTAATACAATTCTGACCGATGTTTGCCATTAGCGTTACCCAACTACGACCAACAGATTTACTATTCTGAGAACAGATTTGGGCAATCTGTTCATGCGTATATCCATATCTTTGAATAAGAGTATTATAAATATATATCGCCTGGTCTGCATCTGGCACTTCACTAGATGCATTAAAGCTCATTCTGAATGGGGCAATTTCTCTTTCGCTTCCTTCAAAAACAATGATGTCTAATGTTGTTCCACCTAGTTCTTTCCAGGAAAGATAACGTCTGTCACCATCAATAAGCTCATAAACAATCATCTTAGTCTTAGGGTTTATATATAGAGGAGTAACGGGAAGCGTTCCCATGAATCCCATCTTCTTTAGCTTATCTTTAATAATTCCGAGATTAGTATATGGATCTAAGCGTGGATTATTACCACTTTCAAAGGCTGGCTTAATATGGTCGATAGGATAATTCATAATAATAGTTCCCCAAATGCGACGATTCTTTCCAATACATTTGGGTAACCATGAAGGTATTTCTTTTTGACTATTATCAATTACCTTGAATGTCATCGCTTCAACGTGATAGTGAATGGTTCAATATTGAGTGGACACCATTTGGGTGGACCTTTATCATTATAAACAGACATAAAGCATTCTGTAAGAGCGGGAATATTGTCACCAGTCCATGCACGATGGACGTTAGGAGTAGAAGGATGACGACATAGATAATGTGATCTGTTAAGTAATGGGCATTCATTACAATTACGAACTGTTAAATTATTTGGCATTATTAGGATCCTTAGTTAGATAGAGATATGGATTGGTTACCTTATCTGTTTCTAATTTTTGGCCCCAAACATACTTGCGGGTTTCAGTAACCATGATCGCATCCTTGCGTAAGAATTGACTACACCACTCGGCCAGCTTCTTAGCAATACGCTTACGCTTATCAACTTCCCAATCTGGAAACAATCCCTTAATACGAACTGACAACAGTTTCTTCATGCCACTTTCAGGAGGGATATATCCACGGGTACTAATCCTTGTAATGGTATAGTTTTCTTTATCGCCATGAGTATTAATGGGGATACTAATTTTAATCCATGGGATTTGAAAACTTTCAAATAGCTCTTGAAGTCTTCTTCGTAATTGATCATTGTCTTCCTTAAGCAATGTCATGGCACGTTCATTACCGGCTATATGCTCTGCTAGAGAAACAGCTTCTTCAATAACAGCAGGATTAATGCCTTTATGGTTGTTTAGATTGGGTTGCTCTTCGCGCTTCTTCTTCATTTAGCAAGCTCCCTGCTAATGTTTCCAGTTTTTATTATTTATAATAAGACTAATATTGCTATGTGAAACATTACAAGTATACCTAAATACATATTTTAATTTAGGTATAAGCGGCATTCATCTCCTTAACTCTTTTGTTATGCTGTTCATTGAAAATACTTTTCCTGGTAATTGAAGGCTAATTTCTCTAAAACGAGAAGGGTTATCAATAATCCATGTCCATTTATCAGGGTCTTTAACAGAAGAAGGATCCAATTTGTCTTCTCCGTCAGAGACTACACAAATATTATCAATTGTCGGGGCAGCCGTCAAGATAAATCGGTTTATCGCTGAAAAATCAGTGCCTCCTCCGGTCTTTAGGCTAACAATCTTTCCCTTGGAATCAATTTCAATATCGTCATGTACTTCTGTATTAAAAGAATGCACATGAACAATCCATTTGCTTCTTGGAATAAGATTAACAAAGTTAGCAAAGAATTGACACTGCTCATCTGTTACTGAGCCGCTGACATCAATAAATAAATCAATACGATGTTTCTTCTGCGGCTCCATCATAGTGCCTGGAAGCATTCCATTATTAGGATTAAGACTAATCATAGCTCGTGGTCTTCTAACCCAGCTATTGCCAATATCGTCATCAGTACCACGCATCAGTTTCTTTCCAGTAAGCTTGAAAAATACTTTACTAAAATTAAAGATGGCCCTAGCTAATCCAATAAGTTGATGACCTTGGCGATTTACTCCTGTACCTGCGCCTCTTCTTTCAATATCTTGCTGATTAATTTCTGGTGGATTATTGTTGTTATTTGTGAATGAATCAATCAGCCTGTCAGAAGCGTTTTCCACATTAGGAGAGTCTGGATCATGTTCTTCATGGTTGTCAAGTTGACTAGACAATTCTTCAGGTGGTGTAGGTAGTAGCATCACTTTCTTATAAACTTCTTCCAATGTCATTTCACAAGTATTTACGCCAATAGTATTAATTCCAGAATAGAAGGAATATTGAAATTGATCATAGAAATTTTCATTAACTTCTGATTCTTTGATAACTTCTACTAACAAATCATTAACAATCATATCTGCTGCAATATTACGGGCTACTCTATTGCGGAGTAAATGTCCAATTTGGATATGTTTTAGAATATAATGAAGGCATTCGTGTAGAATAATAAAAGCAAATTCATTAGGATGAAGTGTGTAGCAATTCGTTACATTAATCTTCCAAAGATATTCGCCCCTGCCCGTTAAACAAAGAGACATGATTGGCGGTTTCTCTGTTACATAAATAATATTACGTTCACTAAAAACACTTAATGCAATGTTTGCTAAACCAAGGTCATCAATAATGACACTAACAGATTTATTAAATACTTCTTTAGTTCTTTCTACCATTACTTCTTTATTCATTAGATTTGTCCTAATGCTTTTGCAAGGGCTTCTTGATTGAGTTCCTTTTGCGTTTGCACTAACCCTTGAATTTTTGCATTTGCTCTAGTAGCAGTGTTATCAAGATTACCAAATGCAGGAGCAAGCTTTGTAGTGAGAATCTTGAAATCTTGCAGAGCAAGAGTTCCACTCATTACGCTGCTAGCAGCCATTTCAGAATCATTATTAAACAGCATAATAGTTTCACCGATATATTCTAGGCGGCGAGGGGTAATAACTTTTCGCTTATCGTCACTTAATTCTAGTGCCCATTCAACAAGCGTCCTACCAATAAACTTATCAAAACGAGTCTCAAAGAAAGCTACTGAATAAACACTAGGAAGATCAAAGTAATTATGAAACCTATCAAGTAGGGTAGGATCAAGATCATCAACATTGTAGTTTTGATTAGGGGGATTCATTGCTGCCCAACACATCTTGAGCCGCTTAAACTTGCGACCCTGAACACTCCCGAACTGAATAAGCTCAAGCAGCCCATTAAGAACCTTGCTATGACTAGGACGGTTAATCTCATCAATAAAGAATACATCATAATTATCCAGATCAGAGTCATGGATAAATTCTACCAATCTCTTAACAACATCGACTACGGGGATGCCGGCCAAGTCAGCATAAGGATCCAGTGTAGCCGCATTCATATGCTTCATGCGAAGATTAAGCCAATCAGAAATTTGTAATGTAATGCGAGTCTTTCCTATGCCGTGGCCGCCAACAAGAAGAACATTACGATGCATCTTCATTAGATTAAACAGTTTACACATTGTCTTATCGTTATTATATGGGGCAGGAGGAAAATCAGGAATAGAATTGGGACGAGTGGTTGTATTAATAGTGGTTAGGCTTTTCTTTGGTGTAAGTCCCATTATTTTGCTGTCTCCTCTTCTGCTTCAATGTATCTTTTAATATCTCTTGCAATTTCCTTAATTATTTCTCTTCTAATATCTGGGTGAACTTGATATTTTTTAGGTATAAGCGGGTCGTTATCTTCAAAATATTTTCTAATACCTTTTTCAATCTTACTAATAGTTTTTCGACAAGAGCGTGACGTTGCCATTATTTTGCCGTCTCCTCTTCCTCTGGTGGAGCTTGCATAGCCCTTCCGAATTTAATTAGACTGCTTTGTTCTGCCCGTCTAAGAGCGGCACGCATCAGTCTCATTAGGGCAACGGGGAAAGTCATCTTCATTGACGAAGCTTTATTATCCAAATCAATATACTGAACAAGGAAATGTTCCAAAGTAGGATTAAATATAATACGAAACTTAGTACGTCCCATCATCTCTTCTGCTAGACAAATAGCGCCATCCTCTAATATCTTATACCATTTAGCAAAAGACTTGGCATGGTCTTTTTCCTTACCCTTGCCAAGCTGCTTCTTCTTTTGATTTTGATTACGATTAAGTTGTTCAATAACAGAAGCCTTTGGTGTTAATCCCTTTGGTTTCTTAGGAACCAATCCCTTCGGTTTCTTAGGAACCAATCCCTTTGGCTTCTTAGGAATAAGTACACTCTTGGGGCTACTGCCATCATCATCAAGGCGCGGACAAAGCTTACGTTTTGATCTAGGCGTAAGCTTTATCTTAGCCTTTTGATCCTGATAAGGTGCCCCCTTCGGCACTAGTGGCATTTAACCAATATCTCTTGTTGCAACAGTAGTTTCTTCAGCAATACTCTCAACAGTATTGCTATTAATACCACGTCTACTAGCAGCTTGCTTTATCTCGTCCATTGATACTCCTGCCATAGTTGCAAGCTCCTTAATGGACAACTTACCAGCCTTTTCTGCACTAGATGCAGTAAGCATTTGCTCCTGCTCAAATGCCTTGCGAGCAAGGACATCTTCGATACGAAGATCAATAGTGTTATCAGCAATGAAATGAACGACAGTAACCCTTTGCTTTTGACCTTGACGATCAACACGATCAATGAATTGCGTACATCTATTTGGGTTCCATGGCTTATGAATAAGAATAACACGATGACAGTTACCTTGAAGATTGATACCTGCTCCTGCGGAAACAATACCTAGTAATCCTACCTTGATAGTACCATCATTAAGACCAGCCTTGACCTTATCAATTTCCTTGAGCCCCGTGGTCTTACCACTAAGCTCTTGAATTTCACTAGGAAGAAAATCAGAGAAGCGTTCAAACAACATATCCTTAAGACGCGGGAAGATGCTACGGAATTCTGCACCAATAATAATAGTGCTCTTATCCTCACCACCAAGCCATTCTTCTACCAGATCAACAATAAGCTCAAGCCTATCTTCGTCGCCACAATAAGTGGGATCAACAAGGCGAGGACTAACGGCAGTTTGCCGCTGTCTAACGATACTAGCAAGAACATTCTTAGGATCCCTAAAGCTCTGATTGCGAGGATCCATCATATTAACAAGCTCTTCAAGAGTCATTTCAACAGCCTTGATGTACCACTTGGACTGTTCCAGCCCCATCGTGAATACCTTTTCATATTCGTGACGCTCAGGAGGCAATTCTGCATCGACATCACTATCAGTTTCACGCTTAACATAAATAATCGGAGCGATGCTTTCCTGCATCTCATTCAGATTATCATAAACAGTACCAGAACGACCAGTGCTAAGGGTTGTAACCTTGGTAGTAAATCGCTTCTTCCACGATCTAGCAGTACCAAGTTGATTATGGCGAAGCAGATCAATCAAGTTATATGCATCGTTTACAACATCATTAGGAAACGGTGTCGCATCGAGCATGAATACATACTTCCTATCTTCGATAATAGACTCAGTGGTTTCTCGCATATTAGTTTGACGATTACGAACACGAGATCCCTCGTCAAAGAAAATAGCCATATCCTTATTCTCATTATAAAATTCAATCATCTCTGGCATTTTCCTAATCAATGGACCGTAAGAACAAATAACAAAGTCAGCAACAGCAGCCTCGCTCATATGGTGAAGCCGCTCATCCTGCGTGCCGTGCAGAATAACAATAGACGCACTAGGCCAGAGCTTACGAATCTCACGTTCAAAGTCAGTAATAATCTTTTCCTTAGTAAATACAATAGAGCCCTTAATGAGCCCCATCTTCTTTGCAATATAGGTAAACAGGATTGCAATATAGGTCTTGCCCAGGCCGGTGCCGAATGCAAGCACGCCACGTTCGGCCTGCAACATCCAGTTAACGCCCTTCCATTGATATTCATGCGGGGGAATATTGGGATTAATATCTGGAATATCAATCTTAATGGTGCTATTCTTAGCATCCATGATAGCCGCAAGCTTCTCCGGCGGAAGAACATTTTCGAGGTCTGTAATATAATCCTTAATGTTTGAAATACTAAGCATCTTACGCTTCTTAAGATGCTCTTCAATAGCTTCAAAGATACTAGACATGGCAATGTCGCCAGCGTTTAGCTTATCGAGAAGCTTAGACAAATGATAAACAACTGTTTCAATCGTGGTGCCAACAGATGCACCACTATTTTCTTCATATTCTTGGCCGAAAGTATGCGGGCGAATAAGACTAAGGAGGGCAGCAGTTTGGCTTTCTCGGCTATGCTTCTTAACAGAAAGAAGCAACTGCTCCATGTTAGGATCGGAATGGAATACGGGGATACCAAGGATAGGTAGACGATAGCCTCCCCGCTTAACACGAACATTGATAGTAAAATCATATGCATTAAAATAATGTGAGACATCCTTGTCAATACCAATATCAAGGCTGCCGGCAACCTTCTTTCCCTTGGATGCAATAAACCGAATAAACCCGGCTTCGTAAAGCCATGCAGCGACGAGTAGCGTTGCTGCCTTACTCATCGGCATATCACCAGAAAGAATACGTCTCATTTCAACAGAATTGATTAAAACACTGGCACGATTGATTCGTGCCTTCAGCGGTGCGATCTTATCATGTGTCTTAACAATACTTGCTGCGAGATTGCTACCTGGCTTCATTTGTAATGAATCTCCTAAAGCCGTCTTTCATGTTGTCTTTAATATTATTTGAATTTAGAACATGATGAATTAAATTTGGAATTTTATATAGACCATCTTTGCATTCTTCTCTGAGCATTGGGGAAATCTTCCCTTCATTATTTTCAAACGACATCATTACCATGTCAGCATCTTGATGCTTAAACACAGTGTCTTCTTCGGGATCATTAATTAATTCAACAAAATCACGGAGAGTATGTCTAATACTTCTGCTTGACCTATTGTAATTACTAACACAATGTTCTAATATATCTTTAAATGATTCTAAGGTCAAATCAATCTCTGTTAATCCATATGTGCTATGAGCAGGAGAGAAAAACGCAGCTACATTAATACCGTTAGAGATCAAATAAAATGGCATCATTGCTGCGACAATCATAATGTCTACCTGTAGATCGTTTGTTCTATCTACCACCGGAATTCTATCAATAATAAAACATACCTTATTGGGATAATTTGGAACAAAGTCAGTAAACACTGAAATGATTTCCTCATAACGCTTTCGTTCTTCAAACATATGAAAATAATCAACGATATATTCAAACGCTTCAATAGTTTCCTTAACAACAGGACGGTCAATAAAACCTAATACATTAAACATTCTTCCGGGACCAATAATCCAATGCCAGTGTGCTTGGAAACATTCTGAATTAAATGTGCGGATTGCATCTGTTAGATTAATTCCATCGACTGAAATGATACCACCATTCTTTTCTGCATCGTTTAATAGTTGAAGCCTTTTAGTAATCTTTACCATTCTATTATCATCAACGGCATCACCTGACTTAATAGCTGCCTGTATCATCTTTGCCTTTTCGACAAGGCTATCTCGCTCTGCCTTGTCGAACTTAATAATTCCTGGCATTACTGCCACTAATGCGTCAAGCAACCACACTAGATAAAACACTGCTTGAAATTCATATCGTAATGAATTACGCATCTTTCTAAACATTGGAGCCTTAAGAATAATATTATTAAACAATGTTTCAATACATGATGGTGGATTTTCCACTACAACATTCTTGCCATATAACATATGAGAAATCATAATCCTAGCAGCGTCTCTATATCCGAGACGTTCTCTCAATGTATATTCAATATCGCTGCTAGACTTACATCCAAAATTATGTGTGTTTGTAAACAAATCCAATATTCTATCAATACGTTCTAGAGCTACACTATTGATCATCTTAGACCTTGATACCCTTTGCGTTTGCAAAGGTCTTCTTCATGGTCTTTGCTTCATCAAGAGCAGAGAATAGCGGAGCATGAGCCTTATTGGCGGGATTCTTTCCATCAGTAAGGGCAATAAGTTCTGCCTCTACTTCGCTAGTAGAATTAATACAATCAACAACAACATCGTCGAGACTCCAATTGGTAGGAATAGTATTGTCCCAATAGTTAGGAGACTGATTATTGGCGACAGCAGAACGAGCTTGGCTGTAGCGAGTACGAATCTTAGCAAGCTTATTAATAAATTGCTGTGCCACGCCGGCAAAATTACTAACAATGGAATCAACAATACTTACGAAATCATCACGGCGAGAAGCATGATACCATGCGCTATCAAAAATACCAAGGTCCTCAACGGTTACCTTCTTGTGTCCATTAATAAATGCAACAGCCCTAACAACAGAAAGCATAAGATAAATTCGTTGTGGAATAAAGTCATCACTAAGCTGACTCTGAAGAGTAGTTACGATCTCCAGAAGCTTTGCCTTTGCATCATCAGCAAATTCCAGCTTATTTGCAAAAGAAGAAGCAGACTGAACGCTGCTATACCTGATAATGGTATCAGCGCAAACTGGATACGGATTGCGAAACAAACTATCAACATCATTGAAAGCTGGCAATCCAGGAATCATGATACTGAATACGGTATCGTTCATAACCCTAGAAAGGTTAGAACGATCACGCATAATCATAAACTTTGAATATTCGTTTTCCTTAATAACATTAGTCAGAAACAAATGAACTACTTGCATCATATCATGAATAGGATTCTCCTCAAAAATAGCAACGGGAACATCTGCTACCATAGCAGCGAGAAGTGAAAGAATAGTGCGACGATGACGTTCAGGATAATTCTCAACAATCTTACGCATACGAGCAGAAACCTTATCAGGATCAACTGTCTTAACATTGTTAGTAACAGCAGGGGACTGAGTGGAAACACTCTGATTTACATTCAACTTAGGCTGTAGACCCATGATGATAGTCCTCCCTCTAGAAAGCCGGGGCGATATTGCTACCGCCCCGGCTTTCTCAGTGTTCTGTATTGTTGTTACTTATCAGCCTTCGTCTTCTTCATCAGCATCATCGCCATCGTCTTCTTCCTGAGAAGACTCATCAGCTTCGCCTTCGCTATCACTATCATCGTCCTCATCTGCATCACTATCGTCTTCAGTAGCTGTCTCATCAGTGGTTTCTTCGTCAGTACTATCGTCTCCATCATCTCCGCTTTTCATTGCAGCGGGATCACCAACCTCCTTCTTAACTTCATCCCAAATAGTTTCAGCAGTAGCCAATGGAATAATCTGAGAAACAGATGGTGGAGTAGAGGTAATAGGCTCGGCAATCATTCCAGTCTTCAGATCAATAGTAATTTCCTTGGGCTCTTCTGGCTTGGCAACATGCGCCTTAGTATTCATAAGCGTAGTAAGCTGATCCTGCAACTTACTAACCGCTTCAGCAAGCGATTCATTCGCTGCACGGGCGGTATTAACTTCATCAAGAAGCTCTTCACGGGTCATCTCAGTAGGAAGCTTGATAACAGGAATAGCATTAAAAAACTTACTAAAAACCAGCGAAGCAAATTGACCAGGTACATTGAATTCATGCTCATTAAGCAAATGAGTCAAAAGCCTGAGACTAAAAACCATATTGAGATTCTTACCGATAACAACCTCAACATAATTATATGGCGCATCAATCATCATTCCACAAAGAGGACATGCGGCATTCTCAGCAAGATCCTCATAATCATTTTCCATCTCTTCACAAGCAACATCATCAAACATCTTCACATAAATAGGCTGGATGCTATGATTGAAAACAATCTTAGCCTTAATACGCAAAGCAATATTTAGGGCAAACGATGCAAGGATATTACGAATATCGGCTGGCATATCCATAGCAGAATTATGAAGTTCTGTACTACCTGGCTTTGCCTCAAAAAGAAAATAGGTCTTAACCTTTACATCATCATTACGTTTTGCACTGACCATTGAAGTAGTAACAGGAGCAGAAATAACTGCTGGCTTTCCCTTGGGTTGGAGCGTTGTCTTTGTCATGTTTCATCTCCTATGATGTTGCCAATGCTCAGGTTGCGAGCTAGTTTCGTTTCCAAACAATTAATAATTTCATCAATTTCAGTCACAATTATCCGACTGATTTCAATCAGGTTGTATTTGTTAGTATAATATCCATATGTCAACTTCATTATTTGAAGTTGAGCGATATATTTTCCAATAAGGTTATTATTGATTCGCTCCCTAGTCAGGACGCGCTTGTAGTATGCGGTCCTTATCTTGAAGGACCGCACGATCTGATATTCCATGATGTTATGAAGGAACGCAAAGGAATTTATATCTCCGCCACGGCTTTTGATAGCAGGCTTAATACCGAGTGTGATATTAAGCTTTGCTAGAAACGACTGCAACTTAACAATTAATGATGCATATTTACTATCAATGTAATAGGATCCGCCTTTCAATACTTCTATTGCTGCGAATCCATGGTTTGTCATACAATCAACAACACACTTACGAGCTTCATCTCCGGCAATATGTGTAAGCGAATGCGTATATGCTGTATTAATAAAATTTACGACATCTGGATTTGCCGTAGGATCAGAGAACATGAACGGTCCGTCTGCATCATATGGTGCAAATAAAAGAATATTAGTTTTCTTAAATCTAACATCGCCGTCCCGATAGAATTGCTTAGTAAGACGATACTTATCATTCGCTAGTCTTGTAACGATAGTTAAACTACCATCGGGACGGTGACTAGCGAATTCGCTTCTCATCATTTCAGCCGCAACATTCCATCGCTTCTTGGGATTTGGCTCAACTGTATCATTCATAATAACATGAGTTGTAGGAAGATTATGCTGCTTCCAAAGCTGGACAAACCTTCTGCGTTCAATATCAATTTGAATATTTAATCCCCATGATACAAAGAAGCCATAGCAATTTGTTGCATCATAAATATTACCGTTGCCGTCCGTAAGATGATTCCTTTTAGGTATTAGTCCGCCATTTTTCTTTGGGATTAATGGCATTAATAATATACCTCCTTCTTCCTATGAAGCGGGGGAGCACCGTTGTTCACCCCAGCACTCCCCCGCTTCATCAGGAAGCTTGCTTATCTACTTGCCGATGATGTTGATCACGCTGCTTCGGGCTTGTCGAGAAGCAGGCAGAGGTAGGTGGCCTCCCCCAGCGTAATCGTCGCCTTCTCCTTCGTGGAAAGGATGAAGACCTCCAGAGACTTGTTCTTGGTATCGACGCTCTTCACCTTGATCTTCTGAACGCCGCCCTCACCATCGAAATAGATATAGCACTTTCCGCCTTCCGGCTTCGTGTCCTTCTTGAAACGCTTCACCAGTTCATCCCACGCGGGACCAGTGGGGGGCTCTTCAGCCTCATCATCAGTAGCCTCTTCACCAGCTTCATCACCATCGCCGTCACCATCATCAGTAGCCTCACTGGCCTCATCACCATCATCATCGGCAGTCCCCTCTGCCTCATCATCATCAGGATCACCGGCGGTTTCAGTCTCCTCATCGCCATCATCATCACCACCAGCCTCGTCATCATCATCAGTAGCAGCAGGAGTCTCTTCGTCGCCATCATCATCAGTGGCGGCCTCGTCATCATCCTCATCCTTCACCACGGGAGCAACCTTCTTCGGGCGTCCAGGCCCCCGCTTGACCTCAGTAGCGGGCTTCTCCTCTTTCACCTTGGGAAGCTCAACGGTGACCGTAATAATCTGACCATCAATAGGCCAACCCTTGAACGTCTTGTCACCAAACTTGAATTCGGCAGTCTTTGCCTCGTTCCACTTCGAGAGACAAATTCCAAGACCATCATTGAGCACCATGCCAACAGAGTTGTCTGCCATCATACCAGGCGGAACAACTTCGACCTTCAGTTCAGCATCACCACGCTTGCAATCATAAGCACCATCCTTGGAAAAGCGGCCCGAAATAGTCTCATCACCAACCGTAAAATAGAAAGAGTAATGACCCTTCTTCACGACCTTCTCACCCTTCTTGTTCTTCTGGGTGAGAGCCTTGACGATGCCAGTGAGAGAAGAAGTAGCGAGCTTCACGATGGGGGCGGTGGTCTTCTTTGCCATGGTGATGTTCTCCTGATCTGTTTGGGATTCCATTTCCGGGATACTCAACGTGACATCTATGACTGACAAATATGTATTAATATGATCAAAACCAGTTCCTTTAGTATTGTTTCCCATATATGTTTCGACGGGAAACTTTAATATACAGAATTTTTGAACACGATTATAAGGATCGTAAAAGCTGATTAAATAAGTTGCGAATTTGCTTAATGGTCCAGGGTATTTGCTGTACTCAATCTCCTTGTCGCTAATGAATCTTGTCCAGGCGCCTTTGCATTTTGCTACAGTGCGGCAGCTCTTACCATCAAGAATGGTTACGTATACACTGTTCTTCAATTTGTTGGTTAGTGAAATTAAACTAATACTAACATTATATAATAGTCTTTTTTGTTCAAACATAAGTTCAGTATACATCCCAATATTCCCACGATAATATTTAGCGCAAATAGGATCAGAAAATCTATAATTAAAACTAACCCTGTTGTCTACTTTGAACATGATTATCCAAAGCGTTGTCTCGCTCAATCATTGCTACAATTTCTTTGTGTAGGAGCGAGCGATAGTGTAGAATCTTTTCTTCAGTAGTGTTAGCAATAGGACTCTTAGTGGTCCTTCCGCAGATATGTTGGGCGAAATACAATTCGCCAATCTCGCTAATAATTGCCTGAATGCCTGCGCTATTTTCAAGCTGTCGCAGGTCGAATCGTTGACTAAACTTCTTACTAACACTAATACCAACCGTGCCGAGATTTAGATTAGTATCAAAACTTGCCCAGATAACCACGTTTGCATATAGTTCATGGAAACACTTTTCACTGAGATGCCTGCCGGCATTAAGTGGAGTAGTAACGATTGTATATTCATTAACATTGACGGTCTTAACTTCTAGCAATTTAACCAATGCACTTTCTCTTACCTGAGATGAGCTAGTGAGCATTGAACGAAACATCTGATCAATTAGCGTAAACATCACGCTAAAATTCATGTTGTTTTGCATCGCCCCCAAAATACCCCAGATACTAGCAAGTGCTCTATTTTGTTCCTTGTTCATGGTTGTTCCGGTTACATCTACCATATGAACATCGGCAATCAAATCTTTAATTGCTCGAAAATCTCGCTCACACAGGAGCGAACTAGCAAGAGCCATTGAAGCACATGGAGTAGTATATACTTTACCATTA
>Ga0315273_10005501_pt1 | contig 15662 bp, 33 predicted proteins | sample YL17G02_0_MG_FD_205753 | JGI IMG/M metagenome (GOLD analysis project Ga0315273, IMG submission 205753) | Sediment microbial communities from Yellowstone Lake, YNP, Wyoming, USA - YL17G02_0 | ecosystem: Environmental > Aquatic > Freshwater > Lake > Sediment | place: USA: Wyoming | collected...
CCGTCGCGCTTGACGACCGCGCCTTCGGACAGGCCCGCGCCGATGAGAACCGCCGCGAGCGTCGCGTCCTTGGTTGAGGCGACGTAGGTGCCGAACTCATCGAAGACCTTGAATGAGGGGCTACCTGCCATCAGAACTCACCGCCCGCTTCGCGTACAGCGGTCTTCGCGGCCGTGACGGGCGAGTTGCCCGCTTCGTACATGTCGCGGAACGCGACGTCGGGCAGGTCGTAGACCGACACACCGACCTTCGCGTAGACGGCCGCATCGACCGCTGCCATGAACTGTTCGAAGCTCATCTTCATCTGCAACAACCTCCTAGAAGAAGCCATCGTCGCCGGAGCCGTTGGGGTCGAAACCCTCATCGAACTCGGCGTTGGGGTCGGTCCACATCGACCGCTCTATGTCGGCGCTGGGCTTCGGGGTCGTATTCGGCCGCGACGAGCCAGGCGTCCTCGGCCTGGGTCTCCAGCCAGCCGGGTGACCCGGCCGTCGTTCCGCGAAGCCTTCGATGATGGCATACGACGGAACGTCGGCGACGACTTCTTCCCCTGCCTCTAGAGCGTCGGCGATGTCCTTGAGTGGTCGCCAGTCGCCCGCGAAGCGGAACTCCTCGCCCTCCGCATCCACACCCCAGCCTGTGGCGATGGTGCCCCCGGTGTATTCGACCCGCGTCACGGTGAGCTTCATGCGAACCCCTCCTCAACTTCGACCTCGGTCGTCCAGCGACCATCATCCTCCCGCTCGAAGTCTCCGAGCTGGGTCGCGACGAGGCCCTGGCGTTCAAGTAGCTCCTCGACGCGGAGCGCTGCGGCGCGCTCACTTGTGGCCTTCACTGTGACGGTGAACACTCCGTGGCTCCTTTCGAGTGGGCCGGAGGACGCAGTGCGCTGTCTCGATGGTGGCGCGACCCGTCTTCGTTCGCCGGGGCGAATCCATCGCGTGTGCCGCCACTGCATCCACCGGCCCGTTCGACCGGGATTGCTCATTCTCACACCCGGAATCGTCTGTTCAGAACGGGTGCGCCGTGCGGGTGAATCTTCGAGCAGGGGCCGTGAACTCGTCGGACCGACTCTCGTCGGCGGGCCGCATCCCTACGCCGCGACCTAGCGCGCCACCGCGCCCCTACTCGAAGTTGGTTCGAGCGGGGGTGGGACTCGCTCCACCACCTTCCCCGCTCGACTAACTTGCGCCTCCCACCGTGACCGTTGCTTACGCGCAGCATCGCCGGACTGACTCGGCCCTGCGCAACCCATCTCCGGCTCGTCCTCGCGAACGTCCGGTCACTCCCACCTCGTCTGCTTCAGTCGCACCATGACGGGCGGTGGTGCTGGCGGGTCGCGGGGACGCCATGCACCGGCCGGACCGTCGTCCGGGAAACGCGGCATGCTGCTCGCGCGACCGCCAGGTTCCTAGCGGCGCTCGGGAAGCGGAGAACGGCGGGGTCCCGCGTGTTCCACCCGGTGAATGGCGTCCAACGGTGGCGCGTTCGTTCTACCCGCGAGAGCGTCGGTGTCAAGCGCTCGGTGCATCAACCCCCGGCGTCTCCCCGGGCCGCTGGCGCGTCCACATACCGCGCGGCTTCGATGCGGTGGATTACCGATGGCGCGGCCGTCGACCTAGCTCTGGCTTGGCGAACCCACGCTTCCCGAATCCTTGTTCCCGAGGCGGCGACTGTCGAACCGGCCGCTCGCTCTTTCCCCGGTGCTTGAACCCTGCACTTAGATATTAGCAGACAGGTGTCTCAGCGACACGCGTATCTGGTAGGGTCCCGGCGTGGAGATGAGTGACCCTTACGCGCGGCGCTTCGAACGACTCGTGGACCGGTCCGGCGAGTGCTGGCTCTGGATGGGGCACGCGAATCCGGGGGGCTACGGAGTCTTTCCTGCGCAGGACCTTTCGGGTGCGACTCGCACTTTCACGCCGCATCGCGTGATGTGGGAGCGAAGGTTCGGGCCGATTCCAGAGCATCACCACCTGCATCATCGGTGCGGCGTCAAGCTCTGCGTTCGACCCGACCACTGTGAGCCGTTGACGCCTCGCGACCACTTCCACCAGCACCTCGACGCCCTAAGCACCGCAACGCATCTCACTGTCAACAAGAAATCCTGACCTGCATGTTCTCTTGTGAAACGCCTGGTCACGCTTGCGCTGCAAGGATTTCGACGAAACCTGTTTGGTAGAATACACCTGTACGGGAAGGAAAGGGAGGTCGCGATGTTCGCGAAACCGGACCAGCGCCCCGTCCGGGCGTACTGGTGCTCGATGTGCGGGGGGGGAGAATGATGTCCCTCTCTGCAAGAAGTGCGGGCGGCGGCGCTCGGACCTCGGCTGGCGAATCGGCGAGACCTACTACTCGTCTGAGAAGCGGTTGCCGAAGAGGAGACAGTTGTCTGGTAACCTCCGAGGTTGAAGGGAGGTTGCGATGGACCGAGAAGAGTTCGAGGGGAAGTTGCGCGGCGGGCTCGACGCCGCCGGGCTGCAAGACCTGTTCGACAATCCCGAGTCGCGTCAGCACATGGTTGCGGAGATGGAGGACCTGGCGCGCCTGCGCGACCGCGTCGGGGTACGCGCGTGCCTCACGCCGCAGCTCCGACGTCTCGTTGAGACGGCGAGGGAGCGCGACTACAACCGCGTGCTCACCGACGAGCAGCTCTCGCGCGTTAGCTCGCGCGGGTGGCACGTCCTTACGCCCCAGATGACACACGCCTACGCGGACGGCGTGGAGGTTGCCGAGCACCTTCGCTGCTCGGTGCAGCTCGCGGTCTTCGGGACCGATGAGCCCGAGGAGGCGATGCTCGATGTGAGCGAGCGCGACCTGCTGCGCTTGCGTCGGCTCGACGCGCCGCAGCACGAGCTGCGCACCGACCTCGACGCGGTACTTCAGGTGATGGGGGACACCGCGCGCTTCTACGATAACTCTACGGGCGTGCAGCTTCTGGGCGACGGGTCCGACGCGGGCGAATGGTTCACCGGACCCGATATCGCAGAGAGCATTCGCACCTTCGAGCCCTGGTGGGTCAACTCGGAGGTGCTCACGCTCGTCGAGTTCGCGGCGTCAACGCTGCCCGACGGCGCGGCGCTGGAGAACCAGCCCGTTCCGGGCTTCGCGCTGTTTGAGCGTCCCGTGGAGATGACCGGAGCGCAAGGGGAGGACCTCGACATCGTTGCGATTTCTTGGAACGCCGCTTCGATTCACGGCTGGGAGCGCGCGGACCACGGCGTGGGGCTACGGTTCGCCGTGTTCGGACCTTGGGATGGCGAGAGCGTCCTGGCGCGGTTCTTCGTCGCATTCCATCTACTTGCGGAGCAACGCGTGATGTCGCGTCGCTCGCATCGCCCCGAGCGCGGCATCCGACGCGCGGCCGAGAGGATGAAGCTCGTCTCGACCATCTGCGTCGTCGAGCTTCGCCGCCAGTCCAGCCGGACAACCGAGGGGGAGCTTCGTCACGTTGAGTGGTCCCACCGCTGGATGGTCTCGGGATGCTGGGTCCACCGCTGGAACGAGCGCAAGCAGTCGGTCACGGTCTTCTGGCGGCGCGCGCACATCAAAGGGCCGACCGACCTGCCCCTCGTACTCAAGGAGAAGTTCGTCCGATTCACCAGGTAGTTGCTACCGAGGTTGAGACAGGCGTATAGTCCGGCCAACGGAGGAAGGAGGTTGCGATGGTCGCAGTTCATACCCGGGAGTGGCCCGAGCGCGACATCGAGGTGGTCTTCGCCGACTGCCGGGACCGAGGTCACGCCTGGCACGACCCGAAAGCGAACAGCAAGCTGCCGCTGTGGGCGCGCGCGAAGGCCGAGGGCTACGTCGTGCGCACCATGGTCTGCCCGCGCTGTTGGACGCAGCGTATCGAGGAGTTCGACTCCAACGGGGAGCGCATCGAAACGCCCCGTTACCACTACGAGGAGGGCTACTTACTGAAGCCGGGAGACGGGCCCATCCGTCGCAGCGAGTTCCGCTCGGCAATCGTGCGCATCGCCGTGCACGCTATGAATGGGAAGGGGCAACGATGACCGAACAACAGGAAACCCCGGAGAGCTTGGGGATAGTGCAGCTCGCGGAAGCGGCGCGGCGACTCGGATACAACGACGCGTCGATGCTCTACAAGGGGGCGCAGCGCGGGGACTTCGAGACGGTAACGAAACACTTCCCGGGGATGAGGCACTCGGCGAAGTTCATCCGTGAGGAGGACCTGGCGAGGATACCGAAGAAGCGGCAACGCGTGAAGGATGATATCGAAGTCGTGTCCCTTGTAGACCAGTCGGAGACAGAAGAGGACCCCGTCTTCGCGGCGCTCGCAGAGCTGGAGAGGGCGGCGCGCTCGACGCGCAAGGCGCTGAAGCTTCACGACGCGGGAGTTCGTCGCGAGACCATCGTGACACTGGCGGAATCGCTGAAGGAAGCGAGCCTGACGTTCCCGAAGCGATGATGCGTCATGAGTTGGGTTGACCTGAACGACGTGTTGGGACGGGTGGCTGATGAGGAGCTGCTCGCCCTAGACCGCTACAAGGGCCGACCGGCTCAGGAGCTGATTCTTCGGTCTCCTAGGCACAAGATGAGCGCGAGGTTCCTGGCGGGCATCCCTGACCGGCTGAGTGCGGCCGATAGGGATGCGTACCGGATGGGTGAGTGGCTGCATGTCAGTGGGCCAGAGTAGGGTTCGGATGAGACGGGTGTAGATGCACCCGAGAAGGAGTGACGGGTCATGAAGAAGACGGCGACCATTGATTACGTGGCGGAGAAGCCGCGCGAGTTCGGCGACACGGGTGCGGCGGTGAAGGTCATCTTCCTCGGCGGCGAGGAGGGGGAGTTCGCAACCGGGAGGCAGTGGGCGCAAGGACACATCGACGCGCTGAAGAAGCTCATCGGCAAGGAGTCGGAGTTCGAGGGCGAGGAGACGCAGTACGGATTCAAGCTCAAGGAGTACCCCGGCAAGCCCACGGGGGGCGGCGGTGGAGCGAAGAAGGGCGACTGGGCCGACCGCACCGAGCGCATCTGGAAGGAGAATCGCATCGCCGCGACCTCGGCGGTGAAGTACTGCATGGAGCTGACGGAGGGTCCCCTCATGGACCGCATCAAGGCGGCGGAGACCTACGCGCCGGATGTCTTCCTCATCATCCAAGGGCTCGCGCCCGAGCCCGCCGCCGTGGTGTCGTCATCGGCCCCGACGGCAACGTCCAACGGCGGTGGCTCTGGACGCACCGCTGAGCTTATCTCACTCGCTGGCGGGGACGCTACGGCGGTGCCGCGCGCCAAACGACTGCTCCTTCATTACGAGGGGCACGACGAGTTCGACAAGCTCGACGCTGACCAGTGGGCCGCGTTCAAGGTTTCGTTCGGAGGCGCAGAGACAACGCGCAAGGTAACCGAGGAGGCGGCCCCATCACGCGCCTAGTGGGCCTGGACATCGAGACTACGGGCTCCGACCCGAAGGTTCACTCACTCATCCAGGTCGGTCTCGCTTCCGGCCTGGGGGAGTGGATGTCGTGCGACGTGCGCCCGTACAGCGCGTCCTACGTAGTCGAGGAGGAGGCGATGAAGGTCAACGGCTTCACGGTCGAGCGAGTCGAAGCGGGGTTCCCGCAGGAGCAGGCTGACGAGATGTGCAGCGAGTGGCTCGCGAAGCGATTCGGTGACGAGCGGCTCATCCCCGTCGGGTGGAGCGTCGGCACGTTCGACATGCCTTTCATCCGCAAGACCCTGCCCCTCACCGCTGCGCACTTCGGGCACCGCTCGTGCGACCTGAACGCGGTCCTGTTCGCCAAGACGTTCTCCACCGGTTGGAAGGTGAAGGGGTCCTTCGACCAACTGAAGAGGGGGACGAAGGAGCGCGTCGCGGAGCTGCTCGGCTGGGAGCACTGGCACGATGCGGGATACGACGCGCTCGCTTCCCTTGCGGCGCTGCACGTTCTGAAGGAGATGACATGAGCGTGACGAACGGCGAAACTCCTATCTTGCCGACCATCGTGCCGGACCTGGAGCCATGAGCCCGAGGGGCGTGTACGAGCGGAAGCTCCGCGCTTCCGAGGAGCGCTTCTGGTCCAAGGTCGACGTACGCGGTCTTGGCGAATGTTGGCCGTGGACCGGGGCGCGCAACACGAAGGGCTACGGCACCTTCTGGGTCGGAGAGCATAAGTGGTCCACCGCGAGTCGATTTGCTTGGGAAAGAACGAACGGACTCATTCCGGCGGGGATGCAGGTATGTCATCGTTGCGACAATCCGCCCTGCGTCAACGAGGCGCACCTCTTCCTGGGCAGCGCGGCGGACAACACCGCCGACATGGTCGCGAAGGGACGGGGGACCGCCAGGCTTTCGATGGGGGATGTCCGTGAGATTCGTCGGATGTACCCGCACGTTCGTCAGGTAGCGCTCGCGGAGTTGTACGGGGTCGCTCAGGCCACTATCAGCAACATAGTTCGCGAGAAGACCTGGAGGACAGGATGACGGCGAGACGCCCGTCTTACCTTTCGTGGTCGCAAGTGGAAACCCTCGCGGGGTGCGGGCGCAAGTACGAGCTGCGCTACGTCGAGAAGATGGGGCGCGTCGAGAAGGGATATTTCATCGGCGGCAACGCCATCCACACCACCATCGCCGAGTCGGAGGGTGCCGGATGGTGGGGCAATCCCGAACTGTTCGCGCATGATGGCGAAGCGGTCGCCTTCTTCCGTAACGAGGTTGCGCGTCTCGTCGCGAAAGCGGGCGGCGCTGCGAAGGTCGAATGGGGCGGACGTAAAACGAAAGAGTTCCCCGAGGGGGAGAACCAGGACTGGTGGAACTACCAGGGCGCGCAGATGCTCCGGCGGTACTCCTCGCTCCGTCAGGAGGACAACGCGAAAGGGCGCGAGGCCCCGAAGACCGAGGTGCAGGTGAAGTTCACCCACGATGGTCAGCTCGTGCTCGGCTACATCGACCAGCTCTTCAACTCCGGGCGCATCGACGACCGCGTGCGGGACTACAAGACCGGCGCGAAGTACTCGCCCGACACGCCGCTGCAGCTCGCGCTCTACGGCTACGCCGTCCGCCAAACGCTTGGGGTGGAGGTGCGCTGGGGCGAGTTCATCTACCTGCGCTCGACAGACGGGCGTCTCGTCTATGAGGTAGACTTGACGGAATGGTACGACCTCATCCCGATTCTGTTGGAGGAGGCTCAGGTTGAACTGGAGCGCGGTGTGTTCACGCATCGTCCCGGATGGCAGTGCAAGACGTGCGACGTTGCTCCGTTCTGCGAGGTGGGTAGGCGACTTGTCGAAAGGAAGCTCGATGGCGAAGGACAACACGACGAAGCTCCGGGAGTCGAAGCGACGGTTCCGAGCTAACCCGTACGGGCACGTTTACGACCGTGCTCGTTCGGAGACGCTCACCGAGCTGTCGCGGCGTTACCCGGAGGAGTACGCCGAGATGATGGAGAAGTTCAAGGAGAAGCATCGCCGACTGGTGAAGCAACGGCTGAAGGCTTCTGCGTGATGTTCGGGGACGGGGGCGGGGGGAAAGAAACGGCCCCCGTTCCCGAACCCCAGCAGCGGTGCGTTGCGCGGGTGCTGCTGCTGGAGCGCCACATCGAGAAGCTGCTCATCGCCTACGCCGACTCCGACATGATGCGGTTCTCTAAGGCCATCACGCAGTTGCGGCAGGACATGGAGGTCCTATGAGGTGTGGCTCGTGCGACAGCGGGACGTGGGTACTCCAACCCGCTCCAACGCTGGGGGTGCTGTGGACCATCGCGTGTGAGAACGGTCACCCGCTCATCCCGACCGGGGCGACCATCGTCATCATGTCGGCCTAGTCGCGATGACCACCGATTGGATGCTGAATCGTTGCGTCTGCGGTCATACGCATCACCAGCATCGGATGCACCCGGAACGTGGGTGCATGCAGATGGCGCTTCAGCCGACCGGCTCAGCGTTCGTCTATGCGGAGTGCCCCTGCGGAGAGTGGGCAGAACGGACCCTGAAGGACGATGAAGCGCACCGAGCTGAAGCGTAAGACGCCGCTGCGCGCGAAGTCACCGACCGCGCGGCGCAAGGACAGCTCGATGCGCTGCAGCCGCGTCACGGAGCGCAGTGACGGGTCGTCGTCGCGATGTACGAAGCGCGGCACGGTCATCGTCTCCGCAGCGGAACGGCACTGTCGCGCGCACGGCACCGCCATCGCGGACAAGCTCGTGGGTGACTTCGTCCGCGCGCGCGACAAGCGCTGTCAGCTCGCTGGTATCAACGGCAAGCCCTGCTCCGATGAGCGGTTGTGGTGGTGCCATCTGCTGCGCAAGGGGACCTATCCATCGACGAGATGGACCCCGGGGAACAGCGTCGCGGGTTGCGCCGGACACCACCTGTTCCTCGACAACCATCAGGCGGAGTGGCTCGCGTACTGTATCGAGCGGCTCGGTCAGGAATCGCTCGACGGGCTGCTGGGTTACGCGCTCGCGGGCAACGGCCCCAGCGCGGCCTATGTCATCCGTGCGTTCCGAGAGGGGAACCCCAACCGATGAGCTACTACAACGACGAGCCAGCGGAGATAACGGAGCATGACCGCGAGAAGCTCGCCCACCTCATGGCCGTGGGTCAGGCGCTGAAGCACCATGCCCCGCAATCGGTCATCGATTGGAACCGTGCCATCACGAAAGAGGTCACTGAGCGCGAGCGCGCGAAGCTCATGGAGGAGAACCGCCAGCGAGCGTTGAAGGCGAAAGACAAGAACCCCGCCGGGCCTTGAACAGGTCCCCGACGGGGTTCTATGATTGCTCCCGGTGAAAGGAGTTTCAAGCGGAGAGAGTCTAACCGACCCTCCCGCTCTAGGGCAAGGAGGGGGACATGTCTGCAGCAACCGTCCGCACCGAACCGTTCGCCGTCGTCCCGTTGTGGGTCATGGACCGCGCAACGCCGGAGGCGTTGAAGCTCTACCTCGTTCTGTACGCCACCGGGACGTTCCGCGACGTCCACAAGACCGTCTCGCAGGCGTCGCTCGCCAGGAGCTGCGGGGTCTCCGTGCGCTCCGTCCAGCGCTACATCGAGGAGCTGAAGGACCTGGGAGCGCTCACCTGGGAGCACCAACAGGGCTCCCGAGCCCCGAGCGTATATGTGCTCTCGCACGACGCCCCCGTGTCCCCCAAACGACTGACGACACAGGTGGCACCTGAAGCGTCTCACACGACAACGGTGTCGTCGTCACACGACACGGGTGGCAGTACCGCGCGCGCGCTCCTTGGTGTTTCAATAGTAGAAGCTCCAGAAGTAACCCTTGCGCCGACTTCGTCGACGCGACCGAGAGACCTCGTCTGGGACTTCCTCGTCGAGCAGTACGGCGAACCGGCGCACCGAGGCAAACGCAACGCCTCGGTGAAGACCCTGAAGAACCAGGACGCCACGCCGGAGGACATGGCCTGGATGATTGAGAACCTCGTCGGCACGGAGAAGGATTGGGCCATCGTGACGCCGGAGGCGATGGCGTCGCACTTCGGTGAGAGGTTCGCTTTGGCCTCCATGGTGAAAGCTCGGGGGGTTGATGGGCAGGTTGCGCGCATCGAGCGGCATCTGGCTGAGAAGGGGGTTGTGGGATGAGTCGAGTGGGGGACGTGCAGCAGATGTTCCTGGTGTTCGGTTCGGGGCACGACGACCGTATCGAGGCGTTCACCACGGCGGTCAACCCGTTCACGCGGTGTGACTCGTGTTTCGCGGCGACCGCCGCCAAGCTCGCGTCGACCGACAACCGAGCCCCGACTCCGGCGCGCTTCATCTCGATGTACCACGACATGAACGAGACCGAGCATCATCGCCATGTTGGCTACAGCGCGCGCGAGGTAGAGGTTGGGGCCATCGAGAAGTTCTGGCACCACGACGCGGTGCAGCTCATCCTGCCGTTCGCGAAGGGGGACCAGGAGCTGGCGGAGTTCATCGCGGCCGACATGTGGTGGTGCGAGTACCCCGCTACCGAGGGTTTCGTCAAGACCGAGATGATGATGCACTTCACGCCGTGGGTCGAGGGCACGCGGAGTTTCCTGAGGAGCCTTCGCAAAGATGACAAGCGCCATGTGCCGAACATCATCGAGGCGGCGTGGAAGCGCGCGCGCAAGCAGGCGACCTACGGCAAGGAGTCGCTCGAAGAGACGGACTTCGAGCTGATGGGTACGCCGCAAGAGCTGGAGGCGGGGGGCGAGTGAATCGCCGTCAGTGAACGTGCGGAGGGGGGCAGCGACTCCCAGACCCGGCCGCACCGGGCGAAGGTTGCAAGCGCCCCCTCCGCACTGTCGTGGTGCTAGGGTTCCTACATCCCAAAGAGCAGTGCCGCGCTTCGCGTGCGCATGGAGTCGAGGAGGTGGAGCTACAGACCGAACCGCCTGACTGACCGCTCTCATAGTGGGCGGCCTTCAATCGACGGAGGTGTCAAGTACATGCGACGTTTCATCTTGGGCGGGCTGACCGCCGTGCTTCTCGTCAGCATCGCACCGGCCGCAAGCGCGGCGCATCATCCGGGGCATCATCCGGCGCAGCATCCCGTACCGAATCCCTGGCGGGGCCCGTGCGGGACCTGGCACGAGGGGGAGAGGGACTCGGGCAGGACGACCCCCGCCATCCGAGTGTCGCGCACTCGCAACCTCATCGTGTGTCTGTTCGGAAAGTTCGCGCCGGAGGACCTGTCCATTGCGCTCTACGTCGCCGACCGGGAGTCGCACTTCTATCCTGGCGCGGCCAATCCATCGGGCGCGTCGGGCGTCTATCAGCACCTCGCCTCTTGCTTCCCCGGTCGCGTGAGTGCGTACCTGCCGCGCTCCTGGCTCGCGCCCTGGATATGGGCCAAGGGCGGCCCGTCCGTCTTCAACCCCTACGCGAATGTCGTCGTGACCCTGTTCATGGTCAGGGGTTCGGGGTGGGGACCGTGGTCGATGTGATGCTGAACACGTCGCTAGGGCATGGGTGCACGACGTGTGGTGCTCGGCCGCGAGAGCGGTGCCGTGCAGTTATCCGGCGCGATACCGGGTTTGGGCAGGAGACGCAACCCCACCAAGCTCGTCGGGGGTGGGATATCTGGGATATCAACGACGAACTCGCCGAGGAGACCCGAGCGCGATTGGGGGGCGTATGGAACCGATGAGCGACGACGAGGTGCGCGCGCTGGGTTACGAGCCGACCCCTAAGGGTTGGGTGCCGCTGTTCCGCTCCGTCGAGCTGCGCTTGCAGGACGCGGAGTGGCACCGCAACAATGGCCACAAGCGCCGTTGTCCACGCGCAGGGACGCCGGTGTGTTCCCTGGAGGACCGGCCATGAGCGGGTCAGTCATCAAACGCCGACCGACCACGCGCTGGATGGTGAAGGAGGCGCTCGTGTTCTCCGGGCGCTTCCGCTCGGCGGCGGCGCTCTCGGAGCAGCTCGATGAACCGCTGCGCGCTGTGCGTCGGGCCCTGGGGGAGCTGCTGGAGGCGGGGGAGGTCGTGCGATTCTGTTACGGGCGGCGCGTGCTTTATGCCTCCGCCGGTTGAGGACTGAATCACACGGATGTAGTATTGGGCCCGGAGACGGAGACGGCCCCGGGCCAGGGGCCAGAGACCGTCTCCTTGGAGGTTGCAACATGGAGAATACCATCGTGAGGAGGTCGGCTGACGTTACGCGCCCCGGTCTCGGCCGCCATCCCGGTGCTTGTATCTCTGGAGCGCTCCTACGGTTCCCCTCAAGCGGTCGCGGAGGCTTACGCGCTCCGCTTCGAGTGCGACTACAAGGGCGCGGCTCGCGTGCTACGGCGCATCCGCGAGCGTCAGCAGGAGTGGGTCAACCTTGACACCCTCGACCGGCTCTGCCTCCTCGGCGGGACCCACATCGAACTGGTCCTATGGTCAGAGGCATGAGGCTTGGGTTCGACTGGGCTTCGAGCAGCGCGGCAGGAGCCTAGAGGAGGTTGATGTCCTACTCGATATGTGCGGCCAGGAGATGGCGCGCATGCTTCGAGGGGCGTTCGATTCGGCTGCAGGTGAAGGGGGAGGTTGGGCGGTATGGGCGGAACGACTGAGGTTTGGCGAGAACTACTGACGCAATCGGAGGTGGAGTCCCGCATCATGGACCTCATCGACCAGATGACGACTCAGACCGAGGAGCTGGCGGAGCTTCACAACGAAGAGGCGCGGGCGGAGTACGAGTACAAGCACACGTTCGCGCTGGCCTTCCTCGACGCGGAGGGCGGGAATCAGAAGACGCGCGAATCTCACGCGCTGCTCGCGGCGGACAAGGAGTTCTACGTCTGGCGATTGTCGGAGGCTCGGCTGAAGACGGCGCAGCAGTCGCTCCGCACCATCGCGACCCAACTCGACTCGTTGAGGACAATCAGTGCTAACCTACGCGCCGTAACCTAGATGATAATATCTTGTTCGATGGCGAACAGATACGAGTCTGTGGAGGAGCGCTTGTGGGGTCGGGTCGCGAAGGATGGCGACTGCTGGCTGTTTCCGGTGGCGGAGGGGAACCGGTATGGGCGCATCATGGTTGAGGGGCGGGTGAAGATGGCGCACCGACTCGCGTATGAGCTAGCGGTTGGTCCCATTTCAGAGGGGCTCACCATCGACCATCTCTGTCGTCGCACGGCTTGCATCAACCCGGCCCACCTAGAGTCGGTGACCGTCGCGGAGAACATCCTGCGCGGCGATGGTCCAGCGGCGAGGAACAGGAAGAAGACCCGGTGCTTGCGCGGCCATGTTTACGATGAGGCGAACACGTATCGGGCGGCGGACGGGTCGCGCAAGTGCAAAGCTTGCCGTGCCGCGCAACCTCGGAATCCAGTGGCAGCGGATGCTGCTGTTGCTCGTTGGCGGGAACGTCATCCCGAGTACAAGAAACGCGCGAATGCTCGTCGTCGAGAGCGCTACGCGTCCGACCCCGAGTATCGAGAGCGGGTCAAGCGCGCGGTGTACGAGGGGCGAACGGGCAAGCCCTACGAGGAGCGGAAGCGGTATCGAACGGAGGGGGCGTGACGATTCGGCCTTGGCGATTGCATGGGGGGAAGCGGATGCGCACGTTCGCAACCTACGAGCAGGCGTTCAGCGCCGCGACCCGCACTCACGGCGGCGCTCGCATCTCGCTGCGCATCGGCACCTCCGAGGGCGGGGACGGGTTCAGCGTGGAGGTCCTACCGCTTTGGGAGGGGGATGATGTCACCGAGCCCAAGTCCCGGTCCAAGCTCGACGACAACGCCGAGCCCACACCGCCATACTGAGCTTCGCGAAGGGGGTTCGAGGATGACGGTCCATGTGCGTCAGTTCTATTGCGAGTACCCCGAGCATGAGGGGCAACGGCTGGTGGTCTCGCCGTATGACCAGTACACCGCGACCATCGACATCGTGCGCCGGGATGGGGGGAGGCGTCACACCCGCGACGCGGGCGGCGGGGTCCGAGGCGGGTTGCATCTCTGCGAGAGATGCGCGAACGTCTGGCGCGAGCGGTTGAAGCTCGGCGACTACGCGCTCTCCTTCGAGCAGGAAAGGCTGGAGCTGTGATGGACCCCGACCCCGATGTATGAGTACCGCTCGCGTCTGGAGCGCGTCGTCGACGGTGACACGCTGTACCTATGGGTCGACCTCGGCTTCTCGGTGTGGACGCTCGCGGACTTCCGCATGCTCGGCATCAACGCGCCGGAGCATGGGACGGTCGAGGGTGAAGCGGCGACGCGTTCGTTGCAGTATCTTCTCGACCGCTATACGTGGCGCGTCGAGGGTGAGGCGTACCTCCTCGCGCGCACGCACAAGGACCAGACGGAGAAGTACGGCCGGATGCTCGTGGACCTCTGGGGTTGGAAGGACGCCACTGCGGCCAGGGGCGACTACGCTGCGGTCGACGTGAATCTGAACCAGCGCATGATTGACAACGGGCATGCGGTCGCGTATTTCGGGGGGGCGCGATGAACTGGCTGGTGACGATGGAGATGAACATGACGCATGTCTTGGCCGTGGATGCGGACACGGCGGACGAAGCCCGCCGGATTGCGTTGGAGCTGACCGTGGGACGCGAGCCGGAACGGTCGGTCCTGACCGTCGAAGTGGAGCGGGGTGTGCGATGAACGATGTAGAACCCATGATGCACGAGCAAGGAGGTTCGTTCTGATGATGACGAAACGACGGTACCGATTCACCCAGGCGCTGGCCGCCGTCGCGCTGGTGGGGGCGCTGGCAATCCCTGCGGTCGCTACGCTCCGCAGCGAAGCGCCCGGCGGCATGCGTCACACCGTCGAATGGCACGGGACCTACGACGGATGTCGTCACACTGGCGGCTGGGCTAAGCGAGTGTGGCGGCACGACGGCACCCAGCCCGGACCCGAGCGTGACCCGAACTACCCCGGCCAGAAGATGTGGGACTTCCGCTGCAAGCGTCCTGTCGCAACCGTTACGGTGACGCAGACCGTGAGTGTCCCCGCCCCCGGCGGCGGCACCGCGACCGTGACCGTCACGGCCACACCGACCCATACCCAGACACCATCGCCCACGACGACTCCGAGTACGACGCCGACGTGTGAACCCTCCGTTCGGAGCGACCATGAAGACGAGTGCGAAGACGACTGAGGGAGTCGTGAGAATCCGTCTCCCCATGGTCTTACTGTGGGCGGATGCGGGTGAGCTTCGTCGTCGAGCCGAGGATGGGTGGGTTGCGGCGCATGCTGCTGCGCCAGCTCGGCTTGACGACGGAAGCGACCCCCGGCGACGTGAAGAGGGCCTATCGCGCCCTGGCGCTGGAGCACCACCCGGACCGTGGAGGGGACCCGGAGAAGTTCCGGCGGGTGACGAACGTCTACCGTGCGCTTCAGGAGATGGAGTGAATGAGCAGTACGAGGCAACTCCTGCACGCGGTTGGACTCGAACACATCCCCTTCGGAGACGAGGAGCTGCAGTTCCGCGCGGGGCTGCGGCGCGCTCATCGTTATCGCGAGACGCTTCAGCGTATCGAGCGGCTGACGGCCAACGTCTGCGAGGAGGAGTGCATCCACGCGGGGTGCGAGGCGCATCGCGCGGCGGAAGGGGCGTTGTTCGAGTGAGCGTCGACCGCCGCCTGACCTACGGCATCATCACGGTCTTGCTCGGGGTGTTCTGGGCCTGGGTGTACAGGGTAGTCAGTGGCTGACCTCGTTCTCGTCGAGGCGCGCTCCGGGGATGCGGTCGAGGGCGAAACGGACGCGGCGTTCCACGGCTTCGTCCACTACCGAGACCTCGGCGCGTACCGTTCCGTGCAGAAGGCCTGTAACGACCACCGAGACAAGTGTCTAGGCGGGAAGGGGAGTGCGGCGGTAGCGAAGTGGGAGGGCTGGTCCCGGCGTAACGATTGGGGCGCGAGAGCCCTCGCTTGGGACAACCGCCTCGACATCGTGAAGCGCGACGCCATGGAGGAAGAGGTCGCCGACGTCGGTCGCCGACAGGCGCACCTGGCGATGGAGGCCATGTCTGCTCTAGCGGCTCCGGCGTTGGCGGCGGCTCAGCTACTTCGTGAGGACCCGAGCGTCGTGGAGGAGCTGAAGAGTACGGGGGTCGTGGCGTTGCTCGCCTTCGTGGAGCACACCGCTAAGCTGCTACCGGCCTTGGCGAAGATGGAGCGCGAAGCTCGTGGCTTGGAGACGCTGGAGTCCGACCAGCAGCCGCGTGTCCTGACGGTGGAGCTGGTCGTGTCGCAAGACCCGGAGTGGAAAGGCTGAGGGG
>Ga0315273_10005502_pt1 | contig 15661 bp, 14 predicted proteins | sample YL17G02_0_MG_FD_205753 | JGI IMG/M metagenome (GOLD analysis project Ga0315273, IMG submission 205753) | Sediment microbial communities from Yellowstone Lake, YNP, Wyoming, USA - YL17G02_0 | ecosystem: Environmental > Aquatic > Freshwater > Lake > Sediment | place: USA: Wyoming | collected...
AGCGGCAGCCAGCGACGCAGGTCCTCGGCGCCGCCGCGCGGCCGGCCCGCCACCACGAAGGGCGTCGGCCCGCGCGCCGCCACCACCACCCGCTCGAGCCCCAGGCCGGTGAGCTGCCGGGCCAGGACGCGCAGGGCGTCCGGCGAGCGCTCGTCGAAGACGCGACAGAGCACCGACTCGCCTGAGACGCGGTGGCCCGCGGCCAGCTCGGCGGCCTCGGCCCGCGCCAGCTGGGTCTCGAGCGACTTGACCTGCTTGCGCAGTTCCTCGCGCTCCGCCAGGGCGCGCTCCAGCACCTCGATCACCTCGCGGTCGCCGGTGTTGCGGCGCTGCCCGGCCTCGACCAGCTGGCGCACGCGCCAGACGTGGTCGCGCAGCGCCCGGTCCCCACAGACGAACTCGACGCGGACGTGGCCGCGAATCCTCTCCCAGCCGCGGATCTTGATGGCCCCGATCTCGCCGGTGCGCGTGCAGTGCGTGCCGCCGCACGCCGAGACGTCCCAGCCCTCGATCTCCAGCAGGCGCACGGTGCCCTCGACCTTGGGCGGGCGGCGCAGCGCGTAGCGCCCCAGGTCGGCGGCCGCGACCAGACGGCTGACCACCGGGCGATCCTCCCAGACGACGCGGTTGGCCGCGGCCTCGACGCGCTCCGCCTCCTCCCACGTGAGCGAGGGGCGGTCGAAGTCGAGAGTGCCGCCGTCGTCGCCCAGGTGCGAGGAGACGGTGTTGGCGCCGAGCACCCGCAGGAACGCCTGCGACAGCACGTGCTGCCCGGTGTGCTGGCGCCGGTTGGAGGCCCGCCGCTCGGCGTCGATCTCGGCCTCGACGGCATCGGGCACGTCACGCTCCACCCGGTGCCAGGCGACGCCGTCGGCGTCCTCCTGAACGTCGAGCACCGGCACCCCGGAGAGGCTGCCCCGGTCGGCCTCCTGGCCGCCGCTCTCGGGATAGAAGCAGGTGCGGTCGAGCGCCACCCAGAGGCCGCTCGCGTCGCGGCGGCGCGCCGTCACGGCGGCGGCGAAGCGCGTCGTGTAGGGGTCGTCGAAGTAGGGACGCGCCGCGCCCTCGCTCCCCCCGCCCCCCGCCGGCGCCACGGCCTAGCGGCTCTCCGGGGCGGGCTTGGCGATGCGGTAGCTGCGCATCTTGCGCCACAGCGTGGTGCGCGAGATCCCGAGCTGGCGAGCCGCGTTGGCCAGGTTGCCCCGGTGACGGCGCAGCACGCGCTCGATGTGCTCGCGCTCGACCTCTTCGAGAGACCACGTGTCGCGCGCCTCGGCGCCCTCACGGCCCTCGCCCAGCAGCTTGGGCCGCGCCACCGCCGGCGGCAGGTCGGCGGCGGTGACCGTGTCCCCGTCGGCCAGCGCGACCGCGCGCTCGACCGCGTTCTCCAGCTCGCGCACGTTGCCGGGGTAGTCGTAGCGCACGAGCAGGGCCTGCGCCTCGGGCGAGAAGCGCATGGCCCGGCGGCCGAGCTTCTTGGCGTAGCGCTCGAGGAAGTAGGCCGCCAACAGCGGGATGTCCTCGCGCCGCTCGCGCAGCGGCGGCAGCTCGAGGCCGACCACGTTGAGCCGGTAGAAGAGGTCCTCGCGGAAGGCGCCGCGCGCCACGGCCGCGGCCAGGTCGCGGTTGGCGGCGGCGACGACGCGCACGTCCACGATGCGCGTCTCGTTCTCGCCCAGGCGGCGCACTTCGTTGTTCTCGAGGAAGCGCAGCAGCTTGACCTGCGTGCTCGACGGGGTCTCGCCGATCTCGTCGAGGAAGAGCGTGCCGCCGTCGGCGTCCTCGATGAGGCCGCGCCGGCCGGTGGCCGCGCCGGTGAAGGCGCCGCGCACGTAGCCGAACAGCTCGCTCTCGATCAGTCCCTCGGGGATGGCGCCGCAGTTGACGGTGACGAACGGCCCGTGGGCCCGCTTGCTCTGCAGGTGGATGGCACGGGCGAAGAGCTCCTTGCCGGTGCCGCTCTCGCCGGTGATCAGCACGGTGCTCTCCGACGGCGCCACCTTCTGCACCAGGCGGAAGAGCCGCTGCATGCGCGGCGTGGCCCCCAGCAGGTCGCGGTACGGGCTGCCGAGGCCGTCGAGGCTCGCGGGGCGGGCCGGGCGGACAGCGGAGCGGACGGTGGTCGGACCCTCGCTCATCGCCGGAAGGCTGTCACAGGGGCGCGGCGGGGGTCAATCCGAGCGGCCGGGGCGGTTCCGGGGCCGGCGCTCCGGATCCGGGCGGGGCCGCCGCCGCCGCGGCCGCCAGGCGGGCCCGGTCCAGGTCGAGGTAGAGCGCGGTCCAGACCGCCGTGAAGACGACGGTGACCAGTTCCACGGCGCCGAAGGCCGCGATGTAGACGCTGAACGGCACGCTGCCGCGGAAGGCCTCGTCCACGCCCGCCCACACCACGCTGGCGCCCACGGCCACCGCCGCCAGCCCCGCCACGGAGAGGCCCGCTCCCACCAGCCAGCGGCGCCGCCGGCCGCGCACCACGGCGCGGCTCTTGCGGAAGGCGGTGCCGATCCCGCCCGGCTCGAGGGCGGCCGCCTGGGCCGCGAAGCCCCAGAGATAGAAGGCCACCAGGCCGGGCAGCACGAAGGCCAGGAAACCGAAGAGGAAGGCCGCCCAGAAGAGCAGGAAGACCACGACGAACGCGGGGAAATGGGAGAAGACGCCCTCGAACTCCTCCTCCAGCAGGCGCGACTCGCCGCGGGTCAGCCGCGCCGCCGTGCGGCGGATGACCAGGGCCTGACCCAGGAGCCGCCCGGCGAGGGCGAACCCCCATCCCACCGAGAGCGCCAGCCCCAGGGGCGCGTTGCGCAGGATCTCGCCCTCCAGGTCGCCGGCGAAGCGGGCCTGGAGCGCTTCCAGCACCATGTTGGGAAAGTGGAGGACGAGCGGGAGGATGACGAGCCCCACCGGGTCCTCGATCAGGGCGGCTCGGAGGCCGTCGCCGAGGGCGTGATGCACCGGGCGGGCCGGCCCCGTGGGCTGCGTCATCGCGACTTCGGAAGCCATGGGCTACGCCCGCGGCAGCGGGCGCCTCCTCGGAATGGGGAGCGGCCCCTCGGGCGGGATCCCGCCCCGGGGCCACGCCGTTGACACTAGGAAAGGGTGTTCCTACTGTCAAGCGCGTGGCACGCCAACGGACCCGTCTCTCCCATCTCGACGAACGCGGCGGCGCGCGCATGGTGGACGTCGTCGGCAAGCCCGCCACGGCGCGCGAAGCCGTCGCGAGCGGCCGCGTCTACATGCACCGCGACACGCTGGCCGTCGTCGCCGAGCAGCGCGCCGCCAAGGGCGACGTGCTGACCGTCGCCCGTGTGGCGGCCATCCAGGCCGCCAAGCGCACCGGCGATCTCATCCCCCTGGCGCACAACCTCCCGCTGGCCGGCGTGGACCTCGACTTCACGCTCGATGAGGAGAGCGCCAGCCTGGGCATCCAGGTGCGGGTCCGCGCCGTCGGCCCGACCGGGGTCGAGATGGAAGCGCTCACCGCCGTGAGCGTGGCCGCGCTCACCGTCTACGACATGCTCAAGGCGGTCGACCGGGGCATGGTGATCGGCGAGATCACCCTGTGGGAGAAGCGCGGAGGCCGCAGTGGCGTCTACCGCCGCCGGAGCTGAGCGCCTCTCCTACGCCGCGGCCCGCGCCCGCGTGCTGGCCGCCGTCCCGGCCCTGGCCGCGCGCCTGGGTGCGGAGAGCGCGCCCCTCGACGAGGCCGCCGGCCGCGTGCTGGCCGAGCCGCTGATCGCCGGCGAGCCTCTCCCCCGTTTCGACAACTCCGGCGTGGACGGGTACGCGGCCCGCGCCGCCGACGTGGCGGGCGCGACCCCGGGCTCGCCGGTGCGGCTCGCGGTGGTCGAGCGGGTGGCCGCCGGCCGCGCCCCGGCGCGAGCCGTGGGCGCGGGCGAGGCCGCTCTGGTGATGACCGGCGCCCCCCTGCCCGCCGGCGCCGACTGCGTGGTCATGCGCGAGCGGACGCGCGAGGCGACCGACGAGGTGTGGGTCGCAGCCGCCGCGGCCCGCGGCGAGAACGTGCGCGCGCGCGGCGAAGACATCGCCGCCGGCGAGACGGCCTTGCCGCGCGGCCGGGTGCTCGCGGCCGGGGACATCGCCGTGCTCGCCACGCTCGGGCACCCGCAGGCGCAGGTGGTCCGCCGCCCACGGGTGGCTATCCTCTCCACCGGCGACGAGCTGCGCGAGCCCGGCGAGCCGCTCGGGCCGGCCGAGGTGTACGACGCCAGCGCGCACGCGGTGCGCGCCCTGGTGCGGGCGGCCGGCGCCGAGCCCGGCGACGCCTGGCGCGTGCGCGACGACGCCTCCGTGGTGGCCGGCGCGCTGCGCGCCCTGCTCGCCGGGCACGACGTCGTGCTGACCCTGGGCGGGGTCTCGGCCGGAGACTTCGACCCGGTGAAGCTGGCGCTGCGCGAATTCCCCGCCCTGGCGCTGTGGCGCGTGGGCATGCGGCCCGGCGGCCCGCAGGCGTTCGGAGAACTGGAGGACGGCCGCGTCGTCTACGGCCTGCCCGGCAACCCCGTCTCCTCCGCCGTGGTGTTCGACCGGATGGCGCGGCCGCTGCTGCGCGCGGCGATGGGCGCCGAACCGGCGGACCGGGCGAGCGGGCGGGCGCGGCTGGCCGAACCGGTGCGCTCGGTGGGCGGCCGGCGCGACTTCGTGCGCGTGCGGCTGGAAGGCGAGCCGGGAAGCCGGCGGGCCTGGCTGGCCGGCGCGCAGTCCTCGGGCGCAGTCTGGTCGCTGGCCCGCGCCGACGGGCTCGGCGTGATCCCCGAGGAGATGGAGATCGCCCCCGCCGGGACCGAGATCGAAGTGATCCTCTGGGACGACGTCTAGAGGGGGGCGCGCGCGGCGGCGGCGGCGGGGCCTCAGCCCCGCGGCGGCGTCGGCGCCACCCTTGCCGGCAGCCGATCGAGCTCGGCCACCAGCAGCTCCACGGCCGCCAGGAACGCCAGGTAGCGCACGCGCGTCTCCGAAGGGCGCGGCCGCCCCTTGCCATAGCGGATCACGTAGGCGCCGAGCAGCCCCTCCCCCGGCACGCCGAAGAGATCCGCCACGCGCTCGATGACGCGCGCGTTGTGGGCCGGCACCTCCTCGCCCTGCAACCGCAGCAACGCCCGGAACAGCGGGTTCCAGCCGGTGCCCGCCGCCGCCAGGGCCTTGGCCAAGGCGCTCGGGGAGCGGTTCTCCAGCAGATAGGTCTGCCGCAGCTCGATCAGGCGGCTGCGCAGCTCGTGCTCGCACTGCAGGCGCAGGTCGGCGCGCGACACCTGCACTCCGGCCAGCACGTTCTCACCCTCGAGCAGCAGGTGGTGATCGTGCAGGTCGAGGAACTCGATGGGGTAGACGTCGAGCGAGCCGCGCACCTGGGCGGCGGTGAGGAAGAGCGGCGCGATGCGCGGGGCGCGCGCCGGCTGCGCGGTGACCTTGGCGATCCGCTCCAGCGTCTCGGCGTCGAGGCGCAGCGTGACCACCAGGATGTTGACCTCCGAGCGGCTGGGGACGAAACCCTGGGTGAGCGCGCCGCCGGTGACGTAGGCGGCGACGAAATCGGGTCCCAGCGCCCGGCGGATGCGGTCCACCCAGCGGCGCGCCGCCTTGATGACGCCCGGCGCGGGCTCGATGCGCAGCTCGGGAGAGCGGTCCATGGCGGCCGGACGCTACACCCGCCCGGCGAGCAGGGTCAAGGCGGGGCCGGGCGGTTCGCTACGGCTCGCGCGACCAGATCTGGCGCGTGCGCGCCACCGCGAAGCCCTCCTGCCGGTAGAGGCGCAGGGCGTTCTCGTTGTCGCCGTCCACCATGAGGGTGACGCGGGGCGCCCGGCGCTCCTCGAGCCAGCGCACGCTGGCGCGCAGGAGCGCGCGCCCCAGGCCGATGCCGCGCGCCTCGCTCACCACGCCGAGGATCCCCACCTCGCCGCGCTCCTCGAGCCGCAGCGAGCGCACGTACCCGACGCAGCGCCCACCGCGGTAGGCGAGCAGCAGGGCTTCGGGCTCGAAGAGACCCTGCGCCACCAGGGAGCGGGTGTACTCGAGCGTGGCCGGCACGAAGTGGTAGTGCTGCGCGAACGAGTCGTTGTAGGCCTCGGTCCAGTCGGCGAGCGCCGCCTCGCTGCCGTCGTAGGCACGGATCTCGACGTCGGCCGGCCACGCCGGCTGGGGCGCGCCGCCCAGCGGCCGCTCCATGAGCCAGAAGGTGCGCGCCGGGCGGAAGCCACGGCGGGCGGCAAAGCCCTCGGCCGCGGCGTTCGGCAGCCACCCGGCCACGCACAGCTCGCGCGGCGGAGCGTCGGGGTGGGCTCGCAGGCGCTCGCGGGCCCGCGCCAGCAGCACTGAGCCGATCCCCCGGCGGCGCCAGCGCTCGGCCACGCCGAGCATGAGCAGGGCCCACCGGGGCTCGTCGCCCGCGAATACCACCGGCAGCCGGAACCCCACGGCGGCGCCGTCCGCGTACGCCACCCGGGCGCCGGCGTGATCGAGGTGGGGATCGGCGAGCAGGTCGAGCACGCCGGCCGGCCGCGAGATCTGCTCGTAGCTGCCCACCAGGCCGGGCTCGCGCAGCAGCGCCTGCAGCCCGGCGGCGTTTTCCGCGGTCAGCGGCCGCTCGGTCAGAGGGGTCATGGCCTCATCCTCCCGCCGTTCGCCGGGCGGTGCCGGCGGGCGGAGACCCTACGGCAAGAGCGTCAGGATGCCGCGGGCGGCGGCCTCGGCGAAGGCCCCGGGGAAGATGCCCAGGAGCAGCGTGGCCAGGCCGGTGATGGCCAGCGCCAGGCTGGCGGCGTCGGAGCGCGTGACCTCGACCGGGCTGCCGGCCGGCTCCTGCATGTACATCACGACGACCGGGCGCAGGTAGTAGTAGACCGACACCACGCTGGCCAGCACGGCGACGATGACCAGCCCGGTGTGCCCGCCCTGCACCGCGGCGCTGAACACGAAGAGCTTGCCGGCGAACCCGGCGGTCGGCGGGATGCCCGCCAGCCCGAGCATGAAGAGCGTGAAGAGGGCCGCCAGCAGCGGATGCCGCCGCCCCACCCCGCCCAGATCGCGCACGTCCACGCGCTCGTCGGCGCCGCGCCCCAGGAGCGTCAGGGTGCCGAAGGCGCCGAGGGTCATGGTGGCGTAGGCCGCCAGATAGAAGAGCACCGCCGAGTGGCCGGCCGCCCCGCCGGTGACCACGCCGACCAGGGCGTAGCCGGCGTGCGCGATGCTCGAGTAGGCGAGCATGCGCTTGAGGTTGTTCTGCAGCACCGCGACCACGTTGCCCACCACGATGGTGAGCACGGTGACGGTGGACAAGAGCGCGCTCAGGTCCACATCGACGTGCGGCAGCACCTGCGCGGCGACGCGCACCAGGGCGGCGAAGCCGGCGGCCTTGGCCCCCGCCGCCATGAAGGCGGTCACGCTCGTCGGGGCGCCCTCGTAGGCGTCCGGGGTCCACATGTGGAAGGGCACCGCCGCGACCTTGAAGGCGAAGCCCACCAGCGTGAGCGCCGCGCCGGCCAGGAGCAGCACGCCGCCCGACAGCGGCGACTGCACCAGGTAGCCGGCCATGCGCTCCAGGTTGGTGGTGCCGGTGGCGCCGTAGAGCAGGGCGATGCCGTAGAGCAGGAAGCCGGTGGCGAAAGCGCCGAGCAGGAAGTACTTGAGCGCCGCCTCGGTGGACTCGAAGCGCGTGCGGCGGAAACCCACGAGCACGTACAGGGCGATCGACATCAGCTCGAGGCCGAGGAAGATCATGATGAGGTCGTTGGCCATCGCCATGAGCACCATGCCGAGGGTCGCGAACAGCATCAGGGAGTAGTACTCGCCGCGGTGGATCTCGGTGCGCCGCACGTAGTCCCACGAGAACAGCACCGCCACGAAGGCCACGGCGGTGATGAGCGCCGTGAAGAAGTGCGCGAAGGGGTCGACCACCACCATGCCCGAGAAGGCCGCGCGGTTCACGCCGCGCACCGCCCACACCGCCCAGCCGGTGGCCGCCAGCCCGGCCAGCGCCGTCCAGCCGGCGAGCGTGGCGCCGCGGCGGCGGCCGACCAAGTCGGCGACGAGCGCCAGGCAGCCGGCGCCGGCCAGCACCCACACCGGGAGCAGGGCCGCCAGGTCCTGGCCGGTGATCGGCACGGAGACGATTCCGGACCCGGCGGGCATCAGCGCCTCTCCTTCAGCTGCGACAGGGTGGCCTGGGCCTCGGCCTGCCGGCACAGCTTCTCGCGGTCGAGGATCAGCTGCGCGGTCTGCCGCAGCGCCGGCTGCATGCGGTTCAGGAACGGCGCCGGGTAGACGCCGATCCAGAAGATGAGCACCAGGATGGGCACGAAGATGGCCCACTCGCGCGGCCGCAGGTCGCGCAGCGATTCGTTCTCGGCGTGGGTCACCGGGCCGAACATGACCCGCTGGAACATGGTCAGCATGTAGACCGCCGAGAGGATCACGCCGCCGGCCGCCACGATGGCGAACCACATGTGGGTCTTGAAAGCGCCGAGCAGCACCAGGAACTCGCCGACGAAGCCGTTGGTGCCCGGCAGGCCGACCGAGGACAGCATGACCACGAGGAAGACGGTCCCGAAGCCCGGCACCACCTTCATGAGGCCGCCGAAGTCGGCGATCAGGCGCGTGTGGCGGCGCTCGTAGAGCACCCCCACCAGGAGGAACAGGGCCCCCGTCGAGATGCCGTGGTTGAGCATCTGCAGGACGCTGCCCGAGAGCCCCTCCTCGTTGAGGGCGAACATGCCGAGCATGACGAAGCCCAGGTGGCTGACCGACGAGTAGGCCACCAGCTTCTTGACGTCGGGCTGCACCCAGGCGACCAGGGCGCCGTAGATGATCCCCACCACCGCCAGGACCAGCACCAACGGCGTCCACAGGAGCGCGGCGTTGGGGAACAGCGGCAGCGCGAAGCGCAGGAAGCCGTAGGTCCCCATCTTCAGCAGGATGGCGGCCAGGATCACCGAGCCGGCGGTGGGCGCTTCGACGTGGGCCAGCGGCAGCCAGGTGTGGAACGGGAACATCGGCACCTTGATGGCGAAGGCCACCGCGAAGGCCAGGAACAGCCAGGTCTGCACGCCGAGCGGCACCGGCAGCTTGTAGAGCGCGAGCAGGTCGAAGGTGTAGACGCCGGTCGCCGTGTGGTTGAGGAAGTAGAGCCACAGGATGGCGACCAGCATGAGCACCGAGCCGGCCATCGTGTAGAGGAAGAACTTCACCGCGGCGTAGATGCGCTTCTCCCCTCCCCAGATGCCGATGAGGAAGTACATGGGGATGAGCATGGCTTCCCAGAAGACGTAGAAGAGCACCAGGTCGAGGGCGGCGAAGGTGCCGATCATGGCCGTCTCGAGGAAGAGCATGAGCGCGTAGTAGCCGCGCTGCCGGTCGGTGACGGCGGTGAACGACGACCACACCGCCAGCGCCGTGAGCAGCGTGGTGAGCAGGATGAGCAGCGCGCTGATGCCGTCGGCCCCCAGGTGGTACGAAGCGCCGATGGCCGGCAGCCACGGGGCCTTCTCCAGGAACTGCAGGCTGCCCTCCGGGCGCAAGGCGGTGAACAGCGGCACCGAGAGGGCGAACTCGATGACGCTGACCGCGAAGGCCACCAGGCGCGCCAGCCGGGCGCGCTCGCGGGGCACGGTCAGCACCAGCGCCGCCCCGACCAGCGGGAAGAAGATGAGGAAGCTGAGCAGCGGGATACCCAGGATCGCCACCTGGGGCGCCTGCGCGGCCCCCTGCATCACCGCCGCCGCGGCCGGGCCGGTCATCGCGCGCCTCCCAGGCTGACGAACAGGATCACCACGCCGAGCACCAGGAAGAAGGCGTAGGTGCCCACGTAGCCGTTCTGGAACAGGCGCAGGATCGTGCCGCCGAGCACCACCAGCCCGCCGGTGCCGTCGACGGCGCCGTCGATGACGCGCACGTCGAAGACCCGCCACAGCCAGCCGGAGAGACGCTCCAGCGGGCGGACGACCAGCGCGCCGTAGAGCTCGTCCACGTAGTACTTGTCGAGCAGCGTGCGGTAGGCGCGCTGGAAGCGCTCGGCGAGGCGCTGCGCCACGCCCGGCTCGAGCAGGTAGAGGCGGCGCGCCACGAAGATGCCGACGAGGCCGGCGGCCACCGAGACCGCCATGAGCGCCACCTCCAGCCCGACGGACGCGTGGTGGGCGCCGGGCGCGGCCGCGCCGTGGGCCCCCGCCGCGGCCGCGTGCCCCACCGCCGCCGTCGCCGAGGCGTGGCCCGCCGCCGCCGCGGCCGCCAGCTCGCGCAGGTGGCCGAGGTCGGCGAAGACCGGCTTGAGGAAGTCGCCGAAGCGGTCGGCGCCGGGCAGCAGGGGGATGCCCAAGAGCCCGACCAGCGCCGAGCCGACGGCCAGCACCGCCAGCGGCACGACCATCGCCGGCGGCGACTCGTGCAGGTGGTGCTCGGCCTCCTCGGTGACCCGCGACCCGCCGTAGAAGGTCAGGTAGAGGAGCCGGAACATGTAGAACGCGGTCAGGCCCGCGGTCAGCAGGCCCACGTAGTAGAGCCAGCGCAGCGGCCCCGCGAAGGCCGCGGCCAGGATGGCGTCCTTGGAGAAGAAACCGGCGAACGGCGGGATGCCGGCGATCGCCAGGCAGGCGATGAGCATGGTGCCGTGGGTCCACGGCAGGCGCCCCTTGAGCCCGCCCATGCGCCGCAGGTCCTGCTCGCCGGAGAGCGCGTGGATGACCGAGCCGGCGCCCAGGAAGAGCAGGGCCTTGAAGAAGGCGTGCGTGGCCAGGTGGAAGATGCCGGCCGAGTAGGCGCCCACGCCGCAGGCCAGGAACATGTAGCCCAGCTGGCTCACCGTCGAGTAGGCGAGCACGCGCTTGATGTCGCGCTGCACCAGGCCGATGGTGGCCGCGAACAGCGCCGTGGCCGCGCCGATCACCGCCACGGTGACCAGCGCCGCCGGCGCCAGCTCGAAGAGCGCGTGGCAGCGCGCCACCATGTACACGCCGGCCGTCACCATGGTGGCGGCGTGGATGAGGGCCGAGACCGGCGTCGGGCCCTCCATGGCGTCGGGCAGCCAGACGTAGAGCGGGATCTGCGCCGACTTGCCGGTGGCGCCGAGGAAGAGCAGGAGCGCGGTGGCGGTGGCCAGCGCGCCGCCCACCGCCCAGCGCTCCGGGGCCGCGGCGAAGACCTCGTGGAAGTTCACCGTGCCCAGGGAGGTGGCCAGCAGGAAGATGCCGAGCAGGAAGCCGAAATCGCCGATGCGGTTGACCACGAACGCCTTGCGCGCCGCGTGGGCGGCGCTGTGGCGCTCGAACCAGTGCCCGATGAGCAGGTACGAGCACAGGCCGACGCCCTCCCAGCCGACGAACATGAGCACGAAGTTGTCGGCCAGCACCAGGGTCAGCATCGAGAACGTGAAGAGGTTGAGGGCGATGAAGTAGCGGCGGTAGCCGCTGTCGCCGTGCATGTAGCCGACGGAGTAGACGTGGATCAGGAAGCCCACGAAGGTGACCACCAGGCACATCACCGCCGAGAGCGGGTCGAGCAGGAAGGCGACGTCGGCCCGGAAGCCGCCGGCCTGCATCCACGTCCACGCCGTCTGCGTGACGTGGCGCGCCGCCTCGGGCAGGCGCGCCAGCGCCGCCAGGTCGAGGGCGGTGACCACGAACGCGGCGCCGATGGCGGCGCAGCCCACCAGGCCGACGCCGCGGTTTCCCAGGCGCGCGCCGAGCGCCAGGTTGACCAGCAGGCCCACCAGGGGCAAGAGCGGGATCAGGTAGAGGTGGTCGAGCACCGGTCTATCCCTTGAGCAGGTTGACTTCGTCCACGTACACCGTCTGGCGCGCGCGGAAGACGTTGACGATGATCGCCAGCCCCACGGCCACCTCGGCCGCGGCCACCGCCATGACGAAGAACACGAACACCTGGCCGGCGGTCTGGTTCAGGAAGCTCGCGAAGGTGACCAGCGCCAGGTTCGCGGCGTTGAGCATGAGCTCGATCGACATGAAGATGATGATGGCGTTGCGCCGCACCAGCACGCCCACCACGCCGAGCAGGAAGAGCACCGCCGAGAGCGTGATGTAGGCCGTCATCGGCACGCTGTCGCCCAGGACCCAGCTCACGGCGCCTCCTCGATGCCCTCGTGCTTGCCCTGGCGCAGCGACAGCACGACGGCTCCGACGATGGCCACCAGCAGCACGATCGAGGTCACCTCGAAGGGCAGCAGGTAGTCGGTGTACAGGCGCAGCCCGATGGCCTGCGTGTTGCCCACCGCCTGCACCGCCTCGGCCGGCTCCTGGCCCTGCGGCCCCAGGCCCCAGGGCGCGCGCAGCAGCAGGTAGAGCTGGGCGGCCAGCACCAGGCCCAGGAGCCACCCGAACAGCTGCCGCGCGGTGCGGTGCACCCCCGCCTCCACGTCCTTCCGCAGGTTGAGCAGCATGATGACGAAGAGGAAGAGCACCATGATGGCGCCGGCGTAGACGATCACCTGCACGGCCGCCAGGAAGGGCGCGTGCAGCAGGACGTAGAGGCCGGCCAGGCTGCAGAACGACAGCACCAGGTAGAGCGCGCTCGCCACCGGGTTGCGCTGCAGCACGACCATCAGCGCCGAGAACACGGCCACCGCGGCGAACAGCAGGAAGAAGATCGGCGTCACCGGAACCACCCCTCGCGCAGGGCCACGCCCAGCGCCGTGACCATGGCGTTGGCCAGGGTGAGCGGCAGGAGGACCTTCCAGCCCAGGTTCATCAGCTGGTCGTAGCGCAGGCGCGGGAACGTCCAGCGGACCCACAGGAAGCAGACCATCAGGACCGCCACCTTGGTGAAGAACCACAGCGGCCCGCCCCACGCCGGCGGCAGCCACGGGCCGTGCCAGCCGCCCAGGAACAGGGTCGTGCAGACGGCCGAGATGGCGAGCATGTTCATGTACTCGCCCATGAAGAAGGCGGCGAACTTCATCGACGAGTACTCGACGTGGTAGCCGGCCACCAGCTCGGAGTCGGCCTCGGGCAGGTCGAAGGGCACGCGGTTGGTCTCGGCCAGCATGGTGAGCACGAAGGCCGCGAAGCCGACCGGCTGGTAGAAGACGTACCACCTGGGCAGGAAGCCGAAGAGCGTGCCGGACTGCGCCTCGACGATGGTGACCAGCGACAGCGAGCCGGCGAGCAGCACCACGCCGATCACCGACAGCCCCATGGACAGCTCGTAGGAGATCATCTGCGCCGAGGCGCGCAGACCGCCGATGAGGCCGTACTTGTTGTTGCCCGACCAGCCCGCCAGGGTGACGGCGTAGACGCCCAGCGACGACATGGCGAGGAAGACCAGCAGGCCGACGTTGACGTCGGTGGCGTAGAACGACGGCCCCACCGGCACCACCGACATCACGGTGATGGCCGGGATCAGCGCGAGCATCGGCGCCAGGAAGTAGACGACCCGGTCGGCCTTCTCGGGCAGCGTCTCTTCCTTGAAGAGCAGCTTGACCACGTCGGCGAACGGCTGGATGAGCCCGAACGGGCCGACGCGGTTGGGGCCGGGGCGGAACTGGATGTGCCCGGCGACCTTGCGCTCCGCCCACACCACGAAGGGCACGGGCAAGAGCACCGCCGTCATCAAGGCCACGACCTTGATGACGGCCCAGACGAACCAGTTCAGATCCGGCGAGAGCCCGGGGATCTGCACGTCGCGGCCTCCCTAGCCTGCCCTATACCAGGACGGGCTCGCCCTTGCGGGCCCGCTCGACCGCCGTCCGGCGGCGGTTCACCACGCACTTGCCGGTGGTCACGTGATGCTCGAACTCGTCGGGGAACTTCTCGAGGATCGACAACACCGGCATGGCCGCCGCGTCCCCCAGGGCGCACAGCGAGCGCCCGAGGATCTGGCCGGCGATGGACTTGAGGTCGGCGATGTCCCGCCGCGACCCCTGGCCGTCCTCGAGCCGCTGCAGGATGACCTCCATCCAGCGGCCGCCCTCGCGGCACGGCGTGCACTTGCCGCACGACTCGTGGCGGTAGAACTTGGTGAGGTTGAGGCCGGCGTCCACGGCGCAGACGCCGTCGTCGATGACGATCGCCCCGCCCGAGCCGATGAACGACCCGGCCGCCTGCACCGACTCGAAATCCAGCGGCGTGGCGAGCTGGTCGGCGCCCAGCCACGGCACCGACGAGCCGCCCGGGATCACGGCCTTCAGCCGGTAGCCGGCGCGCATGCCGCCGGCGTACTCCTCGAGCAGGGCGGACAGCGGCAGGCCGAATTCGATCTCGTAGTTGCCCGGCCGGTTCACCATGCCGCTGACCGAGAAGATCTTGGTGCCGGGGCTCTTCTCGGTGCCCCAGCCGCGGTACCAGGCGGCCCCGTTCTTCACCAGGAAGGGCACCGTCTGGATGGTCTCGACGTTGTTGACCACCGTCGGGCAGCCGTAGAGGCCCTCGACCGCCGGGAACGGCGGCTTGGTGCGCGGGTTGCCGCGCTTGCCCTCGAGCGAGTCGAGCAGCGCGGTCTCCTCGCCGCAGATGTAGGCGCCGGCGCCGAGGTGCACGACGACGTCCACGTCGTAGCCGCTGCCGGCGGCGTTCTTGCCGAGCAGGCCGGCCCGCTGCGCCTCGGCGACGGCGCGCTCCAGCCCCGGCACCAGGAAGGCGAACTCGCCGCGGATGTAGATGAACGCCTGGTGCGCGCCGATGGCGTAGGCGCTGAGCAGCACGCCCTCGAGCAGCCGGTGCGGGCTGCGCGAGATGAGCTCGCGGTCCTTGAAGGTGCCCGGCTCCGACTCGTCGGCGTTGACCACCAGGTACTTAGGCTTGGGCGAGGCCTTGGGCACGAAGCTCCACTTGAGCCCCGTGGGGAAGCCGGCGCCGCCGCGCCCGCGCAGGCCGGAGGCCTTGACGATCTCGATGATCTCCTCGGGCTTGCGGTCCTTGAGCGCGGCGCGCGCCGTCTCGTAGCCGCCGATGGCGCGGAAGCCCTCGAGGGTCTCCACCGCCGGAGCGGCGAAGTCGCCGAACAGGATGGGCGGCTTGCGCCCCGGCGGGGTGACCACCGGGCCGTAGACGCCGAGCGGGTGGCTCACGGCTTCCCTCCGCGCTGCCTGGCCGCGACGACGGCGATGGCCACCCGGTCCCCCCTCACGTGAGCGAGTCCAGGAGCCGGTCCACGGCCTCGAGGTCGAGGCACTCGTGGAACTTCTGCTCGTTGACCTGGAGCACGGGCCCGGTGCCGCAGGAGGCCAGGCATTCCACCTTCTTGAGCGTGAAGCGGCCGTCAGGGGTGGTCTGGCCGAGCTCGATGCCGAGCTTGCGCTTGAGGTGCTCGACCAGGGCGTCGGCGCCCATCAGCGAGCACGAGATGGTGCAGCAGACCTGCAGGACGTGCCGGCCCACCGGCTCCAGGTGGAACATCGTGTAGAACGTCGCCACCGCGGCCACGTCGGTGTCGGCCACCTCGAGCTCGCGCGCCACCGCGGCCACCGCCTCCTGGGAGATGAGGCCCCAGCGCTTCTGCGCCAGCCACAGGGCGGGCAGCACCGCCGAGGCGCGCTCCGGGTAACGGGCCTGGATCGCGGCGAGGGCCTGCTTGTCCTCCGCCGAGAACTCCAGGGGCCGGCCCGCCGACAGCAGCTTGTGGCCGACCGCGGCCCCGCCGGTCACTGCCATTCCAGGGCTCCTTTCGCCCACGCGTAGGCGAGCCCGAGGACCAGGATGGC
>Ga0315273_10005503_pt1 | contig 15661 bp, 14 predicted proteins | sample YL17G02_0_MG_FD_205753 | JGI IMG/M metagenome (GOLD analysis project Ga0315273, IMG submission 205753) | Sediment microbial communities from Yellowstone Lake, YNP, Wyoming, USA - YL17G02_0 | ecosystem: Environmental > Aquatic > Freshwater > Lake > Sediment | place: USA: Wyoming | collected...
GGAAATACTGGAGCGACTGGAGCGACTGGACTAACTGGAGCTACTGGTGCAACAGGGGCTGGAAATACTGGAGCTACTGGAGCGACTGGATTAACTGGAGCTGGAAATACTGGAGCTACTGGAGCAACAGGTTTAGGAAGCAATGTAACTATTGCTACAGCGGCCCCAGGTAGCCCTACTATTGGAGATTTGTGGTGGAATAGTATAGATGGTAACTTAAAAGTATATTATAATGATGGTACTTCTACACAGTGGGTAGATGCTTTAAACTTACCTATTGCTGGAAATACTGGAGCAACTGGAGCAACTGGGTTAACTGGTGGTACTGGAGCAACTGGATTAACTGGATTAACTGGTGGTACTGGAGCAACTGGAGCAACTGGGTTAACTGGTGATACTGGAGCAACTGGATCTACTGGATTAACTGGAATTGGAAATACTGGAGCGACTGGAGTAACTGGTGGTGCTGCAGGAGCTACTGGAGCTACTGGATTAACTGGAATTACTGGAGCAACAGGTGCTACTGGTAATACAGGAGCAACAGGTGCTACTGGTAATACAGGTACCGGTGCTACTTATGCATCAGCAACAGCTACAGCAATTACTTCTACTAGTTTTGTAGATATTGGAGGGATGTCACTTGCTCTTACTACAGGAACTTGGCAATTTGAAGTATTTATAGGTGGTAATTGTAGTACTGGTACTAATGGTGGTCAAACTTGTGTAAACTATTCTGGGACAACAACTTCTATAGATTATACTCAGCTAGGGCAGTTAGCTACTACGACTTGGGCTGCAACTACAAGACTGACTGCAGTTAATACTGCGGGCTCTATATACGGTACAACGTCGCTGGCAGAAATAGGGATATGGATGACTGGGAAAATAGTGGTATCTACTTCGGGAAATTTAGTTGCTAGAGCATTAAAAAGTACTTCTCAAACTTTTAATATTCGTGGATCATCATGGATTTCAGCATACAAAACAGCATAATGAATAAATTTAAAGGAATTATATGGCCGCAATAGATTTTCCTACCAGTCCGACTGAAGCACAACAATATACAATAAACAATAAAACTTGGAAATGGGTTGGTTCATTAACCAGTTGGGTAAGTGACACTGTTGTTGGCCAAAGTGTCTTTGAGATACCTTTTGTTATTAATGGTGGGGGTAGTGTAATTACTGCCGGGGTAAAAGGTTACATGATTATACCATTTTTATGTACTATAGCCCAGGTAACAACATTAGCAGATGTTTCTGGATCAGTTGTAATAGACATATGGAAAGATACATACACTAATTATCCACCAATAGTGGGAGACAGTATATGTGCGGCAGCAAAACCAACACTTTCTGGAGCAATTAAATCCCAGGATACCACATTAACAGGTTGGACAAAAGTTATAAATGCTGGAGATACTTTAGGTTATAATGTAGATTCAGCGACTACGGTAACACTTGTTACTGTATCATTAAAAGTTACAAGAACATAAATTTTTGTGCTAATTATTACAACAAAAGTTTTAATCTTAGTAAAAGGAGACTAAATTATATGGCTTCAAATTATATCTGGGAAAACCCACAAACTATCAACTTTACTACTATAACTGCAAAAACTACTGCCAGTCCCGCATTTACATGCACAGCCACTACAACATTAACACCGGTAACATTTGTATCAAATACGCCGACTATTTGTACTGTAGTTTTAGCAACAGGTGTAGTTACTATGGTTGGTGCAACAGGAACTGGATCTATTACTGCAAATCAAGTAGGAGATCATACTTATTACCCAGGCACTAAAACAAATACTTTTGCGGTAACGTAAAAGTGTTATACAAACAAAAAGCCCAACATATTATGTTGGGCTTTTTGTTTGTATAACACTTTTATTTTACAGGACAAACACCTGATACACACTCATTAATATCTATTTCGTCAAAAGAGTTACCTGCATCTAAATTAACTGGTAATAGGGTTGATATGTAATAATTATAAATTTCTTTAGAAACTACCTCTTGTGGTAAAAATAAATATCCTAAATCTTTAGCAGTCTTGGTTGGGTCATTCCTATATATAAAACTTACTCCTACGTATGACTCCCAATTTGCTAATAACCAGTTTATAATATTCTCAACTTCATTTAAATCATATGAAATAGTTACAGACACATTTTGATCTGCCCAATTGTTTTGTAGTAACTTGTATCTTTCTAATTGAGTAATTGCACTTTCTAAGTTCACTTCAATACCATTAACTTTTTCAAACTCTACATCATCATATGAAACTGGTAAAGTAACTAGTACAGCAGTATCATCTGTAGGGTGGTTAAATATATTATAGTTAGCTAAACGTAAAATTTCAATTAATGGATCATGTTTACCAAATTGAACATTGTTAAATATATATTTTCCAAGAGGTTTGTTTACACCTTCAGTAGTATCCATAATTTTAGATAATGTACCTGAAGGTTTAACTAATGTAATATTTTTTGGTCTTGGAGTTCCAAGTTCATCCGCCATTAAATATGCTGAGTACGTTGCCATACGTTGTAAGTATTTATAGTCGTAACCACTTAAATCTTCACGTTTTACAATACCTGTAAGTCCTACACCACATAACCTCAAAAATTCATTATTTAAATGCCATGCTTCTTGTAAAATACCATCTCTTAAATTAACACAGGTTTGACGATAGTTTGCGCGAGCAACAATATAAATAGCCCTATGTAAAGCAGCATTATTTCCTTTAAATTTTCCAATATCAGTTTCAAATAAATTACAAAATGACTTATTAGGAAGTAAGACCTCTACACAAGGATTTACACCACTAAACCAAGGTGCTCTATTTAGTGCTGCTTCTCCATTAATAAACCCTGGCTCACTTCCTCCAGCTTCTTCCATTAATGTAAATATATGTTTTAATTGGTTTAGTGTGGGTTTTTTGTAAAATACTAGTGAATTGTTGCTTTGTGTGAGGTGTTCTTTTCCGTGTAGAAACCAATCTTTTTTCACGATTGCGAATTCTTTCCATTCTGGTGCTCCGTACTCAAACAATACAATTTCAGCTGATCTACGACTTGATAAAGTAGTTCCAAGCCAATTTATAATTTCCATTATATTAATTTTAGTTAGCAACATATCGGCTCTAGAATTTAAAATATTAAATATAGCAGTATAAGCCTTTGCTATTGCAGAGTCTCCAGAAGATATCCACCCATACCCCGATAACCTAAGTCCGGCCGGTCGTAACTCACTAAAGTCTATAATTAATTTTTTAGCTGGATATTTACCAGCTATAAATTTTCCAAGGGATTTAGCCCATGCTTCTGCACTATCACCTACTTTGATAGTCCAAGTTTTTGTTTTTTCATCCCAAATTTCTGTATTAAAATCTAAACCATCTTTATCAGTACGAATACTTCTTATAATTTCTAGTGAACGAATTGGGCGTCTAAATCCTGTAAGTGTTCCCACCACTGGTTTGACACCCACACCACATCCTTGAAGTAGTAACCATAATACATCAACCATGTCATAAATTGTTTCTACTTTTGTAAAAGCACAATTAAATTGACTTGCTTCTCTGGTTCTTGCAATATCAGTACCACCTAACCACAGTGTTCTTCCACTACAACTAGACTTTCTCTCAAGCATTAACACTTCAAGTTCATCTAATTCTTGTAATTGTTCTTCTGTTAAAGGTTTATTTAAGGCTCTTTCCCACAACCATTGTTGATGCCCAATTACTCTTCCTACTGTTTGTTCCCATGTTTCAAATACTGTACCTTCTTTGTTTAAAGGTCTTGAATAGGTACGTCTTGTTATAATATCTGCTCTTGTACTAATCATTAATTATTGTCCTGTTGATCCAAATCCGTCATCACCTCTGGCGGTATTAGTGCCAAATTCATTTACAAGTACTAATTCTATTTCAGGAATCCGTAATATCATTAATTGTGCTATTTTGTCATGCATATTAACATAATAAGATATAGCACTGTCGTTGTGTAATAAAACACTTATTTCACCTTGGTAACCAGAATCAATAACTCCTACACAATTTGAGAGTCTCAAACCTTTAGCCCCCATTCCGCTTCTTGAAAACAACAGTCCAACATATCCTGGTGCAATATCCATTGATACTCCAGTACTAACAGATATTCCACAATTTGGTTGAATTGTAATATTTTCTGAAGAATAGAAATCAAATGCAGCATCAGTTTCGTAAGCTTTTGTTGGTATTTTAGAATGTAACTTTAATTTAAACTCCACTTTCATATATATTTCTCCAATTTAAGTTTTAAACTTTCTAGATGTGGCTCAATAGCTAAATCACAAATATTAACTAAGTCCATTAATTGGTAGTTTCTTGGAATTGTATCTCCAGACTCATTTAAATTTTTTATGTATTGAGATGCTCCAACTAATGGCAACATTTTATATATATCCATTGCACTTCCATATTTATTTAATAGTGCTAAAGCTCTTTTTGGACCTATACCGTGAATACCTGGAATATGATCACCAACATCTCCTTGCAAACATTTAATGCTAATGTATTCCGGAATTTCACATTCATGATGATCATTCCAGTTGTCAAAAGTTATTTCTTCTCTTGTAACATAAGAAAATTGAGATATATCTGGCGTTACTAATAATGACCAATCTTTATCACTAGAAGCCAGCCATATCATTTTTAACTTATATTTATCTATATTTGTACAAATATGTGCAGCTATATCATCCGCTTCAACACCAGGAAACATTAATACTAACCATTTAGGTGTATTATATAATTTGTCAAGTGTTTTTTTAAATTCAGTTTGAAAATCTTCAAATAATTTTTGTTCAAATTCAGTAGCTTCTACATATTTATCTCTACGATTTTTTTTATAGTCTGGATATATATTTCTTCTGTAATTTGATCCAGCATCACAAGCAATAATTACTTTTTCTGCTTTATAACTTTTTTGTAAACTTCTGACTACAGATACATATTCATCACAAAATTCTTTTTGAATTGGAAATTCGTCAATTTTTGATGGACGTGCTTTCCAGCGAAAAGCTAAGTTAAGTGCATCTATTATAATAACTGTACCCACACTTGTTTCAAAATTTTGAATTTCCGAAAAGCTTTTCATTTAACAAACTCCGGCTTTTCTTTCTTTATAAAATCTTCCAATAATGAAACACTAAATTCATAGTCGTCAACTTTTATTAAAATACTGTTATATACTTCGCGGTTACTCCATATACCACAGGGATACGCAACAAATATTTTACTTCTGTCATATTTAAAAATTAATAACGGCAAATTTCCATTTTGTATAGCCTGTCTTTGAGCTTGTTCCCACCAACCAAGTAAAGGATTAGATTTATTATGCAATATTTTACTACTAAGATGATCTTCCTCATAAGACTTAACTTCTATAGTGAATACATTAGTTGTACCTGGCACATAAACATCTCCCTTTAATCCATGTGATGTAGAGTAGGCTCCGCTTCCTGGAGTGCGTTCCCATTTTAGTCCTGTTAATTCTCTTAACATATCCCTTACTTTTAACTCTCCACGGGCCCCTTTAGCTCTTGAATCAATCATTGGTTATTCTACTTATATTATTAACTTTCTCAACTTTTAATTTAGTAAGTAGAGGATGAGTAAAACCATGTGAAACTATATAAGTATTCAAATCCGTCTCTTTTATTAAAATATCAATAAGTCTTTCTTTGCCTTCTTCATCTAACACATCTATTACTTCATCTAAAAATAATACATTAATACTATCTTTTGATAAAGAGGCTAATAATTTTCTAATAGCAAGTAATGTGGCTGTAGTAACTCTTGCCAATTCTCCAGAGCTGAGTGCCTCAATTTCTACATCTATATTATTATCTTTAATAATAATATTAAGCTTATCATTAACTACAGCATATATTAATTGAAATCTGCCATCTGACAATTCTAATAAATATTCATTGGTTAAAGCTTCTAGCTCTTTAACACTGTATTCCAGCTTATAAGCTAACAACCCATTAGTACTAAATGCTTTTTTTAATACATCTAAATGATTTAATACTTTATTTATTTCTGCTATATTTAATTTTAATTTAGTTATGTTTAATTCTGCCGTAACTAATTGTTCTTTTATTAATTCTAATTTAGAGTTATTATTATTGGCTTCTTTGTTCCACATTATTATTTCATTATTTTCCGCAACAAATTTATCTATAGCATCTTTTAATATGTTTACTTTGAATTCTATTTCATCCCTGTCGTGTAGCTGTATTGGTAACTCATTATCTATAAAATTACTATATCTTTCAAAATCTGCAATACTTTTTTGTACTTTTTCATACTCTGCGTTTTGTAGTCTAGCTCCAATAAGATTTGTTTCATTATTATCTAAGTCATTTTTATACTTAGTAATTGTATTTTCTAACTCATCTAATAAATTATTTCTAAAAGAAGCTTCAATTATTTGTTCACACGTATGACACCTGTTTTTTAATTCCTTTATTTTGTGTTTTATCTTAATATTATTGTCAATGTTATGTTTTAAAGTAATTTCAATATTTAATAAATCATTTATATCAATATAATTTATATTTTTAATCAGATGTTCAACAGAAACTGCATCTCGCATACTTCTATACTGGTTATTTTTTAGTATAGCAGTATTTTTTGTATTAATATCATTTAATAGCTGAGACAACTCTTTATATTCAAGCACTAAATTTTCTGGTATAAATATGTTTTCTTTTAAAGGCTGATGTACTAAATTTTTTAACTTATTATTTTTTATCCAAGACTCTAAACCAATTAATTCTCCGTTATGTATATTTAAGTCTGTAGTTACATCTTTAATTAATACTTTTATATTTTCGTATATATCTAAATATTTTTCTAAATTTAATAAGTCTATTAGAAATCGTTTACGGATAGTGTCTGTTGCTGTTAAAAATTGAAGACTACTCCGACTGTTTTGATATATTAATTGACTAAACATTTTAAAATCGCGGCCGAACAGTTTTTCAATTAACTCATATGTTGCTGTAGTCGTATGTTGACTTATGTCTTCTCCGTTCTTTTTTAATGAAACTTTTTGAACCACACCAGTTCTTGATACAGTTACTGTATAGAGATCACCGTCTTTTTCAAACTCCACGGCGCCAGTATATGTTATAGCATACGTGTTTCTGTTTAATATGGTAGCTTTTTTAAATCCTTTTGAGTTTTTATTAAATAATAATTCTTCTAATATATGTGCTATAGTAGACTTACCGTGCCCATTCTTACCCAAAATTTGAGAGACTGTAGATTTAGTAAAATCTATCTCATTATTTTGTCCGTAAGAAAACATATTAGACCATTGCATTTTAAGTAACGTAGGCATGATAGGTATCCAATATATCCGCAATATCTGCGTCTTTTAATTTTAATATTTCTTTTAAAAACAAATGTAATTCTTCATCTACATTCATGTCTTTATGCAATTCAAGTTTTGGTTCTGATATTGTAGATAATACTTTTTTATCCAATAATTCATGATTCTCTATTTTTGCCAGATCTGTAATATCTCCCTCAATTTCATAAATAGTGTGATCATAGTCAGATTGAACCATCAATTTTGGGTCAGTAATAGTTTTCCTTAGTAATTGTGGAACTTTTATCTTTTTCCATTCATACTCACCTGTGTCAGTATCTATTAATAAATATCCAGTTTCTAAGACATTCCGGTGAAAAGTAATGGTAATTGGTGACCCAGGATAAACAATATTCCCTTGAGAATTAGTATGAGAATGCAAATCACCAGCAAAAACCCTACTCCAACCTTCAAAAAGTCTAAGAGGTATTTCTGGTGTAACGTGTGGAGGTATTTCGCCTCTGACGTGTGTAAAAAGTATTGAAGCATTTTGTTCATATTCTTGTGGTGTTGCTGCAAACGTTTTTAAATGATTGTAAGGTAAAATTTCAAAATTTTCATTCTGTAAATAATAATCAATTATATCCACTTTATTATTAACTGCCTTAGTTACGTCTTTTAATTTAGATAAAAATGTAGTTGTTTTTCCTACTGCTTCATGATTTCCAGAATATAAAAGTGTAGATTTATTAAAACGACTTACCAATGAAAAGTACAAATTAAGTTCATCAATAGTTGGAATTCTGTCAAATATGTCACCTCCCACTATCATTAAATCAGCATCTACTTCATTAAGTATAGACACTAACAAATTATAGCGAGCGATTTGCCATTTTATTGGCACATTTTTTTGACCTAATTTAATATGCCAATCTGCTGTAAATAATATCTTCATTATGAGAAGAGGGCCACTAAAGGCCCTCTTTATTTTTATTTATTGAGGAAGATCATCAACTTCTGTAGTAGTTGTAGAACTTGGTTCTGTACCCTCTCCAGATGCGATTTTTTCCAACAATGATTTTTGCATTTCAGGAGTTGGCCGCTGAAGAATTTCTTCTAGTGGTCTCATCTCTGCTACAAATGTTTTTTCTTCTGTAGTTAGTGGACGTTTTTTACTGCGAAGTTGATTTAATGTGTATTCAACATTAAATGGCAGAGGTCCAGTTTTTTCCTTCTTAAAAACAACATCCCAACCAGTATCTGGATCTGTAGGATCTCCTAAATCTTCTGCTAGAGAGATAATTTGTTGAAAAAGTTTCTTTTTCAAGTTAACTACTACTAATTTACCCTCGCTTGGATCTATAGCTTGTGCTACGTATGACCACGAACAAGTTAGTTTAGGATAAAAGTCCCTTACCCAATCTTTTTCACTATTAGTAAATTTTTCTTCTTCTCTACTAAAAGCTAGACACTCGAAAGGAATATCTTTTCCTCCAGTACCTTTTACCCAATACACATAGCGAGGAAGAATATCACCAACTAAGCGGAAAACGTTTTCTCCGTCTTTAAATTTGTACAGATTATCTATACCCTTTTTTGCACTTCCTTTTACGCTTTCAAATTTAACAGCCATTTTTTACTTTCCTTTATTTTTTATATTTCATGTTTAAGTTGTATTAAACGATTTTTTTCATCTACTATAAGTAGACGATTTCTATGTAATTTTACAGGATCTATACCGCAAAAATCTAAATAAGCACTTTTGTATTTATTTAGCCAATAATAAAAATGATTTCTAGTGGAGGCTACTTGATATACTTCAAATGCTTCAAAAATATTAGGTTTTTTAACCCATAACCTGTCCGGTCTTAGTATAAATGATTTACCCTTATATTGATCATTAATTATAGAATTAACAGTCATCTTTTTAAGTATGTAATCAATCTCAGCAAATTTTTTCTTACTAAGCTTCTCCCAATCATAATACAGTATAGGGATCATTTTATATTATAACATCTTTACTCAACAAAGTCAAATTAAAAATTTGCTAGTGAATAAACCTTATAGCCATTCCGTATGTAATATTCGGTCCTAAGGTTTTGTTGGTGTTTAGAAGTACTGTCATTTAATTGCGGATCAATTATTACAGGTTCTTTCTTATTTTCACACACTCTTTGAATACGACCAATAAGTTGTGTTAAATTAATTTCATTAGCTATAGGTGATGCCAGTATCAAACAAGATAGTTCATTTATTGAAACACCTTCAGAAAATATGGTTCTAGAACCACATAGTATAGTCTTTTCTCCGTTTCTTATTTGATCTATCATTTCATTTCTATAAGCATAATCTGTAGTTTCTCCAGTAATACATACAGCAGTACTACCACATCTTCTAGCTACACTATTTAAAAAATCGACTCTTTCACCAACAACTAATACTTTATATCCCCTTTCAGACATTCTAACTGCAATTCTGGTTATAAAGCTTCTATATTCTTCTAAATTACATAGTTCTGTAACTCTATGTGCCCAATGATTAGCATAAGGAATTTTAATATTCGTTAAAATTTGTACAACTCTAGGAGCAACTGAATTTTCAATTTCTGGTTTATAAACTGTAGAAGAAAAATAATCTCTAAATAATATGTGTTGTCCGTCTTTTCTTAACAGTGTACCACTCAATCCTATCTTGTACCTAGCTGTTAATTTACTTAAGATATTTGAAAACGTTGTTGATGGTGTATGATGACATTCGTCTACAATAACAGTACCAAAAATATTTGCTATTTTATCTATAAATTTAATTAACGTTTGTGTATTAGATACAACTATAGGACTATCCATACCCTCCATAACTCCACCACCAATAATACCACACTCTATATTATATAATTTTTTGATCTCTGCCTTCCACTGATCCCGCAATAGTGTTGTATGTGTTATAACTAAAGTTTTTTGTCCTAATTTTTTAACTACATGTAACGCTGTAAACGTTTTACCCCACGATACTGGTGCATTTATCATACAATTATCGGTCAGCAGATCAAGTACTACTTGTTGGCTATCCCTTAATGGATATAGTGCATTCGGTATAGGAAAAATAACTGGATTTAATGTTCTATCATCACGTATCTCATAATCTGAATCTATTAGTTCCTGTCTACCTATTGGTAGTGCTAATGCACCAGCATTTAAAGAATTATAGGTTCGTACTATTGTACCTATTTCTCGTCTTGAAATTTTACTTTTAAATTCATCAATAAATTTATAAGTAGTAGCATTTTTCAGTTGTATAGCATACTCTGGTGTTTTAGGTTTTAATATTATTTTATTTAATAAAATGGCTATATTGTTCATACTTTAAATGTGGTTCTTTTAGATGGTTTATCAGTAACTCCTAACAAAACATATCCCTTTTCTATATATAATAGAACTGCCATGTTATTTTTATTTTCTACGTTTCTGTAATACAACATAGGACAATGTATATTTTCTATAATCAACATAGTTCCACCATTATATGGTATTTTTCTATTAATATATCTGTATAAAAGTGGAACGTTAGTTCTACGTTTATAATCAAATAATTTACCATTAGTATCAATAAACTGTTTATAAATTTTAGTATATAGTAAAAAATCTCCTATAGTCATTACTGCACGGTTTAAAGGGTATAGTAATTTTTTGTCTATGTGCAATCTTCTTTTACCTAAAGAGTCTCCAGGTATACTTATATCATCTAATATATAATTTTTTAATCCTTTTGATACATTAATTACAGTACCATCTATAAAAGTAGTTGCTTTATTAGAAAGGGGGTAAACTGGAAATTTTATAGAGTGTAAATAAATCGCCATATACTTTGTCGAAGAATCCGAATGAATAATCTTGTCCAACATCTTGATCTACTCCAATTGGACACTTAGGAATCGTCACACCACGATCCTGCTGTATAATTTTTTTAGACATATTACAATATTTTTCTACATCCTCATCTTTTACTAAAGACACTATAGAGTCATGTACCAGCATTATTATTTTTGCGTCTAGTTTTGTTGTTTTAATTTCTTTATTTATGTAAATAGCAGCAATAAGGTTAATATCACTAGCCACAGACTGAACGAGGAAATTAATTCCCGAGCGAACCGCATGACCTGCAAGTCCTTTATCAATTGATGAAACATTTTTTAATCTTCTTTTTCTACCAAAGAATGAATAGATGAACCCATTAGACATAATATAATTCTTAGAATTATCGAGCCATCTTCTAAGTCCTTGAAAGGTTCTAAAGTATTTTTCAATTGTTTCAACTGCATCTTCCAAAGAAAAGTTTTTTCCAGAAGTTTTACTAACGGTTTCTGCGACCTTGTTAGGTCCAGAGCCATACAAAATTCCGAAACTGATAGCTTTAGCAGCCTGTCTTTCGTCCGGAAACAATTTTTTAACATCTTCTGCTTTACACGATAATCTGAATACTTGCTTAGCAATCGCACTGTGAAAGTCCTCTTTTCCAATAAATACTTTTTGTAGTTGAGTATCTCCACTTAAAACCGCTGCATAGTACATTTCGGCTGTAGATAAATCGTGTGATACTATTTTGTATCCTTGTGGAGCAACTATTGTACCTTTAACTATAGGGTCGTCTCTAATAATTTGTTGAGCATTAAACTTACCAGAACTTGATAGTCTTCCTGAAGTTGTAGTTGACTGATTAAATCCTGTTCTAACCATACCGTCCCTATCTAAAGAGACTAGTAGTTTAGAAATATACGTATTTAGAATTTTACTATATTTACGAATAACTAAAATGTTATTAATTATAGGATGTAAATGTTTAATGCTGTCTAATACTTCTGCATCTGTGCTAAGTTCTCCGCCTTCTGTCCTTTTTCCTGGTGATGGGATATTAAGATAATCAAATAAAAATTCTCTTAATTGTGTTGGAGAATTAGGATTAAATTTAGGATCTTTTTCTCCGGTATCTTGTCTAAATTGTTGAAATTTAATAATTTCAGGTAGTTGGTACAGTTCAGTATTAGCTATATATAAATTATCTTCAATATATGATTTTGCCCACTCTAGTCTTTCTTTACTGAATGGGATACCATTATTTTCCATTTCTATTATTAAAAATAGAGCAGGAATAGCAATGTTAAAATATACATCTTTTACTTTATCTGCTTTAAACAATACTTTACTAAATTTTTCATATAATTCCAATGTTACAGCTGAATCAATAGCAGCGTATTTAGAAATTATATCGAAAGGGATGTATTCATAGTTAAAGTTCTCTTTTAAAAGTCCATGTGTTTTCATGTAATCTTTTTTAAAGTTTTCTAAATCTTTATCATAATCTCCATAATCTGTAAATCTTAACGCTAAATCTTTTAACCCGTGAGACCCTACCGTTTCATCTAGCATATAATGCATAAGTAATGTGTCGTGAGTATGATCTTCTCTAAATTTTAAAGAAAAATGATATTTAAGCATTGCAATGTCGAATTTAGCATTATGAAAAACTACATCACGCGTATCAATAATTTTTTGAAGTAGTAGCACAGCAGTTTCAGACATTGCTTCTGAACTTATATAAGCTCCTGTACGTATTTTTGATGATATAGAAATTCCAAGAACGGTTCCGTCTCTTGGATATAAGGCTGAGGTTTCTGTATCAATGGCAACAATAGTACTATCATCTTCTAATATATTATTTAAATATAGCTCTGCTGCTTCATAATCTACAATTCCACAAAAATTTCCGTGTGTTTTTATACTATTATTACCACTTATATTTTCATGAAGTTTTCTTAAAGAATTATTAAATGATTCTTTTAATTCTGGACGAAACAATACTGCTGCAGGACTTATTAATGGGATAAATTTCTCATCTATAATATGCCCCGCCATTTCTCCTATAGTTCCACCGGTAAAATATTTTGTAGCTTCAGCTCCAACCAATACTACAAAGTCGTACAATTTAGGGTCAAAATCTAAATCTACGTCTTTTCTAAGTATTTTAGTTTTTGCTACTGAAGAAAGATGATGAAGTTCATAGTTAAACTTAAAATAATTTTCATACTTTAAGTTACTCGGCTGTTTGTCTATTACTGCTATTTTCATATTTTAATGCCTTTTTTAATTGATAAATTTCATCCGAAGTTAAATCTCCAGGATCACTATCCTCCCTAGGGAGTTCTATTGTGTCTCCTAGTATATTTTCAGTTATTAACCATTCTTGTATATTTTTTGTCTGTTTTTGTCCCGCCTCATCATTATCTAACATTAACAGTATTTTACTAACACCCCGTAATTTAAATTGCGCTATTCTATTTCTATAATTCTTTTCAGATAAACCATTAACACCCATTAGTGCGACCACATTAGTAAATCCATTATCAATTAAATTTAAAGCATCAAAAATGCCTTCTACTAATATAATTTCTCCATTTTTAGGTTTATAATCGTATGGAAAAATTGGTAAAGTAATTCCTGCAGGTTTTATGTCATATCTTTGTCCGAAATTACTATACAATAATCTTCCAATAAAAGCTTTAATTTTTCCTGTTATATCTCTTAATGGAAATACAATTCTATCTTCAAAGTCTTTATGTGTAAAAGCTTCATACCTTAATAAAGTTTGTGCGGATATTCCTCTAAATGAATTTGTAAAGGCAGAATATTCTTTTGGAAATTCTAATCCTACAGTATCTGAGATTATTCTGTTTATCTTATCTTGAATTTCAAGCACTTTAGTTGATTGAAAATTGTGGATTATATTAAAATACTTAAATATATTTAATTTATACCCACAAGAAAAACAATGTCCTAGTCCACTTATTTTATGTATCCTAAGAGATGGGTTGTCATCTATGTGTTCTGGATTTAAGCAATGGATAACGTAATCTTTACCACTGGTTGTGTATACAAGATGCTTATCTTGTAGTAAAGCCTCTACCGTATTTGACATAAAGTCTCTCCATTAAAATGGAACATTGTCATTTTCATCTCCCGGCGCCTTAATTTCTTTTGTTAATTTTTTCTTTCTATCAGGCATTATTGCATCTGTAGGAAATATGCGTAATGTATCCCAATCAATTGGAGAATTAAAGTCAATGGGCTCTCCCGCTCTAATTTTAGTGTTATGAAAACTCATTATCCCATCTTCTCTATTATTAGCATTTATTACATATGCTAAATCGGGAGAATCTAAAATACCTTTAGCAAATCTGGCTTCATTATCTTTGTCTATTTGATATGCACTAACTAATAAAACGTCATACTTAGTTGCAAATTCTTTTAATTTTCCTGCTATTCTAATTTGTGTTTTCCAGTCATACTTATCATTACTACTGTTTTCATCTGCAATTTGATTAATATAATCTACTATTCCTACTTTAAATTTATCACCATATTTTGCTTTAATTTTTTGTAGATGAAGATCAATAGAGGCTATTGTTAATACAGGATCATGTATAATAACTAATTGTGCTTCTTTTAATGGATAATTTTTTCTTAAATTAGCTTCCAGTAGAAATCTATCTCTATGATCTAGAAACTTACTATATTCTTCTTCACCATTTACGAACATTTGTGCTCGTACTTTTGCTACCTTCTCAGTATGTATATTAGTTAATTTATTAGATCTTAATGCTTTTGCAGGTACTCCCGATAGTATTGAAATATTACGTTGAAATATTTCGTGCGCTTGCATTTCTATAGTAAAATACGGAACTACATTACCTTGTTCATATTGATTTGTTGCAATATTACAACAAACAATAGTTTTACCATGTCCTCTACGACCTCCAAATACTATTAGTTCCCCCCTATATGCTCCAAGCTGAGAGTCAAATGTGTTATTTATTCCTAAAGCTATTAAAGTATGAGCTGTGTTTTCTTCTAGTTCGAATATATTAATATTATCAACTGTTACCAGTGTTGAATTGGTAAAGGTTTTTTCATCTAATTTAACTGCAATAGCATTAATGTTATCTTTTACTTCTTCACTTTCCATTAATGTTATATGATCAACAAATTTAGATATTTCTGATAATGCTTCATTTTGTGTATATTCATTAATTAATGAATCTATTGCTACTTCTAAATCTATCTCTTCTGGTATATCTAATTCACCCAATGCTAAAATATTTTGCTTTACGACTGTATCTCTAATGTGAATACTTAACTCTTCAAAATCTGGTATTCTATTGTATCTACTATAAAATTTATTAATAGCAGAGTATACAGAAGTATATGAAGCATTAAAGAAAGATAATTTTAATCTTGACCAA
>Ga0315273_10005504_pt1 | contig 15658 bp, 14 predicted proteins | sample YL17G02_0_MG_FD_205753 | JGI IMG/M metagenome (GOLD analysis project Ga0315273, IMG submission 205753) | Sediment microbial communities from Yellowstone Lake, YNP, Wyoming, USA - YL17G02_0 | ecosystem: Environmental > Aquatic > Freshwater > Lake > Sediment | place: USA: Wyoming | collected...
TCACCAATCGCTCAACTACCAAATCCCGGCTCAAATATATTTACCGAATAATCAATTAATTTTTAAAAACCAAATCCATCTAATTGAAGCTAAAATACTGTCTTGACAGACAGTCCACCTTAGAATCCATCTCAGCCGTTCTTCTTTAATTGTTTTTGGCATATTGGTACACATCCTCCAAGATATTCCTATCTTGGAAAAACCGCCATATGTATGTGGACATTACCCGAGAGTATTGACAATGATTATTAAATATGTTAGCATATTATGACTATTTATTAATAATATGTTTATGGATATAGAAGAAAGCATTGAAAATAAGGGTTTATTTCGCCAAGTTTTTGACGAAGTTGTTTTTTGTTTTTCCCAGAGATCGCAAGAAGTAATTCGGATGCGTTATGGAATCGGAGTGGAAAAACCAAAAACACTTGAAGAAATAGGAAATAAATACCAAATAACGCGGGAACGAGTGAGACAGATTATTCAGGAAATCATTAAGAAAATAATCAGCCAAAAGATAGGTGATACGAATATTAAGCAAATTAAAGAAAAAATTGTTTTTACAATTGCGAAAAAAAATGGTATAATAACCAAAGATGAAATACTCTTTCTTTTGGGCGGAAGCACACAAGAAGAAAAAGGATTCATTTTATTTTTTCTTGATATTCTTGATGAAATTTCCTCATTGAAAATTCCACAAGAGATGAAACCGGCAATACTATTTTCTGATTTTAATATTGAGTTGTGGAAAAAAATCAAAAATTTAGCTAAAGAAATTCTGGAAGAAAACAGCAAGCCATTGAATGATGAAGATTTTTTTAGGGAATTTTCGATAAGCGAAAAAGGAATAGATAGAAAAAAGTTTTTTGATTTTCTTAGTGTTTCGGCGGAAATTAAAAAGAACAATTTCGGAAAATGGGGTGTTATTTATTGGAAAGAAATTAGTCCGAAAGGGACAAGAGAAAAAGCGCATCTGATTTTGAGCGAGATAAAAAAACCACTTCATTTTCGAGAAATCGCGAAATATATTGATATTCATAAATTAAGCAAGAAAAAAGCTCATCCGCAGACAGTCCATAATGAACTTATTAGAGATAGTCGATTTGTGCTGATTGGAAGAGGGATTTATGCTCTATCAGAATGGGGATACCAAAAAGGAACTGTTAAAGATGTGTTGAGAGATATATTACAGCGCAGTAAGGAACCGATGAGCAAAAATGACATATTAAATAAGGTTTTTGAATTGCGGCAAGTTAAAAAATCTACCGTTATCATTAATCTAAACAGTTATTTCGTTAAAATAGGAAAGGATTGCTATGCATTGAAAAAATAAAAGCGATCCAAAAAATACAAAAAAAGAATGAATATTTTGCTATTCACATTCAAGGATATAGTTGAAGTTTTAAAAGCCGTTGGGCAGGTATTTTCCTATATGTGGTTTTTTATTCTCCCTTTAGCTTTTTATTTTGTTTTCAAATTGTTATGGCTTGACCATGTTCAGGAAAAATTTCGCTCCAGCATTGAATACACACTGCTGGAGATCATAGCTCCGCGAGATATCGAAAAGAGTCCGAAGTTGATGGAAGCTTTGTTTTCCGGAATATCCGGAGTGTGGAAGAGTTTAAGTGTCAAGGAAAATTATCTCAAAGGAGAAGAATTACACAGATTCAGTTTTGAAATCGTAAGCGATGGTGGAGTTGTCCATTTTTATATTCGGACACCAAAAGTTTATAGAAATCTTGTTGAAGCTAATTTGTATGCCCAATATCCGGCTGTAGAAGTAAACGAAGTACCGGATTACGTGAAAAATGTCCCTCGCATAGTGCCCAATCGGAATTGGGATTTATGGGGAAGTGATTTTGAACTTACGAAACCGGATGCTTATCCGATTCTGACTTACCGTAAATTTGAAGAAAGTGTTACGGGAAAAATGATTGATCCTTTAGCCTCAATCATTGAAGTGATGGGAAAGGTCAATTCCAATCACAAACTGTGGTTACAATATATTATTGTTCCCGAAGCGGAAACTTGGTCAAATTCCGGACAGCAGTTAATCGATGAAGTATTTAAAGGTAAGGCCAAGCCAAAAGGAATTTTAGAAAAAATTATCTATGATTTTTTCGATGTAGCAAGGAATATTTTTTCTGGCACAATGGGAAATGTTGAATTTAAAGCAGAATTGAAAAAAGATGATCGACCGATTGAGTTCAGACTCACTCCGGGAGAAAAAGAAGTACTCAAGGCTTTGGAAGAAAATATCGGGAAAAATGTGTTTATAGTAAAAATGAGATTTTTGTATCTAGGGCAAAAAGAAGGTTTTGACAAGACATTTGTAGCCTCTTTTGTTGGAGCTATCAAGCAATTCAATGATCAGAATCTTAATAGCTTTAGGCCTGAAAGTGATTCAAAGACATTTGCTAATTATATTTTGGCACAATCGCGATTACGCTACCGCCAGAGAAAAATTTTTCAAAGATATATTGATCGCAGCATACTGGGAAAAAAATTCATATTAAGTTCTGAAGAATTAGCCACAGTTTTTCATCTTCCGGATATGTCTGTTATGGCTCCCAGCATTTTTCGGGTGGAATCCAAGCGTGGAGGCGCACCCTCTAATTTGCCAATACAATAAATTTTTTTTCAATCTAATAAAATTTAATTTATTCATCAATGCCAGATATAACATTTTTTGCAAAAACAAATTTTCGCAACCAGGAAGCGATATTCGGAATCAAAACTGATGACCGCAGGCGTCATATGTATATTATCGGAAAGACAGGTATGGGAAAGACCAATATGCTGGAAAATATGGCCGTGCAAGACATTCAAAATGGCCATGGTGTTGCTTTTGTTGATCCGCACGGTGATTCAGCCGAGAAGTTGATCCGCGCCATTCCCGCCAATCGAATTAATGACGTTATTTATTTCAATCCGGCGGATATGGATTATCCGATCGCTTTCAATGTGATGGAAAAAGTGAGCTTGGCTCAACGGCATTTGGTGGTATCCGGATTGGTCGGGGTGTTTAAAAAAATCTGGGCGGATTCCTGGGGACCTCGTTTGGAATATATTTTGCGAAATGCCATTTTGGCGCTTTTGGAATATCCCGGCAGTACGCTTTTGGGAGTGACCAGAATCTTGGTGGACAAAAAATACCGTGAAAAAGTGGTGGAAAAAATTACCGATCCGGTCGTAAAGTCATTTTGGGTGGACGAGTTTACTAAATGGAATGATCGGGTTCTGCAAGAAGTTATTTCTCCAATTCAAAATAAGGTCGGTCAGTTTTTGTCCAGCTCACTCATTCGGAATATTGTCGGTCAGACGTCTTCTTCTTTTGATATTCGCCAGATTATGGATGAGCGAAAAATTTTAATTCTTAATCTTTCCAAAGGACGAATCGGAGAGGATAACAGCGCTCTTTTGGGAGCGATGATGATTACCAAGATTCAGCTGGCGGTAATGGGGCGGGTGGATATTTCGGAAGAAACTCGCAAAGATGTTTATCTCTATGTTGACGAGTTCCAGAATTTTGCCACCGAATCGTTCGCTAATATTTTATCCGAAGCCCGAAAATATCGCCTGAATCTTATTTTGACGAATCAGTACGTCACCCAAATTGAAGAAGAGGTGCGAGACGCCATTTTTGGAAATGCGGGAACGATTATTTCTTTTCGGGTAGGGGCGGTGGATTCGGAATTTTTGGAAAAAGAATTTGCCCCAACTTTTATGGCTACGGACATTGTCAATTTGGCAAAATACAATATCTATTTAAAACTGATGATTGATGGAATTGCGGGGGATGCTTTTTCAGCCACGACCTTACCCCCGATTGATATCAGTGATACGGAGGCCAATGAACAAAAAGTAATCAATGTTTCTCGGGAGCGCTACTCAAGCAAACGAGAAGAAGTGGAAGAAAAAATTTCCCGCTGGAGCGGAATGTTAGTGGGAGAAAATTTTGAAAAAAAGGCGCAAGTTTTAGCGCCAAATAAGGCAGTTGTTCCAAAAATTAATAAAAATAAACTGGCACAAATAAATCAAAATATACGGCAATTATTTAATGCAAAATGCGATACTTGCGGGATTGACGTCCAGGTGCCGTTTAAACCAGATGGACAACGCCCGACATTCTGCAAAGATTGTTTGAAAGATTATCAGAGGGCGATGGCTAGAACGAATAAGCCGTCTGAAGAAAATGATAATGCGTCTAAGGTGCAAAATAAGCCGGCACCGGATAAAGAAAATATAGAAAAAATTATCCAACGTAAAATGTATCAATCGAAGGAACGGCCGATGAGCTTGTCGCAGATGCAATATATTGCGCCGAAAAAATTCAAGTCAGAACGTCAAAAGCCGGATTTAAAAAGTATATTGAATTCAATTCAAAAAAGCAAAGAAGAATAAGTGTTGATCTTGGTTTGGACAAAAAACGACTTTTTGGTCGTTTTTTTTGTATTTAATGAATTACGGAGCTACGATGAATATCATGATTAAATATCATTTTTAACATAAATTATGCTGATTTCATCTTGATAAACTTGTGACCATTGAGAAGAATCGGATAGATATTCCAAAAGTTCATTTTTCTTGGAATTAATTGTTTCTGCATTGATTGAAAAAATGTATTTGTCTATCCAATTAAGATTTATTTTTTCTCTTTTTTTCAATAAAACAATGCCGATATCATATTGGTCAAGTTTTTGTTCAACTTTATCTTTATCAAAAAAATCATAATATTCTTCAAGGAAAGATTTACCGTTGATCGGATACGCCGGAAATCTTCCATCAATAAAGATTTGTTTTTTCGGCCATGTCCAGATGATAAATCCTCCCCAATCATAAGGATTGAACATTTTTGCATTGGAAAATGAAGAGTTTTTTAGAAAATCAATCGCTTTACAAGGATAGCTGTCGCAATAACTTTGAAAAGGTTTATTGGTGAATCTGATTTGCAGAAAGTTGCTTACATTGAGCAGAACCAGAATAGCAAGCAGGAAGATTTTAAATATTTTAGTTAAATTAGATTTTGGAAAAATATTTTTGACGGGCATAAACAAATCAACGTATGTTTTTACAGTGAATGGAAAAGTGACGATAAAAAAAAGAGGAAAATTTCTTCTTGATTTAATAGTCATGGCGAGAAAAAAGAAAAAAAGCGCGATTTCCCAGGTGGTCAATTTAATGAAATTTTCATCTTTCAGATAAAAATGTTTTATGAAAATCCAGAGAAATCCACTGATAACAATCCCGATGTAAATCAATCCGATGTAATTAATCGGGTATGAATATATTGGGATCCATTCTGCGATATGGGAAAACATGAATGGATTAAAGCATTCGATAACAAATTCATATATTTTGATTCCATGCGGCATCAACAAAGTTGATAAGACGGACATTGCTGAAATCAACGAAAATGTAAAAATTATTTTCAATCTTTTTTTCTTGTCTATTTTTTTGTCAAGATTGAAGAATTTTTTTATTTTTTCCAGACAGTTAATTTCCATCAACAGATATTCGAATGACTTGGTCAAAATCCATAGTAAAATCAAAAGTACTCCCGTGAAAAATCCGGCATGAGAAAACGACCAAACACACAAAATAGGTATTAGCCATAGCAGCTTCAAGGTACTATATTTTTTTTCATAATTTTCTATGACAATGAGGAAAACCAAAAGATATAAAACAGATATTTGTTGCATCCTGACTCCAAAAAATGGAAGTGATCCGATAAGGCCGAAAATTGCAATAATTTGGACAACGATGGTGGAATTTGTTTGAAATTTATATTTTTTAGAAACAAAATATATCAATATGAAGAGTGTTAACATTGCAATTGTTCCGAATAGTAATGATGTGGTTATATAGCCAAAATGATCATAAACAAAAAAAGTTATGGCGTTCATAAGCCACTCATGATCAATCCATGGTTTCCCGATGATGGGAAAATCTCTTTGTTCAATGACTTGGATTTCATTCTCGGAAATTATTTTTTGTCCGATTTCCAAGTGCCATCCCAGATCTGGATTTAAATAAAAAAAAGAACCTTTTAAAATTAAAGTCGCAAAGAGGATAAAAAAAAGAAATTTAAGTATATTGGAAAAGTTAAAGAAATTGCAAATTTTGTTTAGAATATTATATCTATTCATGCTTTTTGCTTTTAACTATGGCTAAAAATTCTCCTGAAATCGGATTTGGAAAATTAATAGCTTGAATTTTAAAGGGTATAAATTTTTTTAAAATATTGAAATATTTACTAAAATTTAGTAAAGAATATTTTTTAAAATATGAAAAATAATAATATAAAGAAAAAAATTTAATATTATTATTAAAATGTAAAATTTGATAATTGTGATAGTCCATTAAATATTTAAAGGATTTCTGATTGTAATATAAAACATGTTCATATTTAAATTGAAACCATTTCTTGTTCAATATTTTTCTGGTTATGGATCCATAATTCGGGGAAATTACAAAAATATATCCTCCTGATTTTATTATTTTATTGATTTTTGAAAACATTTTATGCGGATTGGATATGTGTTCTAGCACGTCGGTGATGCATATAACGTCAAAAAAATTATCAGGATAATCAATTTCCAAAAAGGATCCAGTTTTTATCTTTTCAAAAAATATTTTGCGAGCAATTTCTGCAGAATTGGGAGAAATATCTATTCCATAACAATCAAATCCCATTTTTCGTGCTATTTCTAATAAATAACCGTTTCCAGTTCCAATATCTAAAATAGTTTTATCTTTTGGGTCTATATATTTAAACAAAGAACCCAATTGTTTTTTAAAGGTTATTTTTTTTGAGGCTGCAATTAAATTTTCATCATTATCTATAGCTTGATGCCAGGCAATATAATTATTTCCATAAATAAAATTCCGATCATCTAAAAAATCATCAGTAAATGCCAATTCACAGAATAAGCATTCTAATAATGTTGATAATTTGGGTGAATCTACTTCTTGTGTTTTGATAATTTTACTTTTAAATTTTTGAGAACCGCAAAGAGGACATTTCATAATTATTATTTTAGAATCCCTAATCTTAGTTTCCATACTATCAAAATAGCTTCTATGATTATATTTTTTGATAATTTTGATTTACCCGAATTTCTATCAATAAAAATTATTGGAATTTCTCCGATTGAAAATCCTTTTTTGTATGCTTTATAATTCATTTCTATTTGGAATGAATAACCATTGGATTTTATAGAATCCAGATTGAATGATTCGATAACTTTTCTGCGAAAACATTTAAAACCGCTTGTTGAATCGGTTAATTTCATTTCAGTTATGAACTTCACATATTTATTGGCAAACATGCTGAGAAGCAATCTATGAAGAGGCCAATTGACAATGTTGATGCCTTTTAAATATCTTGATCCGATGACTAAATCGTATTTTTTAATTTTTTCGAGAAAAAACGGAATATCTTTCGGATCATGGGAGAAATCCGCATCCATTTCAAAAATAATTTCGATTCCATTTTCCAGAGCATATTTAAATGCCTGAATATAGGCGGTTCCTAACCCGAGTTTTCTGGGTCTTCTGATAAGATGGATTTTGGAGTCATTTTGCGCAATTTCAAAAACAATGTCGCCGGTCTTATCAGGAGAATTATCGTCTATTACAATTATTTCCAATTGGTCTATTTTTAAATCTAATATTTCTTTGATTAACCTAGCAATGTTGTCTTTTTCATTAAAAGTGGGTATGGCAACGGCAATTTTCATAATGGAATGTTAATACGTAATATTTACACAAACTTAAATATATTATAATATTAACACATGGTGAAAAAAAGAAGAAGACGAGTTATTGTTGCTATGTCGTCCGGAGTGGATTCTTCAGTAGCGGCGGCTTTACTGAAAAAACAAGGCTGTGATGTCATAGGTGTTTTTATGCATTTTTGGAAAGAAGGGGGACAAGACACGCTTCGAGAAAATAAATGCTGTTCCTTGGAATCACAGCAGGATGCTAGGAAAGTGGCGCAAATGCTGGAGATTCCGCTTTATACGATCAATGCCGCCAAAGAATTCAAAAAAGAAATAGTGGATTATTTTATTGAAGAAAATAAATCCGGTCGAACGCCGAATCCTTGCGTAGTTTGCAATGAGCGGATAAAGTTCAATTTTCTATTCAGAAAAATGCTGGAAATGAAAGCTGACTTTGTGGCTTCAGGACATTATGCAGAAATAAAGAAAATAAAAAATAAATTTCATCTCTATAAGCCCAAGGATGAAGATAAAGATCAAACATATTTTTTGTATAATTTGACTCAAAAGCAGTTAAAGCATATTCTTTTTCCGGTGGGGAAATTCAAAAAAATGGAAGTAAGGAATATCGCCAAAAAGATGGGACTACCGGTTTTCAACAAGGATGATTCCCAGGGGCTGTGTTTTACTCCGGAAAAATATCCGACGGAATTTCTGCGCCGGCACTTAAAGCTTAAAAAAGGAAAAACGATCAATGTGGATGGCAAGGTATTGGGGACTCATGAAGGTCTCCCGCTCTATACTATCGGCCAGAGAAGAGGAATCAATATCGGTGGAACCGGACCTTATTATGTGGTAGAAAAAAACATTAAAAAAAATATTTTAATTGTTACTAATGATAAAAATCATCCGCTTTTGTATCAAAAGTCACTTTTGGCGGAGAAAGTCAGGTGGATAGTGAAAGAGCCGAAATTATCTATCAAAGTTTTGACAAAAATTCGTTATCGCCATCCGCTTGTTCCGGCGTTAATCAGAAAATCGGAAAAAAATGAAGCTAACGATTATCTGGTTGAATTTATTAACCCGCAAAAAGCAGTTACTCCCGGACAATCAGCTGTATTTTATTCTTCGAGCGGAGAGGTATTAGGTGGTGGACTAATTAAATAATGATATATTTTAAATTAAAATAATTTTATGCAAGAACCAAATTTGGACAAAAAAGCTCAAGTGAGGCGCATTCAATCCGATATCATGATTCTGGACGCAGATCTGAAAAAGAAAATTCGAGCAAAAGAAGGTTTTTTGATGGAAGTAAAAAGATTAAAGCGGGAACAAGATATGCTGACAATGGAAATCAAAAACAAAGACAGTGAATTGAAGAAAATCGATAATGAGCAAATGATAATTACGAATGAAATTAAGAGCTTGAAGAAAAAATTGAACATATTGTGATTTCGCTCTTGCTTTGATAACTGGAAAATTATAAACAAAGGAATCAGAAAAAAAACAAGAAGATATAATAAAAAAAATATAATAAATCGTAAAATAAGTTAGCAATACGAATTTAAAAATTTATGACATCACAAGAACTGCGAAAAAAATATCTGAAATTTTTTGAATCCAAGGGACACACCATCATTCCTTCAGCATCTTTGATTCCTAGAGAAACTGATTCCTCGATTCTTTTTACGACGGCCGGAATGCATCCACTGGTTCCATATCTTCTTGGAGAAAAGCATCCTGGCGGAACGCGAGTGGTGAATGTCCAGAAATGTGTAAGAACCGTAGACATCAATGATGTGGGCGACAATCGGCATCTGACTTTTTTTGAAATGCTTGGCAATTGGAGCTTTGGGGATTATTTCAAGAAAGAAGCCATAGAATGGAGCTTTGAATTTCTGACGGATCCGAAGTGGCTTGGACTAGAAAAAAATAGGATATACGTGACTGTTTTTAAGGGCGAAAATGGAATTCCACGCGATGAAGAATCAATCAGAGTTTGGAAAGAAGTTTTCGCAAATGCGGGGATGGATGCAGAAGTGGCCGGAGAAGATGAGATTATAAAAGAAAATGTTCGCATTATTCCGCTTGGAACAGATGATAATTTTTGGATTGCCGGAGCGACAGGGCCTTGCGGAGGGGATACGGAAATGTTCTATGATACCCGTCCGGAAGATGGAAAAATTGAAGGAAAATTTTCTGAACTGGTTAATGGTTTTAGGATTCTCGAAGTGTGGAATAATGTGTTTATGGAATTTGAAAAGAAAGCTGATGGGACTTTAGAAAAGCTGTCAAAATCCAATGTGGATACAGGAATGGGCGTAGAGAGGACTCTGGCAGTGCTTACAGGAAAGAATACTGTTTTTGAAACCGAATTATTTAGAGGTATTTTCCACAAAATTGCCATTTTGATGCCGCAAAAATTGGAACCCAATATCCCTTATTCCGAAGAAATTCGGCTCCGGCAACAGTGGTATGATGGATTGAATGAAAAGCAAAAGAATTCAGCCAGGATTGTGGCTGATCATATTCGTGCCAGCGTTTTCATGATTTCAGACGGAGTAATTCCTTCAAATATTGGCAGGGGATATGTTTTGCGTAGAATTATCAGGCGGATGATTCGCCATGGGAAATTGCTTGGCATCAATTATAATTTCACAAAAGCTCTTTCATATTCTGTTTTTGAAAAATTCGGAGAATTTTATCAGGAATTAAAAATAAACGAAGCTAATATTGTTGAAGAGCTGGAAAAAGAAGAAAATAAATTCAGAGAGACTTTGGAAAAAGGACTCAAGGAATTTGAAAAAATCGCAACAAAAGACATTTCCGGAACTGACGCTTTCAATCTATACCAAACATTCGGATTTCCTTTTGAAATCACAAAGGAATTGGCTTCGGAAAGGAATTTGAAAGTGGATGAAAAAAGTTTTCAGGAAGAATTGCAGAAACATCAGGATCTTTCCCGGATGGTATCTGCCGGTCTGTTCAAAGGGGGACTCGCGGATACGAATGAAATAACGATAAAATATCATACGGCAACGCATATGCTTTTGGCCGCCCTGCGTCAAATTTTAAGTTCGGAAATCTATCAAAAAGGCAGCAATATCACGGTAGAACGGCTAAGATTTGATTTTAATTATCCGCAAAAACTGACAGATGAACAAATCAAAAAAATTGAGGATTTGGTGAATAAAAAAATTGCGGAAAATATGCCGGTTAAAGTGTCAGAGATGCCAAAATTCGAAGCTCTTAATATTGCCAAAGTTTCTTTTGATCCATCAAGATATGGAGACGTGGTTAAAGTGTATAAAATTGATGATTTTAGTATCGAAGTTTGCGGCGGTCCGCACGTATCAAAAACTGGCGAGTTGAGACATTTTAAAATCGTAAAAGAAGAGGCATCAAGCGCCGGAGTGCGAAGGATTAAGGCGGTTTTGGAATAAAGTGATATCATAATTATATTGGTTTTTTATTGACATATGTTCCATAAAATGCAATAATGTAATAATGTAACAATTGAGTTGTTTAATATTTATGCTAACAGTCATTAAAACAGGTGGAAAACAATATTTGGTAAAAAAGGGGGATAGGATCAAAATTGAAAAAATTGAAAGAGAAGTCGGATCGAAATATTCTTTTCCGGAGGTGCTTTTCATGGGTGATGAAAAAGAAATAAAAATCGGAACACCCATTCTTAAAGGAGTGAAAGTTGAGGCAAAAATTCTCAAACAGGAAAAGAGCGACAAGGTTTGGGGAATGAAACACAAACCAAAAAAAAGATATAAAGTAAAATTCGGACACAGACAGCCATTTACGGAAGTGGAGATTACCGATGTAGCATAGAGACATTTTTATAAAAATAACACCTAGAAAATTGACTTCTAGGTGTTATTAGTAATTTGATTGAATGCATTACCTTTTTATGAGGCAATTCCTTTCAATTCATGGATAATACTGACGCTCTTTTTTTGCTGGTTGGAGATCTTGCCGGAAAAAGTAAAAAGAGGATATCCCAGCATTTTTTCCTCATTGACAATTTCGGCATAGATTGTCAATTCATCTCCAATGCTCACCGGTCTTTTGAATTCGGTCTTTACCGAAATCAATTTTGGAAGTCCGACAATTTCCGGGTGTGCCAATTTTACCAAAACCGCGGCCGTGAGCGCAAACATTTCGATTTGCCAGTGACCGGGAAGAATCGGATTTCCAGGAAAGTGGCCGGCGGTGTACAATTCGTTTTCTAAAATAAATTTCTTGCCGATAATTTTATGGGAAAAATTTTTGTCATATATGATTCGGTCAAGAATCAGAGCCAATTCTCGGTGAGGAAGGAATTTTTTCAATTCCTCTTTTTCAAAAATTGTCATCGCGATTGTTTGGATCTTTTCCATTTCTATTTTCCTCCTTTAAATGAAATAGAATTATTTTATTCAAAGAACATTAAAATTATGATAATTCTTTTCGATTTATCATGGCTTCTGACAGAGTTATTTCGTCCGTGTATTCAATATCTCCTCCCGATGATAATCCGCGAGCCAACTGTGTTATTTTAATTCCCATTGGCTCAAGTTTTCTTTTGAGGTAGAGTGATGTGGTATCGCCTTCGGTGGTAGGGTTCATGGCCAAAATAACTTCTTTTATTTTTTCATGGAGTACTCTTTTCAAAAGTTGCGAAATACGTAAGTCATTCTCTTGTTTACTGTCGGAAAAGATAACTCCGCCCAAAACATGATAAAGTCCTCGATACGCTCCGGTTTTTTCAAGTGAAATAATGTCTAATGGTTCTTCTACAACACAGATGGATTCCTTGTTTCTTTGCAAATTATTGCATATTTCACAAAGCTCTTCCTCAGCGATATTGAAGCATTTTTCGCAAATCTTCATATGCTGAATATTTTCCAGATTTTCTGAAAATTCCTTGATTTTTTCTTTATTTTGTTTAAATAAAAATAATACCAATCGTTCGGCCATTTTTGGTCCGATGGAAGGTAGAGAGGAAAAATTATTAATAAGTTTTTGAAATGGCTTAGGATACATAATACTAGAATTAAAAATCAAAATTCAAAAAATTATTTTTGTGGCTAATACATTATTTATCATTGGGTATGGCTTCGCTCTAGCGATTTAAAAGTTGTTGATGTCTCTTCAAAATAAAGGGATACACGTCCAATTGGACCATTTCTATGCTTGGCAATGTGGATTTCCACAATATTTTTATTAGGTGTGTCTGGTTTTTCGCGATCTTCACGATAGAGAAACATTACAACATCCGCATCTTGCTCAATAGAGCCGGATTCGCGAAGATCGGAAAGTTTCGGAATTTGGGGTGAACGAGATTCAACTGCTCGTGAAAGTTGAGAGAGAGCAAGAATGGGAATATTGATTTCGCGAGCCAGTTGTTTTAAAGATCTCGAAATCTCCGAAATTTCGTTGACTCGATTGTCTCCACCTCCATAACGACCTTCCATCAGCTGCAGATAATCAATAATGATAAGTCCTAAATTATGTTCGGCTTGAAGGCGTCTGGCCATGGTGCGCATTTCCATAATATTGGCGGAACCAGTATCGTCGATGAATATAGGAGTTTCACTCAAGATACCCATAGCATCGCCGATTTTTTGGAAGTCATCGCTTTTTAAGTTTCCGGTTCTGAGACGCCAAAGATCAATTCCCGCTTGGGCAGCCAGCATCCTGTCTATTAGTTGATCTGATGACATTTCTAGTGAAAATATACCGACTGGAATTTTTGATTTGATCCCTATATTTCTGGCAATATCCAACGCTAAAGATGTTTTTCCGATGGAAGGTCTGGATGCGAGAATGATTAGGTCGGATTTCTGGAGTCCGGATAAGATAGAATCCAGGTCGGGAAATTCAGTAGGAACACCTCGAAATTTATGTCCGTCTTTATGCAGTTCATCGATGCGGTTGAAGGCGGCTTCCAAAATAGACTTAATGGGGATGAAATCTTGTTTAATATATTTTTGAGATACTTTGAAAATTTTCTGTTCAGCTTCATCTAATGTTTTTTCAACATCATCTTCTTCTTTGTATCCCATCTCGACGATTTCACTGCCGGCATTAATGAGCTGTCGGAGAAGTCTTTTCTTTTGAACCACTTTTGCATAATGGACGATATGGGAAGAAGTGGGAACCGAGTTGACCAATGTTGCCAGATAGCTCGATCCTCCGATTTGTTCCAATTTCTTTTTTTCTTCCAGCTTATTGGACGTGCTGAGAACATCAATCGGTTCATGCTGTTCATAGAGTTCCAGTATAGTTTCATAAATAATATTGTGGTTGTCTTTGTAGAAATCTCCGACCTTGAGAATATCGGCAATTTTAATGATTGAATCCTTGTCCAGCAGCAAAGAGCCGAGAACTGATTGCTCTGCCTCCAAATTCTGAGGAGCAACGCGCAAATTTTTCGTTTGGGTATTTTTTGCCATAGTCAATTTATTATAACAAAACAAAGAGTAAAATCAACTGGAACTTATCTACAATTTATCCAACATAAGAATCTAAATTATTTTTGATTTCTTCTAGGTTTTTTGCTTGAATTAATTTTTTTCGCAAATTTGAAGCGCCTGGAAATCCTTTGATATACCAAGTGAAGTGTTTACGCATTTCCAACAATCCTTGATTGCCTTTGTTTTTCTGTATCAATCTCACATGTTGAAGTATATTTTTTTTGATTTTCTCAAAATCAAATGTCGGATATTTTCTCTTTTCAAGTAAGAGCTTGATTTGCTTGAAGATAAAAGGTTTTCCCCAAGCTCCGCGAGCGATGCCCAAGCCATCGAGAGTCGAATATTTTTCTAAAATTTCTTGGGCATCTTCAGGAGTGAAAATTCCTCCATTAGCAAGAACGATTTTATCCGGAAAGATTTTTTTCAACTCTTCGGCTATTTGAAAATCGACCGAACCGGTAAATCTTTCTTCATATGTCCTGCCATGAACCATAATTGCCTGGAAAGGAAGATCGGAGAAATATTGAACAAATTTTAAAGCGTTTTTTTTCTTTATTCCAGTCCGGATTTTGATGGAAACGGGAAGGAGAGTATTTTTAAGGACTTCTTCCAATATTTTTCGAGCAATTTTTTTATTTTCCATAAGCGAGCAACCTGATCCGATGCTGAAGACCTTGCGTGCCGGGCATCCGAAGTTGATGTCAATCCCATTAGGCCTGATTTTTTTAGACACGATTTCAGCCGCTTTGGCGAAATGCTTAGGGTTGTTTCCAAAAAGCTGGACGATATATGGTCTTTCTTTGGATGTAAAGGATAGGAGTTTCAGAGTTTTTTCAGGATTGAAAAAAAGAGCGCTGGCGCTTGCCATCTCGCTATAAAGTACGTCGGCACCGTAATTTTTGCACATTGTGCGAAAAGCGCTATCGGTGATACCAGCCATAGGCGCTAACGCCAAAATCGGCTTTTTTAATTCAAACCAAAAATTATTTTTCATTTAAAGCTATTTTCTTTGAATTACGAAACTAACTTTATCAATTAAATTCAGACAAATTGAAACACTCTAAATTTTCTGAATTTAGTTGGTAAGGTTGGATATTTTGGATAAATTAGTTCTCATTTGACAATTAAATAATTTGGTAAGCCAGCAGACTGCAGATATAGTTAGTGAGGTATCCGTCCACTGATCTGGGCAAACTTGTGACTAATCCGTAGAATAATTTTAAGCTCCTGAAATTCAGTTCGATGAGCATCCTGGTTCCATAAAGCATTTCTTCGAATTCAGTCATCAGTTTTTTCATATTGGATCTGGGTTTGGCAATCAGGATCCGTTTATGTTCCTGATAAAATTCTTGAGCCAGTTTCCGTGAAATGTATCCGGCGTCAGCCATGAATATTCCGATCAATTCTTTACTTAACGGTATGACCATTTCCCGATCATCGACATTGCCGGCAGTGAATATTACG
>Ga0315273_10005506_pt1 | contig 15656 bp, 14 predicted proteins | sample YL17G02_0_MG_FD_205753 | JGI IMG/M metagenome (GOLD analysis project Ga0315273, IMG submission 205753) | Sediment microbial communities from Yellowstone Lake, YNP, Wyoming, USA - YL17G02_0 | ecosystem: Environmental > Aquatic > Freshwater > Lake > Sediment | place: USA: Wyoming | collected...
ACTACACCACGCCCAGCGTGCAGCAAGCGCGCGTTTCGGTGTTCTGGTCGCTGTTCTTCATCTTCCTGCTGTACTTCACGGCGCCTTGCCTCGCGGTGCTGTCGAAGTACGACATGTTGACGAACCTCGTGGGCAGCCAGTTCGCCACGCTGCCGGCCTGGGCCGCGGCATGGGCAAAGGTGGATCCGTCGCTGCTCAACATCACCGACGTCAACATGGACGGCATCGTGCAGTGGGCCGAAGTGGTGATCGGCACCGACCTGATCGTGCTGGCGACGCCGGAGATCGCGGGCCTGCCCTACGTCGTGTCAGGGCTGGTCGCGGCCGGCGGACTTGCCGCGGCGCTGTCTACCGCGGACGGGTTGCTGCTGACCATTGCCAACGCCCTGGCGCACGACTTCTACTACAAGATGATCGACCCGACGGCGAGCACCGCGAAGCGTGTGCTGCTCTCCAAGGCTCTGCTGGTGACGATGGCGATTATCGCGGCCTATGTCACGTCGCTCAAACCGGGAGACATCCTGTTCCTGGTCGGTGCGGCATTCTCGCTGGGGGCCTCGTCGTTCTTCCCGCCGCTGGTGCTGGGCATATTCTGGAAGCGCGCCAACAAGTGGGGGGCGATCGCGGGCATGGTGGCGGGTCTGGGAATCTGCGTCTACTATATGCTGCGCACTTACCCGTTCTTCACCAACATGGGCGTGCCGAAAATGGACCTGTGGTTTGGACTGAGCCCGGTTTCGGCGGGCATGTTCGGCCTGCCGTTAGGAATGCTCACCATCGTGATCGTCAGCCTGCTGACCGCGCCGCCCTCGAAGAAGGTGCAGGAGCTGGTCGAGCACGTGCGCTACCCGAACCTGTTGGGCGATACGGTGGTCAGCGAAGGCACTTAGCCTCGGGCGGCCGATTGGGACAAAGCCCGCTTCGGCGGGCTTTGTCATTGCGAGGCAATTGTTTTGCTGGGAGATAGAAGATGAAAGCATTCCTGGTTGCCGCCACCTGCGGCATTTTGATGGCCCTGACCGGCTGCTCCGGCCAGGTCGGCGGGACGGCGCGTGGCCTGTTCGTCGGTTATGTGACGGACAAGACGGAAGAGGAGGTCGTCGCCAAGGTGGGCAAGCCCGAATCCGTCGACGACAGCAAACCGAACACGCCGCGATGGACCTACAAGAAGAAGACCTTCGACCCGGACAATCAGAGCCTGGTCGATAACGAGACCATCCTGATCTTCCAGAAGGATGCCAGCGGGAAATTCAAGGTCACCCAGGTGATTTTCGGCTGACGGCGTCGCTGGCGCTGGGGTGATTTAGACCACGAGGTGCTTCACCAGATGAGCGAGGTCGCTGCGCTCCGCGTCGGCGATCAATCTGCGCGTCATTTTGGGGTCGAAGCGAAGGAGGTGCATGACCACCTCGTTCACCCTTTCCGGGTTGTGCAGCTTGTGATACGCCATGCCGAGCTGGTACCAGGCGTGGGGATTCATGGGCTGCAGCGTGGCGGCCTCGCGGAGCGCTTTTGCCGCATCCTCATGCTTCCCCAGGGTCGCATACGCAAGCCCCATGCCGTACCATGCGCGGTCGATCTTGGGATTCAGGCGAGTCGCTGCGCGGAAGGCTTCGATCGCTTTTTCGAACATGCCGCGTTTGTCATAGGTGTAGCCCAGGTTGAAATGCGCGACCGCGTTTCCGGGATCGGCGTCCAGCGCCGCCCTGAAGTAGGGCTCCGCCTCGGCATACCGTTCGAGCCCTGCCAGGATGTATGCGATCCGGTTCGAGCACCGGTGGAAATCAGGTTTTACCCGCAGCGCTGCCTGGTAGGCGGTGATCGATTGCTTCGCGCGACCGAGCGCTTCAAGCAGGCGGGCGCGGATGTAATATCGCCAGTGTTCCATTGCTTCATTTCCGGGTTGATCTGATGTACGAGATGATAGTGGTTCTGAAGGCGCTGACCGAGGTGGCGGGCGTGGCCATGATCGGCCAAGGCGTGCTTTACGCGCTTACGGGCAACAAACGCGAGCAGAATCCGGTCTACGTCATCTTCAAGACGATCACCTCGCCGGTATTGAAGGCGACGCGTTGGATCACGCCACGCGTCATTCTGGACCGGCATCTCGGCCTGGTCGCGTTTTTCCTGCTGATTGTCCTCTGGCTTGGACTGACGGTCATGAAAATCAGGATCGTCGTCATGAACACGCCGCCCGCGTCCTGAAATCCAGTGCCTCGAGGACCGGGGCAAAGTCTGTTTTAGCCGGTCTCGATGAGGCACCATTCGTTGTCGCACTTGCGGCAGCGAACCTGCGAGGGCGAAATCAGCCTGAAGCGGGCGTAGGCGCCGCAGGCACCGCAGGTGGCGCGCTCGCCGAGCCGTTCGGCCTCGGTCAAGATCGTCCGGTACCGCACCATGCCGTAGATTCCGATCGCCACCGCGGCAAGGATGAAGGTGACGTAGGCGAGCAGCCGTGCCGTCGAGCCGCGGACGTTCAATTCCTCCATGCAGACCGCGATCGCGATCATGCACATGAACACGCTGATGAACCAGGCGTGCCCCTCGATCAGGCGGCGCTCATACCAGCGAGCGAAGCCAAGGCGGCGGATGCTGTCGGCGGGTTCGATGTTGCGGCGATGATGCGTTAGCGCCGTTACCCACGCGGGGTGGCAAGGCTATGGCGAGTATAGAGGAACTGCTCCGGCGCGCAACACGCAGCCAAAGGACCGGTGAGAAACCGCCTTGTTCAGTCCGCATTCCCCAGCCATTTCTGCGCTCGGGCGGTCTTGACGAGTGCCGCGAAGCCGCGCGTGCCTTGTCGTGCCGCGATGGCGCGCAGCCGCAACAGGAGCTCGGCGGTGGCGAGGGCATCGGACGCCGCGTTGTGGCGGATCGTGCATTCGATGCCGAACGCCGCGAGCCAGTCGTCGAGACTGCGACCCCCGTAGCGGTACGCCTCCGGCACCAGCGCCCCGGCGAGGGGGGCGAGGTCGAGCCACGGCCGATCGTCGGCCGGGAGTCCGGCGCCGGCGAATGCTACGCGCAGCACCGCGCGGTCGAAATCGGCGTGAAAGCCCACGCGCGGAGCATCGGCGGCCCATTCGCGGAACGCTGCGAGTGCGTCGCGCGCCGGCATTCCGGCCGCCTGCGCGCCATGACCGATCCCGTGGACGGCGATGTTGGTGGCGTCGCCGGACGGGTCGCCTTGCACGATGGTCTCGAAGCTGTCGTCGAGCAGGATCCCGTCGTCGTCGACCGCGACGGCGCCGATCGCAAGCAGCCGGTCGCGCTCGGGGTCGAGGCCCGAGGTCTCGGTGTCGACGACGACCCAGCGTCCTGCCGGAGTTGCCGCCGCGTCCCTGCCGAGCCAGCGTCGGAGCGAGGCCAGCCCGAAATTCATCCCGGATAGTCGAGTTCGAGGCGCTGCTGCACCTTGCGGATCTGCCGCATCGCTTCCTTCAGAATCCGGCGATCGAGATCCGGCAGCATGGCGAGTGGCACCACGTTGGGGCTGGCATCCTGACCCTCGCGCGCGCCAGGCGCCACGCGGCGATGCTGTTCGCGCAGGCGCAGGAGCTGAACGTACTCGAATGCGTCGCACCACACCGGGACCTCCGGCGCGGGGATGCCGCGCTTCGCCGCTGCCTGTGCCAGTCGCTCCACGGTGTTGGTCGCGGTGATGCCGGTGGCCAGCGCGAAAATGCGCGCCGCATCGACGAACGGGACGCTGCCGCTCATCTTGAGGTCGATGCCCTCGACGCCGGAGTCGCCTTCCTCCGCCTGTAATTCGCCCCGCCAGTTGAGCGGCGGGCGGTTCCTGAGCGCGTTGTCGGACATCTGCTTCAGGAACCGCGGATTGGCCTGTGCCCGCTTGGCGATGTCGACGCGCAGCATGTCCGCGAGCCCCGGTTCGCCCCACAACGCGCGGAAATCGAAGAAGATGTTGGCGGCGAGCAGGCTGTCCGGATCGCCCCGATCGATCCAGTTCGCGAACGCCGCCTTCCATTCGTCGAGGGACGCGCACCACCGTGGGTTCAGCGCCATCACGCCGCCCTTGCACAGCGGATAGCCGCAGCGGTCCAGCGCCTCGTTGACGGCGCGCGCGAACGGCAACAGCCGCTCGCGGACGGTGTCCGGCGCGAGGCTCTCATCGTTGGTGACGAAGATAAGACCATTGTCCTGGTCGGTCGCGATCGTCTGCTCGCGCCGGCCTTCGGAACCCATCCCGAGCCAGCAAAGCGCGAGGCCCGAGAGATCGTGCTTCGGCGCCGTCAGGTCGAGGATCCGGACGGCGACCTGGTCGTTCAGGCTCGAGATCATCCGCGTCAAATGCCCGGCGGCCACGCCCTGCGCGACCAGCGAATGCGACAGCGCGCGGACGTCCGCCGCGCACTGGACCAGCGCCGGAACGTCCGCGGCGCGTCGAATGGTCGAGGCCAGCTCTCGCACCGACAGTCGCTGCAGGCTGAAGAGGTCGCGCTCGGACACGACCCCGGTGACTTGGCCGCCGCCATCGACCACGACGATGTGGCGGATGCCGTACTGCGCCATCACGAGCGCAGCGTCACCCGCGGTCGCGTCGACGGCCAGCGTGATGGCGGGCGCGGTCATCACGTCACGCATCGGCGCCGTGAGCGGCCGTTGCGGCAGCACGACACGGCCGATCACGTCCTGCCGGGTGAAGATGCCGAGCGGTTTCGCCTCGGCATCGACGACCAGCATCGCGCCTATCCGAAGATTCTCCATCGTTGTCAACGCGTCGCCGAGCGGGGCATCGGGTCCGCACACGACCGGCGACTGCCGGAGCACGCTTCCCAATGACGTTTCGAGCCCGCGCTGCTCGGTCGCGCTAGCCACGTACTCCGACTGCAGGCGCAACCGCGACAAGTCGAGCAGGTGCGCGAGTTGGCGCGTGCAGAAGTCCTGGAAGACGGTGGACGCGGCGATGAGCGCGTCGAACGTGGCGGTCGGAAACGTCAGGCAGAAAGTGTCCTCCGTGGCTCGATAGACGCTGGTGACGCCGCGCCGCGCGAGCAGCGCGCTCAGCGGAAACATCTCGCCGGCGGAGAGTTCCCACAACGCGGTCGCGGCGCCGCTGCCGCCCGGTCGCTCGCCGCGAACCGTGCCCTGCCGGATCACGTGACAATGCGCGGGCCGATCGGCCGCCGGCGCCAGGATGATCTCGCCCGGCGCGAAGTACTTGAGCTGCGACGCGCGGACGATCCGGTCGAGGTCGCCCTCGCGCATCGCCGCAAACGGCGCGTGCGGCTTCAGCGCCAGTTTCAGGCCGGCGAGAATCGAAGGCGCGGGCGTCGGTGTTTGCGGCAACGGGATCTTTTTTCGCCGGACGACGCGCGCTGCGCGAGCGCAATGCGCACCTTGCCGACATCGGGGTTCGCCATCGAGCCGATCCCTTTCTGCAATGGTTCGGGTCGGAGCGAAATCGGCGCGGAGTATAGCATCGGGGCGCTGTGCTAGACTCGACATGCCTTCCCGGTCCCTCGCCTGCGGGCGCGACGCGCTGCGATGCCTGATATCCAAACTGCTCTCACGGCCCTTTCGCCGCTCGACGGCCGGTATGCCGCGAAGGTGGCCCCCCTCGCCGCGCACTTCAGCGAGTTCGGCTTGATCCGCGCACGCGTGCGGATCGAGGCCGCCTGGCTCGTCGCGTTGTCCGAAGAGCCGCGCATCGGCGAAATTGCGCCATTCGGCGTGGAGGCCCGCGCCGCGCTGGACGCCGCCTGCACGTCGTTCTCGCCGGCCGACGCCGCGCGGGTCAAGGCGATCGAACGCACGACCAATCACGATGTCAAGGCGGTCGAGTACTGGATGAAGGAGCGCTTCGCGGCCGTCCCGGAGATCGCGCGCGCCAGCGAATTCATCCATTTCGCGTGCACGTCGGAGGACATCAACAACCTCGCCCACGGGCTGATGCTCGCCGAAGCGCGACGGGCGATCCTGCTGCCCGCGCTGCGCGAGATCGCGGCCGCGCTTCGCGCGATTGCGCACGTGAACGCCGCCGTGCCGATGCTTTCGCGCACGCACGGCCAGCCTGCGACGCCCACGACGCTCGGCAAGGAGATGGCGAACGTCTATGCGCGCCTCGAGCGGCAGATCGCCGCGATCGAACGCGCGCCGCTCAAAGGCAAGGTGAACGGCGCGGTAGGCAACTACAACGCGCATGTCGTCGCCTATCCGGACGTCGATTGGGAGCGGCTCGCGGCCAAGGTCGTTGCCGGGCTCGGCCTCGAATTCAACCCGTATACGACGCAGATCGAGCCGCACGACTACATGGCGGAACTCTTCGACGCCGTGGCCCGCGCGAACACGGTGCTGATCGACCTCGATCGCGACATCTGGGGCTACGTATCGCTCGGCTATTTCCGGCAGAACATGAAGGAGGGCGAGGTCGGGTCGTCGACGATGCCGCACAAGGTCAATCCGATCGACTTCGAGAATTCCGAGGGCAATCTCGGGCTCGCGAATGCGATGCTGCGCCACCTCGCCGAGAAGCTGCCGGTGTCCCGCTGGCAACGCGACCTCACGGATTCGACGGTGCTGCGCAACATGGGCGTGGCACTCGGCCACGCGCTGCTCGGCTGGATGTCGCTTGCGCAGGGGCTCGCCCGCCTGGCGGTCGACGAAGCGCGAATCGCCGCCGACCTCGACGCCAACTGGGAAGTGCTCGCCGAGCCGATCCAGACGGTGATGCGCCGCTACGGCGTGCCGAATCCGTACGAGCGGCTGAAGGCGCTGACGCGAGGGGTGACCGGCATCACGCGCGAGAGCCTGCACGCGTTCATCGACGGATTGACGATCCCCGCGGACGCGAAGACGCGGTTGAAGGCGCTGACGCCCGCGACCTACATCGGCAAGGCCGCCGAGCTCGCGAAGCGCGTTTGACGCTGCCCCGCCAAGGCCGAGGCTATCTACTTGTCGATTTTCGCCGCCCCGGCGAAGGCGGGGGCCGAGCGGCGTTCATCGCAAGACACCGGGTTCCCGCCTTCACGCGAACGACAGCAAGGGCTTCAGCGAACGGCATTGCCGCTAGGGCGCGGGCGGCTGCTTCCGCGAGCGGCGCTCCTTGACATACGTGCTGACCGCAGGGATCAACGAGACCGCGACGATCGCGAAGACGATCAGCGTCAGGTTCTGCTTGACCCAGGGGATGTTGCCGAACAGGTACCCCGCGTAGACGAGCGACGCAATCCACGCGATGCCGCCGACCACGTTGTACGAAAGGAATCGGCGGTACGTCATCCCGGCGACGCCGGCGAGGAAGGGCGCAAAGGTCCGGATGATCGGGATGAAGCGGCCGATGATGATCGTGATGCCGCCGTAGCGGTCGTAGAACGCCTGCGTGCGTCGCAGGTGCTCCTGTTTGAACCAGCGCGAATCGGGCTTGTCGAAGGCGCGCGGTCCGATGTAGTGGCCGACGGAGTAGTTGACGCTGTCGCCCAGGATCGCCGCGGCGACCAGGATGATGACCAGCAAATGCACGTTCAGATCGGCCATCGCGACCACGGTTCCCGCGATGAACAGGATCGAGTCGCCAGGCAGGAACGGGAAGACGACGAGCCCGGTTTCGGCGAAGATGATCAGGAACAGTAGCGCGTAGAGCCAGTGCCCGTACTGCGTAGCGAGTTGCGCGACCGTCTGGTCAAGCGCGAGCAGCGAATAGAAGAGGGTCGTCAGCATGGAAAAAACGGGGTCAGAGGCGAGTTTCCTGTCCAGTGGCGGCCACACGCCCCCGGCGCGCAGGAAAAGTCATCGCTGGCGCCACTTGCCGTGCCTTTGCTACGGAAGGATCTTTTCGCCCTCGGGCCCATCGCGCCTGCGTTCGGGCTTGACGAGATCCTCGCGTGACACGCCCATCCACATCACCAGCGGCGCCATGACGAGCACCGACGAGTAGATGCCGAAGCAGATGCCGATCGTCAGCGCCAGCGCGAAGTAGTGGAGCGTCTCGCCGCCGAAGAAAAGGATCGAGAGCACCATCATCAACGTGCTGCCATGGGTAATGATCGTCCGTGAGATCGTGCTGGTGATCGCATTGTCGATGACGTGCGTCACGGTTGCCTTGCGCATCTTGCGGAAGTTCTCGCGAATCCGGTCGGCAATCACGACCGACTCGTTCACCGAATAACCCAGCACCGCGAGCACCGCCGCCAGCACCGGCAGCGAGAACTCCCACTGGAACAACGCGAAAAACCCCAGGATGATGATCACGTCGTGCAGGTTGGCGATGATCGCTGCGATCGCGAATCGCCATTCGAACCGCATCGCGAGGTAGGCGACGATGCCGAGCGAGACCAGCAGCAGCGCGAGCGCGCCGTTCTCGTAGAGTTCCTTGCCGACCTGCGGGCCGACGAACTCGACGCGCCGCTGCCGGGCCGACGGATCGTCGGCGCGCAGCGCTCCCAGCACCTGCTCGGAAAGCTGCGCGCTCGACACGCCTTCCTTGAGCGGCAGCCGGATCAGCGCCGTGTTGGAACTGCCGAAGCTCTGCGCGGCGTACTCGCCGAGATTCAGCTTGTCGATGGCGCCACGCAGCCGGTTGAAATCCACGGCATGCTCGTAAGTCACCTCGATCAACGTGCCGCCGCGGAAATCGACACCGAGGTTCAAGCCCCTCGCGGCGAGGAACACTACGGCCAGCACGAACGTGACGAGCGAAATCACGTTGAACGTGAGCGCGAACCGCATGAACGGAATGTCGCGCCGGATTCTGAAAAATTCCATGGTTCGGTCTCGTGGTTGGCTGCCGTGATGTTATCGATCTGTCGGTGCTCGCGCGGCGCGCCCGCCGCCGCGAAATGCCCGATTGACGGTCATGAGCGGCGTTCGTCCCGCATTCACTTCACCGCGGCACCGGCCGCGGCGGCAGGTCGCCACACCTGCCCGATCGAGATCTTGGTGAGATGCTTGCGGCCGCCATAGATCAGGTTGACGATCCCGCGCGAGAAGAACACCGCCGAGAACATCGACGTCATGATGCCCAGGCAATGGACGACGGCGAAGCCCCGGACGGGGCCGCTGCCGAAGATCAGCAGCGCAATGCCGGCGATCAGCGTCGTCACGTTGGAGTCGAGGATCGTACCGAATGCGCGTTCGTAGCCTGCCGTGAGCGCCGCATGCGGCGTCGCGCCCCAGCGCAGTTCCTCGCGGATCCGCTCGTTGATCAGCACGTTGGAGTCGATGGCCATGCCGAGCGTCAACGCGATCGCCGCGATGCCCGGCAGCGTCAGGGTCGCCTGCAGCATCGACAGCAGCGCGACCAGCAGCAGCAGGTTGAACGACAGCGCTATGGTCGAGATGAGCCCCATCAGCAGGTAGTACACGCACATGAACAGCGACAGCACGATGAAGCCGTACTTCACCGAGTTGAAGCCCTTGTCGATATTCTCCTTGCCGAGCGAGGGTCCGACGGTGCGTTCCTCGACGATTTCCATCGGCGCCGCCAACGCGCCGGCGCGCATCAGAAGCGCGATGTCGTTCGCCTCGCGCGTGTTCATCCGGCCGCTGATCTGCACGCGCCCGCCGCCGATCTCCTCGCGTATCACCGGCGCCGTGATGACCTCGGCCTTGCCCTTCTCGACCAGTACGATCGCCATTCGCTTGCCGACGTTCTCGCGCGTCACTTCCTTGAAGATCCGGGCGCCCGTGCCGTCGAGGTTGACGTGTACCGCGGGCTCGTTGTTGCGCTGGTCGAAACCCGGCTGGGCGTCGTTGATCCGGTCGCCGGTCAGCACGACCTGCCGCCGGACGAGCAGCGGCCCGCCGGAACGCTCGGTGTAAAGATCGCTGCCGAACGGCGGCTGGCCCGCGATCGCGGCTTCCAGCGCGCCCGGCTCGTCGTTGACCATCCGGATCTCGAGCGTCGCCGTGCGGCCGAGAATGTCCTTCGCGCGCGCCGTGTCCTGCACGCCGGGGAGTTGCACGACGACGCGGTCGGCTCCCTGTTGCTGGACGATCGGTTCCGCGACGCCGAGTTCGTTGACGCGATTGCGCAGGATGGTGATGTTCTGCTGCACCGCGCCGTTCTGGATGCGCGTCTGCGCCTCGGGCTTCAACGCGCCGACGAGCCGAAGCTCGCCTGCCGCGTCGGCGTCGCGCAGCAGGAGGTCCGGAAACGCCTTCTCGATCTCGCCGCGCGCCTTGATCCGCTCCGCGTCGTCGCGAAAGCGGACGACGACGTTCGTGCCCTCGCGGGAGACGCCCGCGTACTGCACCTTCTTTTCGCGCATCAGTGAGCGAATATCGGTCGTGTACCGGTCGGCGGCCTTGTCCAGCGCCGCCTTCATGTCGACCTGGAGCAGGAAGTGCACGCCGCCGCGGAGGTCGAGGCCGAGGTACATCGGACGCGCGCCGATCGCCGTCAGCCAATGCGGCGACGCCGAGAGCAGGTTCAGGGCGACGATGTAGTTGGCGCCCAGCTTCGCCTGCAGCGCGTCCTTCGCCTTCAATTGGATGTCCGGGTCGTCGAAGCGCACCTTGATGCCGGTCGCGTCGAGCGCCGCGCCGCGGTGCGTGATGGAAGCCGCCTTCAGCGCGTCCTCGACGGCGGAGAGGAGCGCGTCGTCGATCTTCACGGCGGACTTCGACGACGACACCTGCACCGCGGGCACTTCCGGGAAGAAATTCGGCGCGGTGTACACGATGCCGGCGACGAGCGCGACCGCGATGATCAGGTATTTCCAGAGTGGGTATCGATTCATGGCGCTTGCAGGTGCGTGGGGGCGGACGCCGGCCGGCGGCCCGGATCAGGCACGGTCGTAACGGCGCGCAGGGATCGGAATGGCGCGCGGGACCGGGGTGTCCCGGTGAATGTCACAGCGCCTTGATCGTGCCCTTGGGCAGGAGCTGCGAGATTGCGCCCCGCTGGACCGTGATCTCGGTGCCGCTGGCGATGTCGACCGTCACGTACTGATCGCCGAGCTTCGAAATGCGTCCGAGGATGCCGCCGGCGGTGACGACCTCGTCGCCTTTCTGCAGCGCCTCCAGCATCGCCTTCGCCTCCTTCGCTTTCTTCTGCTGCGGGCGGATGAGCAGGAAATAGAAGACGACGAAGATCGCGACCATCGGCAGGAACGCCATCAGGTCGCCGCCAAAGGGGAAGGTGGGTGCGCTTTGCGCGTACGCCGGGGTGATCAAGAGGTCGATCGGCACGTCCAGGTCCTCCGAAGATTGGGTCCGCGCGACGTCGGTCGGCGCACGGCGGCCGGCCGGGGCAGCGCGGCGGCGCAAGTGGATAACTCATGATTCTACCACGCGGGCGCGATCCTGCCGGAACTCGCCGACCCAGGCGTCGAAGCGGTCCGCGGCGATCGCCTCGCGCATGCCGGCGGCGAGCCAAAGGTAGTAGTGGAGGTTGTGGATCGTATTGAGCCGGGCGCCGAGGATCTCGTTGACGCGCTGCAGGTGGTGCAGGTAGGCCCGCGTGAAATGACCGCAGGTGTAGCAGCCGCAACTCTCGTCGAGCGGCCGCGTGTCCATGCGGTGCTTTGCGTTGCGGATCTTCACGTCGCCGAAACGGGTGAACAACCCTCCGTTGCGCGCGTTGCGCGTGGGCAACACGCAGTCGAACATGTCGACGCCCGCCCCCACGCCGGCGACGATATCTTCGGGCGTACCGACGCCCATCAGGTAGCGCGGCCGGTCGGCGGGGAGTCGCGGCGCCGTGTGCGCGAGCACCGCGAGCATCTCGTCCTTCGGTTCACCGACCGACATTCCTCCGATCGCGTAACCGTCGAATCCGATGTCGGCGAGCCCCCCGAGCGATGCGTCGCGCAGGTCGTCGAACATTCCGCCCTGGACGATTCCGAAAAGCGCGTTCGGGCTGCCGCCGGCGTCGAACTCCGCGCGCGAGCGGCGCGCCCAGCGCAGCGACAGCTCCATCGATGCCGCCGCCTCGGCGCGCGTCGCGGGATACGGCGTGCACTCGTCGAAAACCATGGCGATGTCGGAGTCGAGCGTCCGCTGGACCTGCATCGAGATTTCGGGCGTGAGCAACAGCCGGTCGCCGTTGACCGGGGACGCGAACGCGACGCCGTCCTCGCGCACCTTGCGCAGCGGTCCCAGGCTCCAGACCTGGAAGCCGCCGGAGTCGGTGAGAAGCGGCCGCTGCCATCCCATGAACCGGTGCAGGCCGCCGTGCGCGGCGATCACCTCGACGCCGGGCCGCAGCCAAAGGTGGAACGTGTTGCCGAGCACGATCTGCGCGCCGAGATGCGCGAGCTCGTTCGGCGCCATCGCCTTGACGGTGCCGTAGGTGCCGACCGGCATGAAGACGGGCGTATCGACAACGCCGTGCGCGAGCTCGAGCCGGCCCCGGCGCGCGCGGCCCGACGTCGCCAGCAGCGTGAATCTCATCGCGCGATTGTAGCGGCATGAGCGCGCGAGCAGGGGCCCCAGGCTTGCTTGCGGATGCGACCGGGGCGAGTCGACGCAGCGGCCGACACTCAACGATTCCCTTGCACGATGGTACCAAGGAGGGCGCGCGCTGAAGTACGTTCGAGCAGCATCGCGTCGCCGTAGCTGAAAAAGCGGTAGCGCTTGGCTATCGCGTGCGCGTACGCGGCACGGATGTTGTCGTAGCCGGCGAATGCGGAAACGAGCATCAGCAGCGTCGACTTCGGCAGATGGAAGTTGGTGACGAGCCCGTCGACGACGCGAAAGCGGTAACCGGGCGTGACGAAGAGCTGCGTTTCGGCGTCGCCCTCGCGCACGCGCCCGTCGTCACCCGCGGCGGACTCGAGTGCGCGAAGGCTCGTGGTGCCGACGGCAAGGATGCGGCCCGAACGCGCTCGGGCCGCCTCGATGGCTGCCACGGTCTCCGGGGGTATCCGGTACCGCTCCGCATGCATCCGGTGGCGGGCGAGATCTTCGGATTCGACAGGTTGAAATGTGCCGGCGCCGACGTGCAGTGTGACGTACGCGAGAGCGACACCGGCGCCCGCGAGCGCGGCCATCATCGCCGCGTCGAAATGCAGTCCCGCAGTGGGCGCCGCCGCCGCGCCGGCGTGCCGCGCGTAGACGGTCTGGTAGCGCGCTTCGTCCGCCTTCGCGGCCGCACGCGCGATGTACGGCGGTAGCGGTACCACGCCGTGGTGCTCCAGGTAATCGAAGAGTGACGCGACCCCTTCGAGACGCACTTTGACAAAGCGGCCGTCGCGCTCGATGACGATGGCGCGAACACCCCCAGGCAGCAGCAATGTGCCGCCAGGATGCGGGGGATGGCTTGCGCGCAATTGGAAAATCGCCTCGTCCGGCCCGAGCGCTCGCTCGAGCAGCAGTTCCACCTTGCCGCCCGTCGGGCGCACCGCGAAAATCCGCGCCTTGATCACGCGCGTGTCGTTGAACACCAGGAGATCGCCCGGCGTGAGAAGTCTCGGCAGATCCGCAAACGCAAGATCGGCGCACGCGCTGCCATCGACGTGCAGCAGCCTGCTGCCCGAACGCTCGGCGGCGGGGCTTTGCGCGATCAGCTTCCGCGGCAGCGCGTAGTCGAAGTCGGAGAGCGCGAAATCGGCCATGGAGTGACGCGTGAACGTCGAATATTCGCCCGTGGAAGGGCGGCAGGCGCGCTTGGGTTCGTCATCCCCGCGTTGCCGCCGATACGCGGCGCACCGAATGTGTGTGCCAGACGCGTGCGGGAAATGTCCGTCGGCGAATCTTACATTTGCCGGGCGTCGCGGGCGCCCTAAATGTGTAACACGCTGATTATAAGAGATTACAATTCCATGGCACGAAGTATGCAAGCTGTTTTGGCGTCACAGCAGTGGCAGTAACTCCTCTGGCAAGGCTTTTGACCCCCGCGTTGTTGGGGGTCCTTTTTTGCCTGCGCTTGGAGCGTGCTGGAGAGCGTAATGCTGCTGGAGCGCGTACTGCGATTGGCGTGGCACCGGCTCCGGGAGAATGGGCGGCTGCCCTACGCGGACGGCCCCGGGCGGCTACGCACGGTGAATCCAGCCGTTCACGGTGAACCGGCTGTCGCCAAAGTCCTTCGATGGAACATGCACCTGGGTCACCTCGTGCATGACTGCCGCGTGGAAAAACACGATGCTGTTGTTGCGCGGCTCGAAGACGCGAAACGAATCGGTGCGGGCGAGCTTGTCGTTGCGGATCTGATCGTCGTAGATGCGCAGCTCGCCGCCGGCGAAGCCCTTCGGCTCCCGGTTGAAATAGTAGACGTAGGTCAGCTGGCGCGTGGCATCGATTTCGTTGTTGCCGCTGTCCGTGTGGACGCGGAAGTAGCTTCCATCGGTGTTGGCGGTCACCTGGCATTCGATGTGCCCGACTGGAAACGGCGGCAGCTCGAGCTTCGTCATCACCTCCGGCATCGCGGCGCGGATCTTGCCGACGATGAGCCGCGACACCTCGTCGGGCGCGTTGAGGACCATCGACTGCCGGTAGTCCTCGTTGTTGTCGTGGGTCCAGGACGGCTGGAACCGGTGCTGCGCAGCGAGCACCGCGTCGCGCAGCCAGCCGAGATCATCGTTCCCGAGGAATCCGTCGAGTTGCACGACGGCGTGCCGGACGATCCGCGGCGCCGGACGGGGCGCGTAGTGCTGTTCCGCCACCCCGCCGGTCGCGCCCTCGGCGGGGGCGGACATTGTCGCCGCCGGCGCGTCCCCCGCGTCCAGCTGCACCAGCACCGCAGGATCCGTCACCACGGCAACAAGCTGGCGGCTCGAAAACGTCAGCGAAGCCCGCCCTCCTTCGACCGGAATCTGGAACACCGCCGGCAGCGTAGTTGCCTCGCGGGCGTATGGCGCGGCAACTGCCGCAAGCAGCTGTGCAAGCAAAGGATGCTCCGGTGGCAAGGCGATCATCGCCGCGTGTCCACCGGCCAGGATCAGTTTGACCCTGACTTCACGCGCTTCGGGTTGTTGCAATACGAGTTTCATGTTGGGATCGTCGGTTTCGAGCGGCAACCGGATGACCTGCGCACTTGTCGCAGGACTTCCGAGCCGGTGGCGAGCGCGGTCATTGGTCGTTCCAACCCGGACCTGATCTTGCCGTCAGCGACCGGGTGTCCTTGACCTCGACCGGCCGCAGCCGGCCAACTGCAGAGGGCGGTGTCTCTTCTCCGTTGCGGTCATTCGATAGTGCTAACGGTAATCATAGATCGCGCCCGTGCGCGGCCACCTTGGCATCCGCACCCGCGCCGAAGTGCGACAACAAAGGTGCGGAGCAACCCGTTGCCACCGCCAATCGACGATTGACCCGCCCTGCAGGCTCCTCCACACTCCGGCTCGCGTGATTGAAATGGCTATCCTTCGGGCAAGCCAGGTCGTCTGAAGTTCAAAGCAGCCCCAACTACGTCGTCGGCATGGACGCAGGCAAGCGGAATGAGTGTTCCTGCAAACAACCGAGTCATTCCTGCGCTATCCGGCAGCGCGCGCAATTCGTAATCTAGGTGGCTCGATCTCAACGAAACGGAAAGGTAGTGTCAACGATGGCCATTCAACTGTCACCCGAACTGAAGTATGTCGCTTTTTCGGCCGCATTCACAGGCTTGATCTGGGTTCCGATCATCCTCAACCGCCTGCGCGAGATGGGCGTCTGGAAGGCGTTGAGCAATCCGGAACCCGATGTGCGCCCGCACGCCAACTGGGCATACCGGATGGCGCACGCTCACCGCAACGCGATCGAGAACCTGGTTGTCTTCG
>Ga0315273_10005507_pt1 | contig 15655 bp, 11 predicted proteins | sample YL17G02_0_MG_FD_205753 | JGI IMG/M metagenome (GOLD analysis project Ga0315273, IMG submission 205753) | Sediment microbial communities from Yellowstone Lake, YNP, Wyoming, USA - YL17G02_0 | ecosystem: Environmental > Aquatic > Freshwater > Lake > Sediment | place: USA: Wyoming | collected...
TACAAAATGACGGACCGGCGAGCGACCAGGCCCGAGGATCTGCTGCGGGCCTCCGGCATCGGACGCCGGGCGGGGTTGCGGTTTGTCTATGCCGGAAATCTGCCCGGTCTGATCCACCACGGCGAAGATACGATCTGTCCCGCTTGTGGCGCCGTGCTGGTCCGGCGGCTTGGGTTTCAAGTACTCGAATGCCGGATGGATGCCCAGGGCGGTTGCCCGGGCTGCGGAGAAACGATCCCCGGACGATGGCTCCGGCCGCCGGCAGCGTCGCCGGGCCAATCCATGTGACAATCCTGGTGTGGGGCAAGCTTCAGCTTGCCCGGGTTTTTTCGCACCTTCCCATGGGAGACCTGAATCGAATGCCGAACGGCCGCGGATTGGCTCTTCCGCTATGCCTGCTCGGTCTTCTCGGAGCGTGCTCGAAGACCCAGCGCCTTTTGGTGGTGGGCTCCAAGGCCAGCGTTGAGCAGGTCTTTCTGGCGGAAGTCGCGGCCGGTCACCTGGAACGGAAACTGGGCATCAAAGTCGCCCGAAAGTACAACTGGGGTGAGACCATGGCGGTGCACACCGGGTTGGTGGGAGGCGAGATCGACCTCTACCCCGAGTATGGGTGCATCGCGCTGCCGGTTATGCTCCGCGCCCAAATGGACACGGATCGAAGCTCGATGCTGGAACGCCTCCGCGATGAATATGCGAGCCGTTTCCGCACCCTCTGGCTGGATCCGCTGGGCTTTGACGGCCGCTGCCTGGTCGCCGTCCGGCGGAGCGACGCGGCGAAGCTCAAGGTAACGAAGATGAGCGATCTGACGGGGCGCAAGGACGGCTGGCGCATCGGGGTCACCCGCGAGTTTCGGGCGCGCAAGGACGGGTTTCCCCTTTTGGATGCGACGTACCACATTACGCTGCGCGCTCCTCCGGCGGCCATGGAGCCAGCGATGTTTCCGCGTGCATTGACCGAGGACACCATCGATCTGATCCTCGCCGGAGCCACCGACATCGTTTGGGTGCGCGACGATTTACAGATACTCGAAGACGACGCCCGGGTGTTTCCGCCGTGCGAGATGTCGTTTGTATTGCGGTCCGACGCCGACCAGGCCTACCCCGGTGTCCGGCGCGCGCTCGCGGAGTTGTCGGGGAAGTTCACCCTGGAGGCGGTGCGGGCGGCCAACATCAAGCTAACGGACGGCCGCGTGGCCGTCGAGTCGGTCGCCGAGGGCTTTCGTCGCGAGGCGGGATTGCTGCGGTGAGCGGCTGCGGGGAACCGCGGTTTCAATCGCTGGTTCCGCGAATCGTCGATGGTCTTCGATCGGTCCGGAACCTGGTCGTCGTCGCTCCGCCCGGGGCGGGAAAGACCACGCTGGTTCCTCCCGCGCTGTTGGACGCTTTCCCCGGCTCGGTCCTGGTTCTCGAGCCTCGCCGCATCGCCGCCCGCGCCGCGGCGCAACGGGTGGCGCGTGTGCGCGGGGAAGCTCTGGGCGCGACCGTCGGATACCAGGTCCGGTTTGAATCCGCCGCGAGCCGCCAAACGCGCCTGTTCTACATCACCGAAGGCCTCCTGATCCGGCGTCTGATGGACGATCCCGAGCTGCGCCGGGTGTCGGCGGTGGTTCTGGACGAGTTTCACGAGCGCCATCTCGACACCGACCTCTCGCTGGCGCTGTTGCGGCGTTTGCAGCGAACGGCGCGGCCGGATCTGCGCCTGGTGGTGATGTCGGCGACGCTCGACGCCGGGCCCATCGCCGGCTATCTTGCGCCCTGCGCGACGGTGCAAAGCGAAGGCCGTCTGTTCGATCTCGAGATCTCGCACACGCCGCATTCGGCTCAGCCCCTGGAGCAGCAGGTTGCGGAGGCGGTGGCAAGGCTGGTCGCGGGCGGAATCGACGGCGACATCCTGGTATTCCTTCCCGGCGCGCGCGAGATTCGCCGGGCCGAGCGCGCCTGCTCGGAGCTCGCCGGGCGCGCCGGCCTTTGCATCATGCAGATGCACGGCGATCTGAGCCTGGAGGAGCAGGCCCGGGTCCTCGAGCCGGCCGGCCGTCCCAAGCTGATCCTCTCGACCAACGTCGCCGAAAGTTCGCTCACCATCGAGGGAGTAACGGCGGTCATCGACAGCGGCCTCGCGCGGACGGCTTCGTCGTCGCCCTGGACCGGTCTGCCGGCGCTCGCCGTGAAGCGGATCGGCCAGGCCAGCGCCCGGCAACGCGCGGGCCGCGCCGGACGCACTCGCCCCGGGCGCGTGATCCGCCTTTATTCCGAGGACGATTACGCGCGGCGTCCCGAGCGCGACGTGCCCGAGATCCTGCGGGCGGAACTGTCCCAGGCTACCCTGGCGCTGCGTTCCCTGGGCGTCGAACGCTGGCTGGACCTCGAACTGCTCGAGAGCCCCGGCGAGGCGCAGATCGTGGCGGCCGAGGACTTGCTGGCGCGTCTGGGCGCGGTCGGCGAACTGGGGCGGCGGATGGCGCGGTTCCCGCTGCATCCTCGATTGTCGCGATTGCTGCTGGAAGCCGAAGCGCGCGGCGCGGGCGACGACGGTTGCGCCGTGGCGGCTCTGCTGAGTGCCGGCGCACGATTGCCCGAGGAGACCCATCACTCGGGCAGAAGCGACCTGCTCTGGCTGCTCGACTCCGAGTGGCGCGGCGACGTCAAGCGCCTCTACGAGCAGATCCGCCGCATCGCACGGCCGAAGAGCAAAGGCGCAAGGGACGAGAGCGCACTGCTCATGGCCGTGCTGGCCGCTTTTCCGGACCGCGTGGCCCGGCGGCGGCAGGGGAGCGAGTTGCTGCTGGCCGCGGGTGGCTCGGTCGAACTGGCTTCTTCCAGCGTCGTGCGCGACGCGCGGTTTCTGGTGGCCGTGGATGTCGAGGACCGGCCCGACCAGCGACTGCCCGTGGTCCGGCTGGCCAGCGCGGTCGAGCCGGAATGGCTGCTCGACCTGTTCCCGGATCGTGTCTCGGAGCGCACGTCGGTCGAGTGGAACCGCGCGGCCGAGCGCGTCGAAGCGGTCAGTGCGCTGTACTTCGAGTCGCTGACCATCGAGGAGAGCCGCAGCGGAGCGGTGGACAGCGAAGCGGCGGCGGCGCTGCTTGCCGAACGGGCGATCGAGGCCGGACTCGACCGGTTCGCCGACCCCGGCGAGTTTCTGGCGCGAGCGCAATTCGCCGGAGCTCCGCTTGGGCCCCCGGACGTAAGCGAGGCGCTGCGCTCGCTCTGCAAGGGCCTGCGGAGCTTCGCGGAACTCGAGGCCGCGGCCCGCGGCGGCGGGCTGGTGCGCGCGCTCGAACGGCGCTTGCCGCCGGGTCTGCTCGACAAGCTGGCCCCGGAGTTTGTGCGCCTCCCTGCCGGCCGGCGCGTCCGCGTACACTACCAGACCGGCCAGCCGCCGTGGATCGCTTCCCGGCTCCAGGACTTTTTCGGCATGCGCGAGTCGCCTCGCGTGGGCGATGGATCCGTGCCGCTGGTGGTGCGCCTGCTGGCCCCCAACCAGCGCCCAGTGCAGACCACCACCGACCTGGCCGGATTCTGGCAGCGCCTCTATCCCCAAGTCCGGCGCGAGTTGATGCGGCGCTATCCCAAGCACGCCTGGCCGGAAGATCCGAACCGGAAATAGGTCAAACACCCGATGGCTCGTAGGTGAGCAAGCCGGTACGCTTTGAACAGAGGTGCTTTGCATGCGCGTGGCCGCGATGGGACTCGTGTTTGCCGCTCTGGGCTGGGGCCAGTCTTCCACGCCGATCTATTGGCGCTATGCGCCGGCCGAGCCGGCGATGCTCATTGGCGTCGACTGGCGGCAGGCGTCGCAGTCGAATCTGGCAGGGCTGATCGGTGGTGCGGCCGCCAGCCTCGACTTCGCCGAGGAGATCACCAACCTGCTGGTGGCGGTGGAAACCGGCGCCGGGAACAGCCGCTTTCTGGCAACCGCTTCGGGGCGGTTTAACCTTGCCAAACTGCGGCGGATGGCCGCCACCGACGGCGCCAAGGCGACCCGATACCGGGGAGTCGAGGTCTTCTCGGCGGCCGGCACGGATGTCGCGGTCCTGGACGGATGGATTCTTCTGGTGGGCGACACGGCGTCGGTGCGCGCGGCCCTCGATCGCGGAAACGCCGCCACGCCGCGAGAAAGCCCATTGTGGCGTCGCGCGGCCGAGTTGTCGACAACCTACGCCATCTGGATCGCTTCTTCATCGCTTGAGGCGCTTCAGCCGGCCGAGCCGTCGCCGTTGTCCGGCGTGCGCTCGTTCGACGGCGGCATCGCGCTCAACCGCGGTCTGGAGATGACGTTCGATCTGGTGGCCTCGTCCGAGGAGTGGGCGGTTGCGATCGAAAGCATGCTGCGTGCCGCGGCGGCCTCGCCGGCGCTGCGCGATCTGGCTGTGGGCCGCGAGGGCGTGGACGTGAGGTTCACCGCCTCGCTCGACATCGCCCAAATGGAAACCGGAGTGAAAGCCATGCTGGCGGGAGGGGCCTCACGGCGCGCCAGCCTGATGGACTGGGTGGTTTCCGGCGCGCCCCCCACTCAGACCGTCGCTCAGGCCGCGCTGCCACCGCGGAAGAGAGTGATCCGCATCGTGGGCCTCGACGAAGGCACGCGCGAGTTCCAGTTCCCGCTGCCCCAACGTTAATTTCGGGGACAGGCTACATAAGGTGGCACAGCCTTCAGGCTGTGTTCACGGCCTTCAGGCTGTGTTCACGGCCTTCAGGCTGTGGATTCCGGACACAGCCTAAAGGCTGTGCCACTTTATAATGAGAGCGGAGGGTTTCGATGGTACAGGACTTCACGCACGCCTCGCTCGGAAAGATCTCCAACAACGTTCATCGCCTGGGGCTGGCGGCCAGCTACTGGCCTGGCAAGCAGGCCGTTTACAAAGCGCTGGATGAGGGGATGAACTACTTCTTCTATTTCGGTTTCGACATGCAGATGGTCAAAGTGCTGCGGGACGCGCTGCCGCGGGACCGCGAGAAGTACGTGCTGGCGACGGGCGCGTATAACTACATCTGGACCTACCAGAACCTGCGCCGCACGCTCGAGAGGCGGCTGCGGCAGTTGCGCACCGACTACATCGACGTGTTTCATTTTCTGGGAGTCATGAAGCCGAAGGAGTTCAATAACCGCGTGCGGGACGAGCTGGCGGAACTGCGCGCCGACAGCCGGGTGCGCGGCGTCGCGATGTCGTGTCACGACCGGCAGTTCGCCGGCCAACTCGCGGCCCAGGGCGCGCTCGACGCGCTCATGATCCGCTACAACGCCGCCCACCGGGGCGCCGAGGAAGAGATCTTCCCCCACCTGGAAAACCATCATCCCGGTGTGGTGAGTTACACCGCCACGCGCTGGAGTTTCCTGTTGCGCCGGCCGCGAGGTTGGCCCAAGGATGGCAGGATTCCCACCGCCGGGATGTGCTACCGGTTCGTGTTGTCAAACCCGAACGTGGATGTCTGCCTGACGGCGCCACGCAACGTCAAGGAACTCGAGGAGAACCTGGCCGCGGTGCGCCAGGGTCCGCTTCCGCCCGAGGAAATGGATTTCATGCGGAGCTTCGGCGACGTGGTGCATCGCCAGCACAAGAAATTCCTGTGAGGGTCGGGTCCCAGTCGGGTACAATACCGGCTGATGGACCGCCGCCAATTTCTGTTTTCCGCCACCTCCGCGCTGGCCGCGCCCGCCTCGCGCCCACTCAACTTCGTCTTCATCCTGGCCGACGATCTGGGTTGGAGCGACACCACGCCCTACGGCGCCGATCTGCACGAGACCCCGAACCTCGAGCGCCTGGCGCGGGAAAGCGTCCGGTTCACGCGAGCCTATTCCGCCGCGCCGGTCTGCTCTCCGACGCGCGCTTCGATTCACACCGGTAAGCATCCGGCGCGCCTGGGCATCACCATCTGGCGCGAGTCCGCCCGCACGCCTCCGCGCAACCGCCGCGTGATTCCGCCGGTGGTCGAGGAGAACCTGGCTCACTCGGAAGTGACGGTTGCCGAGGCTCTGCGCGAGGCGGGGTACTTCAACGCGCACGTCGGCAAGTGGCATCTGGGCAACGCCGAGCACTATCCGGAAACGCACGGCTTCGACGTCAACATCGGCGGCACCTGCTGGGGCGCGCCGGCGACGTTCTTCTGGCCTTATCGCGGGAATCAACTCTATGGCGGCGAATACCGCTACGTGCCCGGCCTGGAGGGCGGCCAGCCCGGCGAGTACCTGACCGACCGTCTGACCAGCGAGGCGCTGAGGCTCATCGGCTCATCCGCCGGCCGCCCCTTCTTTCTCAACCTCTGCTACCACACCGTGCATACTCCGATCGAGGGCCAGCCGGAACTGGTCGAGCGCTACCGCCGCAAGATCGCGCCCGGCATGCGCCACAAGAATGCCGCCTACGCCGCCATGGTGCATTCGATGGACCAGAATGTCGGCCGCGTGCTCGACCGGTTGAACGAATTGCGGATTGCCGACCGCACCGTGGTCGTGTTCTTTTCCGACAACGGCGGATTTATCAACCCTTACAACGGCCAGGCGGTGACCGACAACTACCCGCTGCGCTCGGGCAAGGGCGCTCTGTACGAAGGCGGCATCCGCGTGCCGCTCATGATTCGCTGGCCGGGCGTCGCGCCGGCGGGCGTCACCTGCGACGAACCGGTTTCGTCCATCGATTTCTACCCCACCATGCTCGAAATGGCCGGACTCAAGGGCGACGCGAAGCACAACGCGACCGTGGACGGAAGGAGCCTGGTCCCGCTGCTCAAAAGCCCGGGCGCGCGACTGGACCGCGGCGAGCTTTTCTTTCACTACCCGCATTACTACCCGACCACGACGCCGGTGAGCGCCATCCTCGCCCGCGACTGGAAGCTGCTCGAGTATTTCGAAGACGGGCATCTCGAGTTGTACAACCTCGGCGACGACCCCTCGGAGAAGCGCGACCTTGCCGCGGCGATGCCGGACCGGGCCAAGGAGTTGCACGCCCGGCTGGCGGCCTGGCGCAAGTCCGTCAACGCCCCGATGCCGTCGCCGAATCCCAAGCCCGGCTAACTCCGAAACCAGGGACAGTATCCTCAATACGGGTTATCCTGGGCGGAAAACAGGTATTGAGGATACTGTCCCTGGTTTCAACGCGACAGCTCGTCGATCAGGCCCGGCAGGCTGCGCTGGGTCCAGAACTGATTCGGCTTCCAACCGGCCAGGTCGTCCACCTTCAGCGAGGCGAGGATCTCCGCCTTCGGCCGCTTTTCGCGCAGCATTCGGGCGATCCGCTCGCGAACGGTCTTGAAAGACGCGATCCAGTTGACCAGGTCCTGGCGCTTCATCAGCGGACCGTGGCCGGGAATCACCGTGTCGAAGTCGAGCGGAAGCGTTTGCTCGAGCGTCGCGGTCCAGGCCACTCCGCTTCCTCCGTTTCCGTAGTCGATGAATGGCGTACCCTCGACCAGCAGGTCGCCCAGATGCACCAGCCGGTGAGCGGGATAGTAGACCGCCACGTCACCGTTGGTGTGGCCGCGCCCGTAATAGCGGGTGCGCACCTCCTTGCCGCCCAGGTAGACCGCCGCGCCGTCGCTGAAGGCCACCCGCGGCAATCCGGGCTGCGAACCCTTGACCATGTTGGCGCGGGCGTTCTCGTGCGCGATGATCTCGACCGAACCGGGCAGGCGCGGGTTCCCGCCGGTGTGGTCGCCGTGGTGGTGAGTGGTCAGGACATAGCGGACCGGCTTGTCGGTCAGCGTGCGCACCTTGGCGAGGATCTCGGTCACGTTGCGGTCGAACTTGTCGTCGACCAGGATAACCCCTTCGTCGGTAGTGAGCACGGCCATGTTGCCGCCGCTGCCCGTGAGCATGTAAAGGTCGCTCTTGATCTGTTCGAGTTTCAGCTCTTCCGGAGCCTGCGCGCCGGCCCTCCCGCGCGGGGCGAGGCCCCCGGCAAGCGTCATCGAGCGAAGAAATGTGCTGCGTCGCATAACAGACGCCATTGTAGCGCCGGCGCGCCTTGACGTGGTTGACTGGAGAACATGCGGTTCTTCCGGATAGCAGCCGTCGCGCTGGCCGCGGCGATTCCCGTCTGGGCGCAGGCCGGCCTGGCGGCGCGCATGGTCGAGGGCATCCATTCTTACCTCGACCGGGCAACCGCCGAGGCCGCCGCGAAGCGCCCGCAACCAACACCAGCGTCTCGCGAACGATTGCGCCGGATGATCGGCGCGGTGGATGCTCGCGTTTCCGGCGCGCCGGAAATCTCGTCCAATGGCCGCTGGGTGCGCTGGCCGGTATTGGATGGCGTCTGGGCCGAAGGGCTGCTGCTGGCGCCGCGCGGCGTCCCGGCTTGCCGCGCCGTGGTCCTGCCGGATGCGGACGCGCAACCCGAGCAGTCGCAACTGGCGCGCCTGTTGGCCGCGCGCGGCTGCCAGGTGCTGACGCCGGTCCTGATCGACCGCCAGGACGCCTGGTCCGGCATCCCGCAATTCCGCATGACCAACCAGCCGCACCGCGAATGGATCTGGCGCATGGCCTACCAGGCCGGCCGCACCATCATCGGCTACGAGGTGCAGAAAGTTCTAGCCGCGGTGGATTGGTTTCTCCGGGAGGGGAAGCAGCCGGTCTTCGTCGCCGGCGAGGGCGAAGGCGGGCTGATTGCGTTCTACTCCGCCGCCATCGATACGCGCATCGACGGGGCCATTGTGGCCGGCTATTTCGGCCCGCGCGACAACCTCTGGCGAGAACCGATCTACCGCGACGTGTGGGGCCTGGTGCGCGAATTCGGCGACGCGGAAATCGCTTCCCTCATCGCTCCGCGCAAGCTGGTCGTCGTGGCGTCGGGGTATCCCGAGGTCGCCGGGCCGCCGCCGGAGACGAAAGACCGCCGGGGCGCCTGCCCGAACGGCCGGCTCACCGCGCCAACGCTCGACGAGATTCGCCGCGAAGCCAGGCGGGCGGGGAATCCGCCGGTTGTGGCCAGCGCCGGCGAGGCGGTGGCCCTGCTGCTGCCGTCGCGAGCCGGGACGCCCGTTCCCGCGGTCCCGGCGTTTGCGAACGCCGCCGCGCGCCAGCGCCGGCAGTTCGACGAACTGGTCGAGTTCACGCAAAAACTTCTTCGACAATCGCCCGCGCGCCGCGGCGAGGCGCCTGCCACTCGCGACACGGTCTGGAACGAGGTCATCGGGCGGCTGCCCGACCCGAGCCTTCCGCCCAACCCCCGCATGCTCCTGATCTACGACGAGCCGAAGTTCCGCGGATACGAAGTCACTCTGGACGTCTGGCCCGAGGTGTTCGCCTCAGGCATTCTGCTGGTCCCCAAGGGCGTGAAGCCCGGCGAGCGCCGTCCGGTGGTGGTCTGCCAGCACGGTCTCGAGGGCCGCCCGCAAGACCTGGCCGATCCGCGAGTCGACCATCCCGCCTACCACCGCTACGGGGCGCGGCTGGCCGAAGAAGGCTTCGTCGTCTACGCGCCGCAGAACCCTTACATCGGACAGGATCGCTTCCGGCTGATTCTGCGCAAGGCGCGCCCGCTGAAACTGTCGCTGTTCTCCTTCATCCTCGGCCAGCACCAGCAGACGCTGGCCTGGCTCAAGACGCTGCCGTATGTCGATGCCGCGCGCATCGGCTTTTACGGCCTCTCCTACGGCGGCAAGACCGCCGTGCGCGTCCCGCCCCTGTTGGACGGCTACGCGCTGTCCATCTGTTCGGCGGACTTCAACGAGTGGGTCTGGAAGACCACCAGCGTGGATGCCCGCTACAGCTACCTGATCACGCCCGAGTACGACATGTACGAATGGGACTTCGCCAACGTGGTCAACTACGCCGAACTCGCGATATTGATGGCGCCGCGCCCGTTCATGGTCGAGCGCGGCCACGACGACGGCGTCGCGCCCGACGAATGGGTGGCCTACGAATTCGCCAGAGTGCGCCGCTTCTACGACAAGCTCGGATTGCCGGACCGCGCGACAATCGAGTTCTTCAACGGTCCGCACACCATCCACGGCATCGGAACCTTCGAGTTCCTGCGCCGCCACCTCAGGTGGCCGAATTGAGACGCCGCCGCTCGGCCGCGCGAACCATGAGATACAGGGCCGCGAACAGCGCGGCGGCAAACCCCGTGAGGTGCCAGGCGTGGTCCTTCAGGTACGTCATCGAGTGCACACCGAGCTGCGCGCCCAGGTAGGCCAGCCCGACGTAGCGCAGCAGCCGCCCGATGGTGACCACTCCGATGAACGCCGCCGGCCTGACACCCAGGGCGCCGGCCGAAAGCACGAAGGGCTTCATAGGCAGGGGAATCGGCAGCAGGGTGGGGATGAAGACGGTCAACAGGCCATACCGCCGGAACCACTCGCGGACTTTCAGCGCGCGCCGGGACGTGGCGTGGGCGTCCAGGTACGCGCGGCCGCCTTTGCGCGCGATGGCGTAGAGAATGTAGTTGCCGATGAGCGAACCGAGCACGGCCATGAGCGCGGACCAGTACGCCGTGCCGGGATTCGCGACCGCCAGCAGCACCACCAGCGCGTCGATGCCCCCCGGCAGCGGGAGGCCGCCCGAATCGACGATGGCCAGCAGGAACAGGCCCACCGGACCCCACGAAGTCAGCGTATGGAACAGGGTTTTCAGTCGGGCCTCCAGTTGGGACTGCGTCTTATTGTACAATTCCCGGCAGCATGTCGAGAACAAACCGGCTGGCTCACTTCGTCTGTCTGGTCCTGGGAATACTGGCGCTCTACCGCGTCTCGGCGGTCGACGGCGACGCAACGCTGCGCGTCGAGATCCGCGACAAGGCCACCGGCGCGGTGACGCCGGCGATGGTTTGCATTACGTCGCTGGCCGATGGCAAGTGGCGCACGCCGCCCGACGGGCGGGTCGATTCCGGCTATACGACCGTCCGCGATTTCTACAAGCCGTTCGACTGGAAACCCGGCGACATCGGCCCGCTGCGGCTGACCAACGGCGAGTACAAGAACAACGACACGCGGTCGAGTATCTACGAAGGCCAGCCGGCTTACCCGTACTGGAAAGAGCCGGCCGCCCACTTTGTCACCCGGCCCTTCAGCATCACGCTGCCCGCCGGGCGCTGGCGTCTGGCGGTTGCCAAAGGCGTCGAGTTCCTGCCGCACTTCGAGGAGTTCGAGATTTCCGCCGGACAGAAACGCCAGCGCCGCGTCGAACTGGCCCGTTGGGCCGACATGCCCAGGCAGGGCTGGTATTCGGGCGACGATCATGTTCACTATCCGCGCCTGAAGCCCAACGACGACGAGTTTCTCATGAGCTGGGCGCAGGCCGAAGACATCCACGTCGCCAACATCGTCCGCATGGGCGACAGCAAGCGAACCTACTTCGAGCAGGCCCGCTACGGCCCGGAATCGCGTTTCCAGCGCGGCAATTACGCGCTGGTGTCCGGCCAGGAGGATCCGCGCACCGACATCGCCGAGCAGGGACACACGCTGGCCCTCAACATACGCCGCCCCGTGCGCGACACCTCGCGTTACCACCTCTACGACTTCATGTTCGACCGCATCCGCGCCGAGGGCGGTCTGACCGGCTATGCGCACACCGCCTGGGCGTCCGAGTGGTACCGCCGCAAGCGGCCGGAATTGAACCCGGCCTGGGACGCCAGCCTCAACGTCGTGCGCGGCAAGGTCGATTTTCTCGAGATCCTGCAATTCCGCAAGCTGGGGTTGGAGGACTACTACGACTTCCTCAGCCTGGGCTTCCGGCTCACGGCGTCGGCGGGATCCGACCTGCCCTGGGGCGCCAGCATCGGCGAGGCGCGGGTTTACGCCTACACCGGGCCGCACTTCTCCGTGGACGCCTGGTTCGAGGCGATGCGGCGCGGCCGCACCTTTGTCACCAACGGCCCGATGCTGATCTTCAGCGTCGACAGCGCGATTCCGGGCGACGAGCTGAGAGTCAAGCCGGAGGCGACGCTGCACATCCGCGCCACCGCCTGGGCGCCGGCCGCCATCGGCGCTCCCAAGACGCTCGAGATCGTGTCCAATGGCGAAGTGGTCCGCACGGCGGAATCCACGGCCCCGGGCCAGCGCGATCTGAAGCTCGAATTCAAGCTGGAAGCCGGCGCGATGCAATGGATCGCCGCGCGCGTGCGGTCGCACAACGGCGCGCTGGCGCACACCACGCCGGTCTACATCAACGTCGAGGGCGCCGGACCGGACCGCGACGACCGGCGCCGCCTGGTGGCCAAACGCCTCCGGGTGCTCGAGTTCATCGAGGGCCGCCTGGGGGACGCGCGCTTTACCCGCGAATACGCGCCCGGCGAAGTCGAGGCCTTGTCGAAACGGCTCGAGGAAGCGCGCCAGCGATATCTCGCTCTCGCCGGCCGGTGAGTGGGACATGCTTTAGCTTGTCCCGCTGGAAAACCGGACAAGCTAGAGCTTGTCCCACGGGCGAAAGCCCGAATCGAACTTGCATTGAAGCGCGAAAAAGAGTATACAGGTCCAATCACCTTATTTTGAGAGAGAGGAGAAATAGCTTCCATGACTACAGGCGTTCTTGGCATCCCCGATCCTTGGATCTGGATGGCCTATCTTCTATGCCTGGCTGCAACTCTGCTGTGCGTGGTCCACTCGATACTGGCCGGCCGCAAGGCCGCCGAGCCCGAACCCACGCCGGCGGATGCAACCTGGGCCAAACACGAGAAACAAGTCGAGGAGGAGGAGGAATAAATGAAACTCTGGGAGATCATTGCCGTCCTGGTCTACCTTCTGATGGTCGTCTACCTGGGGTACCTGGGCTGGAAACGGACCAAGAGCGCCAGCGACTACATGCTCGCCGGGCGCAAAGCCCATCCCGTCATCATGGCCCTCAGCTACGGGTCCACCTTCATCTCCACCAGCGCCATCGTCGGGTTCGGCGGCGTTGCGGCGATGTTCGGGATGAGCCTGCTGTGGCTGACTTTCTGCAACATCTTCGTGGGCATCTTCATCGCCTTCGCCGTGCTGGGGGGCAAGACCCGCAGGATCGGCCACGCCCTGGACGCCCACACTTTTCCGGAATTACTGGGCCGCCGCTACGAGAGCAAGTTCATCCAGATCTTCGCCGGCTCGGTGATTTTCCTGCTCATGCCGGTCTACACCGCGGCGGTCCTGATCGGCGGCAGCGAGTTCATTGCCACGCACTTCGGCACGCCCTACGAGCCGGCCCTGCTGGTCTTCGCGGTCCTCACGGCGGGCTACGTGATGGCCGGCGGCCTCAAGGGCGTCATGTACACCGACGCGCTCCAGGGCGGAATCATGTTCGTCGGGATGTCTGTGCTTCTGATCGCCTCCTACGGCCTGGTGGGCGGCGTCATGACCGGCCACCAGGACCTGACGGCCATGAGCGGCCAGGTCTTCGCCGGCCACACCGCCATCGGCCACCAGGGCTGGACCGCGATGCCGGCGTTCGGCTGGGGCGCGCCCAAGTACAACCTCTGGTGGATCGTGGTCTCGACCATCGTGCTCGGCGTGGGGATCGGCGTCCTGGCTCAGCCGCAACTCGTGGTGCGGTTCATGACCGTGAAGTCCGATCGGGAGCTGAACCGGGCGGTCCTGGTGGGCGGGGTCTTCATCCTTATGATGACCGGCGTGGCTTTCACCGTGGGAGCCCTGTCGAACGTGTACTTCTTCAAGCACGAGGTGATCCGCGGACAACTGATAGCGACCACCGAGAAGGCCAACGTCATCGCCAAGCAGGAGCGCTTCGAGACCCGGACCGTGCCCTGCCAACTGCTCCACATCGACACCACCGGCAACGGCGTCCCCGACACCCACGTGGTTTTGAAAGGGCTTGGCAAGGCCGAGGCCATCCTGCCCAAGGCCGAGGTGATCACTCTCCCCGACGGCAGTGTGGAAGTGCGGCCGAAGGCCTCGAGCTTCCTCCGGGCCGTGGTCTCGGCGGGCCAGGGCCAGTGGATGTTCAACCCCGACAGCATCATCCCCATCTACGTCACCAGAGCGCTGCCGCGCTGGTTCAGCGTGCTCTTCCTGCTGACCCTGCTGGCCGCCGCCATGAGCACTCTGTCCAGCCAGATCCACACCATGGGGACGGGCATCGGCCACGACGTGTACAAGCAGTTGGCCGGGGAGCAGACCCGCAGCATCACCGTCACCCGGATCGGCATGGTGGTCGGGATCATTTTCGCCTTGGCAATCGGCTATTACGCGCGCGGAGGTTACGTGATCGCCCGCGCGACGGCCATCTTCTTCGGACTGTGCGCCTCGGCGTTCCTGCCGGCTTTCGTCGGGGGGCTCTATTTCCGCGGAGTCACGCGGACCGCCGCCAAGGCCAGCATGGTGACGGGAGTCCTGGTAAACGGTCTCTGGGTGGTGTTCATCAAGGACGCCGAGGCCCAGGCGCTGGGCATCTGCAAAGCCCTCTTCGGCGTGCAGAGCCTGCTGTTCAACGTGCCCAACTGGCCGGTCGTCGATCCGCTGATTGTGGCCTTGCCGCTGAGCGCGGTGGTACTGGTCGCGGTGAGTCTGTTCACCCGCAAGCCGTCGGACAAGCTTCTGGCGAGCGTGTTTACAGGTACTTCTTAAGCCAGTCGAGAACTTCTTTCATGTGGTAGCGCGCGTCTTCGGCCTTCAGCACCCAGTGGCTGGCGTCGGGGAAGATCACCATGCGGCTGGGAACCTGCCGCCGCTGCAGCAGTTTGTAAATCTCGAAGGCCTGGTTGATGGGCACGCGGAAATCCTGCTCGCCGTGCGTGATCAGCATGGGCGTCGAGAAGTTGGCCGCGTAAGTGGACGGGCTCTGGTCGCGCCACACCCCGCCCAGTTCCCACACCGGCCCGCCGTTGCGTTTCTCCCAATAGTAGGCGCCGTCGGTGGCGCCCCACATCGAGGCGTTGTCGGTGAGCCCGGCGTGATTCACCAGGCAGCGGAAACGCTTCGTGTTGCCCTCGAACCAGTTCACGAGGTAGCCGCCGTAACTTCCTCCCGCGGCCGCTTGCCGCGAGCCGTCGATGAAGGAGAACTGCCGGATGGCCGCGTCGGCCGCCTGCTCGATCTCCGAGGCCGGCCCGCGCAGAATGTCCTTCTGAATGGTCGCCGCGAACTGCTCGCCGAATCCCGTCGAGCCGGTGTAGTTGGTCATCAGCAGCACGTAGCCGGGGCTGGTGAGCAGGTGGTAGTTCCAGCGCACGAAGAACTGGTCCTTGGTCATGTTGTGCGGGCCGCCGTGCGGGAACAGCAGCAGCGGGTATTTCTTCGACGGATCGAACGCCGGCGGCAGCACCAGCAGGCTGTGGATGCGCGCGCCGCTCTTGGCGGTGAACCAGAAATGACGCGCCGGCTGCCAGTCGATCTGTTCGATGCGCTCCTTGTTGAACGCGGTGAGAAAGCGGTGCGTCCTGGCCTTCAGGTCGATCGCGACGAGGTCTTCCGGATGGGTCATCGAGCCCCACAGTGCGATCACGACCGGCGCCGGCGCACGCTCGGGAATCGCCAGCCCCGAGTAGCCGCCCTCCTTCACTTCGAGCACCGGTTCGACCGCGCCGCCGCCCGCCGGGAGCGTGAACAGCTTGTCGTTGCCGTTGTCCTCGGCGGTGACGTAAATGCGGGTGCTGTCGGGTGTGAAGGCGATGTTGGCGACCGAGCGGTCCCAGTCCGGCGTCACCAACCCCGGTTGGCCGCCCGGCCAGGCGATGGAAGCCAGCCGCGACAGGCTGTAAAGCTGCGTGTCGCCGCGCCGGGAGTGAAGCGC
>Ga0315273_10005509_pt1 | contig 15654 bp, 6 predicted proteins | sample YL17G02_0_MG_FD_205753 | JGI IMG/M metagenome (GOLD analysis project Ga0315273, IMG submission 205753) | Sediment microbial communities from Yellowstone Lake, YNP, Wyoming, USA - YL17G02_0 | ecosystem: Environmental > Aquatic > Freshwater > Lake > Sediment | place: USA: Wyoming | collected...
TCGGCCGGCGGACCCGAGGCGCCGGCGATCGGCAAGTTGGCCGAGAGCAGGACCAGCAGCATGCCGGCAAGGGTGGCCGCGTTTCTGCGTTTCACGGGAGCCTCCTTTCACGGACACGCCGGGCCTGTGGAGAAGGCGTAGTTCTCGTCGTACGCCCCGGCGCAGATGATCGTGCCGCCGCCGGTCCACACAGCCCCCCCTGCCAGTTGTGACGCTCCGACGAGGGTGGTGAAGGAGGCGTCATTGACGATGGTAGCGGTGCTGGCCGTGATGACCTGCGAGTTATCGATGCGCACCGTGAAAGGGCCAGGATCGAAGTGCCCATTATTAATCACGCCATAGTTGGTCGTCCCGCCGCTGGCGCTGAGGCTGCTGTTCTGCATCGTCGCCGAGGAATCGACGTTGTACAGGCCAACACTCTGCCCGCCGCTGGCGCTGAGGCTGCTGTTCTGGATCGTCGGTGAGGATAGGTAGTTGTACACGCCGATACTGGAGATTCCCCCCGAGGCGCTGGCGGTGACGTCCTGCATCGTCGAAGCAGAGTAGTTGTTGTACACGCCGACACTGTAGTTTGCCCCCGAGGCGCTGGCGGTGACGTCCTGCATCGTCGACGCAGAGGAGAGGTTGTACACGCCGTAACTGTTGGTTGCCCCCGAGGCGCTGGCAGTGACGTTCTGCATCGTCGACGCAGAGGAGGAGTTTACGACGCCGTAACTGTTGGTTGCCCCCGAGGCGCGGGCGGTGACGTGGGTGAGGCGCAGCGCGGCGAGATGAGTGTAGATGGCTACGGCATGCGAGGTCCCGCCGGTGTTCTCCACGGTCAGGAAGCGCAGTTCAGTGTTGGGGGCGCCCTGTACGGTGCCCGTGTTGAGAATCGTGCTGCCCGCGCCGGTGATCCTGGTGGCCAATTCGCCGGAGCCTTCGATGTCCACATTGGACTTCATCGTCACCTGCTCGGTGTAGACACCGGGCATGACCTTCACCAGGTAGCGGTTGGTGTCGGTCGCATCGGTGATGCTGTTCAGAGCGGCGGTGATCGTCGTGTAATCGCCCCCGCTCTTGGCGACGATGACGACGTTGGCGTAATGCTGCTGGAAGGCGCTGGCGTGCGATCCGTCCAGCAAGTCGGCGTCGAGCATAGTATTTAGGAAACCGTTGTTACTTGGCACGTTCATGGCCGCGTTGCCCAGAAAGAGGCCCATCAACCTGCCGGCGTCCAGGGCGGACTGGGCGAACTGCGCCTGGAGGGCGTACGGGGCGGCGGCGACGCGCCGGTCGGGGATCAGTCGGGTGAAAGTGCCGGGGACTCCTGTGGAACTGAACCAGACGCGCAGGGTGGCGTCGGTCGTGACGAAGGCCGCGGGTCCCAGGGACTGGGTCATGCCGGATATGGTCGCGTCGCCGAGAAGGACGGCGAACAGGCCGTTGGTGACGGTGAGCGGCACGGAGGCGTTGGGCTCGCTGCCGGCGCTGGACGTGCCATTGTTCGACCAGTAGCTGGTAGTGCCGGCGGGGTTGACGAACGCGAACTTGAAATAGCCGGTGCCGGAGAAGGGGGTCCCGGAGACTGCCACCTGGCCCTGGTAGCTGACCACCGTCGGTGCGCCGGCGTCGGGGGCGAGGGGGCTCGCCATGGGGCTCGCAGCGGCAAGGCTGGCGGTGCAGAGCAGGGCGGCCAGCAGCAGACCGGCTACGAAGAGGACGATCGCCGTGCGTTTCATAGGTCTCTCCTTCCGGGGATGGGAGCCAAGGGGTGTGGGCACGATGGGCGGCGATGGCAGATCGGGCTCCCCTCGGGGAGCGCCGGGCAGGGCCACACCAATCTGTGACAGGGAGTACAATTCCCGATGACATTATCGCGCTGCGGCTGGGTGCTGTCAATGGGGTTTGCGCGCTGGGGTTTGCGCGCTGGGGTTTGCCGCGGAGGCGTGTGCGGCACGCTGCAATTCGAACCCCCGGGAACGCGAAACCCACGAGGAATGCGAAAGACGCGCGTGCCCGGCCTTGCGCGTCTTTTGCCGCGCCCATGTGCGCGCTTCGCGGACCGGAAGACGTCGCGGCGGGCCGGCGCAGCCGCTACCGGGCCGCCGCGCCTCAGCTGCCGGGGACGAGCCGGTACGCCATGACCCCGGTGCGATTCGACGGCCCCGACTCCAGCCCGCCGCTCACCGCCGTGACGACGTAGTAGGTGCGGTGGGCCACAGTGCCAATCACGCTCGTGTCCGGATCGGTGAAGGTCGTGCCAGCCGGGACCTCGGCATACGGCGAGGCGCCCGGCGTGAAGTACGGCGTATCGACGGCGCGATATACGCGGTAGATGACTTCCCCGAGAGGCTGGCCGTAGATGTCTACCGGTACGGCGGTCCAGTCGAGCTGAACGTGGCCGCTCACCCGGGAGCCGCGCAGGCCAGGGACTGCCGCCGGCGCGGCCGGCGCCTGCCAATAGCCGGCGTTGGACGTGAAGGCGCCGCCGTTCGCGGGCCCGGTCACCGGCTGGCCGAGGGTGTCGTTGAGCGTGATCGCGCCGCCGCCCGCGGTCCCGCCCCCGCTGCCGAGCACCCACCAGTCATCGGCCGGCGGACCCGAGGCGCCGGCGATCGGCAAGTTGGCCGAGAGCAGGACCAGCAGCATGCCGGCAAGGGTGGCCGCGTTTCTGCGTTTCACGGGAGCCTCCTTTCACGGACACGCCGGGCCTGCAGAGAAGGCGTAGTTCTCGTCGTACACCCCTGCGCAGATGATCGTGCCGCCGCCGGTCACTGCCCCCCCGGCCAGCTGTGACGCCCCGACGAGGGTGGTGAAGGTGGCCAAATTGTGGATGGTGGCGGTGCTGGCCGTGATGACCTGGGAGTTATCGATGCGCACCGTGAAAGAGCCAGGGCTGCCGTCATTATACACGCCATAGTTGCTCGTCCCGCCGCTGGCGCTGAGGCTGCTGTTCTGAATCGTCGGCGAAGCCCCAAGGTTGCACACCGCGTAGTTGTAGTTTGCTCCCGAGGCGCTGGCCGTGACGTTCTGCATCGTCAGCGACAACTCATAGTTAAACACGCCGTAGTTGTAGTTTGCCCCCGAGGCGCTGGCCGTAACGTTCCGCATCGTCGTCGAAGAGTTGTAGTTTTGCACGCCGAAACTGTTGGTTCCCCCCGAGGCGCTGGCGGTGACGTTCTGCATCGTCGGCGAAGAAGAGTAGTAGTTTCTTACGCCGAAGCTGTTGGTTGCCCCCGAGGCGCTGGCGGTGACGTCCTGCATCGTCGACGCAGAGTAGGAGTTGAAAACGCCGTAACTGTTGGCTGCCCCCGAGGCGCGGGCGGTGACGTGGGTGAGGCGCAGCGCGGCGAGATGAGTGTAGATGGCTACAGCATACGAGGTCCCGCCAGTGTTCTCCACGGTCAGGAAGCGCAGTTCGGTGTTGGGGGCGCCCTGTACGGTGCCCGTGCCGGGATCCGTGCTGCCCGCGCCGATGATCCTGGTGGCCAATTCGCCGGAGCCTTCGATGTCCACATTAGACTTCATCGTCACCTTCTCGGTGTAGACACCGGGCATGACCTTCACCAGGTAGCGGTTGGTGTCGGTCGCATCGGTGATGCTGTTCAGAGCGGCGGTGATCGTCGTGTAATCGCCCCCGCTCTTGGCGACGGTGACGACGTTGGCGTAATGCTGCTGGAAGGCGCTGGCGTGCGATCCGTCCAGCAGGTCGGCGTTGAGGTTGGTGTTCAGCGTGCCATTGTTGAGTGGCACGTTACCGTCGCCGTTTCCGGGGGCACGGCCCGCCAGCGTGCCGGCGTCATCGGCCTGCTGCGCCCTTTGCGACGCCATGGCGAACGGCACGGAGGCGATAGGCCGGTCGGGAGTCAGAGCGACGAAGCCGGAGCCGTCGGCGCTGAACCACACTCGCAAGGCGCGGTCCCCATCGGCGAAGACCTTCGCGCTCAGCGGCTGGGTCATGTTCGGCAGCGAAATGTCGCCGAGAAGGACGGCGAACAGGCCCCTCCTGACTTCAAGCGGCACGGCAAGCGAGGGCTCCCTGCCGTCGCTGAAGCTGCCGTCGTTGGACCAGAAGGAGACCCCGCCGGCGATGTCCACGATCGCGAACTTGAAGTAGCCGGTGCCGGAGTACGGGACGCCGCCGGTCAGCACTTGGCCCTGATAGCTGACGACCTCCGTCGCCAGGGTGGGCGGCCGGGCGGGCGCCGGCAGGGCCGCGCCGCTCGCCACGGCGGCCGCGAGGAGCAATGCCGCCAGAGCCGATGCAACTCCGAAGATGACGATTGCCGTGCGTTTCATAGATCTCTCCTAACAACGGATGGGAGCGAAGGGGTGAGCGTGTGATGCGGCGGCGATGGCAGGTCAAGCCCCCCTCGGGGACCGCAGGGCAGGGCAGCGCCAATCTGTGACAGAGAGTACAGTACGACTGACAGTATCGCACGGCAATCGGATTTCGTCAAGGAGTTTGCGCGCTGGGGGACGCGCCGTCAGACTGAAGGCAGGCTTGGATTTGCGCCGCGTGCTCTGCGATGCATGCGGGTGAAGGGCCACCTGCAGCTTGAGCCTTCAGGTATTCGGGGGGCGAAGCATTCTGCGCCCAGACCAGCGCCGCGTCGGGCAATGAGTCCCCTGCGGGCGTGGGACGATGCCAGGCTAGCTGATAAGTGCCACGCCAGCCACATCTTCGCCGTGTGGCCCGGCCTCCGTCTTCCCTACTTCTTCACCCCGGTCAGGTTCCATTCATATTGCTGGTACCTGCCTTCGTAATTGGGAATCTTGACGTTACCGCTCAAGGCGCCACTGGCATCGACCTTGATCTGCGGGCGGAATTGCCCCAGGGGGATGTTCAGGAACCCGAAGCCGCCGATCGACTCGGTGTGGGATCCCCACGGGCACGAAACGTTGTACGTATCGGGCAGGTCGGTCTCCGGACCGCCCTGTCCCACGTAGCCGCGATAAGTCGGGCTGCCGGCCACCAATCCCTGAAGGATCGTCAAGTGGTCGTTTGCCGCTTCACCCGCCGTGTAGCTGCCGCTGCCGGAATAGGTGCAGCCGCTTCGCGTGCCGCTGACACTCCAATCCGCCTGCGCGCTGAGCATGTCGAGATGGATCTCCGGGAAGAAGAAGCCCGGCAAGTTCTGGTAGGTATTCGGCACTGGCAGCGCGTTGGGCCAGCCGAACGTCACGGTGCCGTGGGCCTCTGTGGTCACCCCATTGTCGAAGTCGATGGCCTTGGCCGTGCCCGTCACTTTCCAGCAGGGGACATTGTTGGCCCACACGGTCACCGGCAGCCCCTGCGCCCTCAGAATCCGGTCGGGTTTGGCGAAGTCGGCGTTGGAGAGGATCACCACGATCTCGTCCATGGGGCCTTGCATGTCCAGGCAGTAGCTGGCCTCTGGGATGTTCCCCAGGCTAGACGTGAGGGCGTATGGGTAAGGGAGCGCGGCCTTCCCGGAGGCTTTGAGCAGGAGCGCCACCGTGGCCCCTTTTCGGTCGCTGGAGGCCAGCTCCTCGGTCAGATAGGTCACATCCCCGTCGGTGCTTTCGGACGTCCTGTCGCTCGCATCGCCGGTCGACAGCTTGTACCCGAGCCCGTTCAGAATCGTCAGGCTGCGGACGCTGCTGTCCGGGAAGGTTAGATGATAGTAGACAGCCCCTCCGGTCGGGATGTCGGCCGGAAGGGGTGTGACCTGCTCCTTGCCGGCCGCGATTATGCGGGTCGAAGTAGAAGAGCCTTCGACCGGCTGCACGGTCTCATTCAAACCGTCGGGCGCGTAGAACTTGCCGAAGGGCTCCTTGTTCCAGAGCGCGGCCAAATAAGAAGGCCAATAGTAGTCGTACATGGCGGGCGCGGCCTGTTTGACCGCATCGTCCATCGCCTGGTAGCTGTTGCCGGTTGTCGCGGCGTTCTCCCACGTCCGGCGAACGACCGACGCGCTGGGGTCGACCCGGTGGGTGAGAAAATAGAAGAGCACATATGCCCCGTAATCGTGCATATGGTCGGAACTATCCAGGCGGGCATTGGGCCGGCTGAGATACTCGGGAGCCGTTTGGTGTTCGCTATTGGCCAGGGGGTAGACGTAGTCCTCGGCCCAGGTCGCGGTGGCTTCCTTGAGCCAACGGTAGGACGGGCAGGACTGGATGGTCATCCCGAACTGAATGGCGTGCATGAACTCGTGCGTGGCGTACTGGATCAGTCCCTCCACCGCGGGCGAGCCCACCGGCAGCGAGTTGGGGAGGTAGATGACCACACCGCTCTGATCGCAGCGCGTGCCGACGGCTATCCCCAGCGTGTTGGCGTCAAAGGGTACAACCGTGCCATTGTTCCTGATGTAGCTGTTCCATAAATAGATGTCGGTCGCGCCCTCCACGTTGGGGATGGGCGTCTTGTTCATCAGTGTTGTGAGCTTGTCCCAGATAAGGGCATCGAACTGCGCTGCGATCGCGGTTGCTTTTGCCGCGGCGCCGGCGTCCGCCGACCAGTAAAAGACCCTGATCTTTCCTCCGGCCGCAGACTTGGAGACCCAACTGGCATCAGCCTGCTCCGGCAGGGCGGAAGCGGCGGCCGGGCCCATCCGCTGCAGATAGTACCAGCTGCGGCTGTCGTTGGGCGGGACGAAGAAGGGAGTCAGGATCTGTTTGGCGGAGGCCGAAAGGGTCGCGGCCTGGATGGCGACGTCCTCCATGATCAGGTCGCCGGAGCGCCCGGTGCCCGCGCCCACGTACTTGACCGGCAGGCGGGCGTCGGAGAACTGCGCGAAGACCTTGTAGATCAGGCCCTGCTCGGCGCTCAGCTCTCCGCGGGCAATCGCCTGGGCGATCAGGTCGAAGGTTGTGGGAGCCTTTCCTGCCAGTCCGGTGAGCACCATGGGCAGATGAAGCCGGTGGGGCGGGACGGTTCCGATGCTCGTCGTGCCGGCGGCTTTAAATTGGAGGGGCTGCGCCAGGACGGGCTGGATCGTGCCCCACGGCAGCGTCAAGACGAGGATCGCCACGGCAAGGGAAAGGCGAGGGCGTATCATGGGTTCCCTCCTCGAATGGGGCCAAGATTCACGCGGGAATCGCACGCTTGGCGGGTGGTCAGGGGCAACAGCCGGACTATAGCATAAGTCGCGCGGCCCGCCAATCGATGGGACCCCGGAGACGAGTTCAAGCGCATCGCGAACTTCAACCCAAACGATACCTAGAGCGCCCAAGCGTGCGTCCAACTCGCCCGGCTAATCGCCGTGCGGCCATAGCTCGAAGCTCAAATTGATGCTCTCGATTCTTGTGGAGCCGTGTGCCGTACTACTTCGCACGGGAATGTTGCTGGCTCATTGTACGCAGAGCACTGCCGCCTCCATCAAGTTCGCCCTTACCGTTCTCGTCTGCTTGCCTGTTCCAGCTTCCGGCTTTCTGCCGCTCTTTGAAGCATGGCCGAGATCCCATAGTCTGTAACTGAGGATTGTCGCTGACCCGAGCCCATGGGGTTGCGGCCCCGCGCGGCTTTGAGCGCTCGCATCGTCGAGGGACGACTCCGCCCCGAGTGGTAACCACGGGAATGTAGGAAGGAGCAAGTCTGATGTAGCGTCTGCCGATCCTCATGATGTTCGCCCTGTTGACCACTCTGTTGACAGCCTGCTACGCTGGGGCGCCCCCCGCGCCGGTAGCCCCAGGGACTCTCGCCCAGCCGGCCGCGGCTCCCGTCCGGCCGTCGGCTGCCCTACCCACTCCGGCGCCGGCCACGCCAATTTTCGCTACCCATCCTCCCGCGACCCAGCCGCAGGACACATCGGTAGCTCAGGCTAGCGCTGGCGCCGGCAAGCCTGTTGGAGTTTTGTTCGTCGGTGACAAGACCGTCGGAATCGATGGACTGCTCCCGAGACTTGCCGCCTCTGGTGCTCCATGAACAACCATTGACGTCGAGCTGGTCAACTCTGGAGGGGCAGCCCTGAGCCTCAGCTACGACTTCGGCGGCGCGCCCGAAAAGATCCGCCAGGGGAAGTGGGATTTCGTCTCGCTGGATCAGGCCCTAGCGGACCACTGGCCTACCAAGGTGGATACATTTCGGGACTCAGTTCGCCGGTTTGACCAGGATATCAAGACGGCCGGGGCTCAAACCGTCCTGTACGTGATCCCAGCGGATCGGGGCTCCAAGTCCCCCAACAACAAGGACATGGCAGCGGTCTAGCGCCAAATCGGCACGGAGTCAGGCGCGAAGGTCGCACCGGTCGCCCTGGCCTATGAGCGCTCGCTCCAGGAACGGCCTGGCCTCGATCTTTGGGGCTCCGACGGTGACCATTCGAGTTGGGCTGGGCTCTACCTCGCGGCGTGCGTGCTCTACGCTGCGCTCTTCGACCGCAGCCCCGAGGGCCTGAGCGACCGCGTGACCGGGACCGCCCCTGGCGACTGGAAGATGTCTACCGACAAGAAAGTGACTCGGAGGAGCTATCGCGGCGATAACTGGGAGATTCCTGAGGAATAGGCCGCCTTCCTGCAGCGCATCGCGTGGGCGACGGTCCGGGACTACCAGGCCATGCAAAAGTAGCTCGGACTGCGTCTATAGGCCAGCGTAGCGAGTAATCGCGTATTAATTGCCCGGCACCAGTGGGAACGCCCGCGCGCCGGTCCGGCCAACCGGTGGGGACGACTCCAGCCCGCCGCTCACCGCCGTCACCGCGTAGAAGGTGCTGTGGGCCGTGTTGCCGATCACGCTCGCATCCGGATCGGTGTAGGTCGTGCCGGCCGCCACTTCGGCGTAGGGCGGACCGCCTGGCGTGAAGTACGGCGTGTCGACGGCGCGGTAGACGCGGTAGGTGACGTTCCCGATGGGCTGGCCGTAGACGTCAACCGCGACGGCGGTCCAGTCGAGCTGTACGAGACCGCTCACCCGGGAGCCGCGCAGGCCGGGCACGGCCGCCGGCGCGGCGGGCGCCTGCCAGAAACCGCCGTTCATGGCGACGCCGCTGCCGCTCGCATTCCCGATTACCGGTTGGCCGAGGCTGTCGTTGAGGGTGATCGCCCCCCCTCCGGAGTTCCCGCCCCCGGCTCCGAGCAGCCACCAGTTGACCTCGGGCCCTGCTGCAGGGCTGGCGGTGGGGGCCGCCAGCGCCGGTCCTGCACCGGCCACCGTCACGGCAAGAAGGGCGAGCAGGAGGCCGATCCATCGTAGCTTGATCATGGTGGGCTCCTTTGGCCTCACGGCTTCATGTAGAGTTCGAGGTAGACCGAGTACCGCCCGCCGGTGTTCAGACCCCCGCCATTGCTTCCGCCCCACGCCAGCATCTCGCCGCCAGTCCACACCGAAGTGTGGTTGTAGCGAGCACCGGGCGCGCCGCTCGTGGGGAGAGCGCTCCACGTGTTCCAAGCCGGGTTGTACCGTCCGCCGGTGTTCACAAAGCCGCTGTTGGTGTTGCCCGCCCAGACAAGCATCTCGCTGCCGGTCCACACCCCGGTGGCATAATTGCGGCCGGTCGGCGCGTTGGCGGTGGTGATGGGGGTCCAGCTATCTGAGACCGGGTCGTAGCGGGCGCCGTCGCTCGGACGGCCCGTGATGCCGCCGTACCCGCCCCAGATCAGCATCTCACTTCCCGTCCAGACGGCCGCGTGTCCCGAGCGGCCTGTGGGGGCGTTCGTTGTGGTGATGGGTTTCCAGGCATCCAGGGTCGGGTTGTAGCGCGCACCGGTGTTCAGGCGGGCGGGGACGCCGGCGTATCCGCCCCAGACCAGCATCTCGCTGCCCGTCCACACGGCTGTGAATTCGTCGCGACCTGAAGGGGCATTGGTGGAGGTGATAGCGTTCCAACTGCTCGTGGTTGGGTCGTAGAGCCCGCCGGTGTTTGGATAGCCGCCATCGTATCCCCCCCAGACCAGCATCTCGCTGCCAGTCCACACAGCCCCGGCCCTTTGGCGGCCGGCCGGGGCACTGTTAGACGGGATGGCGTCCCAGACGTCCGTGGCCGGGTTGTAGCGCCCGCCGTCATTCGGAAAAGCACCGCCAGAGCCCCTGCCTCCCCAGACGAGCATCTCGCCGCCTGTCCAGACGGCCGCGTGCAGGTAGCGGGCCGCCGGAGCGTTAAGGCTTGCCATCGTGGTCCAGCCGCCGGCTGCAGGGTTGTAGCGCCCGCCCGAGTTCGTCTCACCATTCATATCCGATCCGCCCCAGACCAGCATCTCTTTGCCCGTCCACACTGCAGTGTGTTCAACCCTTGCCCCAGGGGCGTTGGTGGTCGTGATGGCCGACCAGGAACCGGGGCCGATCACGTTTGTGCGGCCCAATGCGGTGTAGCCGGCGCTCGCCAGGCGGGTATCGCCTGCCACCCCGAGCACGACGGCGCCGCTGGGCAAGGCGAGGGCGCTCGCGTGCTGGCCGTCGAGGAGGTCGGCATTGAGGTTGGAATTCACCGTGCCGTTGCTGAGCGGCACGTTGCCGCCGGCGTTGCCCGGCGCCGACCCGGCCAGCGTGCCGGCATTGGCCGCCTGCTGCGCCTGGAGGGCGTAGGGGGCAGCGGCGACGCGCCGGTCGGGAATCAGGCGCGTGAAGGCGCCGCTGCCGGTCGACCTGAACCAGACGCGCAGGGCGGAGTCGGACGCGTTGAACGCCGCAGGGCCGAGAGCCTGGGTCATGCCGGTCAGGTTCGTATCGCCCAGGAGCACGGCAAAGAGGCCGTTAGTGACGGAGAGGGCCACAGATGCCGTGGGCTCGCCGCCGGCGCTCGACGTATCGTCGTTGGACCAGTAGCTGGTCGTGCCGGCGGGGCTGACAAAGGCGAACTTGAAGTAGCCGGTGCCAGTGAAGGGGGTCCCGGAGACCGCCACCTGGCCCTGGTAGCTCACCACGGCCGGCGCGCCCGCGTCGGGGGCCAGGGGACTCGCCCCGGCGAGGCCGGCGGCCCCCAGCAGGGCGGCCACAACCAGTGCGACTGCGAAGAGGACGATCGCCAGGTGTTTCATAGGTCTCTCCTTCTGAGGGGATGGGAGAACGAGTCTGACCATGGTTGCACGGCCGTGCCAGGTTGAATCCGGCTGGGCGACCGCCGAGCAGGCCCGCATCGACCGATGACAGGGAGTGCAGTACCTTTTAGTAGTATAGGGCCGCGGCGGGGTTTCGTCAAGGGGTTTGCGCGGCAGGTGTTTGCGCGGCGGGGGACGCGCCGTCAGACTGGAGGCAGGCATGGATTTGCGCCGCGTGCTCTGCGATACGCGCGGGTGAAGGGCCACCTGCAGCTTGAGCCTTCAGGTATTCGGGGGGCGACTCATTATGCGCGGAGGACGTCGCCGGGTCGAGCGGCGCATGGCCAGGTGCACGGACCGCCGCGCCTCTGAGATGAGCAATTCGCCAGTTCCCGCATCTGCTCGGACATAGACTCTGCCTCCAGAGTCAGATGGGCCGTTACATTGTGAGTATGCGCGCAAGGTATGAACGCAGTATGAACAGGAGGGACTTGCGAGCGTTAAGGTTTGTTAACATCTCCGCAAAGCCCCGACGGGCAGGCCGGCGGCTATGATCCGCCCTCAATTGACCGCAGGACAGCCGTCCAGCTCCGCATCCTGACAGGCTTTTCCGCGTCTTCCGCGCGCTCTCGCGAGAGGCTGGGATAGGGCGCGGGGGTCTCCGGACCGCGAAAAGCGCGGAAGAAAGGCGCCGCCGCGCGCCGCCTACCGCCGGCCCAGCAGCAACGGCAGCCAGGTGCTCTCGGGCGCCCGGGCGGCGGGAACCGTGAAGTTGCCGGCCCGGTCGACGGCGACGGCATAGACGTGGTTGGCGCCGGCGGGCAGCACGAAGCTGCCGCCGTACTCGACATAATCCTCCTGGCCGCTCAGGCTGTACAGGATGCGGTTGACGCCGGACCCGCCCGGCTCGTCGGACGCGGTGATGGTGACCTGGCGGGTGGCGAGGTTCAGCGCGATCTTCGCCTGCGGCGGGGTGCGATCCTCGCTGGCGCTGCCGGTCAGAAGCGCCGGGGCGCTGACCCGCTGCACGGGCCAGCCGGGCAGGTATGCGAAGTCCATGGCCATGCCGGCAGTCAGCCCGGCCGGCGGCAGGACCAGGGTGCCTTGCGATGTCGCGGTGATCGGCACGGTCTCGAAGGTCAGCGAACGGACCGCCGCGCCCTGGGCAAGCTGCATCAGCCGCAGCTGGGCCGCTCCCCCGGCGGCAGTGCCGCGGAGGGTGATGGTGTAGGGGCCGCCGGCGCCCACCATGGCGACGGCGCCGTCGCTCGAGCGCTGGTAGGCGATGCCGGGGATGCCTTCGTCAAGGCCGCTGGCGCCGCGCAGCGCGGGCCCGGTGTGCCGGCCGAGGGTGTCAAACAGGTGCAGCTCGGCGCCGCCGGCCAGCAGGATCTGCGTGCCGCTGCTCTGAACCGCGGCGGTCGAAGCCAGGCCGGGCAGGTGCGCCTCCGCGCCGAGGGCTGGTACCTGGCTCCGGCTGCACAGGCGCCCGGCGAGCATCAGCCCGGTGAGATTCTGGGCCGTGCCGTTGCCGGGCAGGCCCACGTGATCCGCCCCCTCCACGAAGTAGTAGCGGTCACTGCCCGCGGTGATGCCCGAGCCCATGGCCGAGTGCAGCGGCACCGTGCCATCGCCCGAGACGTCGAGGCGCGGCTCGACGTACCAGAGCGTGGGCGAGCAGAACGTGTGGCAAGGCCCCCACGGCGTGGCGCAGAGGCGCGCGCAGAGCTGCCGCGACCCCACGTAGATGTGCCCCACCGTATCGAGCCCAGTGCCCATGATACGCTGTGCGAAGTAGTCGCCGGTCAGGTACGACAGGTCGCCGACGCGCGTCGATTGGAAGTCGACGGCGCCGTTCACCAGGCCGCCGTTGTGCCGGCTGGCGAAGAAGTCCCGGGTCTCCTGGAAGTTGTAGCGATCCAGGTTCGAGGACGACGTGGAGCGGAGGATGTAGCGCCCGTCGAAGCTGGGGTCCAGGTAGTCGGGCAGGAACCAGTCCTGCGAAGGGCTCAGTTGGTAGGCGGCCGGCAGGTTCTGCGCCAGCTTCTTGATCTCCTTGGGGTGCAGGCCGATGCCGCTGTCGCCCAGGTGGAAGCCGACCCCCCAATCGTCGCCGATCTCGAGGACGGAGGCCACCTTGGGCGAGCCCAGGTAGGGCGTGCCCAGGCTGATCACCTGGTCGACATTGCCCGTCCCGCGCTGGATCAGGTAGTTGCGCGCTACCAGCCCGCCCATGCTGTGCGCCACGATGACCACTTTGTCCTTGCCCGAGCGCTGCATTGCCTCGGTAATGGTGCCGTGCAGCAGATCGGTGCTGCTGCGCAGGTCCTTGCGCCAGTCGTAGGCGAAGTAGAACAGGTTCGTCCCCTCGACGTAGCCGAGGGAGTTGCGCAGGTAGCCGCGCAGCCCGGCATAGATGTCCTTGGTGTACACCCCCATGTCCAGGTCCCACAGCACCCCGGTGACCTGCAGGTCGGGCACTGTGCCGATCGAGTCGGGCAGCGGCGAGACTCCGTCTGCGCGCAAGCGCAGAGCGTCGAAATAGCGCGACCGCCCGAGCACCGCCTGGGTCACGCCGATCGGCGCCAGCCAGATCTTCTCCCCGGTCACGAACCAGTGCGATTCGGGGAACAAGGCCATCGACTCACCCGGCCAGAGGTCGCCGTCGGGGGGGGCGATGTAGACGAAGCCGGAGCGCGCGCTGATCACGCTGCCCGAGACGCCGGGAATGAAGACGATCGGCAGGTCGGTGCGCGGGATGCGGAGGCTGGCGGAGGCACGAGAACCGGTCTGCACGGTGTCGTAGGCCTCGACGGTCTTCGGGCCGCCCGTCCCGATGGACTGCGGGATGGTGAAGAGCGCCGTGAAGGTGCCGTTGGGCAGGGTATTGGCCGTGGCCAGCTGGACGCCGTCGAAGGTCACGGCGACCGTGCCCCAACCCTGTGCCGCGCTATAGGGGAAGTTGCTGCCGCTCACCCGTACCTCGATGCCCGCGCACGCATCGGCACGCGAGAGTGCGATGGCCGGCCCGGGGCCCTGCGGGGTCGGCGTGACGGTGCGCGTAGGCGTGCGCGTCGGCGTGGGGCCGGTGGCCGTGGGTGTGGGCGTCGGGGTGACCTCGCCGATGACGAAAGTCCGCGCGGCGCCGGTAGTGATCACGGCGTCAAACGCGTCGAGGGCCTCTACTTTCCAGGAGTAGATGCCTTGGGGGAGCGTCTGACGCGTGCCGCCGTGAGTGTAGTAGGGGGTGTAGACGGTGTAATCGACCACATCCTGGGCATAGAGCGTTGCCCCGGAGTAGATGGACACCCGGTAGGTTTTGGCGCCGAGCACGGGCAGCCAGCTCAGGGTCGGATCGGACGGGAAACGGCTGCCGTCGGCCGGGCCGAGGTAGGTCACGACGGCGGCTTTCTCGAATGCCCACGCCGGGCTGACCACGATGGCGCCGGAGAATTCGTCGTGGGCTGTGACCTTCCACTGGTAAGACCCGTTGACCAGCGTATGGCGCGTGCCGCCATGGGTGTAATACGGCGTGTAGGCGGTGTGAGGCGTATCCTCCTCGGCCACCAGCGTGGAGCCAGCGTAGATCTGCACCCGGTACGTCCTGGCCCCCGGTATCCGGTCCCAGGACAACGCCGGGTCGCCGGCGAACGAATCTCCGTAGGAGGGAGAAAACCATCCGAACGCGCTGGATCTTGTGAACGCGCGGGCGGCGGTCGTGACGATAGGCGTGTCGATAGCATCCCGAGCGGTCACTTTCCACAGATAGGGACCGTTGTCAAGCGTCTGGCGCGTGCCGCCGTGGGTGTAGTACGGCGTGTACTCGGTATACGGCGTGTCCTCCTGGACCATCAGCGTCGAGCCGGAGTAGATGAGTAGGCGGTAATCCCGCGCGCCTGGCGCAGTCGACCAGCGGAGGGTCGGGTCGGCCGTGACCGTGGCGCCTTCAGGCGGGTCCGCAAGTGCCAAAGAGACGTCGACCGTGAAGGTGCGGGACCCGCTGGTCGCAAGGAGGAGGCTGGCGGCGTCATAGGCCTCCACCTTCCATGCATAGGCGCCGTTGTCCAGGGTTTCGCGGTTGCCGGCAACTCGGTAATAGGGCGTGTAGGCCGTGTAGACGGTGTTCTCGCTGGCCGCCAACGTCGACCCTTGGTAGACCAGTACCCGGTAGCGCGTCGCGTTCTTCCGGCAGGTCCAGGATAGAGTGGGGTCGGACGGCACGACGGCGGAGTCCGCCGGCGCGCTGAGGTCGAGGGACGTATTGGCGCAGACCGCAGCGGGCGACACGACCAGGCTTTGGGCCAGGCTGTTGGCGCCGTCGTGAGCGTCGGCGTCGCGGCCGCGGACGCGCCAGTAGGCTGTGCCGCTCGCCCAACGGGCGACCGGCGTGATCGTCAGGTCGTAGGTGTCCTCCTGCCAGAGCAGGTGGGTGAAGCCTGCATCGGAGGCTACCTCTATGCGGTAGTATGCCGCCCCGGGGACCGCGCTCCAGGAGAAAGTGGGAATGGCAACCGTCGCACCATCTGCTGGGCCGGCGAGGGCCGGGGCCGGGATCTGCTTGACGAATGAGCAGACCTCGCTGTTGGCGCCGTCGTGAGCGTCGGCGTCGCGGCCGCGCACCCGCCAGTAGAGCGTGCCGTTGGGCAGCGTCCCGACAGGGGTGATCCACAGGTCGTAGGTGTCTTCCTGCCACACCAGGCTCGTGAAGGCCGCATCGGAGGCGACCTCCACGCGGTAGTA